>Ga0315273_10003029_pt1 | contig 20175 bp, 18 predicted proteins | sample YL17G02_0_MG_FD_205753 | JGI IMG/M metagenome (GOLD analysis project Ga0315273, IMG submission 205753) | Sediment microbial communities from Yellowstone Lake, YNP, Wyoming, USA - YL17G02_0 | ecosystem: Environmental > Aquatic > Freshwater > Lake > Sediment | place: USA: Wyoming | collected...
ATTCATCAACCTCAACGTGCTCGGCGGTGGTGTGGGCCGCGCCAATGCGGAGATGATCTCGGCGCTGCGGGCACACCTGGCCCACGACTGAGTGAACCGGCTCCTCGCCGGTACTCTGGAGGCGCGCAACAGCCCGCGACAACAGTCCCCACACAGCAAGGATCTCCCCGACCCGTGGCCAGCAACAAGAAAAGCTCACCCCGTTACGACCTGAACGCTGCGGACCGCAAGCGTGATCTGGCTATCAAGATCGGGCTGACCGCCCTCGTCGTACTCTTCGCCGTCGGGCTGGTGCTCTCCATCGTGATGGGGCAGGACAAGAAGGGCTCCGGCGAAACCCAGGCGGTGCGGGTCACGTCCAACGCGCTCATCAAGAAGGACGGCACCGATGAGCCCAAGGCTGTGCTGTCGATCTACGAGGACTTCCAGTGCCCGCACTGCCGGACCTTCGAGAAGACTTTCGGTCCCGCGGTCGCCAAGATCGTCGAGAGCGGAGCCGCGGCCGTCGACTACTACATGGTGGCGATCCTGAACAAGACCAACGACGGATATTCGGCCCGCGCGGCCAACGCGGCCTACTGCGTGGCCGACGAGGACAAGGACGCCTTCGTGCGATTCCATTCCGCGCTGTTCGCCAAGCAGCCGGCGGAGGGCTCCGGGACCGGACCCGACAACGCGGCCCTGATAGAGACAGCCCGGCAGGCCGGCGTCACCGGCGGCGTCCCGGACTGCATCAACAAGGGCACGTACGAAAAGATGATCAAGGGTCTGGCCGCAGCCGCGAAGATCAACTCGACGCCCACCATCCGGCTCAACGGCCAGGACATCAACCCGGCCACGCCCGATGAGCTGATTGCGAAGGTCAAGTCGATCGTCGGGCCGCTGCCCGCCCTTAATCCGACGCCTGCGCCGACTCCCGCGCCGGCTGCGGCGCCATGAGCCTGGCCGCGCCGGCTTCGGCCGTTGCAGAGCCGTCGGGGACCGGTGACAGCCGGCGGGCTCCGATGCGCCGGGCCAGCGCATGGTGGGTGCTGATCGCCGGGGTCATCGGCCTGATCGCGTCGTCCACGCTGCTGGTCGAGAAGATCGAGATGCTCAAGGACCCGAAGTTCGTGCCGAGTTGCAGCATCAACCCGGTGCTGGCGTGCGGGTCGGTGATCAACACCCCACAGGCTTCCATCTTCGGGCCGCCCAACCCGCTCTTCGGCGTTATGGCTTTCTCCCTGGTCATCGTGACCGGCGTGCTGGCCGTCGCCAAAGTGCCGCTGCCCCGCTGGTATTGGGTGGGTCTGATGATCGGCACCGGGGTGGGCGTGGTCTTCGTGCACTGGCTGGTTTTCCAGAGTCTGTACGAGATCGGTGCGCTGTGCCCGTACTGCATGGTGGTCTGGTCGGTGACCATCCCGTTGTTCGCGGTGGTCGCCTCGATCGCGTTGAAACCGCTGGCCGCGAACCCGGTCGCGCATGCGCTCTACAGCTGGCGCTGGCCGCTGGTGGCGCTGTGGTTCACCGGCATCTTCCTGCTGATCCTGGTCCGCTTCTGGGACTACTGGTCCACGTTGATCTGACGTCCGTGGCCGGAACGATCTAGGACCGTGACCCGCATCGTCGCCGGCGCGGCGGGTGGACGACGGCTGGCGGTTCCGCCGTCAGCCCGGCCGACCACAGACCGGGTTCGCGAAGCGCTGTTCAACGTGCTGGCGGTGCGCCTGGACTTCGATGGCCTGCGCGTACTGGACCTCTACGCCGGCTCAGGCGCGCTGGGCCTGGAGGCACTGTCCCGCGGGGCGGCCTCGGTGCTGATGGTCGACAGCGACCGCCGCGCCGCTGAGTTGATCACGCGCAACATCGCCACCGTCGGACTGCCCGGAGCGAGGGTCCGCCGCGGCCAGGTCACCGCCGTGCTCGGCGCGGGTGCGCTCGCGCCGGTGGATCTGGTGTTCGCCGACCCGCCCTACGACGTTGCGGGCACGCAGATCGAGGCAGTGCTGGCCGGCCTGGGTGGCCAAGGGTGGGTGCGCCCGGGCAGCGTGGTCGTGGTCGAGCGGCCGGCCTCCGCGCCGGCGCTGACCTGGCCGGCCGACTGGGAGGCGTGGCCGGTTCGCCGCTACGGCGATACCCGGCTGGAAGGGGCCGAATTCCTCGGCAGCGACCCGGCGGACGCCTGCTAGCGTCATCACCCGTGAGCGTCAGCGAGAAGCCGAAGGTGGATCGCGCATGAGCGTCAGCGAGAAGCCGAAGGTGGATCGCGCATGAGCGTCAGCGAGAAGCCGAAGGTGGATCGCGCATGAGCGTCAGCGAGAAGCCGAAGGTGGATCGCGCATGAGTGGAGCGGTATGTCCCGGGTCCTTCGACCCGGTGACCCTCGGGCACATCGACGTGTTCGAGCGTGCCGCCGCCCAGTTCGACGAGGTGATCGTCGCGGTGCTCACCAACCCGAACAAAGCGGGGATGTTCGCCGCCGACGAGCGGATCGCGATGATCGAGGAAGCGTGCGCGCACCTGCCGAACCTGCGCGCGGAAGCCGGCCAGGGCCTGGTGGTGGACTTTGTCAAGGCCCGCGGCTGCACCGCGATCGTCAAGGGTCTGCGCACCGGCACCGATTTCGAGTACGAACTTCAGATGGCGCAGATGAACAAGCACGTCGCCGGCGTGGACACCTTCTTCGTCGCGACCACGCCGCAGTTCTCCTTCGTCTCCTCGTCGCTGGCCAAGGAGGTGGCCGGTCTCGGTGGTGACGTTTCGGCGCTGCTGCCCGAGTCGGTGAACCGCAGGCTGGCGGCGAAGCTCGCGGGCCGCTGAGCTTTCCCGCCCATCCGATCGAGAGGTCGATAGGCGACACACCGCGCCGCCAGCACAGTCACAGGCGTAACACCAGGCACACTGGTCACTACCAACGTGAAGCCTGGAGGGTCCGCCGTGTACCGAGTTTTTGAAGCACTGGACGAGTTGAGCGCGATCGTCGAAGAGGCCCGCGGTGTGCCGATGACGGCCGGCTGCGTGGTTCCCCGTGGCGATGTGCTGGAGCTGATCGACGACATCAAAGATGCCATCCCCGGCGAGCTGGACGATGCCCAGGATGTGCTGGACGCCCGCGACACCATGCTGCGCGAGGCCAAGGACCACTCCGACTCGACGGTGTCGGGCGCGAACGCCGAAGCCGATTCGGTACTGAGCCACTCCCGCGCGGAGGCCGACCGGCTGCTTGCCGACGCCAAGTCTCATGCCGACCGGATGGTCGCCGAATCCCGCCTGCACAGCGAGAACATGGTGACCGAGGCCCGCGAGGAAGCGGCGCGGCTGTCCGCGGCGGCCAAGCGCGACTACGAGGCGGCCACCACCCGGGCTAAGGCCGAGGCCGACCGGCTGGTCGAGAACGGCAACATCTCCTACGAGAACGCCGTGCAGGAGGGCATCAAGGAACAGCATCGGCTGGTGTCTCAGACCGAGGTGGTCCAGTCGGCCAACTCCGAGGCCACCCGCCTCGTCGACGCCGCCCACGCCGAGTCCGACCGGCTTCGCGGCGAGTGCGACATCTACGTCGACAACAAGCTGGCTCAGTTCGAGGAGTACCTCAACGGCACGCTGCGCTCGGTCAGCCGTGGCCGCCATCAATTGCGCACCGCCGCCGGTACCCACGACTACGTGCAGCACTAGGGGTACACAGCCGCGCAGCTAGGATCGCCGTATGGCGACGCCCAAGAACGCGGCACGGCGGCCTGATATGCGCTCGCCGCTGGTCCTTGACGTCTCCCGGCTGGGCCGCCGTCCCGGTGCCATGCAGACCATCGGCCAGACCGTGCGCAGTCCGGTGCGAATCGGCTTGGACCTCCTGGCGATAGAGGCCGGCGCACCGCTCGACCTCGACCTGAGGCTGGAGTCGGTGTCCGAAGGTGTGCTGATCTCCGGCACCGTGCACGGCCCGACTCGGGGCGAATGCTCCCGATGCCTGGGGCCGGTCACCGGTGACGTGGAGATCGCGCTGACCGAGTTGTTCGCCTATCCCGACAGCTTGACCGAGTCCACCACCGAGGAGGACGAGGTCGGCCACGTCATCGACCACACCGTCAACCTCGAGCAGCCGATCATCGACGCCGTCGGCCTGGCCCTGCCGTTCGTCCCGCTGTGCCAGGAGGACTGCCCTGGGCTGTGTCCGCAGTGCGGAGTCGCCATCGTCTCGGCCGGACCGGACCACGGCCACGAGCAGGTCGACCCGCGCTGGGCGAAGCTGGCCGGGCTGCTGCCCCCGGACGGCGAGCCGTCGTGACGCGGCAGCACCTGCTCGACGCGCTGGGCATCAGCCTCCCCGAGGACCTGCTGACCCTGGCCCTGACCCACCGAAGCTACGCCTACGAGCACGGCGGCCTGCCCACCAACGAGCGTCTGGAGTTGCTCGGCGACTCGGTGCTGGGTCTGGTGATCGTCGAGGAGTTGTTCCGCCGCCATCCCGGCAACTCCGAGGGCGACCTGGCCAAGCTGCGCAACAGCATCGTCAACAGTCACGCGCTGGCCGGTGTGGCCCGCGACCTCACCGACGAGGGGCTCGGCGAGTACATGTTGCTGGGCCGCGGCGAGCTGAACACCGGTGGTCACGCGAAGTCCAGCATCCTGGCCGACACCCTGGAATCGCTGATCGGTGCGGTGTACCTGCAGCACGGACTGGAGGGCGCCCGGCAGATGATTCTGCGGCTCTTCGACGACCTGCTGGAGACCGCGCCGACGCTCGGGGCCGCCCTGGAGTGGAAGTCCAGCCTGCAGGAGTTGACGACATCTCACGGGCTCGGGGTTCCCCGCTATGAGGTCACCTCCGAGGGGCCCGACCACGACCGGCGGTTCTCGGCGGTGGTCTACGTCGGCGATGAACCGTATGGGCGCGGGGCCGGCCGGTCGAAGAAGGCGGCCGAGACCGACGCCGCGGCGCAGGCCTGGACGGCCCTGGATTCCGAACCGGTGGCCGGCGAGGACACCCGAGACACCCAAGACGCGTTGGCACCCGCTGCCGACCTGGATGCCTGAGCTCCCCGAGGTCGAAGTGGTGCGCCGCGGCCTGCAGGCGCACGTCGCGGGCAAGACCATCACCGCGATCCGGGTGGATCATCCGCGCGCGGTGCGCCGGCACGAGGCCGGGGCTGCGGATCTGACGGCGCGGCTGCTGGGGGCGAGGATCATCGGGACCGACCGCCGGGGAAAGTACCTGTGGCTCAACCTCGGTGACGATGGCACCGCACTCGTCGTCCACCTAGGCATGAGCGGGCAGATGCTGCTCGGCCCCGTCACGAACACCAACCATCTGCGGATCGCCGCGGTGCTCGATGACGGCACCGCGCTGAGCTTCGTCGATCAGCGCACCTTCGGCGGCTGGCAGTTGGCCGATCTGGTGGATGTCGACGGTAGCCGGGTCCCGGTGCCGGTGGCCCACATCGCCCGCGATCCGCTGGATCCGCGCTTCGATCAAGCCGCGGTGGTGAATGTGTTGCGGCGCAAGCATTCTGAGATCAAGCGCCAACTCCTCGACCAGACCGTGGTGTCGGGTGTCGGCAACATCTACGCCGACGAGGCGCTGTGGCGGGCCGGCGTCAACGGTGCGCGGATCGCGGCCAAACTCACCCGTCGCCAGCTCGGGGAGGTGCTCGACGCGGCCGCCGAGGTGATGCGGGAGGCCCTGGGTCAGGGCGGCACCTCCTTCGACTCGCTCTATGTCAACGTCAACGGCCAGTCCGGGTACTTCGACCGCTCGCTGAACGTCTACGGCCGCGAGGACCGCAACTGCCGGCGCTGTGGTGCGGTGATCCGCCGGGAGAAATTCATGAACCGCTCGTCGTTCTCGTGCCCGAAGTGCCAGCCGCGGCCGCGCCGGTAGTCATTCGCCGGACCGCCGCCGGTAATCTCTCGCCGAGACCGACGTAATGGCGGGTTCTTCCCGCGCTTTCGCGCCCAAACGTTGGTTTGGGCGAAAGGGGATGCGCATGACCGAACTCTGGGTGGAACGCACCGGGATCCGCCGCTTCACCGGCCGCAGCAGCCGCGGAGCGGAGGTGCTGATCGGCTCGGCGACCGACGACGGCGTCTTCACCCCGGGTGAGCTGCTGAAGATCGGACTCGCCGGCTGCAGCGGACTCAGCAGCGATCAGCCGCTGCGCCGCAGGCTCGGGGACGACTACCGGGCGGTCATCCGGGTGTCCGGGCCGGCCGACCGCGAGCAGGAGCGCTACCCGCTGCTGGCCGAAACCCTGGAGATCGACCTCTCCGGGCTTTCCGCCGAGGAGAAGGAGCGTCTGCTGATCGTGGTCAACCGCGCCATCGACCAGGCGTGCACCGTGGGGCGGACACTGAAGGCCGGCACCGAGATCAGCTTCGACATTCTCGATACACCCCGAGTGGATACACCGGCCACGCCATGACCGCCACCGAGGAGACCCGTCTGACCGCCTGGGTGCACGGCTACGTCCAGGGGGTGGGTTTTCGCTGGTGGACGCGGTCGCGGGCGCTGGAGTTGGGGCTGGCCGGGTACGCCAGCAACCAACCGGACGGCAGGGTGCTGGTGGTCGCCCAGGGCCCGCTGATCGCCTGCGAGCAGCTGCTGGAGCTGCTGCGCGGCGGCGCAACCCCCGGCTCGGTGGACACCGTGGTCGCCGACTTCGCGCAGGCCGACGAGGCACTGCCGCCCCTGGAGCCGGGTTTCCGTGAGCGCTGAGCGCGGTCGCCGATCCACCCGCCGGTAGGCTCGCACGACGTGTACCTCAAGAGTCTGACGCTGAAGGGCTTCAAGTCCTTCGCTTCCCCGACGACTCTGCGCCTCGAGCCGGGCATCACCTGCGTGGTGGGCCCCAACGGCTCGGGCAAGTCCAACGTCGTCGACGCCCTCGCCTGGGTCATGGGGGAACAGGGCGCCAAGACGCTGCGCGGCGGCAAAATGGAAGACGTCATCTTCGCCGGCACCTCCTCGCGGGCACCGCTGGGCCGCGCCGAGGTCACGCTGACCATCGACAACTCCGACAACGCCCTGCCGATCGAGTACTCCGAGGTGTCCATCACCCGCCGGATGTTCCGCGACGGTGCCGGCGAATACGAGATCAACGGCAACAGCTGCCGCCTGCTGGACATCCAGGAACTGCTCAGCGACTCCGGCATCGGCCGGGAGATGCATGTCATCGTCGGGCAGGGCCGGCTGGCGCAGATCCTCGAATCCCGCCCGGAGGACCGCCGGGCGTTCATCGAGGAAGCCGCCGGCGTGCTCAAGCACCGCAAGCGCAAAGAGAAGGCGCTGCGCAAACTCGACGCCACCTCAGCCAACCTGGCTCGGCTGACCGACCTCACCACCGAGTTGCGCCGCCAGCTCAAACCCCTGGGCCGCCAGGCCGAGATGGCCCGGCGCGCCCAGACCATCCAGGCCGACCTGCGTGACGCCCGGCTGCGGTTGGCCGCCGACGATCTGATGACCCGCCGCACCGAGTTCACCGGCGCCGACGCCATCGAGACCGCCCTGCGCCGCGAGCACGACGAGGCCGCCGCCCGGCTGGCCGAGGCCACCGCGCAACTTGCCGCCCACGAGACCGCGGTGGCCTCGCTGTCGGAGCGCACCGACGCCGCCCAGCAGACCTGGTTCCGGCTCTCCGCGCTGTCCGAGCGGGTCAGTGCGACCGTCCGCATCGCCAGCGAGCGGGCGCAGTACCTGGATGCCGAGCCGACCGCCGGCACCGGACCCGATCCCGACGAGCTGGACACCCAGGCCGACGAGGTTGCCGAACAGGAACGCGGGCTGCTCACCGAACTAGAGGGGGCCAGGGCTCGTCTCGACCTCGCCCGCGCCGCGCTCGCCGAATGTGAAAGTGCGGCAACCGAAGCCGAGCGCGCCCACCTGGCGGCGGTGCAGGCTGAGGCCGACCGGCGCGAAGGCCTGGCCCGATTGGCCGGGCAGGTGGAGACCGGGCGTGCCCGGGTGGAGTCGATCGACGACGGGGTGGCGCGCCTGTCCGCCGCCATCGAGGACGCTGCCGCCCGCACCGAGTCGGCCAAGGCCGAGTTCGAGACTGTGCAGAGCCGGATCGGCGATCTTGACCAGGGCGAACTGGGTCTCGACGAGCACCACGACCGGACGGTGGCCGCGCTGCGCCTGGCCGACGAGCGGGTGGCGGAACTGCAGACCGGTGAGCGTGCCGCCGAACGTGAGGTGGCCTCGCTGCAGGCCCGCATCGACGCGCTCTCGGTGGGTCTGGCTCGCAAGGACGGCGCCGCCTGGCTAGTCGAAAACCGAAGCGGCACAGGGCTTTTCGGAACAATAGCAAAGCTGGTTCGGGTGCATCGCGGCTATGAGACCGCGCTGGCGGCGGTGCTCGGCGCGGCGGCCGACGCGGTCACGGCGGACGGTTTCGGTTCGGCCCGCTCGGCGGTGCAGGCACTCAAGGACGCCGACGGCGGCCGGGCGGCGATCGTGCTGGCGGACTGGCCCGCACCGCCGCGTCAGGACGTCGCCTCGCTGCCGGACGGCGCCCGCTGGGCCGTCGACCTGATCGATGCCCCGGCGCGACTGCAGGGTGCGCTGACGGCGATGCTCTCCGGCGTGGCCGTCGTAGACGACCTGGCCGCCGCGCTGGACCTGGTGTCGGCCCGACCGGGGCTGCGCGCGGTCACCCGCGAAGGCGACATGGTTGGTGCGGGCCGGGTGGACGGCGGTTCGGACCGCAAGCCCAGCACCCTGGAGATCGCCGCCGCGATCGAGCAGGCCCGCACCGAACTCGCCGCCGCCGAGACCCAGGTGGCCGAACTGATCGCCGCCCTGGCCGGCGCGCTGGCCGAGCAGGCCAACCGGCAGGACGCCGCCGAGCAGGCCCTGGCCGCGCTCAACGAGTCCGACGCCGCCATCTCCGCGATCTACGAGCACCTGGGCCGTCTGGGCCAGGAAGTCCGGGCGGCCGAGGAGGAGTGGCGACGGCTGCAGTCTCAGCGCGCCGAACTCGAGACCGGCCGCGTCCTGACCGTCGAGGAGCTGAGCGGACTGCAGGCGCGGCTGCACGCAGCCCAGGAGAGCCGGACGGTCGTCGAGCGGTCCCCGGGCGAGCGCCAGCAGGTCCAGGCCGCCGCCGAGACCGCCCGGGCCACCGAGATCGAGGCCAGACTGGCCGTACGCACCGCGGAGGAACGCGCGAATGCCGTTCGCGGCCAGGCGGATTCGCTGCGGCGGGCGGCCGCGGCCGAACGTGAGGCGCGACTGCGCGCACAGCAGGCACGGGCCGCTCGCCAGCACGCCTCCGAGGTGGCCGCGGCGGTCGCAGAGAGCGGCCGCCGGGTGGCCCAGCACCTCAGCGATGTCGTCGCGGCGGCGTCCCGGAGCCGGGATCTACTCGCCGCCGAGCGCCGGCAGCGGGCCACCGCGATGGCCGCCGCGCGCGAGGAGGTCGGCGAACTCAACACCCGCATCGCCGCGCTCACCGACTCGCTGCACCGCGACGAGGTCGCCAAGGCGCAGGCTGCCTTGCGCATCGAGCAGCTCGAGCAGACGGTGCTCGAGCAGTTCGGCATGGCCGGCGACGACCTGATCGCCGAATACGGACCCGAGGTGGCACTGCCGGCGTCGGAACTGGAGATGGCCGAGTACGAGCAGGCCCGCGAGCGCGGCGATCAGGTCACCGCGCCGGTGCCGATGGGGTTCGACCGGGCGACCCAGGAACGTCGGGCCAAGCGCGCCGAACGTGAGCTCGCCGAACTAGGCCGGGTCAACCCGCTGGCGCTGGAGGAGTTCGCCGCGCTGGAGGAGCGCTACAACTTCCTGTCCACCCAGCTTGAGGACGTCAAGGGCGCCCGTAAGGACCTGCTCGAGGTGATCGCGGGCGTCGACAACCGCATCCTGCAGGTTTTCGCTGAGGCCTACGCCGACGTCGAGCGGGAGTTCGCGCAGGTGTTCGCCGCGCTGTTCCCCGGTGGGGAGGGTCGGCTGCTGCTCACCGATCCCAGCGACATGCTGACCACCGGCGTCGACGTGGAGGCCCGCCCGCCGGGCAAGAAGGTCAAGCGGCTCTCGCTGCTCTCCGGTGGCGAGAAGTCGCTGACGGCGGTGGCCATGCTGGTCGCGATCTTCCGGGCCCGGCCGTCGCCGTTCTACGTCATGGACGAGGTCGAGGCGGCCCTTGACGACGTCAACCTGCGGCGTCTGATCAGCCTGTTCGAGCAACTGCGGTCGCAGTCCCAGCTGATCGTCATCACCCACCAGAAGCAGACGATGGAGATCGCCGACGCGCTCTACGGGGTGTCGATGCAGGGTGACGGCATCACCACGGTGATCTCGCAGCGGATGCGCGGCGAGAACCTCGTCGCCAGCGGCGCCGCCGAGCCGGTCGCCACCTGAGGCAGGGCCCGACCGCTCAGCCGGTCACGCCCACCCGGTGCAACTCCGCCAGATCGGCCGCACCGCAGCCGTACAGGCAGACCTTCAGTTCCTCGATGAACCCGCCGAGCATGTCGACCACCGCCTCCGAGGACTCGATGGCCGGGGCCAGCAGCGGACGGGCCATCGCCACCAGGTCGGCGCCCAATGCCAGGGCTTTGGCGGCGTCCATGCCGGAGCGGACTCCGCCGGAGGCCACCAACGGCATCTCCGGCAGTTCGCGGCGCACTTCCATCAGGGCTTGCGCGGTCGGGATGCCCCAGTCGGCTACGGCGGGGAAGCGCACCTCGCCGTAGCGGACCACCTGCTCCACCCGGGCCCACGACGTCCCGCCGGCGCCGGCGACGTCGACCGCGGCGACGGGCATTCCGCGCAGGCGCTGCGCCGCCGCGGCGCCGATGCCGTGGCCCACCTCCTTGACCATTACCGGGTAGTCCAGTTCGGCCGCCAGACGGGCCAGCCGCTCCAGTGAGCCGGTGAAGTCGGTGTCGCCGTTGTTCTGCATCGCCTCCTGCAGCGGATTGACATGCACCGCGACGGCATTGGCGCCGACCCTTTCCAGTGCCGCGGTGAGCCGGGGGGCGAGGTTGTCGGATACCTGGGCCAGTCCGATATTGCCGATCAACAGCATGTCGGGGGCCAGGTCGCGCACCTCGAAACTGGCCGCGGCCGCGTTACCGGCCGCGTCGTCGTCGAGCATGATGCGCTGGGAGCCCAACATCATGCCGATGCCCAGCTTCTGCGCGGCGTCGGCCAGATTGCGGTTGATGGTGCGCGCCAGTTCGGCCCCGCCGGTCATCGCGCCGATCAGAACCGGGGCCCGCAGCGGCACCCCCAGGAAGCTGGTGCTGAGGTCGACGGCGGACAGGCTGGTCTGGGTCAGCGCGTTGTAAGGCAGTTCGAAGCGCTCGAAGCCGGTGGTGACGCCGACGTACTCGACCGGCCCGGTCAGGCAGGCGTCGATGTGCCGCAGTTTGCGGGTGGCCATCCCTCCGGGAGAGCTCATCCGGACCGATCCTGGACGAGTCTGCCAGGGGCCGAGCGGCGCGGCGTCAATACCTGGAACAATGGCACGGTGTCACAGGGTCTCTGGATCGCCATCGCGGTCATCGCCATCCTCGTTATCGTCGCACTGGTCACCGGGTCGGTGCTCTACCGGCGGCGCCAGGTCAGCCTGCGCAGTGAGCCGGACGTTGCCATCGAGGTTCCCACACCGGTCGACCGGTCCGGCGGCTACACCGCCTCATCGGGCATATCTTTCACACAATCGTCAGGACCTGCCACTGTTGCGCGTCCCAGCACACCGGCTGCCGAGCGGGGATTTGGTCTCGGCGGGCAGGAGCGAAGCGACCGGGGATTTGGTCCCGGCGGGCAGGAGCGAAGCGACGGGGGAATCGGTCTCGGCGGGCAGGAGCGAAGCGACGGGGGAATCGGTCTCGGCGGGCAGGAGCGAAGCGACGGGGGAATCGGTCTCGGCCTGCCCGGCGTCGGAGATGACGCCGCTGTCCCGCGGGATTCGCTGAAGCGGCCGATCTCTGAGGTCCGGCTACCCGAGCCGCCGGTGATCGACGAGACGGCGGCCCGTGACACCGGCGTCCTGCTGCCCACACTGCCGGTGGCGGAGGAGATCGTCACCGGGACCGCGGTGGCCCCGATGGACTCCGACTCCGGTGCCGTCGCGCCCGATATCGGCTCCATCGCACCGACTGCCGGCAGGCTGGAACGCCTGCGCGGGCGGCTGGCCAAATCGCAGAACGCGTTCGGGCGCAGCATGCTGGGCCTGCTCGGCGGCGGCGACCTCGACGAGGACTCCTGGGAGGAAGTGCAGGACACCCTGCTGGTGGCCGACCTGGGCCCTACGGCCACCGCGTCGGTTATCGAGCATCTGCGCGCCGCCATGGCCAGCGCCAACGTGCGCAATGAAGCGCAGGCCCGGGCGGTTCTGCGTCAGGTGCTCATACAGGAACTCAACCCGCAGTTCGACCGCGCCATCAGGGCCCTGCCGCATGACGACAAACCGTCGGTGCTGCTGGTGGTCGGCGTCAACGGCACCGGAAAGACCACCACGGTCGGCAAACTGGCCCGCGTTCTGGTGGCCGACGGCCGCCGCGTCGTGCTCGGGGCCGCCGACACTTTCCGGGCCGCCGCCGCCGACCAGTTGCAGGCCTGGGCTTCGCGGGTGGGCGCGGAGGTGGTCCGCGGTCCCGAGGGCGCCGACCCGGCCTCGGTGGCTTTCGACGCCGTCGACAAGGGCATCGAGTCCGGCGCCGACGTGGTCGTCATCGACACCGCGGGCCGTCTGCACACCAAGACCGGTCTGATGGACGAGTTGGGCAAGGTCAAGCGTGTGATGGAGAAGCGGGCCGCCGCCGTCGACGAGGTGCTGCTGGTGCTCGATGCCACCATCGGGCAGAACGGACTGGCTCAGGCACGGGTGTTCGCCGACGTGGTGGACATCACCGGCGTGGTACTGACGAAGCTGGACGGAACGGCCAAGGGCGGCATCGTCTTCCGGGTGCAGCAGGAACTGGGCGTTCCGGTGAAACTGGTCGGCCTCGGTGAAGGTCCCGACGATCTGGCTCCATTCGAGCCCGCCGCCTTCGTCGACGCGTTGCTCGGCTGAAGCCCAGTTCGCGGAACGACGTAACAACACTGAAACCCCGGCCGCCCATCCGTTCATCTGCACGCAACACCAGGGTGTGGCCACCGAAACAACGACTGCGCAAGGTTCTGTCCTGAGTCGCCGGTGTACGACCGCGACCTGAAGGAGGGAACTGCGAGTGGACACATTCCCGGTGATGGGAATGCCGGACTCCGGTGACACGGCATGGATGCTCGCGAGCGCGGCGCTCGTGCTGCTGATGACGCCCGGTCTGGCATTTTTCTACGGCGGCATGGTGCGCGCCCGAGGCGTGCTCAACATGATCATGATGAGCGTCAGCGCCATGGGCGTCGTCACGGTGTTGTGGGTGCTTTACGGCTATTCGATGGCATTCGGAAGTGACAAGTTCAATTTGGTCGGTGATCCGAGTCAGTACTTCGGCCTCAGGGGTCTGATCGGCGGTAACGCCGTCGCCGAGGTGGTCGCGGATCCAGCCGCCGGTGTCGAGGCGATCGAAGCGATCACCATTCCGCTGGCGGGCACCATCCCGCAGACGGTCTTCGTGGCATTCCAGCTGATGTTCGCCATCATCACCGTCGCACTGATCTCGGGCGCGGTCGCCGACCGGCTCAAGTTCGGCGGGTGGCTGGTGTTCGCGGGGCTGTGGGCGACGTTCGTCTACTTCCCGGTGGCGCACTGGGTGTTCGCGTTCGACGGTTTCACCGGCGAGAAGGGTGGCTGGATCGCCAACCAGCTCAAGGCAATCGACTTCGCGGGCGGAACGGCGGTGCACATCAATGCCGGTACGGCGGGCCTGGTGGTCGCCCTGATCCTGGGCAAGCGGATGGGTTGGCCCAGTTCGCCGATGCGGCCGCACAACCTGCCCTTCGTGATGCTCGGCGCCGGCCTGCTGTGGTTCGGGTGGTACGGCTTCAACGCGGGTTCAGCGATCGGCGCGGGCGGTATTGCCGGGACCACGTTCGTCACCACGACGGTGGCCACCGCCGCGGCGATGCTGGGCTGGCTGCTCACCGAGCGGATCCGGGACGGCCACGGCACTTCGCTGGGCGCCGCCTCGGGCGTGGTGGCCGGCCTGGTGGCCATCACCCCGTCGTGCTCCTCGGTCAACGTGGTCGGGGCACTGGCGATCGGCGTCGGCGCCGGCGTCCTCTGCGCACTGGCCGTCGGGCTGAAGTTCAAGTTCGGCTTCGACGACTCTCTCGACGTGGTGGGTGTCCACCTCGTCGGCGGTTTGTTCGGCACCTTGATGGTGGGGCTGGTGGCCACCGCGGAGGCTCCGGCGGCGGTCGACGGCCTGTTCTACGGCGGCGGCGCCGATCAGTTGTGGCGCCAGGCCGTGGGCGCGTTCGCGGTTCTGGGCTACTCGGCGGTCGTCACGGCTATCTTGGCCTTGCTCGTGAAATACACCATCGGACTGCGTCTCGATGCTGAAGCAGAGGCGGCCGGCATCGACGAGTCGGAACACGCGGAAACCGCGTACGACTTCGCCGCTGCAGGTGGCGGTTCGGTATTCACTCGTCAAGGCGCGGAGGTATAGGGATATGAAGCTGGTCACTGCGATCATCAAGCCGTTCACGTTGGAAGACGTCAAGACCGGCCTGGAAGAGTTGGGCGTTCTGGGCATGACGGTCAGCGAGGTCCAGGGCTACGGGCGCCAGAAGGGCCACACCGAGGTCTATCGCGGCGCTGAGTATGCCGTGGACTTCGTGCCGAAGGTCCGCGTCGAGGTCGTGATCGACGACTCCGCCGTGGACAGGGTGGTCGACGTCATCGTGACAGCCGCACGCACCGGCAAGATCGGTGACGGCAAGGTCTGGGTCAGCCCGGTCGAGACCATCGTGCGGGTCCGTACCGGCGAGCGGGGAACCGACGCGCTCTGACAGCGCGCGCGGAATGTCAGATGACAGAACTTTGGGACGTCAGATGACAAAGCGGACAACCGACTCGGCCGATGGCCACCTCCCGGCGGGTGCCGCCGGGAGGTGGAAACCCCCGGCGGCGGAGTCGCTGCACCCCGCGACCGACCTGGCAGCGGCGGGCAGGCAACTGCTCGACGGCGGTCATCGCCGCCTGGACGCCGCGTCACTGCGTGAGGCGCTGCTGGATCTGCACGAACTGTGGCTGATCACGAAGGCAGCCGAACTCGGGATCACCGCGGACAGTGGTTTCGCCATCGTCGCCACCGGCGGCCTGGGCCGTCGCGAAATGGTGCCCTACTCCGATCTCGATCTCATGCTGCTGCATGACAACATGCCCGCCAAGACGGTCACCCAGGTTGCCGAACTGCTGTGGTATCCGTTGTGGGACGCCAATATTCGCCTCGATCACAGCGTCCGGACCGTCTCGGAGGCACTGCAGGTCGCGGGCACGGACATCTCGGCCGGACTGGCGATGCTGGAAGCCCGCCACATCGCCGGCGACGACGAGCTCTCCGGACAGCTGATCGGGGGAGCCCGCCGGCAGTGGCGCGCCGGCATCGCCTCCCGGTTCGACCAACTGGTTGAGCAGTCCAGGGGGCGCTGGCAGCGCAGCGGGCAGATCGCCCACCGGGCTGAACCCGACCTCAAGGCCGGCATGGGTGGACTGCGCGACATCCAACTGCTCAATGCGCTTGCCGCAGCGCAACTGGCCGACGTGTATCCCAATCCCGCCGCCTCTGCCGACATCGACTCTCCGGGCGGATCACTGGCCGCTGCGCACCTGACGATGCTCAATGTCCGAACCGAACTGCATCGGGTGTCCCGACGCGGCCGTGATCAGCTGCTGGCGCAATACGCCGACGACATCGGCGCGGCGCTGCGCATCGGCGACCGGTTCGACCTGGCCCGGATGCTTTCCGACGCCGCCCGGACCGTCAGCTACTACGTCGACGCGGGCCTGCGGACCGCCGCCAACGCGCTGCCGCGCCGCGGCCTGTCCGCGCTGCGCCGGCCGGTGCGACGGCCCCTCGACGAAGGTGTCGTCGAATACGCCGGCGAGGTGATCCTCGCCCGCGACGCCCGCCCTCAGCGCGACGCCGGTCTGACTCTGCGGGTCGCCGCCGCCTCGGCGAGTACCGGTATTCCGATCGCCGCATCGACGTTGGGCCGGCTGGCCGACACCGCCCCCGAGGTTCGCGCGCCCTGGCCCCGCGACCTGCTCGACGACCTGCTGGTGCTGCTGACGGCGGGGCCCACCACGGTGACAACCGTCGAGGCACTCGACCGCACCGGCTTGTGGGGCCGGATCTTCCCCGAGTGGGGGTCGGTGCGGGACCTCCCGCCGCGCGACCCGGTGCACACCTGGACCGTCGACCGGCACCTGATCGAAACGGTTTCGCGGGCAAGCGCATTCACCACCCGGGTGTCTCGACCGGATCTGCTGGTGCTGGGCGCGTTGCTGCACGACATCGGGAAGGGGCGCGGCGGCGACCACAGCGTCATCGGCGCCGAACTGGCGTCGCGGGTTGGGGAGCGTGTGGGACTGTGGCCCTCAGACGTCAGGATGCTGTCGGCGATCGTGCGCCACCACCTGCTGCTACCCGTGGCGGCCACCCGCCGCGACCTCCAGGATCCGGCGACCATCAGCGCCGTCGTCGACGCCGTCGACGGTGACCCGGTCCTGCTGGAGTTGCTGCACGTGCTCGCCGAGGCTGATTCGCTGGCGACCGGGCCCGGGGTCTGGGGCGACTGGAAGTCCACGCTCATCGGCGATCTGGTCCGCCGCTGCCGCGCGCTGATGTCCGGTGAACCCGAGCCGGAGCCCGAACCCGTTCCGGCCGAACACCTCTCACTCGCCCGCGATGGTGGGATCCACGTCGAGATGGTGCCGGGCGCCTCGCCGCACACCTTCGCGGTCACCATGGTCGCACCGGATCGTCGTGGCCTGCTGTCCAGGGCGGCCGGTGTGCTGGCCCTCAACGCACTCAGCGTGCATTCGGCCTCGGTGAACAGCGCCGATGGTTCGGCGATCAACACCTTCGTGGTGTCTCCGCACTTCGGTTCTCCGCCGGCCGCCGAACTGCTGCGTCAGCAGTTCATCCTCGCCCTCAACGGTGAGTTGGACGCCGTCGGCGCACTGCAGAGGCGCGACCGTGAGGCCGCCATGTACGGCACCGAGCGGGCGGGCGAACCCGGGCCGGCGGTGCCTGCCGCGGCCGCGGCGCCGCCACGGATTCTCTGGCACCCCCCCGACCAGGCCGGCGGCCAGCCCGGCAGGCAGTTGGTCGAGATCCGTGCCACCGACCGCACCGGACTGCTCGCTGTGCTCACCGGGGTGTTCGAGCGGGCCGGGGTGGACATCGAATGGGCCAAGATCACCACGCTCGGGTCCTCGGTGATCGATGTGTTCGGCATCGCGGCCCCGCCAAGCCGGGCCGCGCGGGAGGCGCTGGAGAACGATCTCTACGCGGCGCTGCCCGCCCCGCCGCCCAAACCGGTCCAGGAAGCGGGCTGAACGCCCCCCGTCTTTACTGGGTCGGCGACCGGTTCTGGGGCGGGAACCGTCTCAACCGCTAGGCTTGCGTCGTGTTTGAATCCCTCTCCGACCGGTTGACCAGTGCGCTCTCCGGTCTTCGCGGCAAAGGTCGGCTGACCGACGCCGACATCGACGCCACCGCCCGGGAGATCCGTCTGGCCCTGCTGGAGGCCGACGTCTCGCTGCCGGTGGTGCGCGAGTTCATCGGCCGCGTCAAGGAGCGTTCCCGCGGAGCCGAGGTCTCGGGCGCCCTCAACCCCGCGCAGCAGGTCGTCAAGATCGTCAACGACGAACTCATCGGGATTCTTGGTGGCGAGACCCGGCGGCTGGTCTTTGCCAAGACTCCGCCCACCGTGATCATGCTGGCCGGCCTGCAGGGCGCCGGAAAGACGACGCTGGCCGGCAAGCTGGCCAAGTGGTTGCGCGACCAGGGGCACACCCCGCTGCTGGTGGCCTGCGACCTGCAGCGGCCGGGCGCGGTGACCCAGCTCAAGATCGTCGGCGAACGCGCCGGCGTCAGCGTGTACGCCCCGCACCCGGGAACCTCCTCGGAGTACGAGGACGCCGGGCCGGGAGATCCCGTCGCCGTCGCCGCCGCCGGTCTGGCCGAGGCCAAGGCCAAGCTCTTCGACGTCGTCATCATCGATACCGCCGGCCGGCTCGGCATCGACGACGTGCTGATGGCACAGGCCGCCGCTATCCGCGACGCGGTCCAACCCGACGAGACGCTGTTCGTCCTCGACGCGATGATCGGCCAGGACGCCGTTGCGACCGCCGAGGCCTTCGGCGCGGGAGTCGGCTACACCGGCGTCGTGCTGACCAAGTTGGACGGCGATGCCCGCGGCGGTGCCGCACTGTCGGTGCGCGAGGTCACCGGCGTGCCGATCCTGTTCGCCTCCACCGGCGAGAAACTGGAGGACTTCGACGTCTTCCATCCCGACCGGATGGCCAGCCGAATCCTGGGTATGGGCGATGTGATGTCGCTGATCGAGCAGGCCGAGCAGGTCTTCGACGCCCAGAAGGCCGAGGAGGCGGCGGCCAAGATCGGCTCCGGCGAACTGACTCTGGAGGACTTCCTCGAGCAGATGCTGATGATCCGCAAGATGGGGCCGATCGGCAACCTGCTGGGCATGCTGCCCGGGGCCGGTCAGATGAAGGATGCGCTCGCCGCAGTCGACGACAGCCACCTCGACCGGTTGCAGGCCATCATCCGGGGCATGACCCCCGGGGAGCGGGCTGATCCGAAGATCATCAACGCCTCGCGGCGGCTGCGGATCGCCAACGGCTCCGGGGTGACGGTGTCCGATGTCAATCAACTCGTCGATCGTTTCTTCGAAGCCCGCAAGATGATGTCGCAGATGGCCGGTGCCATGGGCATGGGATTCGGCCGGCGCTCATCCAAGCGAAACTCCAAGAACAGCAAGAAGAAAGGCAGGAAGGGCAACAGCAGGGGCCCGACCCAGCCGAAGACGCTCAACCCCCTTATGGGCGCGGGAATGCCGGAGGGTTTCCCGGACCTCTCGCAACTACCGGAGGGCCTCAACGAACTGCCCCCGGGTCTGGCCGGTTTCGATCTTTCCAAGCTGAAGTTCCCCGGCCAGAGATAGCGGTGACGTGACGTCACCGGCCCTGCACGTTCGAGGGCTCGGCCTGCCCGGCGGCGAACCGGTCCAGTGGTGGATCGCCGACGGGATTCTGCGCGCCGATCCGGTTCGGGGCGCCGAGACCATCTTCGACGCCGGCTGGATCATTCCCGGACTCGTCGACGCGCACTGTCATGTGGGACTGGGCCCGCACGGTCCGATCGGGCTGGACGAGGCCATCGCCCAGGCCCGGACCGACCGTGACGCCGGCGCTCTCCTGTTGCGTGACTGCGGCTCACCGACCGACACCCGAAGTCTGGACGGTCACCTTGACCTTCCGCAGATCATCAGGGCTGGAAGGCATTTGGCGCGACCCCGGCGATACCTGCCGGGATATGCGATCGAACTCGAAGACGAGTGGCAGCTCCCCGACGCGGTCGCCGAACAGGCCCGCCGCAGCGACGGTTGGGTCAAGCTGGTCGGCGACTGGATAGACCGATCCGTCGGGGACCTGGCGCCACTGTGGTCTGACGACGTGCTGGCGGCCGCGGTCGCCGCCGCGCACGCCGAGGGCGCCCGGGTGACCGCTCACGTGTTCGGGGAGGACGCGCTGCCCGGCCTGATCAGGTCCGGGATCGACTGCATCGAACACGGAACCGGTCTGACTGAGGTCACCGTCGCGATGATGGCCGAGCGGGGCACCGCGCTGGTGCCCACGCTGATCAACATCGAGAACTTTCCCGATTTTGCCGACGCGGCAACACGATTCCCGACCTACGCAGCCCACATGCGGGACCTGCACGCCCGCGTCCGGCACCGGATCGGCGCCGCCCGCGAGGCCAGTGTGCCCATCTACGCCGGCAGCGACGCGGGCGGATCCCTCCCGCACGGCCTGATAGCCCAGGAAGTCGATGCGCTCAAGGGAATCGGGATGACGCCTGACGAGGCGTTGGGCGCGGCGTGCTGGGATGCCCGAAAGTGGCTGGGCCGCAGTGCGTTAGCCGATGGATTACCGGCTGACCTGGTGTGCTTCCGCGAGGATCCGCGCACGTCCGCGGCGGTGCTCGGTATCCCGGACGTGGTGATCCTGCGCGGACGGGTGTTCGGTCGCCGGTAGCGCGCCGAGCCGTCAG
>Ga0315273_10003030_pt1 | contig 20172 bp, 15 predicted proteins | sample YL17G02_0_MG_FD_205753 | JGI IMG/M metagenome (GOLD analysis project Ga0315273, IMG submission 205753) | Sediment microbial communities from Yellowstone Lake, YNP, Wyoming, USA - YL17G02_0 | ecosystem: Environmental > Aquatic > Freshwater > Lake > Sediment | place: USA: Wyoming | collected...
TGATTGTAATATGATAGCAAAAATGCTTTCATTAGCTAATCCTCCTGAATTAATTTGTTTGCACATATCATTTTTTAATACAAAAAATAGCATAAATTTATGTACGTGGTCTCTGCATAATGTAAACCAAGGGTCGTTTGCTAACCAAAATTCTTTTGCGAATAGTCGTAAATTAGCTCTACGATGAATTGTTATGTTCCAATAAGCCGGTTTACATTTTATTATGGATGCTTGATAGTGATTTAAAAATATTTCCCTAAATTTCGTTGGGCTAATTATTGGAACACAAGAGTCAGTTAATAGAGAAAACCAGAGATTATTTTTATCGTGTTCAAAAGCATAAGATAAAATAGACATATATGCGGGAACAACGTCGTAATATGTGGTAGGTTGAATAAACTTAGGAGGTATAGTATATAGTTTAATCCAAGGTGATTTGATTAAATTTATATCTTTATAATGAAAATAAACGTTAATGATATCTTGATTTGGTTTAATCCAATCAATCCATAATTGTTCTTTATTAAGTTTGTGTTCATAACTAATAATAAAACATAGAGCAACTTTCATTATATATGTAAAAGTATATATATATAATAATTTTTACGTGTTTATAAACTAATAAACTAACAAATTTTATTATCCGAAGAAAAACCTTTTAGTAACAGTTGACCAATTTGTATTTGTATTTGTATTTGTAGTTTTTCTAATATTGTTAACATATTTTTCGTTATAATTATAGTCTAAAGATAATGAATCAATAAATTCACTGGTAATATTATTCAAGGGTGAATCATCACTCGATAAAATATCAGGTTGTTTAGGCTCTTCTAAATCACGATAAACTATATTAGTTTCTGTTTCAATAGTAAGTTCGTTTATCTCTTTACAATTTAAGTTATTAAATTTTACACTTTGTTCTTGAAATTCTGTATATAATTGATCATATTTTTGTTGTAATTCGTTATATTTTTTGTTAGTATTATAAAGTAACTCTTGTAATTTTGTAATTTTTGTTTTGTAATAATAATTTAATTTACGTAAAATATCAAATACATTATATAACCCGAATAATAATGGAACCCAATATAATTCTACTATTTTTGATCGAATAAGTAAACTATTAATATTTATCATAATAATTATTTATATAAAATATTTAAATATTTTTTTATATAAATAGATATGTGTAATATTAAAAATAATATTCCAATATCAAATCCAAATAATACAATTACAAATTCATATGTATCAGTCAATTATAATAATTTGGATTCAGATAATACATTTTTTTTACCTTCTATTTTTAATGATAATGATATAGAAACTCAATATATAGAAGATAAAAAAAATATGGAAAATTATCTATATAATATTAAGTTAATTAATATGAATTTATTGAAAAATATTCAATTTTTAAATAAAATATGTTATAATGTAAATATAAAAAATAGTAATACAATAAATTTTGTAATGAAAAACTATATATATATAAAAAAAATATTAAATAATTATATAATTCTTTATAATGAAAATATAAATAAAATAAATATAACAAATCGAAAAATAAATGATATTAATATAAATATTTTATATGTGAAACATAATTATTAAAATGAAATATTTTCGAGATCTTGAATTTTCCAATATTCACTTCCTCCGTTTGGTAATGGTCTACGAATAATAAATGGGATTCTTTTTAATTTTAATTCCATTTCAGCAATAATATATCCATCAATGACATTTTCAGGAACTTTTACAAATGTATGATGTCCCGAATTTATTTGTTTCGCCCTTTGTCCTAAAATACGTGCTTTTTCATATTTTGTTAGATAAGGGATAGTTCTATGTAAATCATCTATAATAATACCATCACTATTTCTAACTACATTTGTCATTGATAAAATTTCATTATAATTTTGTAAAACGCTTTCTGGATGAAAATTAAGTATATAATTATCATTAATTGATTGGTCGAATTTTTGTAAATATTGTTCTCCGTCATCGTCTTCATCATCTTCATCGTCATCTTCATTGAATAATTCAACTGGTTTTTTATAAACATTTTTTGTTGGAACTGTTTTTATATTTTTGTTATTTGTATCGTCATCATCGTCGTTATCATCTTGTTCGTCTTCTTTTTCTTCTAATTCAGCATCATCTTTATTAAATTCTTCGATATCTTCAACATCAACATCTTCAACATCATCTACATCCACAATCTCATCAGCGTCTACATCTTCTACATCATCAACTTCCGCAATGTCATCTGCATCTACATCATTAGCTCCACCGAAAGTTGAATTAACGCTATCATTATCGCTATTATCGTCACTATTTTCAGAATCAGAATCGGATTTTTCAAAGTAACTCATCTTATATTATAATAATATAAGATAGCCTTATATTTATAATTTCAATTTTATTTAAAATAAAAAAAGGTTAATTAAATAAATGTTATATAAATTATGATTGATCTTCCGTTTTCCAAACAGTATCACAAGTTGAACATAAATAAACATATTTCATATTGGTATCATCATAACGAATATAAATAATTTCACGAGGAACGTCTTCTTTATTTTCTTTATTTGTTAGACAATCTCCGTTTGGGCATAATATATTAGAAACTCTTGGAAGTGTGGGGTCTAATTTTGTATATTTATTAATAATATGACTAAATTCTTGTTGTGATTTTTTTAATTGTATTTTTGAAACTGTAATATCATTAACCGAAATAGTGGAATCCTTATTTCCACAGTTTCTGCAATAATATACAAGTTTATTAGGGTTATCAGAATCAATACTGATATAATACATATTAGAACATTGTATACAAAAGTGCATCTTATAATATAGTTATAGTTATATTATATATTTAAATATAAATTTCAATTTTATTTATTAATTAATCTCAGTTTCGATAAACTGCTTAGTTTCGATAAGTCTAGTTTCTAAAGTAGAATAATTAATATAAGTGTTCATATTGTAAATCCCAACGTGCTCTAAAGATATTTCTTTGCTCTGGGATTGTACAAATGCGAGAAGATTATCGAAGTTAATATTAAATTGTTCTTTCATAATAATATAAAATATTTGACCTATATAATTTTTAGTTTTATTATGAAGAATCATATCACAAATGGCATAATCAATGTTGTTATATTGAATAGATTTATGATATGGGATATAATCTCTACTAGTATTTTTTTGTCCGGGTTCATTTAATAATGGTTCATTATTTAAAAGTGTACATAATGTGAGTAAAATACTATTAATAGTTTGACAAGACGACCATTTTTCACCAGACCAAGTGTTAAGAATAGACACGCATACTTTTCCACAAATATATAAATTAGGATTGAAACGAGTTTTTCCATCATTGGTCATATATGCGACTTTTGGTGGAGAAAAAGGATAATCAAAAGGGAAATCAAAAGAAAAAAGATAATATCCACCATAATAAATGGTGTCTTTTTGTCCGATAATCATAGCATATCCTTTTGTCAAATCGGTATCATCGTGAATATAATAAATTCCATTATCTGTTAAAGGGTGTTTCATAATTTGTTTTACATCCTTCAAAAGACGTCTAATAGTTTCATTTGTAATCATTTTTGTCGATTTATCCATAATTATATAATATAATTATATTTTGTATTTAAATCAATTTAAAATGTTATGAATATATGGTATATTTTTTAAAAAACTAATAATATATATTAATTAAAATAAAAAAATGAAATAAAAAAATGAAATAGAAAAATCTTAATATAATATATCAATAAATGGAAACAATGACATCCTCGTCTCATTATAATGATTTATCCGAGTTTCTTTCAAAGCATTATGCTAAAAATAATACAAATGAAAAATCGAATCCGTCACATACAAGAATAGGTAATACGGATTTAAATGTATATGGTGGGTCTTATTTAATTGAAAATAATGAATTGGCTACATTTCGTAGGTTATATTATGAACACGTTTTTGTAAAAAACAGAAAAGAATATTTAACAGAAAAACAATTAGAGGTTAATGGGCCAATTTTAGTTGATTTTGATTTTCGTTATGATTTTAACGTAACAACGCGTTTACATACAATAGAACATATACAGGATATGATTTCACTTTATTTAGAAGAACTTAAGGAACTTTTAGTATTTGAAGAAAATAAACCATTCCCGATTTTTATAATGGAAAAACCATATGTAAATAGAGTTGTTGATAAAGAAGTTACAAAGGACGGAATACATATGATTATAGGTATTCAAATGGATCGCACATTACAGATGATTTTACGTGACAAAATAATAGCCCAAATAGGGGATGTATGGGAGTTACCTTTAACAAATGACTGGCCTGAAGTATTAGATGAAGGTATAAGTAAAGGTTGTGTTAATTGGCAAATGTATGGTTCTCAAAAGCCCGGTTTTGATGCATATAAATTAACGTATTATTTAGAGGCGGAATTAGATACACGAGATAATAATTGGATGACAACCGCAAAATGTATAAATGATATAGATTTATCGAAAGATTTACATTTATTGTCTGCTCAGTATGATAATCATATTAAATGTGATTTAAATCCAAAAATATTAGATGAATATAATAAAAGATTAGAAACAAAAAATAATAAAGTAAAAAAGAATAGTACAAAAGGTAAGATAAATATTATTTTAGAGGAAGAGGAAGAACGTGATATTCAGTTATCAGATATTACAAATACGGATATTCTTAAAAAAGCGGTTGATAATATTATGGAAAATCTTAAAACAAATGAACAATATATAAAAGAAACACACCAATATACTCAAATTTTACCCGAGAAATATTATAAGCCTGGATCACACGTAATTAATACCCAAGTAGGATTTGCTTTAAAAAATACGGATGAACGATTATTTCTGTCTTGGATTATGTTAAGAGCAAAAGCATCCGATTTTGATTTTAACGATATCCCACATCAATATAAAAGATGGAAAACTGATTTTTCAAAAAGACCCGATGGGGTAACAAGAGCGTCCATAATGTATTGGGCAAAACAAGATGTGTATACAGAATATGAAAAGGTTAAAAAAAATACGGTGGATCAATATATTGAAGATACAATATTTGAAGCGGGAGATTGGGATTATGCGATGGTATTATATCATTTATTTAAAGACAAATATGTATGTAGTAGTATTACAAATAAAAAATGGTATGTATTTAATAAAAATAGATGGGAAAAGGATGAAGGTCAGCGTTTAAGAATGGCAATTTCAAAGGATTTATTTGAATTATATTCAGCAAAACAAAGTCAATATTTAGCAGAATCACAGCATTATGAACCAAACAATGAAAAACACGAAAAATTCCAAAGAAAAATTAAAAAAATAGCGGAAATATGTATTAAATTAAAGAAAACAAATGATAAAAATAATATTATGCGAGAAGCTATGGAAATATTCTTTGATAAAGATTTTGCAAGAAATATAGATTCAAATCCATACTTAATGTGTTTTACAAATGGTGTATTTGATTTTAATAATAAGATATTTAGAGATGGTTATCCTCAAGATTATATTACAAAAACAACAGGAGTTCCGTATATACCATTTGATACAAATGCAACTTCTGATATTGCGGGTGAAATTATGACATTTATGGAGCAATTATTTCCTCTTCCGGAATTATGTAGATATATGTGGGATCATTTGGCGTCAGTATTAATTGGTACAAAGAAAGAACACGCATTTAATATTTACAGAGGTTCTGGATCAAATGGAAAATCTATATTAACGGATTTAATGTCGCAATGTTTAGGAGATTATAAAGGAACAGTCCCGATAACATTAGTAACAGATAAACGAAGTTCCATTGGTGGTGCAACTCCTGAAGTAATGCAATTAAAAGGTGTAAGATACGCTGTTATGCAAGAACCGTCTAAAGATGCTGTAATTAATGAAGGTATTTTAAAAGAATTAACCGGCGGCGATCCCCTTTTGGGAAGAGCTTTATATTGTGATTCAGAAATATTTATACCTCAGTTTAGTTTAGTAGTTTGTACAAATGCGTTATTTGAAATAAAAAGTAATGATGATGGAACGTGGAGAAGAATGAAATTGGTTGATTTCTTAGCGAAATTTATATCAGAAGGTGAAACACATACAGATGATACTCAATATGTATTTCAAAAGGATAAGGGGTTAAAAATGAAGTTAACAAAATGGGCTCCTGTATTTATTTCAATGTTAATTAAGAGAGCGTGTGAAACGGAAGGTGAAGTAATAGATTGTTCAGAAGTAATTTCGGCATCAAATAAATATAGACAAAGTCAAGATGCGATTTCAGGATTTATTATTGATAAAATAGTTAAAGAAGATAATGTTTATGGAGTTAACCAAACCTCTTTAAATAACTCTTTCAAGGAATGGTTTCAAACAAATTATGGGGGAAGAAAAGCGCCAAAATTATCGGAATTAATAGAAATGATGGTTAAAAGGTTTGGTAATAAAAATGCAAAAACGAATAAATGGCATAATATAAAAATAAAAGAAGAAGATAATGATGATGGTGATATAGAACATTTGTAATATATTTATATTTATAAATCATTATATACATTTTTTGGTATTCTTTTTTTAATTGATTTCCACAAATCACAAATCAATTTAACTATATAACTGATGTAGAAAGGATAAAATATTATTAATATACTAATAACTATACATTTTTTTATGGATAAAGTATGAGGCGCAAAAACAAATGATAAACATAACATTAAAACAATAATATAAAAAACTATTAAAAAAAATTTATACCATAACTTAAGTCGGTCTAATGCTTCTGTTTGATAATATGTTTTTCGACTATTTGTTATAATATCTCCACGTGTTTCTTTAACTTGTACTTGTAATGCTTTATTTTTTTCTGAAATATCTTCAAATAATCTAATAGTATTTTGTGAATTAATCAATGCGGTATTTAATAATGTGTTCATTGTATTAGCATTGGTTACTCCATCATTAAAAGTTTGCTCAATTGTTCCTGAAATTTGTGTAGCTTTATTTTGTAATTCTTCTTCATTAATATTATCATATTCAGTTCTTCCTTTTGAAAAAACATAATAATTCTTCTTGGCTGTTTCAAGATTTGTAGGGGCTAATTGCATATTTGTTTGTGCATCTAAATATTTTTGCTCTAATTCTTGCGAAACCTTTGCTTTTTGACAAGAAGGGCCGCAAATTGTTGTCATTTCTGATGCTTTTTCAATTAAATTATTTATGGTTTCTTGATTTAATTGTTGGTTGTTCAATAATTTATTTTTATCAGGTTGAGTTAAAGTTTGTTGCATTACTGAAAATAAATTTTCCATCTTGTATAATGATTATATTTTTTTTTGAATTAAAAATTGGATAAAGATGCGGCAAGAGGAACAACACTATTATGAGTGTATTTTTCTAATACTTTAAACGTTTCAGTTGTATTTTCTGTATAAATATCTTTTGGAACACAAATATTTTTGTCATAATCGTAGACACTTCCTTCATAACAACATTCTGCACCAACACAAGTAACGGTAGGAGTTTCCCATGGATTTTTTTCTGTAGTCGTAGTTGTACTTTTAGATGGTTCTGGAGCACTAGATTTATCAAAATACCAATCATATTCATCCCAATTCATATCATCTCTGTTTGATATATCGATTAATTGTAAACCTATTAATACACAACCAATAACCAATATTAACCCACTTAATATCATATAAATTTTTGCAGGTAAAATACCCTTATTTGCTAAAACAGCTAAAATAATAATGGGTATACATATAAATACTATTGTTTTCATTAATTGTGAATGAGCACTATATCTTTTACCATAATATGTATTAATTTCTACTAAACGTTGTTTATTGTTAGTTTGTTCATCAATTAAACTCATTCTTCTCTTGGCATTATTTAATTCATCTTCTAATATATTTACAGCGGCAATAGATTCACCTAATGTTGTACTTGATGTATCAACATTTTGTTTATAATAAGAAAACATATCTTTTAAACTAGTATACAAATTCATTCTTATTTGAGAAATCTGATTAATTCTATCCATAATTATTCGTTTCTGTTCAGAGCTCAAACTAACATCATCTAAACTATTATATAAATCTTTTTCTTGTTTTTGTAATTGAGATATATTGTTTAATACTTGTTCATTTCTTTCTTGTAAACTATCAAAATTTTTAGGATTATCTGTCATTATATTAAATAGATAGATTATTTATTTAATTTCTATTTTTCATTGTATTAATTGTTATTGTTAGTATACCAACAGCTAATATACTCCATAAAATATAACTATAATTTTCTTTTAATACTCGTAAATCTGAATCCGATAACATTCCATTCAGATCATTAAAATCGAGAGAATTAGATAAATTCTGCATACCTTCTATATTATTACTTTGGAAATTTTGTAAACCATTAATACTTTTTTGGATTCTTAGATTTGTTAGTTTATATTTTTCTAGATCCTTCTTAAATTGTTCAGAATTAATATTCAACTCTTTGAAATTATTATTGTTTTGATTATATAATTTTTCCATTTTTAATACAATGTCATTCCCAAGTATATTTAATTGTGATAAAATATTATCATGCATTTTTTGTTCTTCTGATGATATTATTGATTGTCTACATTGTGTATCAGTTGTCATTTTATCCCCACTTTTATAATTATCATATTGTATTGTATCAATATTTATAATTTTATCACTACAATTTTTTGAATTAGTTGGTTTTTTCTGTCGAATACCTAGGATAGCATCATTATGAGGTTGTTTATTTCCTGTTGTACTATTTCTTAAGAAACACGCCTGAGATTTAGTGTTATAAATATAAGCAGCACAGTCTAAATTATTATCACACGCGGTTTGACACGCGTTTTGGTCCAATTCTGATGTATTTGATATGTAATTTCCAGCTAGGTCGGTCTTTTGATATATTTGATAATCATTTGTAAATCCTACCATGGAGTCCGGATACGGTCTTAAATTAGAGTCGGAATCTACATAACCTATATTTCCTAATGTCGCTTTATTTCCGACACCGTCTAATTCATAAACGGCATTAATTGAGTTACTTCCATATGTTTTATCGTTAATTACTTTACAACCGGGTATTGAATCAGATGTATATAATACGAGATTTCCGTCTGTTTGCATCATTAATTTAAGTGTGCCATCATCTGAACCAATCCATTCACCTGGACCTAATGTTTCATTCAAATTTAAATAACTTCTGCCATATTTACCTTTTGACGATACCCAATCCGGATTTGCTTCTTTTTGGTTTCCTGCTGTTTTTGAACACCATATGTTTTCCATAAAATTCTCAGGTGTTCCTCTAAATAAACATAAATTTCCGTCATTTTGAACGAATAAAAAGAAGGTACATCTAGAAACTTCTGCTGAACAATCATAATTAATATTTGTTCCTCCTGATATTTGACCATTTTTAAATGCCCCTCCTCCGCACTGATACGAATAATCGAGTAATTTAGCACAACACACTGCGGGATCACCGCCGGTAAATTCTGACATTGGATTAAACGACCAATTTGCTTGCGGTGTTGCTCCCCATGATGTATGTTTTGATGCTTGGTTTTTTAATATTGAGTTTAAGTTTCCGACAATTCCAGTAGTACCATAACTATCTGTTGGGTGAGGATTACCACAATCGATATTTAATGGTTTTCCGACACAATTTCCACCCCAACTACCTTGTATTGAGTCTGGATTAACATATCCAGCATACCAACAGTCAGGAAGAGAGTCTGAAGTTTGCCATAACAAACCAGAACTGTCATTAATTATAAATCGTCCATCTGCACTGACCGTACAAGTAGCTCCAGAACTAGATGATGTATTTGATGACCAAATTGGTATCGATGTTGTCTGAATACTTGCGTCTCCATAGATTTGTGTTCTAGATTTATCATTTGAAACAGCACAAGACGCTGTACCGTCGGTCTGGACATTTTGTAATCCAAATAAATTATAACCATTATCTGCAGCATATTCTTGACATTTATCAAATGTAGAATATCCATTTACTAAAGTCATTGCACGTTTATCATCGGATACATTATCATCAGAATTCATAAATAAATTCCATTCAGCAACTTGAACACAATAACGATTATTCGTTTGATCATTATTACCAACTCTATCAATCAATAAAATATACGCACCGTAAGCACCTGGAAAAGCTACATTATACACTTTTGGACTTGCACTAGTAAATGATTGATTTACTTGTCTATCAACTTGATTCCATTGACCATCTTTAAATCCAATTACAATCCAACTATTTGGACTTCTAGTAGTTATATTAGTTATCGAGTCTGAACGGGGAGACAAAGAATATTGATTAACTGTTACGTTTTGAACAGAACTTGTGTTTACTCCAGGCATATTAATTTGTAAAAATTCTCCATTTATCATTCCCATATTGACTATATTTACACCATTTGAACCTTCATACATTCCAGTTGTTGAATTATAATTTGTTGCCGAACTTACTTCGGAATGCCACATAGTCTCCGGGTTTTGATCGAATGCGGTCCAAGGTCCTACACCTGAATTAGGGTCACCTAACCAAACACTTGATGCTCCGCTAGAGAACCCATTCACCGAATTTGAAGAATTCATTATTGGAACAACATTCACATTTGTTAAAGGCGGTTTATCATTATAACAACCAATATATTTGCTAGTTGGATTATTAATCATATTTGAAGCATAAACATTTTTACCTTCATTTCCACAACTTTGACCCATTACCATATTTGACCCCGCAATTAAATTAGGATTTGTTGGAATTTTAGCACCTTGTACATATTCAGATGACCAAGGAATAGTTAATTTAACGATCTCCTTTGGACATCCATTTTTACCTATTGTTCCATTTAATATTTCTTCACTTGTATACGGTTTAGCTATTCCTTCATAAGTTACATAAACTATGGTTCCATCCGTAAATTGTAGGTTTTTACCTAAATATTGATTATTAGAACTAACTCTATCAATAGTAGCTAAAGAAGAATTACCTATTTTTTGTTGAATATCGCTATATTGTTGCATAAGTTCATTATATCTTGATTGTAGATTTGTGATTTCATTTATATCATTTGTATTTGTATTGCTAGTCGTATTTTCATTTGTAACCATTTTATTTTGTTCTAAACTAACAAATCCTTCTCTACTTTTTCTACTCTTACTTTTATTTGTTGTAAAAGTTTGTTTTATTTTTGTTTGATATGAATTAAACTGTTTTCCTTGTTTTAAAGATATATTTAATAAATCATTATTCATCTCTAATATAAATAAATAGAAAAATTAAATATTTTTTATTTATTATGTTGAATAAATACTATTACTAACAGAATTATTTATAGATGAAATAGTAATTCCCATCATTTGTTTTATAGTTATAAATACTACTATAAAAGTTAATAAAATCCACAATTTAAAATATATACTTTCTTTGTTAACAAATAATGTTTGATTATCTTCTTCTTGTTCAATTGAATAATGTTGTTCTAATTCTTCTTTCAAAGAATCATTTTGTTCTAAAAGTTTATCATAGGATGAATTTAATTGTTCTTGTATTGATTTCTTTTCATCATATTGTTGTTTAAGTTCTGGATTTATATTTCGTAGTTCATTCGTTATTTCATTGTTTAATTTTAGTAGTTGTTCATTTAAATATGTCATTGTTGATAATATTTCTTTTTTTGAGGTAATTAAAGCATAATCATCGTCTTTACCAGCTGTAATAGTAGAATCACCACTTCTAGTCCAACAATAGCGTTTTACTGGATTAAATGTTGCTCCTGAACATTGGCTTGTATTAGCGCACATATCTTCGCATTCTTTTTGAGTTGAAACGGTTCCTTCTTTTAATCCACTAGTTCCCCACCAGGTTCGTCCTTTTAATGCAGTGAATAAATTTGTGTCAGGATAAATAGGTTTAGTGTTAGTTGTAAATGTAGTAGAATCACCATAACAACCTTTACGATGAGTGTCACTTGTTAAAGTTGCCCATAAAAAACTATCGTTAACTAATGTATCAAGTGTTTGGGCTTTTGGCCAATCTGAATTAGCGTCAACCAAATCAAAATTTGTACAACCTTGATCTCCCCATATTTTTTCATAACATTTCTGAGAAATTCCAGTGCTGTCTCTCCTATAATTTGCGCACGGATTAGAATTTCCATTTTGTAAAATATTGATTAGATTTTTTCCCGACTCTTGATATTGTTGGAGAGTAACCTCATATTCTTTTTGTAATGCTTCAACCTTAATTACGGCTGACTTAATTTTATCATTATTCATTTCATCCATAATATATACAAAGAAAAGATATACCATATCCTTATTTTATTAAAAATGTTAATCATTTAATTAATAATGACGAATTATATCCTACTAGAACAATTGTTATAAAAGATGTTAATATAATAAAAAAAAAAGATGAATTATTAAAATCCTTCGGTTTTTCTTTCACTAAATGATGAAGACCTAGACCCACATTATTTGAATACTTTTGTAACCATTTATTATTTTCTTCTTTAATATATTTTGATAATTTGGGATTAATATAATTTTTCTTAAACATAATAAATATGATTAAAAATAAAATATAGTATATACGAATTATATTATATTATATTTTATTTTGTTGGAATAGGTTTTTTAAATAATTTTACTAACAACATAATTCCAATAATTATTCCTATAAATATTTGAATATTTTTATAGTATTGATCATTATATTTTTTCTTTGAATCATCGATTAAAATTTGAGAACCATCTTGTGTATTATCAATATTTTCTGCAAGTTCCATTAATTTCTTATATAATTCTTCTTCTCCTTCTAATTTTATTGATATCGAAGAAACTTGTTTATCAATTTCTTCAATAATTTTATCAATATTATTTGTTGTTAAAAATAATTGTCTACTCATAGTTTGTAATTGTGATTTACTATTAGCGTAAAAATTTTGAAATTCATTTACTTCTGGATTTTTATTAAAGTAAACATAATATTTTGTAAAATCATCTAATGCCGAAAAAAATTGTGTTTTAATATTATTTATTTGTTCATCAAATTGTTGTGATTTTCCTATAAATTGTTTTAATTGTTGTTGTTGTTGTTGCTGATCCATTTATATATTATTATATATAAAATTATCTACAAATTCTATAATAAAATGATGAAATTGCAGTTTTACTTGGTCTTGTTATTTCACATACTTCGCCTGGTCTAATACCAATAGCTTTTGCGACAGGATCAAATCGTGATAATTCGGGAAATAATTCATCATTAATTATATTATATCTTTTTTTGATTTTGATTTTTTCTGCATCATTTAAAATACGATGTGGCGGAACTAATATATGCTCCAAAATATTAAACTGTAAACGTTGTAAAGGAATGAGAATAATAAATATTTTATCTGATTCCCAAATATGTTTCAATGTATTTAATAAAGTTTCATTCACTTCATCCTTAACAACAACTAACAAAGTGTCATTCTTTGTTAGTATTTCTTCAATATAAAATAAGTCATCAATCATTTCTTGTAAATTATTGGGTCTTAATGATTTACCTAAATAATATTTTATATAAATCTTTTTTTCATAATCTTCTTTTTTTATTACATTATCTTCTTCTTCTTCTTCATATGGATTTTTTGATAAAATTAGATCTAACTGATTATTAGTTTTCATTGTATTAATTTCATTTACACTAAAACCGTCATATTCAGATATGTTATAATTTTGTGCCTTCATTAATTCAAGGATAACGCTTCTTGATTTGTAAATTTGAGAAATTAAACTACTTGTGTTTTGACTTGTCATTATTATATTATAATACTATCATATTAACTTTATTTTGTTTCAATTTTAAATTATATTTTTATTAATCCATTCTTATTATTTTTGTTCCTCCACTATTTTTATCAATATCACTACTACTTGTATCACTATTACTTGTACTACTACCTGTATCACTACTTGTATCACTACTACTTGTATCACTATTACTTGTATTATTACTTGTATTTTTTCCTCCATTTTGTTCAACCGCAAATAATGGCAATTGTTGAGCCAATTTAACAGACATTGGAACAGGGTTATTAAATGTAACAAAAGAATCTGGAATTTGTTTTGCTAAATGATTAAATTCTTTAGCCATAGAACTATACCCCCCTTGTAAAGCAATCATTTTTTTATCTGGAGGCAATACATTAAACGCATTTGTTAAAGGATTTTGTAAAGGTGTTTGTAAAGGATTTTGTATTATTCCAACTTTACGCATTATTTCGTTCATTACGTTTCCACGCTGTTCAACAGGTATTTGTAATATTTGAGCTTGTTGACCCCCACTAAGATTATTAAATGCATCGTTCATATATGAATCATTAAAAATGTTTGCCCCACCTCCAAGTTGCGACGGAGGACTGTCTTCAGGAGTATGTGGTGAAAAAACCCGATTATTTTCTGGAGAGCTATTAACTGAAGAGTCTAATTCTAAAGAATTAATAGAATTAGGAGAGTTATCAGGAGAGCTATTAGGTTCAGGCATATATTCTGGACTTGGTTGTTCGGGGGTATATTCAATAATACGAGGTTCAATTGGTTCAGCCTTTTCATATTTTTTAATATTTATAGCATTTATGTCTCGTATTTTTACTTGATCTTCAAGTGTTTTTTTATAATTTTCAATAATTTCTTTAACATCTCTTTCAACTTTTCCATTTTCACCGTGATCAATTTGAAGAAGTTTATTAATATTTTTTGATTGATATGATAAATTCAACAATTGATCAATATTATCTTCCGTAATAATTCTCATTTGTATATTCATAACTTGTAATTCTTGAATTAATAGTTTTAATGCAAAAGGAACTCTTACAATACTAAATGAACGACCAAACTTACTAATAGCATTTAATACTTCTTGACCTTCAATATTTGTATTAAAAACAAGGGGACCATCAGCTAAAGGACTTAAGAATAAATTTGTATCTGGATTATAAATAGCAATAGCTCCTGTTTTATTACATACTCCCATAAAATATTGATCCCCCCTCACCATATAAGATTCATTTAAAAAATACGATAAACCGTTAGCCATAATACCATCACGTTCCATTTCACCAATTTTTAACCCGCCATCATTCGCGCGTCCTTGATTTGTTTGTCTTGTTAAAAAATTACGTTTACCAGTAGCGCGATAGTTTATTTTATCTTTAACCATGTGTTTTAAACGCATATAATAGGTCGGACCAATAAATATTTCCGAATAAATCTGTTCACCAGTATATCCATTATATAATAATTGGTTTCCGCTATTATGATATCCCATTTTACTCAACATATGCCCGTACGTTTCATAATTTGCACCTTTAGACGCAAAGGCAGTACAATCTCCATACCCACCATATACACAAGCCGCTTTTCCTAATAAGCATTCGACTAATTGTCCTATTGTCATACGAGATGGTAATGCGTGCGGATTAATAATGAGATCTGGTCTTACACCATCAGCCGTAAATGGCATATCCTCCTCCGGAATAATTAGACCGATTGTACCCTTTTGTCCACAACGCGACGCCATTTTATCTCCAATAGCAGGGAGACGTTCTTCACGAATTCTAACCTTAGCAATTCTGAACCCTTCTTCTCCTTCGGAAATAAATGATTTATCAACAAAACCTAATTGCCCCTTCTTGGTTGTTTTCGAATGATCAATGTAAGTTCCTCTTTGGTCAACACTAGACGTGAGTTCACCAATTAAAACAATACGATCATCAATCGCCGTATTTTCTTTAACAAGACCATATTTATCCAATTTACTGTAGTCAAAACCGTCTTTTATACCTTTTACATTAGGTTTACTTTCGACATTTGAAAAAATGGTGTTTACATTCCCCCCAGAAACCCTTGAACTCTCTTCTCTAGCTTCATATGTAGTATAATAGGTTGTTCTAAATAAACCTCTTTTAACCGAACCTTCATTAATTAAAATTGCGTCTTCAACATTGTATCCAGTATATGACATAATTGCGACAATAGCATTCACACCATAAGGTTGTTCTTCACGATTAATATATTCTAAATATCTGGATTTAACTAATGGTGTTTGTCCATAATTAAGTATTACACCCATTTTATCCATACGCATTTGTGCATTTGAATGATATACTGACACAGCTTGTCTACTTTGACCACAAGAAAAACAATTGCGCGGAAACTGATTGGATTCTGGATACACAATTGAATTACCCATAACTCCAAAAATAAGTGAAGGTTCAATTTCACAATGTGTATAATAATTTTGTAAACCAGTAAAGTCTGATGGTCTAGTTGCTATCATTGAACTTTCTTCTTCAGATGTATCAATATAATCCACAATAGCTCTATTTCTTTCAAAAAACTCAATGATTTTATCTAATGTATTGTATCCAGGATATAATAAATTGACGTCATATAAAATATTGTTTCTGAAATTAAATAATTCGTCATTTTTCTTTTCGAATCCTGATATTATTTGGCTCCAGTTATATTTTCGCGATTCGATTATTTCTTTTATATTTCCGTGGTCATATGAAAGTTTACCATAAGAAATTAAACCATTATCATTCATCTTCTGATCCCTGTAAAAAATAGGTCTAGTTAATCGTCCACCATCCGTGTAAATATAAATAATATTTGATTCATAACTAAAAGATATACTCGTGTAAACAGGTATAACACCATTTCTCCTGAATAATTTAAGATTACTTATTGTTTGTATTGGATTATCTAACACGCCGATCCAATTTCCATTTACAAATACTTTTGTAGTATTTACTAGAGCACTTGGATCACATTCAGGTAATAATTTAAGAGGGGTATTGGCTCTAATCCATTTAATAATTGGATTGGATGAAAAACCATTCGTAATAGCTGTACTAATAGACATATGTTTATGTAATCCAATATTACCTCCGTCGGGTGTATCCACTGGGTCAATTAATCCCCATTGTGTACTATGTAATAAATGGGGGCCAACTATTTTAGCGGTTGGATCAAGTGGTAAATTAATTTTTCTTAAATGAGAAATATGAGTAAACCAAGATAATCGGTTTAAATCTTGGACTAACCCCAATCGTTTCGTGTTAGTATTAGCTCCCCAATTACCTTTGAATCCCTTTTTAAATCCATCTTCCACAATTTTTTCTTTAAACAACTCCTTTAAATTATCTTCAATTAAACTAACAAAAGAATTTCTATATTTACCAGAGTGATAATAAAACTCTTTATCTATTTTTAAAAATACATCGCGGCTTTGAATAAGATAGTATTCACGAAATAAATCATAAATTAATGAACCAGATGTTTCAATACGTTTAAATTTGAAATTATCTCTGTCGGTTGGTTTTTCTTTACCCATAAAAACTCTCAATAATTTGTTCACCATAAATCCTATAAAATATGCTTTATTAAGATAATTATCTTCTCCAATATGAGGTAAGAAATAATTCATAAGAATATCTTGGACTGCTGTAATTGTTTGTCTTTTTGTAAATTTTGCTATAAATTCCAGTGCAATTTGTTGAGTAAATATATTATTCGTATCGTGTATAGATGGTATAAATAAATCAACCATATTTGAATTTGTTTTAATGTCTAATAAACAATATTCGATAATTGCTTTATCAGATATGACCCCTAAGGCTCTCATAAGAATAAATAATGGTATTGGTTTTTTAACATTAGGAATGTCGATTACAATTTGATTGTTTGTATATGATAAATCGGGAGCAATAATTTTTGCAGAAGTAAATCTAATTGGTTTGGAACTATCTTCAGATACAGAATGAACTTCACACGAAAAACTAAATAATTCATCTTCTTTATATTTTCTAACATAAAGCATATTGTCTCCAAACTTTTCTTGACTAACAATAACCTTTTCTTTACCTGAAATAATAAAATATCCGCCATAGTCATTACGACATTCTCCCATATTAAAACGGCTCTCAGTTGATAACCCTTTTAATATACATAAATTAGAATGGAGCATAATAGGAAAACGCCCTAAATATATTTTTTCATATGTTTTTGTTTCTTCTATTTTTTCACCTTGATTATAATAAATATATTCAACATCAATATCATAATGAATTGTAACTCCATATGTCATATTTCTTAACCTAGCGCTATTAGGAAACATATAATGAGGATATGGTTTTCCGTTTTCTTCATCGTAAATTACGGGTTTACCAAAGTAAATTTTTGTTCCGTCTTTTCCTCCTAGATAAATTTGACATTCATTTGGATTTTCTTTGTCTCCAATTTTTATTGATTTTGATTTTGCGTTTTTTAACTTTTTTGACTTTTCATCTTGTAAAAGTCCACTTTCATTTTCATTTGCGGATTCAGTTTCACGTTCAATAAATCTTATCGGATTATTTTCACGAAATATTTGAAAAATACCTTTACTAAAAAAATCATTATATGAATCCAAATGATGTGCAACTAAATTGTATGGGTTATCTTTAAAATATTTATCAATCAAATTCCATGAGATTGCTTCCATTATAATAATATAATGTTATTTTTTTATATTATTATTATTATTATTAAGTTATTTAATTATTATAATATTTATTTTTTTCGCGAACCTTTATTTTTATTACTATGTTTTCTAACCGTTTTACTCTTACTCTTATTAGATTTTAAATTTGTTATTTTAAATGTCGTCCACTCTTGTTGTGGTCTATCGTGTAAATACGGACGTAAATAATCCCACACTCTATTTTCCGAACAAAATTTATTTGCATTAAATGGAATGCCACATGAACTACCCCAGCGTAATGAAAATGACATATTCTTCGCCATTGTTGAATCCATCACATTACCATCTAATGCTCCCCGTGGTTGAAATGGCTTGGGTCTTGATTGATCCGACATATATTCACGGGCGTCTAATTCATAATGAGAACAACACGTTCTTGAACACGGATTTTCTTTATTTAAATAAACATCATAATGATCTGCTATAATTTTTTGAGCAATATCAATATTTAATTTTCCTTTATGTTCATCCATTAAGTCGGTTAAACGGACTTTACGAGCACCTTGATGCCTTCTTATATCATCAATTCCTGTATTCACGCATTCAAAATTACGTATTCTCGGATCATATGGCGCATTAAATCCAATAAAATGACCATTTTTTGTGCGTTCCGTTTTATGAAAACGTAAACCTAATTCAATTCTCATTATTTCGTTTTTGTTAGTATCTCCAAATAACCAAGAGTTAGCATAGTCTCCAGAATTCCCATCCAATAACATTTTCTCATAGTCATCTAATGTTCGTCCATATTGCATTGCATTACGAATACGGCAAGAAATGGGAATATCATCTTTATAAGCAATAAATCCTCCTATTGTTGTTTCGGTTCCTAATATTCCGGCAGAAGTTACAAAAAAATCGGTTCCAGACCAAATCCATCCTGGAAATCCCATCATTAATATACGATTACCTTTTACAGGATTTAAATCAACCACATATTTCGCTAGTTGACCATCTGCAAAATTTGAAAAATTATTATGAGCGCATACTATTTTACCATCAGCCGTCCAGTCACCAACTGCTATGAAAGCACTGCATCGTTCTGGTGCTCCACCTTCTCTTGAAGATCCTACATTTGACACTGCAGTTCCTCTTACAGCAATTGATTCCTGTTCTGGCATATTTGCCCACCAACCTTCCGTCAAAGTAAAATAATTGTTCCATGCGACGACTTCATTTATATTCATATTTGCCCCTTCAGCAAACCCTAACATTTCTTCGAAAAACTCTGGAAATTTATCTTGTATTTTTGGACTAAAATATTTTCTTGCTGCTTCAATAAAAAAATCCCATTTTACACCATAATCTGTATAAATTATAAAATCTAAAATGCGCCTAACTTCTTTCATATCATTTTGTATTAATTTTCCATATGCATAACCTCGTTCTTTAGGTGAGCCTTTTATTGAAACATACACCCAGCCATTTAAATCATAACGTATACCATTTTTTACTTTTATTGATTCAGTCATACAATATTATTATATTATTT
>Ga0315273_10003031_pt1 | contig 20168 bp, 18 predicted proteins | sample YL17G02_0_MG_FD_205753 | JGI IMG/M metagenome (GOLD analysis project Ga0315273, IMG submission 205753) | Sediment microbial communities from Yellowstone Lake, YNP, Wyoming, USA - YL17G02_0 | ecosystem: Environmental > Aquatic > Freshwater > Lake > Sediment | place: USA: Wyoming | collected...
CACGAAGCGTTGACCAGCACAGACCGCTTTGCGGTCAACGTGCTGCATGAGGCCCAGGAGTCGCTCTCCAGAAAGTTTGCGATGCCTGCGGGTGAGGGCGACCAGTTCGACGGCGTGCCGACACGGACAGGGATCGGGGACGTGCCATTGCTGGAGGATGCCCTGGCCACGATCGAATGCCGGATCGTCCACCGCTATCCCGGGGGTGATCATACCATCTTTGTGGGAGAGGTCGATGCTGTCGCGACACGGGACGGTTCTCCGTTGCTGTATTTCACGGGGCAGTACGGGCACCTCGGGCGTGATCGCCAACCCTAACTGAAACCAGAGCTCAGGAGCATAGACCAATGAAAAAGCTCGTTCTCTTGCGTCACGGCGAGAGCACGTGGAACAGGGAGAATCGGTTTACCGGTTGGACCGATGTCCCGCTTTCCGAACAGGGTGTCGCCGAGGCACTCGAGGCTGGCCGCGTACTCAAACGAGAGGGCTACATGTTCGACGTGGCGTATACCTCGGTCCTGAAGCGAGCGATCAAGACGCTCTGGATCGCCCTCGAGGAGATGGATCAGATGTGGATCCCGGTGTACAACACGTGGCGCCTCAACGAGAGGCACTACGGCGCGCTCCAGGGGCTCAACAAGGCCGAGACGGCGGCGAAATTCGGCCAGGAGCAGGTCCACCTGTGGCGCCGCTCCTACGATGTGCCGCCCCCGGCGCTGGCCGCGGACGATCCGCGCTTCCCGGGGCGTGACCCGCGCTACACGACTCTGACGAAGGACGAGCTGCCGCTGACCGAGTGTCTCAAGGACACGGTCGCCAGGTTCCTGCCCTACTGGCACCAGACCATCGTGCCCGACCTGAAGGCCGGCAAGCGTGTGCTGATCGCGGCCCATGGGAACAGCCTGCGCGCCCTCGTCAAATACCTGGACAACATCCCCGACGCCGATATCGTCGAGCTGAACATCCCGACCGGCATCCCGCTGGTCTACGAGCTGGACGACAACTTACAGCCCCTGCGGCACTACTACCTCGGCGATCCCGAGGCTGCAGTGGCAGCCGCCGCGGCCGTCGCCGCACAGGCGCTGCGCAAAGGCTAGCTGCGGCGCGTTCGAGGCTTGCACCTGCCCTATCCCCCTGCGCTCCTTCGAGCCCATTGCCGAAGGAGCGCAGGGGGTTTCTTTAGTTTGCAGGTTTCTAAGTTCGATTCAGTCTGAGAATGCTGGAATGCCAGGTCATGAAACTCGCAACCTGAACGGGGTCTCGGTATCAGTCGAAGGCCAGGGCGGGGTCATCCTGCACGAGCGCGGCTGGCTGCTGGGGGTTCGTCTATGCCTGGCCCGGCCAGTACATGAGGGCCGTGCGCATGCCGCCGGGCCACATGCAGCGCCCATCCTCGCAGCGCAGCCGGCGGCGCAGGAGATCAGCCAGAAACCGATCGTGCCGGTCGTCTTGCACCAGGTCCAGGCGCCATTTGATCTCCTTCAGCGCGTCCTCCGCCGTCGGATGGCTCCACGGCTCCCATAGATCCAGCTCGCCCATCAGCACGTTGGGGTAGATGCCCATCTCCAGCACGGCATTGAAGGCAACGATGAAGTTGGGGCTGTCATGGGGATGCCCCCAAACGTGCGCGGCCGCCTCAGCCATGACCCCATCGAGCGCGGGCGCGCGGATGACGAAGAAACAGGTCCGGCGGGTGACCTCATTCATGCGGCGGACGAAGGCCGCCAGGTCGGCGGCTCCGTACATCGCGTGCGAGCAGAGCGTATAGTCGTGCGGCTCAACCTTCGCCTCCGGCCAGCATTCCTCGACGATCGTCACGTTGGGAATGCCATCGGCGACGAGCCGCTCGCGCATCACCTCGATCATCGGCTCGGCCGGCTCGACCGCTGTCACCTGGCGTGCAGTCCGTGCCATCAAAGCGGCCCAGGCGCCGGTCCCCGCGCCGATATCCAGCACCGTTTCGTTGGAATCGAGCTGTGCAAGGACGAACGCCCGCACGAGATCCGGCTTGGCCCAGAGGCGCTGCACGTCTCGGTCCATGCCGCGCGCCTTGGTCCGCCAGATCTCCTTTTCCGCGGGATGGCCCGCTGCCTGGCGGCCGCGGGTGTGCGCCTCCACCAATTCCCGCCATAGCCCCAGCCAATCCGGCAATCTTTCCATTAGCCTACCTCGATAAGTGCTGACAGCTGCACCTTATGGCCCCCACCCCTTCTCCCCGCCCCCAGATTATGGGGACGGGATTCCCTTCTTGCCGGTGTCTTGGAGCCGCGTCGCGGTCCCAAGACACCAATTTCGGACGTTGCCCCCTCTCCCAACGTTGGGAGAGGGGGTAGGGGGTGAGGGCCAGGCCCTGAGCCTACGAGGCGCGGCAGAACGGTGAACACTTACCTGCCTCGGCGCCGCCAGACCACGAATTGCCTCGTCGAGGAATCTTACCACAGTGCTCATCGTTGCCTCAAGGAGGGCCTTTCCGATTCTTAGCCCTGTGGCCTCAGACCAGGGCCGCTTCGTTGGCACGACCGAAGTTGCCGCCTTTGCGCACGTTCGCTCTTGCATTATAATAGCCAGATTGAACTACCCGGAAGGTCAGGGAGGCGGGCTGGGAACGGAAGTCAGCCAGGCTGTCACGCTGGCACGTGTCGAGAACGGCCGCCGGCAGCTGGTCGACGGCGCCGTGGTGCGTGAGAGCCAGGTACGGGTCCACGTCAACGGGCGGGAGCTGGTCTCGCTGATGTGCACGCCGCTCGATCTGGACTTGCTTGTGCTGGGCTTCCTGCGCAGCGAGGAGATCATCCGGGAGCTTGCGGACGTCCGGCTTATCAAAGTCTGTCCCAGCCGGACCTGCGTCGAAGTCTGGCTGCGCGATGCGGAGTTTGAGCCGCCTCAGCAGCGCACGCTCACCAGCGGGTGTGGGGGCGGCGTGACTTTCGCCGATCTGAGCGCGGCGGCCCGGCCGGTCGAATCCGATCTCCGGGTAAGCCACGCACAGCTCAACCGGCTGATGCGGGCCTTGCTGGAGACGCAAGAGGCGCGTGGCATCCACCGGTCGGGATTGGGCGCCGGGGATACGTTGTTAGTCATAGCGGAGGATGTTGGACGGCACAACACGATCGACAAGCTCTGGGGTCGCTGCCTGGCCGATGGCAGCTCCACCCAAGACCGGATCCTTGTCAGCACCGGGCGGATCAGCGCGGAGATGCTGAACAAGGCTGCCCACATGGGGGTCCCGGTGGTAGCCAGCCGCACCTCACCCACCAGCCTGTCGGTGGCGCTGGCAACGGCCTGGAACTTGACCCTGGTGGGCTACGTGCGACGCGACAGCATGAACATCTACACCGGGTTGGAGCGCGTCGTCGAGGACGAGGAGGCGAGAATCGATGCGAACTTGTGACGAGACATGGGCCGCGCTGGACGATAGCTTCAAGACATTCATGGACTGCTTGGGCCAGTTGACGGAGGATGAGCTTACGCTAACACAGGTAGTAGGCAGCTGGACCGTTAAAGATGTCGTCAGCCATATCTGGTCGTGGGACGATGAGGCCGTGCACACCATCAAGGCCTGGCTTGAGCCCAGGCCTTGGCAGGAAGGCGTAACCTACGACGACGCATGGAACGAGGCCCAGGCGGCTGCCCGGTCGGCTCTCCCGCTCCTTACCGTCGTGGATGGCGTTACCGGCGCCCATCGCCGGCTCATGCACCAGCTCGATATCCTGGACGAAGCGGAGCTGGCCAAAGTTGGCGGCGTTCCCTGGGACGACAAGATGCCGTTGATGGACTTCTTTTACAGCATGGCCGAGCACTATGCCGAACACGTCGCCGACTTGAAGGCCTATCAGGAGCGCTGCCTCGAGGGCTGCGACTAGCCATCCCCCCGCAGGGGAGGCGGCCGCCCATCGCAGCCGCAATGATTCCGCTCCATCGAGAAGCGTAACCGGTCTCGGGCGGGTAGATCTCCCCGCCGCCGGTTACGCTTTGTTTATCCCGGCCCCTGGGGGGGAGAGAGACCGTGAAATACCCGTTCACCAACGAGCCGCCCACCGATTTCGGCCGCCCCGAGAATGTGACAGCCTTCCGGGAGGCCCTGAGCCGCGTGCGCGCCGGGCTCGGCCGGACCTACCCGCTGGTCATCGGCGGCGAGGAGATCTTCACGCCCGAGACCTTCACCTCGACCAACCCGTCCCGGCCCGCCGAGGTCATCGGCACAGTTGCCAAGGCCACGCCGGAGCTGGCGCGGCGCGCGGTCGAGGCGGCAGCCCAGGCCTTTGAGGGGTGGCGCCGCGTGCCCTATGACGAGCGGGCCCGCTACCTGTTCGGGGCGGCCCGGCTCATGCGGGCGCGCAGGCATGAGTTCAGCGCCCTGATGGTGTTGGAGGCCGGCAAGAGCTGGATAGAGGCCGACTACGACACCGCCGAGGCGATCGACTTCATGGAGTTCTACGGCCGCGAGATGCTGCGCCTCGGCCCGCCCCAGCCGACCGTCCCGGCCGCGGACCGCGAGGCGGAGCTGAGCTACATCCCGCTGGGCGTTAGCGTCGTCATCCCGCCCTGGAACTTCCCCAACGCCATCCTGACCGGGCTGACCACCGCTTCGATTGTCAGCGGGAACGCCGCAGTCCTCAAGCCTGCCAGCGCCACCCCGGTGATCGCCGCCTGGCTGGCGGACCTCTTCAACCGCGAGCTGCACCTGCCGCCGGGCGTGCTGAACTTCCTGCCGGGCCCCGGGGGCGCCATCGGCGACGCGCTCGTAGATCATCCGAAGACGCGCCTGGTCGTCTTCACGGGCAGCAAAGAGGTGGGCCTGCGCATCTTCCAGCGTGCCGCGGCCGTCGCGCCGGGCCAGACCTGGCTGAAACGCACGATCCTGGAGATGGGCGGCAAAGATGCCATCCTCGTCGACGAGACGGCCGACCTCGAGGCCGCGGCCGCCGGCATCGTGGCCTCCGCGTTCGGCTACCAGGGCCAGAAGTGCTCGGCCTGCTCGCGCGCCGTGATCGTGGGCGATGTGTATGACGAGCTGCTGGCCAGGATCACCGCGCGGGCGCAGACCATCTGCGTGGGCGATCCCAGCGAGGGGCCGCACGTCGGCATGGGCCCGGTGATCGACGCCGGCGCCCTGGCCAAGCACCTGGAGTACATCGCGGCCGGCCATGCGGAAGGCAGGCTGGTGGCAGGCGGCGCGGCGCTTCCGAGCGCGGCGGGGGGCTACTTCTTGCCGCCGACCATCTTCGCTGGCGTCGCCCCGGACGCGCGCATCGCCCGCGAAGAGATCTTCGGTCCGGTGCTGGCGGTCATCAAGGCGCGGGACTTCGACGACGGGCTGGCGATCGTCAACGACACCGAATACGGCCTGACGGGGTCCATCTACTCGCGGCGCCGTGACCGGCTGGAGCGCGCCCGGCGGGAGTTCCACGTTGGCAACCTGTACATCAATCGCAAGTGCACGGGCGCGCTCGTGGGCGTCGAGCCGTTCGGCGGCTTCAACATGAGCGGCACCGATTCCAAGGCCGGCGGGTCCGACTACCTGATGCTATTCACCCAGGCCAAGGTCGTCAGCGAGCCGGCGTGAAGATTATCAACTATGAACCCGACCGAAGCGGATTTCACCGGCGCCACGAACTACGCAATCTCGGCAAGCCACAATACCCTGAGAGAAACGAAATTCTCGCTGCCCGAGGTGATGGCGCTGCTAAGTTACCTGGATATCGTCCTTACTGAGCCTTGATAGTCAGTCGGCCTGTTGTGAACTCCTAGGAATCGTGCCGGAAAGGTGTGAGCTTAAGTTGGGCGGCCGATCGTCCCCCTCAGACAGTCCGCCGGACTCTACCACAAATCGTGCGGGATGACCCGTTAGAGTGTAGGTCATGACACCTGCGGCAGGCGCGGGAGGAGGGAGACCATGGGCCCCCCTCCTCCCCGATTACTCGTCCAACCTTGCCGCCGCGACTCTAAACTGGTCGCGTGTTGAAACCCGCAGGGTACGAGGGCGAAGTTAGGTAATTTCGACCTTGCGCCCAGTTTAGGGCGCGTAGGGTCAGTCCGCCCTCAGCACGATCGGCAGGTAGTCGACAAACCCCACGTAGACGCTAACCGATGCGCTTCCCCGCTGCCCGGAACTGTCAGTGGCAGTCAGGGTGATGTGGTGCAGGCCCGGCGAGAGGGAGTCCACCAGCGCTGCCCTGCCCGCCCCCAACGCGCCATCCCGATCCGAGTTCCAGGCGAGCTGGGTGCTGCTCAGCGGGCCATCCTCCCAGTCAGTTGCCGTGCCTTGCAGCAGCACCGATCTGCCCGGCGGGATCACCGCTCCCGGAGGCGGCTGGGCGATGAGCGCCGATGGCGCGGAGTCCGGCACGCTGAACGCGCCGTCGGAATCGTCCTGGGCGGTGTTGAAGCCGTCGCTGGCCAGCACGCGCAGCCGCCCCTGGTCGCTGCCCGACCATCCGGCCAGCGACGTGATCGAGAAGCTGTCGCCTGTCAGGCCCATGGCCACCAGCCGCCAGGTCTGGCCATTGTCCGGGCTGTACTGCAGATTGAAGGTCAACGTATCGTTGTCTTGATCGGCGGCCGTCCAGCGCACGGCGGCCCCAGGGACCAGGTGCTCGCCGCCGTTCGGTGCCAGGAGCTGTACGGTGGGCGCATGTGCGCTGGCGGCCCGCTCGGCCAGGACTGCCGCGCCCTGGCGCACCTGAACGCGTACGGTCCTTGCTGCCAACGGCACCAGCTCCAGGAAGTGGCGGACCTCGCCCCCGCCGTCGTCTGAGGGCAGGTAGATCTCGCGTGAGGCCGCGACCTGGCCGCCGGCATCTACCTGGGCCAGGGTGAAGGGTTGCCCGGCGCTTGGCCCCAGGCCCCGCCGGTAACCCAGTTTCTCTGCCTCTCGCCGCAGAGCATCCGCGCCAGGGTCGCTGATCTGGTAAATTGCATCAAAGCTGGCCGCGCCTGCGGTCGTGGAGATCAGCCCGCCCGCCGCGATGTAGGCGGTGGCGGTCTGCAGCGCCTGCAGCTCGCCGGCGTCGGCAAAGGCTGTAGGATCGGCGGCCACCGCCTCTTGGCGCGCCTCCTGCGCGCTCTGGCTGACCGCGTACACGCCGCAGCTGATACCATACGTCCTCTCCAGCTTGCAGTACTCCCAGGGCGAGACCCACTGGGGCCCCCGGTAGCCCATCAGAGGAAAGGCGTGATTGGGCCAAGCCGCCGCCGGGTTGTTGCTGAGCACGGTAGGCGCTGCCAGTCCCCACACATAGTGGTAAACGTCGAGGCCGTAGTAACCGGCAGGGTCGACGGCCGACAATTGGCAGTTGGGGTCGGGCCATGGGTAGTTAGGATCTGGATCGTCCTCGGTGCCGTCGCAGTTCACGTGCTGCAAGCCCAGGTTGTGGCCCAGCTCGTGCGCCATGGTGCCGCCGCCCATGACATACCAGTCAGGCCATCCGCCATTTGTGCCCTCCATCTTCGCCCAGAACTGCCAGCCCGGCTGGTAACCCATCCCAGCGACCCACCCACCGGTGACACTCGTGTCCAGCGAGGGATGCAGCATCCCCATCCAGTGCAGGTTGCCCACCCAGTCCGACGTCCAGAAGTCCTTCCAGGCCACCCGGCCCAGCACGGCGGATTGTCCGTCCCTTGTTGAGACGTCCCACTCACCGTAAAAGGGCCAGCCATGCCCGTCCGGATACTCGGGCGAGTCGTAGTCCCAGATGTTGACGGTCGAGATGGGATGGAAGCGCAGCATGTTCCAGGCGATGGTCCAGAAATCGGCATTCGACTGGTAGTAGGTGAGGACCGGGTTGAGGTGGTTGCCATGGTCGTGCAGGTGGAAGGGCACGGCCACCACGTTGAGGTCGTTGCCATGCAGGAAGGTGACCGTGCGCGCCAGGGAATTGTTGTCGTAGTGGCGCTCAGGCACCGCGCGGTCATAGTTGACATCGACCGTGAACTCGACAGTGCCCGACCACCACTCGGGCGGCACGATGAACCAGAAACTCTCGTCGAGCTTGAGCCGGTCGCCGCCGTTTTTGCGGACCGTGATCACGTTCTCCGCCGGCCGAGGTGAGCCGGCTAACTCAACGCCCCCGCGACGGGCGTGCAGCCGCGCCCGCACACCGTCGCAGTTGAAGAGAGAGGCGTGCACGTAGGCGCGGGCGATTGTCTCCCGGTCCTGCACGAGCGGCATGTGGTTGTCCAGGTCCTGGATCCCTTGCGTGATCTCGAGCCCAGTAACAGTGATATCCGGCAATAGTACGTACGGAGTGAAAGTAGCCGACGGGGTAGGACTGGGCGTGTATGTCGGCGTCCTGGTCCTCGTGACGGTCGGCGTGAGGGAAGGCGTGACGGACTTCGTGGCTGATGGGGTGATGGACGGCGTGACGGAAGGGGTGACGGTCCTTGACCCGGTGGGCGTGAGGGAAGGCGTGACAGACCTCGTGACGGAGGGCGTGACAGTCCATGTAGCGGTAGGCGTGGCTGTGGGTGTGGCGGAAGGGGTGACGGTCCTTGAGCCGGTTGGCGTAAGGGAAGGCGTGGGAGACCCCGTGACGGTTGGGGTGACGGAGGGTGTGACAGTCCATGTATGAGTAGGCGTGGCAGTAGAGGTGGGCGCGACGTGATAGCTGATCGTCAGTTTCGGCTTGTTGGTGTTCTCCCTGCTGTCGAACTCGCGCAAGTTGCAGGCCACCTCGTTGGCGCTAAGCAGAAACAGCCCGCGGTTGGGCGTGATCCCCTTGTACCACTCCCTGGCCAAGTCAACAGCATTCCAGCTATGCCAAGTGCCGGTAGTCAAGCCGACGCCGACTTTGTCGTAGTCGACAGTCTGACCGGGCGGCTTGGCCCACGTGACCGTGCCCTCAACCCAGGTATCTTTGACCCCCCGCAGGAAGGTCGTGTTGACAGCGTCGCCGGTGGAGTACCGCAGGTAGAGCTCCAGCGTGGCGTTGTCGATGATCTGGCCAGCAGGGATGCCGGAAAGATCGAATCTCAGGAGGCTCCGCCCCTGGCTCACACCCTGCGGACTGGCCGCGCCAGGGCAGGTCAGGTCAGCGCCGACCAACAATGTCGTGGCGGTTCCGTAGTTGGCCGTCGGGTACCCGCTGTCGATGAATGCGTCGGCGACTGGGTTAAGTGCAACGCTAGTATTCGGGGCAGCCAGCAGACTGGGCGGGCCACCGTCCGGGGGCGCAGCAAGCAGTCCGAAAGGCAGGATGGCGGCGAGCAGCAGGAGAGCTACGACGAGAAGGGGAGCTGCCGGCGGCCTGACGGGAACCTGGGATGCCATTCAGTACCTCCTGTAGCCAACGGCTACGATTGCGGCAGGCGGCAATGGAAGGGGTATTGGGTTGGTCAGACAGCCCGGAGTGGCACGATGCTAGGGTCTGTGAACCGGAGCAAACAGAGTATAACACAAAAGGAGGGGGGTTACAAGGCATCCGAGTGGGCGTGTTGTCTAAATCCCTGCCCCAGCTAATTCAGCGTTGCTTCTTCGGTGATCATCCGCACCATTGTCTCGAATGGTTGTTCAACCTTGAACTGCTTGGACATGACCTTGGCTAGCGGGCGAGTCAGCCAGGGCGGGAAGGGCATCTTGAGCTTGAAGTAAAGGTTGCTGTACTCTTGAGCATCGCGCCGCTCAGCCGCGGCGTCAAGTTGGGCGGACTCGGTTCCCTTCAGACGGGTAGCTAGACTCTACCGCAAGCCCGTGCGGGACGATCCATTAGAATACACCTGGTACTTATCCATTTCTAGCGTCAAGATAGGCATCTTCCAGTGAGTCCGGGTCCTCGATCGGTTCGACATGCGTGGCGATATTCGAGTTCGGAAGAGCGCGGAGGACTTCGGTTTCAACTTGCCCGGCAAGTTGGTGGCCCTGCCGAACCGTCCAAGCCCCCGGGACCAGAAGGTGGACGACCAGGAATTTGCGCGCAGCCGCCTGGCGCGAGCGAAGCGCATGATAGCGAACACCCTTGCTTTGATATGAATCCAGGATCGACATAACGGCGGCTGTTTCCTCTGGTGGTAGGGCTGCATCCATGAGGCCGCGTCCCGAGCGAGCGACCAAGCGGTAGCCGGTGAACATGATGTTGACAGCGACGACTATGGCGACGATCGGGTCCAGTCGCAGATAGCCCGTCACCGACACCAGAGCTATACCAACCAGCACACCAGCTGTAGTCCACACATCAGTCATCAAATGGCGCGCATCCGCTTCCAGGATGATCGAGTTGTAACGCTTTCCGGCTCGCATCAGAACCTGTGCTACCCCCAGGTTTATGAGCGAGGCAGCCGCGGAGATGGCCAGACCCAGACCGAGTTGTTCCAGCGGGATGGGGTGAATCAGGCGCGGAACGGCGCTGATGACAATGGCTATCGCCGCAAGCAGGATCATGCCGCCCTCGAAACCGCTGGCGAAATACTCCACCTTGAAATAGCCGAAGGTGTATTCATCGTCTGCAGGGCGAATGAGGATCCTGAGCGCTATCAGGGCGACGATTGCTGCCGCCAGGTTAACGGTCGATTCCAGGGCATCGGAGAGCAGGCCGACTGAACCGGTGAGGTAGTAAGCCGTGGCTTTCATGCATATGGTCACCACGGCCGCGCCGATGGACAACCAGGCATAGCGAGTCAGGGGAATTGGATGTTCAGCATTGTTACCCATGCGTGCTCCCCTCTGAGCCTGCATTCGACAGTTGGTATGTCTTTTGACAGGGTATCTCACTCATACAACAAGACTGCGGTATTGCCTAATCGGGATGGCTGCGATTCACGCAATGCAGCCGCTGCTGCGCCGCGCGCGAACTGCTCTTGACCGGCCGCACATCGCAGGTGCAGAATGGGAAGCGTTTGGATGCTCATTCAATGCTTACAGGGGCGACATGGGAAGAATTGAGATCCTCCAAACTTGCTGCGCGTGCCGGCGGAAATCGTGCTACAATACGCCCAGAGACCCTGATCATCTTCCCGGCCTGGTTCCACTCCAGATTGTGCGGCGGCCTTCGTCTCGACCACCGTGTGCCGTCATCTGTGATGAACCGGCTGGGTAACCTGACGCGTTAGCCACGGCGTGCCACTTGGATCCTTCGTTCACCAGGCGGCCTCGTAATCAGGTGAGCCATGAACGCATCAACGGCGCTTCGAGTTCTTCTCACAGCACTTGTGACCGCGGTTTTTGCTTTGCCGGCTGCCCAGGCCAGTGGCGATCGGTACCCAGGGCAAGCTCAGCAAGCTGACGGCGACAAACCGCCCGAGTTCGTGGGCGGGGAATGGTCAGATCACTTCTTGACGCCGCAATGGATTTTCAAGACAGTGGATACAGAGGCGAACCGCGGCCGCCTCTTGCTCAAACTGGATGAACCGCTTCACTGGAGGCAAACCTGGACCTCTCATTTTGCTGGCGGGGAGTTCTTTCAGACCGAAGCTATCTCCGACTCGGTACGGTTGGCCCCGAATGGCACGGGCCAATACTTCACGACAGGCGTATATACGTCCACCGTGCACGACGCCGGAAAGCCGGTGGACTGGTCCGCGTCTGAGTGGACCTTCTCCGGAACGCCCGATTCCTCGCAAGTCGAGTATCGAACGGGAAACACCCCTATGCCCGATAACGCCTGGACGAGCTGGGCATCGCCGGGAAAGGCACTCTTGGAGTACCTCTGTGTCTACATCACCGATACTGACAGAGGAGAGTGCACCACCAATATGAGTGGTATCGACAGCAGCCGGTACATCCAGTATCGAGCCGCCTTCGACAGCCCTGATCCATCCAGCACCGTTGCTCTCTACGACATCGATCTTCTCTATGGAACACATCCTGTAACCGGAACAGCCAGCTCTGTATGGGTATCGCCTGCCGATTTGCTGCAGTGGGAACGGGTGATCATCTCGTCGACCGTCCCCGTGAGCACGGCGTTGGCAATCGATATCCTGGCGGCCGACGGAACAGTCTTGCTGCAAAATGCTGGCGATGGTGATAGTCTGGCCGGCATCGATCCGCATACGTACCCGGCGATCACGTTGCGGGCTACATTCACCACGATGGACACGTCGCTCACGCCGGACGTAGACATGTGGGGTGTGCGATGGTCCGTAGTGACAAAACTCTATTTGCCGGTGATGACGCACGTCTCCTCTTAATCCGGCCGCCAAAATCGAATTCGGCGCGATGTCTGATGGATAAGGCGATTACCGTTCGTCAGTTGGAAGACCGGATGCGTCCTGGGGCCTGGTCGGGAGGCGGATTTCTAGGCGCGTCCGAATCCCTGGAAGCAGTGATGCTTCAAGACGAGCTTACTCTGCGCAGGCTGGGGATCTCGTACAAGCAGATTGGAGACGCCCTCGCGAAGGTCCTGTCGGCGATGTACGAGCGGCACTGGGAGAGACATGACCGTTGGAGAGATCGCATCATATTGCGCGACGCTAGCACCATTCCCTCGTTCTCGCTCGATAATCTGCCGTCCGTTGAGGATGGTTTTCTCGACGGGAATTTGCAGGTATTCATGACGCAATGGCGTGGCTTTCAGGTATGTCCTTGGGAATGCGCCGATGCAGCATGGGGATCGTTTGACTTTCTGATACTGAATCGCCAGCTTGGCGAGTTCGTAACAGGACCAGGTCTCGTTGTTCATCTGATCCGCGAACATCATTTCTTCGAAGGCATGGAAGGCCCATATCGCAGCGACCCGGCGAAACTCATCCGCGTTCTTGAACTCGTTTGAGCCGGTTCTGTCCAAGAGCAGGTGAATCCAGAATGTCAGGACTCTCTCGCCGCAAATTCCTGTTCGGCCTGGCGGCAACTGGCGGAGCGCTGGTACTCCGTCGTGGGTTGCCTTCTTCCGGGCAGGCCCGACGCGCTCGATCACCCGGTACCTCCGTCCCGGCGAATCGCGTCGTGACTTGGCGCAACACGCGCATTTGCCGCTGGCTGGTCGCGGCAATTGAGCGAAAGCTCTGAAGAGAGGCGCGCTGACAATCGCCTGCACTGACCGCGGAGTTCCACATACTCATGAGAGCCAAGCTAGCTGCAGCAATCATCTCGGCGATGATGTTGTTGGCATCCTGCGGACAGGGTTCCGCGCAGGCCCGGATCATTTCCCACGCGGATAATGTCTTGAAGTTCGAGTTGGATGGATACGCCTTCAGTTGCGTCCAGCCAAAAGTATTTGAAGTAAGCGGTTTGCCATGGAAAAGAGTCAATCAGTTCTTGACGTCAAATGGCTATTATTTTCTAGATGATAAGTGGCGCGACTATGGAGGGTGTGACGTGAGTGCGTGCCAGCCAGTAGAAAATCCGTATTCGGCGATGCTCGCAAAGTACGAGAAGGTGGGCGAACGTAATCCTCCCGGCGGCGATGGGACCGTCTTAGCTCCTGAATTTCGTAGCGTTCCGCTACACGGCAAGCTGAGAATCACATTCGAGGCATACAGCGACAAGGATTGTCAGCAGAAGCGAGAGGCTATCATCTTCGTCGAAAATTAGCGACATGAGTAACAAGAGGCATCCTCGTTCAGAAACCCTGCATCGCGCCCATTGACAGGTACTGCATCACAGGTGTAGAATATCAAGCATCTAATTGCTCATTAATAGCTTACTGGGGGCAATATGGGAAGATTACCGGAGCTGGTCCCGATCTCGGACATCCGGCAGCGGCAAGCGGAGATCCTGGCCAGCCTGGCCGCCGGCCCGGTGATCCTGACCCAGCATGGGCGGGCGGCGGCCGTCATGGTGAGCCCGGCCGAGTATGACCGCATGCTGACCGCTCTCGAGGACCTGCAAGACGCGCTCGACGCGGCGGCAGCCCGGCGCGAGCCCGGCGCGGCGGACTTCGACGCCTACCTGGCCAGGCGCGAACGTGCACAGGCTTAGCATCAAGCCGAGCGCCGAGAAAGACCTTGACCGGCTGCACGGTGAGATCTGGCAGCGCGTCAAGGCAGCGCTCTTGGGGCTGCGCGACGATCCCCGGCCGGCGGGTGGTGTCAAGCCGGCCGGGGAAGGGGGCTGGCGCATCCGCGTCGGCGACTGGCGGGCGATCTACGACATCGACGACGCGGCGCAAGAGGTGACAATCCTGAGGGTGAAGCACCGCAAGGACGTTTACCGGGACCTATAGCCCACTACTGGAAGACGGCGCCTGGCCGGGTAGTTAGACTCCTGCACGAACTCGGGCTGACGATCCATTGGCCTGCAGTTTGTCCCTGCCGGCAGACTCCATATCACCCTGGTCCGCCTGAACCTGAGCGCGTGGGGGTGCTTCATCTCCGCTCGGTTTGTTATCCGCTCCAAAGATGCGCCGCGCTTCGCTCTTCACTCCCGCACAGCCCCTGGACCACGAAGGCGCGAAGCGACGCGAAGGGCGCGAAGCGCGGAGACCGCGAAGCCATTCCCGCGCAGGCTTGTAGCCGTCAGGCTACGGGAATCCAGCCTGACATCACGCTGGGCCCCTGCCTTCACAAAGGTGACACCACCGCCGCGCCTCACGCGTCCGCGCAATCCGCGCAATCCGCGTAATCCGCGGTTCAGACAATCTCCCCGATCAGCGCGCCGCTGCCGTCTTTCCGGCCGGCTCGTCGCAAAAGCGGCTGATGCGGGCCAGCTCCGCGAGGATGGTGCGGTACGAGGCGAGGGGGTCCATCTCTATATACGGCAATCCCCACTCACCGCACATCGGCTTCACCAGGCTGCGCGCCCAGTTGGGTTTTGTGCTCCGGAACACGGCCAGATGCCCCGCAGCACGTAGAATACGGGCGCCCGGTCTAACAGGCCGGCGCTAACCACCGCGCGGTGCAGCCGCACATACTCTGCAGCGCCGGCGCTCCGCGGCGAGCGGTAGTGCGGTCGTGTTCGCCGAAGATGAAGCGCACCTGATCCGGCGGATGCAGGATTTCGCCAGGGCACACCAGGTTTACTTCTTCCCCAGCCTGTTGGTCCTCGGCGACTACAAAGCGCCCGACCGCAACCGCGTGCTGGCCATCAGGCCCGACAGAGGGATCGAATACGTTCATTTCAAGGGGCGGAACCCAAACGCCGGGTACTACGCGGGCAACACGATCGAAGTGATCGATACGCCCTATGGCAGGATCGCTACCCCGATCTGCTTCGAAATGGAGTTCCATCGCTTCATCCGCCAGGTCGGGGAGAAGCGTGTGGACATCCTCATCGTCCCGGGCGACGAGCCGTCGAAGGATAACGCCATCGTTCATACCGAGAAGTCAATGTTCCGCTGTATCGAAAACGGCTGCTCCATGCTGAGGACCACCCTGGAAGGCCTGACGCTGGGCATGGACTATCAGGGACGGGTCCTCTCGCAGATGAACTACTTTGTCACGCTGGACAACAGGATCCTCATCACGGAGCTGCCGGTAAGAGGGGCGCCGACCTTGTACGCCCGGTGGGGGGATTGGTTTGCCTATGGTTGCGCAATCATCCTGTTCTTCATGGTGGCCCTGGGCACTCGGAATGCCGACCAATGTTCAGGTGAAGTCGTGCAAGTGCCAAGTATGTCCTGAGCTTGTCGTGCACTCTCATTCCTTGGCACCGGAGACGGTGATCCCGGTGGCCGGCGGCGCCAATCATGGCTCCACGAACGTGGCATTGAAGTCGGTGTACAATGGCGACATGGTGTACTTCCTGGCGACGTGGGAAGACCCGACGCAGAGCTTCATCCGTGCGCCATGGGAGAAGCAGGCCGATGGCACATGGAAGATCATGGCGGACCCCAATGACAAGGGCGGGGACAATAATCTACTCTACGAAGACAAGCTGGCGATGACCTGGAACATAGGCGGCAGCATCAAAGGGTTCGATACAGCGGGCTGCATGGGGCTGTGCCATGTGGGCGAGAACCCCGACAAGAAGCCGTTCGGCAACAAGTGCACGCCAGCAGCCGGCCAGATCGGTGACATCTGGCACTGGAAGTCGGTGCGCAACCTGAACCAGATCGACGACCAGTACCTGGACGACACGCACTATTCGGCCGACACGCCGGAAGCGGGCCGCAAGAGCGACGCCAAGGAGAGCGGCGGGTACGTCAACAACGAAACCAAGGATAAGAAGTTGCCGGCGTTCATGCCGCCGGGCGGTGGCTCGAAGGATGGTGGGCCGGGCTACATTCTCGATTCCGAGAAGGTGGCGTTCGACGACGGGCTGTTCAAGGCTGGCGACCAGCTGCCCGGCATCGTCAAGTCGGCGTTGGTCGGCGACCGCGGTGACATTGCAGCGGGCTGGCAGTGGGCGGACGGCAAATGGACGCTGGAGTTCGGGCGCAAGTTGGTGACCGGCTCGAAGACCGACGTGCAGTTCGACAAGCTGGACGGCGTGTATCCCTTCGGTATGGCGACCTTCGACAACGCGCAGGTGCGCCACGCCTTCCAGGCCGGCACCACCCCCTTCGTCTTCAGGCAACCCTAACGCGACGCTCTGTCGCTAACCTGAAGCAGAGGGCGGGCCAACGAAAGCTGGCCCGCCGTGTCGTTAACTAACGACCATATGGCTGCGCAGCTTGAACGCAACCCGGACTTCAACCACTTCATCTTGCGGGCACTCTCCCGCACACGTCTTGCATTACGCTGGCCCCCTGCATTCGCAGGGGTGACACAGCCCGCGCACCTCGCGCCTCCGGGGAATCCCGGGAATCCGTGGAATCCGCGTCACGAAGTGGCCGTCAGGCTATCCGAGTAATCCGCGGTTCAGACAATCCCCCTCCCGAGCGCGCGGAGCGGCGGCACCACGCCGGACAACGCCGCCCTGCGCCGGGGGTCGTAGCCCTCGGGCCGGAGCAGGCAGCGGGCGATCTGCGCCAGCGCGTACGCGATCGTTTCGTCGGCCCCGAACAGGCAAGCGCCGAACTCCTCCGCCAACCGCGCGGCTACCACCGGATCGCGCGCCCAGCTGTCGCCCGTGGCGAACTGGCGCACGGTGGGCGGCGGCACCTCCGTGACGGCGAGGCCGGCGGCCAGCAGGGAATAGCGCAACAGTGCGCCCTGCTCGAGCAGGTGGACGTGAAACCGGCGGCTGGCCAGCAGCTCGGCGCCCTCGACGGCGACGGCGGCCGGGCTGCCGGCAGCGAGGATAGCCTCCTTGAGCCCTTGCACGAGAAAGCGGTAGCGCTCGAAGCGGCGCAGATCTCGGCGGTCGGAGCTGGCATCCAGCCGGCGCAGGCAGTGGATCTCGTCCGAGCAGCCCGCCAGCATGACCAGGGTGGCGCTGTCGACGCCGGCCCGCACGCCGGCGAAGAGCACTGGCTGAACAGGCGCGCCGGGTGCCCGATCGCCCTCGCTCACTCCGTTTCCTCCTCGAGCGGCGTATCGCCGTCCTCGCCCGATTCGCCATCATTGCCGTCGTCGTCCCCATCGCCGCCCTGTTCGAGCGCCCGCGCGGCGCGCCGTTCGGCCGCTTTCACCTCCTCCAGCTCGCCCTTCAGTTGCTCCAGGCGGACGTAGTCGTCCCACTTCATCAGCGCGGCGGCTGCTGCGGGCGCCGGCATGCACTGCGCGATGCGCGCCGCCGCGAACATGCCCGGGTTCTGCACGGAGCTAGCGCGGTAGGACCAGACATAGGCCGACCAGTAGTAGGCCTGCAGCTCGACGCAGGCGGGGTGCCAGCCGCGCCGGAGCGACTGCGCCACCGCCAGGATGGCGCGGGCGCGGGGGCAGGTCGTGCGCTCGACGAGCAGGTCGACGATCCGCATGGCGCCGTCCGGCAGGGACGGCCAGCCGCCGGGCAGCGCGCCGTCCTCCAACCGGGATTTTTCCGCATTGATGCCGGGGTTTTTCCCATCATCGTCCGCAAAGCGGGAATGTTCCGGTTCAATGCGGGATTTTGCCGGTTCAAACCGGGAATTGTCCGGTTCCCCCGGTGTAGTAGTAGTAGTTCTCTTATCGTCTACTTGATATAGAGAAGAGATTAAAGAACTACTACTACTACGGGCGTCGATCCGGTTTTTCCCCGGTTCGAACCCGATTTTTTCCGGTTCGATCCGATTTTTCTCCGGTTCATGCTGGTTCCCCGGTTCGATCCGGTTTTTCTCCGGTTCAAACCGGTTATTTTCCGGTTCATGCTCAGCGTCCGGGATAGTGCCGGTTAGACCGGCGGCGAACGCGTGGGCCTCGGTCTCCCCGCCTGCGGGCCGCGCGCCGGTCAGCGTGAAATCACCGCGTGTGCCCTTGCGGCGCACCAGGCCCGCGGAGAGCAGGGCCCGCGCCGCCCGGGTAACCGTACTGCTGTCATAGCCGGTCAGGTCCACCAGGTCATTGATCCCGGCGTGCTCCAGCATTTGCAGGGCGAGGAGGCAGGTGATGGGCGCCCCTTTCAGGGCGCGCAGAGACATGCGATCCACGGAAGAGTCCTCCTGAGCGATCGAGATAGGCGTGCGCGGGCGCGCGCGGATGCGTGGGGTCGCGGGCGGGGGTGGCGCCTTCCCGGGGAGCGCCGGCCGCCTGCCGGGCCATACGAACGTATGTGCTAATTGTAAAGCCAAAATGGCGAAAAGTCAATACCGCAAAAGTGACGAGTTTGTTGGCGAGGTATACTCTTGGGCATCGTTCCGCGCGCTCGTGAGGTCGAGTCGGGCGGTTCACCGTATCCTTATTGCGGGCAGCCGGACTCTACCTCAGGTCCGTGCAGGGCGATTCAATGGGGCCGGTTCGTGTGATACACTACACCCGGACCGAAACCCGTAGGGAGGTGTAAGATGGTCGTGACAGTCGTAGAAGCGCATGTAGCCGAGGAGCATTGGGCAGCGTTGAAAGACGCCTATACGGCCGGGGCTACACAACTGGTACCCGGCATCGTCCAGACCTTTCTCGTACACGACTTGAATGATTCCACGGCCTGGCAGATCATGACGATCTGGGCCAGCCTCGAGGCGCTGCTGGCAGCGCGCCAGCCAGGCCAGACTCCAGCCGCAGTCTTGATGTTTCGGGCGGCCGGCGCGGAGACAACCCATGCGGCCTTTGATATTGTCATGCAAGCAAAGGCCGGCTGATCTGGCTGATTGAGCATCGTGCCGCGCTTGCCCTCACCCCCAACCCCCTCTCCCGAACGACGGGAGCGGGGGCAGCAAGAAGGGAGCCCCGCCCAAGAGGTGGGCGAGGGGGCAACATCCGCATAGCTCCCGTTGGACCGGCAGCTGGGCTCTACCGGGCGCCCGCGCCGGCCGATCGATGAGAGTACGCGACTCCACGTCATGAGGCGCTGACGAGCGCGCCGGCGGAGTTCTGCTCGAGCGACGCCAGCGCCACGCGGAAGCCAAAGAAGTCTTCCCATCCGCGTGGCACATGCTTGGGGCGAGCAGCGCTGCGGCAGAGGCCCGGCGGATCGTGCCAAAGACTACCGAGTCGTAGCCTTTGCGCAGGAGCAGGTGCTGCGGCCTGTCCACCCTGGGCTGGAGGCGTTCGACTACCAAGCCATAGGAGCGGGGGATGCCGGTGATGTTTCGGTGGTCTCGCCCAATCGGACGCTGATGCCAACATTTGATGATGAGATAATCGGATTGGTATGAGGGGGGGGTGTAAGTGGCTTCCGGGTTATTGCGCAGGACGCAAGGCCCGGCTCACCACTTGGTCGAAACTTTGTTCCCGTGCCTGGGCTTGCGCTGATTCGATTTGTTGCTGGGTCAATCGCGCTTCGAGTTCCGCACGCAATACTCCTGCGCGGTTCTTGGTCTCTTGAATGCTGGCGGGATGGTCCAAGACAACCAACAGCACTTCGAGGGCAAACGCCACATGGCCTTGTTTCGCCTGCAAACTTGCCAGGCCAACAAGCGCTTCCAGCGATACGAACGTCCCTTTAGTTTCGGTTGCGATGCGCAATGACTCACGCCAGACGCGCCCGGCTTCGGCGTCATTTCCCAGCGCGAAAACGCTTCGGCTCATCTCGGCGAGCACGCGCGCCACATCCTGGCGCGCGCCGAGTTCAGTGAGCGTGTCCAGGCTTTTGCGGAACATGTCCACTGCCTGCTGGTGCTCGCCTAGCGTCTGCGCCACGATACCGAGTCCCCGATAGGCAAAACCCAACCCCCAGGCATCGCCGACCGATATGCCCAGCGAAACGCTTTCTTCCAACGCGGCGCGGGCTTCATCGTATCGTCCGAGCGCCATTGCGTTCCAACTCAGGAGGTTTAGCCCGATAGCTGTGAAGCGGGGATCGCCAATGGCGCGCCAATCTGCCACGGCGGACTCCAATCGCT
>Ga0315273_10003032_pt1 | contig 20168 bp, 14 predicted proteins | sample YL17G02_0_MG_FD_205753 | JGI IMG/M metagenome (GOLD analysis project Ga0315273, IMG submission 205753) | Sediment microbial communities from Yellowstone Lake, YNP, Wyoming, USA - YL17G02_0 | ecosystem: Environmental > Aquatic > Freshwater > Lake > Sediment | place: USA: Wyoming | collected...
AAGCAACATAGAACTTTGCCTTTGTTTCTGCGGAATCAATTATACCAATATCGCCATTTTCTAAGTATTTGCCAATTTTATCTGTTGGTTTAATGAGAACTCTATCAAAACCTAATCCTTTAGAAATCCCGTAATTTAGGTCCGGATATTTTGCTTTTTGATATAACAATATTTGAGGGTTGTATTTTTTGCCATACGCTTTTTCATGATCAGGTTTCACTAGAAATACTCCTTGATGATCAGGAGTTTCTTTTCTGCATTCTTCACATTCACAAGGTTCACATACTGCATAGTTTGGATATAGTGCTGATGAAAATTCACAAATCAACTTATTATTTCTATGAGACTTTTGAAGAGTCGTCTCATCTATAAGACATATCATTTTCTTTTTAGTATTACATTTGTCTTCAATAAATTCTTTTATTTTTCCATCTCTATATTCTGGGTGTTTTCTAGGATGATGAGTTAAATACGTAACCTGCCTTGGATCACCGACTAGCAAAATATGAGATTCGGAATTAAATAATAATTTCAATATTTCCAATTCCCAGCCTGCCAAGTCTTGGATTTCATCAATGTAAATATATGGGTATATTCTGGCTATTCTTTTAATTATCTCGCCATTTGTTTTCTTGTCGCATTTAACAATGAATTTTGAAATTTTGTCAGAATAAATTTTTAAACTTTTCGTAAGGTAATATTCGAAAAAATTATTTTCTTCTCCATAAGAGAAAGTTTTTCCATTTGATGCTTTATAAGTTCCCGATGCTCCTTCTGTAAGATAAAATCCGATTTTCTTTTCATGCAAATCATCATGCATTCTGCTTTGATACGGTCTAACCCCGTGTTGTAATAAAAAAGAAAACCAGGTTTGAATAGTAATATTTCTGGGAATACAGCCTTTGAATTCATTTCTAATTTCTGCTTCGTTTGCTTCAGTATAAGTGGTAATTAGAACATTCTCATCTTTTATCTTTTTTGCTCGTTCAACCAAATATGTGGTTTTCCCAGAGCCAGCGGCCGCAATTATCAATTTATTCTTGCTCATACTTACCATTAATCGCATCTAAAATATATTGAGGAAACTTTATTTCTTTACAATCTGTATCAAATATTTTTAAAGCACAATCTGCCTTATTTCCCTTCATGTATTTATGCATGTCGTCAATTTCTGAATAAGGTGTGCCAAATATTTCATTTAATTTATTTAACCCATTTACCTTTAGAAATTTAGGTTCTAACGTGTTGTAATTAAAAGCGGTCTTACCTTTACCAATTTTCAACTCACCACCGTCCTCGGTTTCATCAAAACAAATCTTTATAAACTCTTTATTATTCTTCCCAAGATAATCTTTGTATTTGCTTTTTAAGGCTTCAACATCACCATCATTGTCTGTAACCACCACAACTGGCTTTTTTATTTTTTCTGCAATTGCTAAAAATCTCAAAAAAGTGTTCCCTACTGAAATGACATCTACTTCATCTTCAATTGGAAGTTTTCCATCATGTTGACACATGTATGCTTTTTGCACTATCAATTCATCGGAAGGGCCTTCTACTAGAATCGCCTTTCTACAAAGGATTAATCTTAATGTGTCGAAACCAGCAAGTTTTTCGAAATGATTTTTAGTTTCTTCATCCAACTCCGTTATTCTGGTCTTATTTCTTTTATTTGTACTTTTATCAATATTTAATAATATTAGACTACCAAGGCCAAGTTTATTTGCAACAAAGCTGCTATGCGTAGATACAATTATCTGTTTACCTTCGTGTCCATCTTTAATATGCTTCATAAGTTTGTTTAGTATTCCGCCGCAATCCTACGGGTGTAAACCCGTAGATGAAGTTATCCGCCGAAGGCGGACAGGCGGAGCCTGTAATTTAAAATGCTACGGGCGTAAGCCCGTAGAAATTTACTTTTGCATGGGATAGATGGTTCTCGGGTTCTTCTAGCAGTATAACATTAGCCTCTTGAGATTTTTTGTGACTCAGAGCTAATTTTGTTTTTACCAAACACTGCTCACCTCTCCCAATACAACTAAAGGGTATATCATCTAAGTATGTGGTTATACTTGTTTCCCAGGCAGTTTTCGTTGACATATCAACGGATAATTCAACTTTTTTATCAGATATTTTCGCATTATTTATTTGTTCATTTATTTGTTTAATAATAGCTGCTTCTGCAAACGAATCCTTTAATTTTCTATGTGCCTGAGAAATATTTACTTTCTGTTCATCAGTAAGGAATTCACGAATAATGCGGGAAATATAAATATCGGATCCGTTTTGATAGCGACTATTTGCTGAATCAATAAGAGCAGATTTAAAAGGAATTGTTTTTGGAGTTAATCTGTCATCACGAGCAAACGAAGACCAAGAAAAATCATAGTATTCTATTGGAAGCGAGCTAATTACATCATTACTATTTACCAGAATGTTGTATTGTCCTTGATATTTTTCATTGAACGATATCTTAAACTGTATCCCACATGCTTTTTGATGTAAGCTATTTCCATTACCTTCAAAAGTTGCCTTTAATGAATCATTCTCAATTTCAAAAAACAGTTCGATTGAAATATATGGTGGAGGCAAACGATTGTTATTTTTTAAGCTACCTAGATATTTGTTTACAACTTGATTGTTAAATAGAGACTGTGTAAGTTCGGTTCTTAAATACTTACCATAAATCCAGCCCGAAAGAGCCAAATGAATAGCCTCTAAAATTGTAGATTTTCCTGTTTCATTATCACCAACTAAAATATTGAGTTCTTGATTTAGTTCTAAACAGAATCTACCTTCAAAGCATTTGAAATTCTCAATTATCATTTCTTTTATAAACATATTTTCGCTGCTCAAATTCTGACCTCCATGCCGTTCAGGTCGTATTAGCCCGAACCATCCCAAAAGGTAGTAAAGTGTATTCCGGCATTGTCGGATAAGCAATTGTTTTTGTCAAGGGATAAGTATATCGAATGTAGCAGGCCATTTTATGGAGCATTTCTGGCTGAAGCCGCGATTCGTGACAAATAATTTCACGCATCCGCCTTCGCCGCGGGCTTCGGCGAGACAAGGGCGGAGGAGTGAATAATTTAGACGAACTGAGGGTTTAAATGCGTACACTCCTTAAACAGTGGATGCGACCCGCCTTCGTCCGCCACAAAGTGTCGAGACTACGGCGAGGCGACAAGGTCGACTGACCCGGCTGCGCCCAAGGGGCTTCGCCGAGGCAAGAGGTAGAAATGCGGGTAAAATTTCAGATTTGATATTTCAGAGAAGAACCCTGCCATATGCGTTATTAATTGAAATTTTTCTTTGTATATCGTAGAATAGTGCATTTGCGATGGAAGAAATTTTGGCACAAGTTAATAATCCGCAAGACCTTAAGAAGCTGTCAATAGAGCAATTAGGGCCTTTAGCGGAGGAAATACGCCGATATATTCTCAGTACGGTCAGCAGCACCGGTGGGCATTTAGCCAGCAATCTGGGGGTGGTGGAGCTTACAATCGCCTTGCACTATGTCTTTGATTTCAAAAGAGATAAGCTGCTTTTCGACGTAGGCCATCAGTGCTACGCCCATAAGATATTGACCGGCAGAAAAGAGGCGTTCAAGCGGTTGCGGCAGTTTGACGGCATAAGCGGTTTTCCAAGCCCGGAGGAAAGCGAATATGACCAGTTCGCGGTAGGCCACGCGGGCACTTCGATACCGACCGCCATCGGGATGGCTTTGGGTAAATTCAGAGCTCAAAAAGAAGGCAGGATTGTCGCGCTTGTCGGCGACGCAAGTATCGTTAACGGTGTTTCGTTCGAGGCACTGAACAATCTCGGCCTTGTCAAAAGGCAATTGCTTATAGTGCTCAATGACAATTCGATGGCCATTGACCCTACGCAGGGTGCGGTCGCCAGATATTTCTCTGAGCTGAGGTTAAGCCACACTTATGAAGATTTGCGGCGAACAAGCAAAAATATTCTCGAACATCTGCCGGTCATCGGTAAGGGAATGGAAAACGCGCTGGAAAAAATCAAAAAGGGAATCCGAATGGCGCTTCCCCCCAGCCGTCTCTTCGAGAGTTTGAATATTCCTTATTTCGGTCCTATCGACGGGCACAATATTGAAGTTCTCGTTAAGATTTTGCGTGCGATGGAGAATCTGAACCATCCCGCAATTTTGCACGTTTATACGCAAAAGGGCAAGGGTTTTGCGCCGGCAGAGGGAAATCAATCCACATATCACTCCACGGGGCCGTTCAAAATTAACGGTGACAATGGCGATAACGGTAATGGTGCGGAGAGCGCTACAGGAGAGAAAAAATTAACCTTTACAAATTCGTTCGGCAGATGTCTGCTAAAGCTCGCTGAAAAGGACGACAGAATAGTTGCCATCAGCAGCGCGATGTGCGACGGCACAGGCTTAGGGAAATTCAGGGAGAAGTTCGCTGATAGATTTTTCGATGTGGGTATCGCGGAAAGCGCGGCGGTGGATGTCGCCGCGGGCCTCGCCAAGACGGGCGCGAAACCGGTTGTCTGCATCTATTCTACTTTTCTGCAGCGCAGCTTCGACCAGATTTTCCAGGAAGTCGCCTTGCAGAATCTGCCTGTAATTTTCTGTATCGACCGCGCAGGTGTTGTAGGCGCCGATGGGCCGACGCATCACGGCTTGATGGATATAGGTTTCCTGCGGATGATGCCGAACATGGTTCTGATTGCTCCTGCCAACGATGTCGAGATGGGGCTCGCGTTAGAATTTGCGTTGAGTGTTGATAAGCCGGTCGTGATAAGGTATCCGAAGGATTTCACTCCATCGGAGGAACTTGTCGCACCGGAATGTAATACACCGTTTGAGTTAGGTAAAGCTGTGGTAATAAAACAGCATGAAAACTCCGATGTTGCTGTTGTCGCGTATGGAACTGTGCTAAGCGAGGCTCTTTTGGCGGCAAAAACTTTGGAGCAGGAAGGTATCGCGGTTGATGTAATAAACGCACGTTTTGCCGCTCCGGTAGATGAGACAATTTTTACTTTCTCGGGCAAAGCCAAAGGTATAATAACGGTAGAAGACCACGGTCTGGCGTGCGGTTTCGGTTCGGCGGTTCTGGAACGGGCGGCCCTGGTTAAAGACGGATTTACAAGACCGATAATGATTTTAGGGGCGCCGCGGGAATTTATAAAGCACGATTCGCGAAAACGGCAGTTTATGGCGGTTGGCATTAATGCCGATGAAATAGCTGAATCCGTCAGGCAAATGCATAAGTCTTTGCAAAAAGGCAAATAAGGGACATTTTTCCATTATGGCTAAAAGAAGTTTGCCAAAACTTGTTATTTTCGGCGACCCGAAAAAAGGTGATGTAAACGAAGCGATTGCTGAATTTAAGGCATTTATAAAAGGTAAAGCCCTGCCTGCCGCAACATGCGGCATTGAAGAATGTACCGTCGATTTACTTAAGGGGGCTGATTTTGCCGTTGTGTTCGGTGGCGATGGAAGCATTATCTCGGCAGCGAGACAATTGAGCCAGATGAATGTGCCTGTCATCGGGGTCAATATCGGCAAGCTCGGATTTTTAGCGGAGTTCAGCGTCAGCGAGTTAAAAGAGCACTTTGACGACATCATTTCGGGGAAAGCACGTGTTGAAAAGAGAATGATGCTTAGCTGCCGGGTGTCACAGGCAGGAAAACAGACTTTCTGCTCATCCGCCATAAATGAGGTTTTTATCACTGCGGGCCCACCTTTCAGGATGATTGAGTTAAAGATGGCAGTCGATAGTCAGCCTTTGGCCAGTTGCGTTAGCGACGGACTTATTATTTCAACGCCCACAGGTTCTACCGCGTACAATCTGTCCGCCGGCGGTCCAATACTTTCAGGAAATATGGAAGGAATGGTCATTACGCCTATGTGCCCTCATTCTCTCAGTTTCCGGCCTATAGTTATTAATGCTGACAGCAAGGTCGATGTCGTAGCGGTGCGTGCCAACAAAGGCACAACCTTGTCGGTAGATGGTCAGGTTTCCTGCCGGTTGACTTCTGAAGAAGTGGTCAGAATCGAACGTGCCAAAGCAGGTTTCCTGATTGTGGGCAATCCGACACGAACTGAATGGGACACGCTGGCAACAAAGCTTAGCTGGGCGGAAAAGCCTCGATATAATCTTAAGAAATAGCAATACAATGAACATATCTGGTGTGTAGGCTGGTATAAATAATGATGAGGATTATACGGAATATAACAGTAATTGGACTGATTATTTGGGTTCTGACCGAGGGTGCTTTCGGCGCAGGGACCCGAAGTTCGGCAAGAAGCCCTTCCGGACGAGGGGTAATACCACCCAGTAGCACGCGAAGCGGTCTGATACGCAGCCCCAATCCTTTCGATACCAGCAGTTACAGCACTCCCGGTATTGTTACGGGAAATATCGCGGGAAATAAATACTTTCGGGGAGTTGTTCCTTACAACTCCTTTTCATATTTTTCAGGTCCAACCGGAACCGAAAGTGTTGACTCATTTTTGAGATATTCCGGTGGGGGTGAATTGTACGGGCAATATACCGGTAAACTCACACCATTTTATTCACCAAGCAGGACGGTAACATACACATCTCCCGGAGTCGGAGTAGTAGGGTCTCAAACTACTTATCAGGATTATCTCGAAGAGGAGGCGCGGCTATCAGCTTCTCCAGAGAGTAAGCAAGTCAGTCCTCAACTTCCAATGTTTGTAAAGCCAAGCTCTACAAACGAACTGTCGGGAATGTACCTGCCGGGGGCCAGACCGATGTCTATGTCACTCGAAGAAATGGAAAAATTGATTTCTGCGGAAGGCGAGATTTCATTATCGGTCAAACAAAAACTTGAAAAGCAGGGGGTACAGGCGGAGCAGGAACAAATGCAGCAACTCGAAGAGGCCTTGAAGCAGGCTGGCAGCAAAGTAGCCGAACTTGAGCGTAAGCTGGAGTACAAGGGTAATATGCCGGAGCAGCCGGCAGGTGAGCAAATGCCAGCACAAGGAATTCAAAAAACTTCTGAGCAGCTTAATATCCAGCCTTCCGGTAAACAGACAAATGAAGAGGCCTCAACGGAATCTGAATTGCGGCCAGATATTTTATCACAAAAACCATTGGATATCTTTGAGCAAATGAGGCAGCGTCTTGCCGCCCCGCAACAGGGGCCAGAGCCCACAATTAGTTTGCAGCCTACCAAGACAGCGGAAGAACCAAGCGTTGCTGAGGGTAAAGAAGAAAAAGGCCAGAAGAGTCTAAAGGAAACCGGCAATCAATTTGAAAAACTTTCGCCTGAGGAGATATCAAACAAAGCGAAAAGTATTCTCGGAGAATACAAGACTTTTGCATCCTACTCGCAGGATAAATTCAACAGATATATGCTCGCAGGTGAAAGATATCTCAAGGAGGGCAGGTACTATCTTGCCGCGGACGCTTATACACTGGCGTCGGTCTATAAACCCGAAAACCCGCTTGCGTATGCCGGTAAGAGCCACGCATTATTCGCCGCAGGAGAGTATATGAGCAGCGCTCTTTATTTGTCGAGAGCACTTACTATCTTTCCCGAGTATGCGCGATTCAAAATAGACCTTATTAGTATGGTAGGCGACAAGGACAAACTCGAAAGCAGAATCGCAGATGTTAAAGAATGGCTTACGAGAAGCGATTCAGCAGAACTGCACTTTCTGCTTGCCTACGTTTATTATCAGATGGACAGACCCGAGGAGGCGAAAAAATCAATAGATGCGGCATACGCTCAGATGCCCGACGCACCGGCTGTAAGAACATTGAAGGACGCGATCTACGCGGCGCAAAAATAAAACCCGTTAGATAATCTTATGAATTTAAGCCTGCTTACAATTCAAAACAATCTGGCGGCGTTTGGTTTGATATGAATGACAGGAAAATCTAACGGAATAAAGTATGGATGCAAAATTACGTTTTTTAGGTGCGGCGGGTAACGTTACCGGCTCAAGTCACCTGTTGGAAGTCAATGGCACAAAAGTGCTTGTTGATTGCGGTTTTTATCAGGAACGGCACTTCAAGGAACGAAATTGGAATCCTTTTCCAATTCCCCCCGGCGAAATTAACGCTGTTCTGCTCACCCACGCTCATCTTGACCACTGCGGACTTTTGCCAAAACTGGTACGAGAAGGCTTTAAGGGGAAAATTTACTGTACAGCCGCTACCGCTGAAATCGCCCAGATAATACTGCTTGACTCAGCGAAAATTCAGGAAGAAGACGCTGAGCATAAACGCAAAAGACACGAAAGACAAGGCAGAGCAGGGCCTTTCCCTGAAGTACCTCTTTACACTACCGAAGACGCTGAGATATGCCAGTCGTTTTTTTCACCAATTGATTACAAGCAGTCTTTTACTATCGGCGATGGTGTCGAAGCGACCTTATATGACGCTGGGCATGTTCTCGGTTCATCGATAGTGAAAATCAAAGCCCGATACAACGGCGAAGAAAGGATAATTCTGTTTTCCGGTGATATAGGCAGACCCGACCGGCCTATCTTGTGCGACCCCACGGTCTTCGAGAAAGCCGATTATATTCTTATAGAATCTACTTACGGCGACAGAAGTCATCAGGAAAGCGGCGACGTCAAAGAGCAAATCGGCGAGGTGATAAACTCGACGAAAAAGGCTGGAGGAAATATCATTGTTCCCAGTTTTGCTCTGGAGCGTTCGCAGGAACTTTTGTATTACATCAACGAAATGCTTGTCGAAAAGAGGATTAAGCCGCTGCGTATTTTCCTCGACAGTCCGATGGCGTCAAAAATTACCGAGGTATTCCAAAAACACGCTGACCTGTACTGCAAGAAAATGTCCGAATACATTAAAAAGTACAATTCGCCTTTCAAATTGCCCGGACTTGAACTATCCGGAACACACGAACAGTCCAAGGCAATAAACAATATCAAAAAATCGATAATGGTAATAGCAGGCTCAGGCATGTGCAACGGAGGAAGAATAAAATATCACCTTGTCAGTAATATCAGCAGGCCTGAAAGCACGATAATGTTCGTTGGCTATCAGGCCAAGGGCACGCTCGGACGGCAAATTGTCGATGGCGCCTCCGAAGTGCGAATACTCGGTAATATGTATCCCGTGCGGGCGAGAATTGCGAAGATAAACGGTTTTTCCGCCCACGCCGACAAAGATGAGCTTCTCAAATGGCTGCGGGAACTTAAGACTGCGCCTCGCACTATTTTTGTAGTGCATGGAGAAGCTGAGAGTTCCAAAAACTTCAGCAATTATATAAGGGAGCAAACCGGCTGGCACGTCCACGTCCCCACTTACCAAGACACAGTAACACTCAATTAGAAGTAAAGGGCGGAGGTGCTTTTGGAGCAGTCCGCCCTTTTATTCTTGGTCACAGCCGAGGGCGGCTGTACCACACAAACACAACAATTACTTGCGCATGTCGTGCGGAACGGTGACTGTGGCGGTTTTGGTGGTGCAGTTGTCGGATTCGTCGCAGGCTTCGTAGGTCAAGGTGTAGATTCGGCCTTTGGAATTTCCGCTACGAGTGGCACAAAGATATATCGAGCCATCCCCTAATATTTGGATGTCGTCGGGATCGCAGGGTTCGTTTGCTGTTACATCCACAAGTGAAACTTGCGGTGACGGGTCGCAGATGTCGTTGACATCACAGGTCGGGGTGATTTTTATCATTTTGTGATTCGCAGGCCAGAGGACGGTTGGCGAAACAGAGAGATTAAATTCGGGCGCGGTTGTGTCCTGAACTGTTATGGTGATTTCGTTGGAGTCGGACATACCCATCTTATCGGTGACTTCAAGAATTATTGTGTGCGTACCGAGCGGGAGGTTGCAGTCGAAGATTTGGCCTGAACCAATGAAGGGGTCGCTATCGGGATAGCAAGGGTCTATTTCGTACCAGTTAAAATCGTTTATATCGTCGTTTGTTCCCGGAGTTAAATCCGCATCGGACGAACATGAGCCATCGAAAGTAACTTTTGCACCAAATGGACCTTGGGCTTCGAGGGGTTGATTGATGTCTGCGATGCACGCGATAGGAAAATTATATTCCCAATGCAATCTTGGGTAATCAGTCATAGGCATAAACCAAATATCATCAGTGCCATTGATGATTTCACCAGCAAAATCCCAACCAGTATCAAGGAAGGTAGTGATGGTTTGCATTTCCGCGGTTGTCTTGCCGGTTCCGCCCGCACTGGTCGTAATTCCGTTGCTCTGCATATCCCAGAAGGAGGAAATTATCGAACCCGAATTATTTTTCCCCGCAAATCCACCGATAGAATATCGACTACTCACATTTCCTATTGAGTAGCAGTCGGCTATGGTACCGTGCTCAATGTTCCCAACAAATCCGCCGACAGAATTCCATCCACTTGCAGAACCCATTGAGTAGCAGGAACTTGTCGAACCACCCTTGTGATACCCCACGAATCCACCGACAAAGTAACCTTTTCCACTTACATTTCCTGTCGAGTAACAAGAAGCTATCGAACTGTGATAATCAGTAAACCCCACGAATCCACCGGCACCATCTTTCCCGTTCACATTACCTGTCGAGTGGGATAGGGTTATCAAACCATATGTACCTCCCACTAGCCCACCAACATACCAATCTGTACCCCTTACCAAACTTGATGAATAACAGGAAGCTATTAAACCAGTATTAAAGCCCACTAATCCGCCCACGTAGTTGTGACCGTTCACAGTCCCTGTCGAGTAGCATGAAATTATCGACGAACCAGGAATATTTTCTCCCACCAACCCACCAACGTAGGTATCACTTATTACAGGACATGTAGAATAACAGGATGTTATAGAACCGGCATTTTCTCCCACTAAGCCACCGACGCGAGGGTGTGCTCCGGTAACATTTCCTTCCGAGTAGCAATCGGTGATCGAACCAGTGTTGTACCCTACCAACCCACCGACATACCAATCTACGCCGCTCACGGAAGCGATCGAGCCGCAAGAGCCTATTGAACTTCCGTTATATCCCACTAAGCCTCCGACGTAGTTACCATTAAAATTGCTTTTTTCGTTTCCAGTTACAACCCCTGATGAATAGCAGGAGGATATCGAACCGGATTCATTGTAACCCACCATTCCACCGACCCAACGACGGGCTGTTATATTTACGTTTTCCGCAATCAAGTTTATTATCTCACCGGTGCCGATATATCCAAAAATTCCTATGTTATCACCATAAGTCTGTTCGATAGTAGCGTTGTAAATGATGTGGTAGTTGCCATCGAAGACGCCGTTAAATTTTGTATCTTTGTTTCCCACTGGAAGCAGGTTTACTCCAGCAAGATCGATGTCTGTCGTCAGAAAGAGCGATTTGTTCCAATCGCTGGGTGTAGTCATCAATTCCTGCCAATCAACGATGGAAGCGATTGTGTATGGATCGTTTGGTTCGCCAGTTCCACCGCTGTAAGTTCCTGCGTAAAGACTGCCGGCAAAAGCAGACAGCGACAGAACCGCAACGGTTGTTGATATGAGCATTTTCTTTTTCATATTTTGCCCCTTTCGAAATAGAGATAAGAATATTTATAAAAACCTCGGCGAGGGAGTAACCCCGAAGCGGGCTTCGGGGCTAAACGCAAAGTAAATTTCCGCGATTGCGGATTTTATAAAAGAGGAGATGGTTTAAAGGCGTAAGGTTTGGATTATGATAATAAAAAAATGCTGATTTATGATAACTACGCTAAAAATATAAACTGCCTTCGGTTTCGGCCTCCTCTTTTTCAGATTTCAAAGAGCGTGCTTCGAGGCAACTTTCGGCTACAGTCGTTAGCCTTCCTACATATAATATAACCCAAAATCCTCAGTTGGCGTGAAATTCTTTCGAAAATAGCGGTAATTTTTCGGGGGAATTTTCTACGTTAGTTGTAAGTGGTTGATAAACAAGGAGATAAGACGAAAGAAATAAAAAGAGAAATTAGACGGGTAAATAAAAATGGATTCCTGTTTTCACGGGAACGACAGAAAAAAGCAGTATTCATTTCTTCAGCCGCGATGAGCAACCGCAAGTATCACGCAGGCGATTAGCCGAAGTGAGAATTTGAGGCGAACTGAAGAAATAAATATGGTACTCCTTAAGCTATGGAGGCGACCCATTCGACGCGATACGCTTGCTCAGGGTGCGCAAGGTCGACTGAAGGTAGAAATGCGGTCGGCACAAGCTTGGAATGTGTATATCCACAGTACAAAAAGACAAGAAGCCCACAAAAAACAAAACGGGACTCCGGAAATGGAGTCCCGCTTATTTAAATCCGTTCATTTTGACGGTAGGTTTTTAGAAGCGTTTTCTTCCACCACCGAAACCGCCACCACCGCCGCCTCTGGGGTCTCTACCGCCGCCACCTGAGCGACCGCCACCGAAGCCACCACCACCGCCACGGGGACGTTCAACGCGAGGACGAGCCTCGTTGACATTAACGGCTCTGCCTTTGAGGTCCTTGCCAGTCATACCAGTGAGGGCCGCTGTGGCCTCGTCCTTTGAGGGCATTTCGACAAAGCCGAAGCCTCTCGATTCACCGCTGAACTTGTCCGTTATGACATTGGCGCTTGTGACCTGGCCGAATGCCTCAAAAGCCTGACGTAAATCGTCACCGGTAACGTCAGGGGACAAATTGCCTACATAAATGTTCATTACATTCTCCTTTCAAGAAAAATAAGTTACACCGGACGCCCGGTGTTTATAAGTCTGTTTATTAATACCATACTTTGACGAGTTCGTATGAGGCTTTTTGAGGACCGTTCACCCAAACTGTTATATTACGGTATAGCACTGTTCTTCACTTTTTAATTTATACGTGATTATACCCGTATAAGTTTAGATGTCCAGAAATATTATTTTTTTCGGTGTATTTTCGGATAGCATGTCCCAGCATGTGCTAACAGTTGTAATACCAAAGAGTTACCGCAAAACAGCCCAGGCCTGCTTCGGTCATTATTATTCCGATGGAATTTCCGCAAGCCGCTCTTCGTTTTTAGCTTGTTCGTATTCTTCGGGCAGAAATTTCCTGACCAGCTCAACCATTTCCTTGTCGGAAATGCTTGTCGTGCGGTTCTCGATATCATACTGGTCAGTCACCCATCGCATAATTTTCACCAGCTTTGTTTTTTTCAGCCGGCTCTCACGGCTCAAGCCCAGAAAGTTATTTACCCAGAGCGTAACACCATCCGAACCGGACTTGTCGGTTATCTCAACTGCCGGTGGACGCTTGAGCAGTTTGCCTGTGTCAAAGATATTATAAATTTTCTCTTCGCGCAGCAGACCGTCGGCGTGAATGCCCGCCTTGGTTTTTGGAAAATCTTCACCGACAAAAGGTGCGCGTATGGGAATATGCGTGCCTATGGAGCGGTAATATTTCGCGATATCGGTAATAACGGTAGTGTCAATTCCGCACATATCCCGCTTTATTCCGATATACTCGATAATCACACCTTCCAGAGGCGGATTTCCTGTCCGCTCGCCGATACCGAGCAAAGTGCCGTTCAGTGCGTCGCAGCCGTACAGCCACGCGGTTGTGCCATTGATAAGGACCTTGTGGAAATCGTTGTGGCCATGCCATTCGAGCCTGTCCGATGGAACACCGCACTCGTGAATCATGGCCAGAACAATTTTTGGAACGCTGCGAGGTAAAGCTGCCCCCGGATACGGAACACCAAATCCCATTGTATCGCACAGACGGATTTTGATTTTAAGCGAATCATCAACCTGTTCAGAGATTCGCATCAGTTCCTGCACGTATGGAATAACAAAGCCTTTAATGTCGGCACGAGTTATGTCCTCGAGGTGGCACCGCGGCCGAACACCCTGCTCGATTGCCGTTTTGGCCAGTGTTGTATATTTTTCAAATGCCCGCCTGCGGTCGAGACGCAGTTTGTGGAAAATGTGGTAGTCGCTGCAGCTTGTCAGCATACCGCTTTCCTTAAGGCCGAGTTTTGCCGGCAAATGCAGGTCATCGACCTCGGCGCGAATCCAGCCTGTAATCTCCGGGAACCTGTAGCCTTTTTCGAGGCACTTCTCAACCACTTTGCGGTCATTTGCGCTATATAAGAAAAACTCGGTCTGGCGGATGACACCATTATGACCGCCGAGTTTGTGAATCAGCTCGAACAGTCTGAGAATTTCTTCAACCGTATATGGTGGCCTCGACTGCTGGCCGTCGCGAAATGTCGTATCGGTTATGTGGATGTCCCTGTCCTTCATTTTGGACGGGTCAATCGTATAAGTTTTGCCGTAGACGGTTTCAGTTACGGGGCTGTCAAAAACAACGTGTGGCGGCATTACGTGAGGGAACATATCCTCAAACATGTTCGGTGCCGGCACTTCCACAATATTCCAGTTTTTCATAGCAATGTCTCCGATTTTTTTGGAGATTTGGACGTTCCGCGGCTTTGGTCACGCGCCGCAGCCTCCAGACGCCATTATAAAAACAAAATATGATATCACCTTTGGCTTAATAAAGCAAAGCGTTTTTAAGGCTGAAAAGTCACAAAACAACTAATTTTTTTATCTGGTTCGCTCCAGAAGTGCCATCGGCAATTGCCGGAGAATGTCGGCTTTGGGCCCGAACGATTTAAGCAGAGCAACAGCTTTATTTGCGAGTTCGCCTTCAATCTGTTTTGATTTGCCCAAGCCGAATATTGAGGGATACGTGCATTTGGCAGCTTCGGCGTCCTTACCGGCGGTCTTGCCAAGATGTGCGCTTATACCGGCAACATCGAGGATGTCATCTGCTATCTGAAAACCAAGACCAATTTTGAGACCGTAATCGCATAGCGCCTCGTATTGTTTTTTATTTGCGCCGCCTGCAATTGCGCCCATGGCGGCAGCACCGCGGAACATCTTAGCGGTTTTGTTAGTGTGTATATATTTAAGAAGCTTCTCAGTGCCTTTGGTTTTTTCAGCCTTGAGGTCCGCCATCTGCCCCGCAACCATACCAGCCGGCCCGGCGGCTTGCGCAAGTTCTCGAATCAGCCTGACGGAAATAGCAGGGTCGTCAATTTCTTTTGCCAGAATTTCAAAGGCGAGCGTCAAAAGCGCATCACCCGCTAAAATCGCCGTGGCTTCATCAAAAGCCTTGTGACACGTCGGCAGGCCTCTGCGAAAATCATCATTATCCATTGCGGGCAAATCATCGTGAATCAGAGAATAGGTATGCACCATTTCAATGGCTGCGGCCGCTATTGCAGCATTTTTGTTCATCTTGCCGTTTATTGCTTCGCAGCACCACAGTACCAGTGCAGAGCGAATTCGCTTACCCGGTGCTTCGAGTGTATAAATGAGAGCCTTTCGCAGGTCGCTGTCAATATCTTTGTGCTGCGCGAGCAGCTTTTTCAGCGTTCCATTGACAAAACTCGTTTTTTTATTTAATTCGCGTTGAAAATTCATATTTCATATTTTGCCAAACGATTAATATGATTATACTTGTTTTATTATGAGTAGCCAAATGATTCTGTTGCTGGGTACGACAGCCTCGGGCAAGGCTAAAATCGCCCTTGAGCTGGCTAAACAAATCAACGCTGAGATAATCAGTGTCGATTCAATGAAAGTCTATCGGCGGATGGACATCGGCACCGCCAAACCATCCCAAGAGATTCGTGAACAAGTCAGGCATTATTTGATGGATGTCGTCGAACCGAGTGAATCGTTCAGCGTCGGCAGATTCCTCGATTTGGCGAACGAAGCGGTTAAACAGATAAAAGGACACGGCAAAAATATAATTGCTGTCGGCGGGACCGCTCTTTATATAAAAGCGCTTTTGTACGGCCTGTTCGAAGGTCCTGGCGCCGATGAGCAAATCCGCGAAAAACTGCGTCAACGGGCAAATATCGAAGGTCTTGAAAAACTTTACGAAGAATTAAAAACAATTGACCCTGATGCCTGCAGATTAATTCATGGAAACGACAAAAAACGCATAATCCGTGCTCTCGAAGTTTACGAACTTACCGGCAAACCCATTTCCAGTTTTCAAACCCAGTGGAAGCATCAGTCGAGCCACCCGTGGATGGTTTTAGGTTTGCGAAGAGACAAACAGGAGGACAGCAAGCGGATAAACACCCGCGTGAAAAAAATGATTGATTCGGGTCTGGTTGATGAAGTCAAAAAGCTGCTTGCCGAAGATAAGCCTCTAAGTAAACAGGCCAGTTGCGCGATTGGTTACGCCGAGATGATCGATTTTCTCAACGGCAAGACAAGTTTCGATGACGCCGTCGAACTGATAAAACAAAACAGCCGCCGCTTAGCAAAACATCAGCGGACATGGTTCAAAACTTTTAGAAACGTCAACTGGGTTGATGTAACAGAAGACAAGACACTGGAACAAATTCTCGACGAAGTCAAAAGGCAAAAGTAAAAAGCTGGGCGTACTCAAAAAGAGTACGGGCATTGTTGTTGCGCGTATATCGTATTGCGCAGATTTTATCTTCGCAATGTATCTATATAGACAAGTTCGCCGTTCTTGTCTTTGTATTTCCAGAATTTCCAGCCATTGATTGTTTTTTTCTTTGTTGCAGCGATCCCAGCGAGTGATGGGCTGTTATAAGAACGACTTGCAAATTTAATTCTGCCGCTTGTGTGAACCCATGCCTTATACTCTTTCCCTCTGTAACTTGCGTAAATAACTTTACCCTCAGGAAAATAACCTCTTAATGGTCTTTCTGGTTTAGTATTGGTGGCCTTTTTAATTGCTTCTTTCTTTTTTCCGCCGATTATCACGCCTAATTGTTTTATCCATTCATCCTTGAGCTTTCTTTTCAACAAAGGCCGTAAATCTTTTGATTGTTTAAGCTTTCCTCTGACGCTATTTCCTTTCGGGTAGGAGATTCTAAGCACCAGAGATTCAATTTCCTTTATATGGTCTTCCTTACGGATAATGTAAAGGCTGAAATGTGTCCATTTATTCTGATGCTTATCTTTATTGTGAGCGTTTATCCTGCTCTTTAAATTGCTTGCAAGCCCGACGTAGTAAAGCCTGTCCTTTTTGTAAAGAGCATATATGCCCTGATTGCCTTTTATAAGCTCTTTAATAACAGAACTGTAATTATCAAAGACATTTGCGCCGATTTTTTCAAGATGGCCGGTTATAATCGACCTTGTTTTCCTTGCCTTTTCTTTCGCCATGACCTTCTGCTCCTTAAAGGTTCATCATTTCATGCCAGTTTGTAGGTGATTTGTTCGTCGAGAATAGGAATTAGCCTTTCTTGTCATAAACCATTAGTTTAAACCTCATTACACAATTTGCAAGAGTCTGTTGACGAAAAGGTTAATATCGTTAAACTGAAATGAAGTCAGTGTATGAAACAGGTGATGCGTCTTATCTCGCTGGATTATAATTTTGGGGTCAAAAATGAAATATTTTCTCACTCGAAATGTTCTGGGATATAGGGAAAATATGCCTCTATCCGAAGAGGAATCCGACAAGTTGAAAAATATGTGCACCGTTTTGAACGAAGGCTTAACGGTTGAAGAAATCTATGACCTATTAATATTCGCTTACATCGAGTTCGAAGAGGAGCAGCTAAAAATAGCTGTTCAATCCTATGTACAATGGGGGGAATATCCAGAGATTGTTAAAGATAGATTGAGTCTAAACTTGCGGCTCTTGACTTTCCTTTCAGCTTGCCGTCTGTATTTTGATCAGATTGTACACCATTTAAAAAAGATATCATCAGTGACGACATTAGATATCACAAGTATAGAAAAACTAAGAACCAAATATTATGACCAGCACATTGAATACAGGTTTATGGAAGAGCTACGAAATCATGTTCAACATCGAGGATTACCTATCCACTTGTTCTCATACAGCTCGCATATTGTGGGAGAAGATATTCAAAGTGACGATAAAATGATGGCGTTCTCAACCGAGTTTGCCGCCGAGGCCGGCAAATTGAAAGAAGCTGGCAAATTTAAACCTAAAATATTGGATGATATTGATGAGAAAATCGACTTAAAGATGGCTTCTCGCGTTTACATGGCATGCATAGGACAAGTTCATGCGAAAGTAAGAGATGAGATATCTTCGATACTTGCTGTCGCAAGGGAATATGTCAATAAGCTAAGGGATTTATACAAAAAGGAAGTGGATAGTGATTTACTGGGGCTAGGAGTTGAAAGTGTTTCTGAGGATGGCCAAAGAAAAATGGATTTTTATATTTCATTGAAATGGGATGATGTTCGTATTACTCTCGAAGATAAAAATAGGGTACGGAAAAAATTAGCGTCTTTCTTCGCTACAGGTGCATTAAAAACAGCCCACAAATCGCAGATATGAAATAAGTCCATAGGAGAGGTAAAAGTGTCCCGTCCTGTTTTTTGTCAATTCCTTAAGTCTCATAGTCGAAAACCGGCAATAAGCCATATGAATAGAAAATCGGTGGGGTAAAAGACCCCACCCTACATAATTCTGTCAGGGCAAGCCCCGACCTACAACTGCGAGGTACGTCGCATGCGCGACGGCTGTTCTGCGGATTCCTCCGCTGCGCTTCGCCTTGCGGCTCGACTCCGCGTTCGGAATGACCCCAGCGAAGTGAAGGTAGAAATGCGGTCGCCGAAGCGGAGCCGGTCGGCGAATGTGATTTCGCAAGTTTTGCGACTCGACAGTAATGCGGCAATAGGCTATAAACTGCACAAGTAAACCTGCACAGGATAGAAGAGTACTTTAGTATGCTTAAGAAAAAACATTCGACTCGCAAACATCTTCCGAGAGGGCTGGAGATACTCTACGAAGATAGCGATATCCTGGTGATAGATAAGCCTGCGGGGCTGTTGACAATGGGGAGCCAGACAAATAAATTCAGGACGGCCTACTACATTCTGACCGACTATGTACGCAAAGGTTATTCAAAGTCGCGAAACCGGATTTTCATTGTTCACAGGCTGGACCAGTTGACATCCGGCGTACTGGTATTCGCGAAAAGCGAAGAATCCAAATTACGTTTGCAAGCCCGGTGGAAAGAGGCGGAAAAGAAATATGTCGCGGTGGTTTACGGTCAGTTTGCGCAAAAAGAGGGGATTATCAGCTCATACCTAGCTGAGAACAAAGCTTTCGTCGTCTATTCCACAAGCGATGCCGCAAAAGGCAAACTGGCACATACTGCTTATAAGGTGCTTAAAGAGAGCGGGCGGTTTAGTCTGCTGGAGATTACTCTTTTGACCGGCAGGAAGAATCAGATACGTGTACATATGGCTGATAAGGGACATCCTGTCGCAGGCGATTGTAAATATGGAAAAACCAGGGACAGGTACAGGCGTTTAGCGCTTCATGCCAAATCGATTTCCTTCAAACACCCCACCACCGGCAAGCAGATGACTTTTGAAACCAGAGTGCCAAGTTATTTTAATAAGCTGATGGACAATAGCCAGGATGGCTTATATTAATCCTTCTACACGATAATTTTTCCGGAACATCTGCAATGGTCCAGCATGGGCTGGTACGACACCGCTTAAGCTGTTTGTAGTTGTCGCTGGGCATGGAGGAGGGCGGCAGTGTCGCTGAAAACCAATTGCTTTATCAGACTGGCGGGTATCAGATTCAATCCCATGTTCAAAATCTTTTCCTCAACCATCGAGGCGACGGCTCTGGCGGTCATGCGCGGAATTTTATGCTTATCGACAAGGTCAGAAGCTATTCTCGATTTATCCCACGCCTTGCGTGGGACGGGTTTGGCCAAACCATAGAGCATTTCAGCGTCGGACAATTTTTCTATATTTATGCAGAGAACCTCAACGCGTCTGCGTTTTACCCGGCGATGATGATGATGGTCGGACAAAGTTGAAGCCGCCTCCTCATAGCCGGTCGCAGACAAAACAGCCTTGATGATGGAAAGGATTTCGCAACTGGTTACGGCTGTACCATTATCTCTATGATAGAGAAAGTACGTAACGGCCTCGGCAAGGTTTTCAGCGCAAGCGACATCGGCTTGTCCCGCGCCTGCCAGTGCATTGCAGATAGTACCCAGAACTTTCGTATGGAAATACTGTTCAACGCTGCCATCGGCTTTGACGACCCTGAGCCGTGTTTGTTTTTCTCTCCCTTTCATAGTTCGGCAGACTCCCTTCGCCGTTTGTGGCACACCCGGTCTCGGATATAATTTTTTTTTGACAGCCGAGGGCGGCTGTCCTACACTTTTAAGAGCCGAAAAGTTTTCTCTGTCCTTCCGGTTCGACTC
>Ga0315273_10003033_pt1 | contig 20165 bp, 2 predicted proteins | sample YL17G02_0_MG_FD_205753 | JGI IMG/M metagenome (GOLD analysis project Ga0315273, IMG submission 205753) | Sediment microbial communities from Yellowstone Lake, YNP, Wyoming, USA - YL17G02_0 | ecosystem: Environmental > Aquatic > Freshwater > Lake > Sediment | place: USA: Wyoming | collected...
CGTCCGTGGCGAGGGATGCGGGGTGGTGGTGCTCAAGCGGCTCGCCGACGCCCTGGCCGACGGCGACCGCATCGCGGCGGTGATCCGCGGGTCCGCCCTGAACCAGGACGGCCGCAGCGGCGGCCTCACCGCGCCGAGCGGCCCGGCCCAGGAAGCGGTCCTCCGCGCCGCCCTGCGCAACGCCGGCCTCGAGCCCGCGGACATCGACTACGTCGAGGCCCACGGCACCGGCACGTCGCTGGGCGACCCGATCGAGGTCGAGGCCCTGGGCCAGGTCTTCGGACGCGGACGCCTGCCGGGCTCGCCCCTCCGGATCGGATCGGTCAAGACCAACGTCGGGCACCTGGAGGCGGCGGCCGGCGTCGCCGGCCTGATCAAGGTCGTCCTCGCCCTGCGCCACGAAGAAATCCCGCCGCACCTGCACTTGCGCCATCTGAATCCGCACGTCGACTGGTCGACCCTGCCCTTCGAGGTGCCGACGGCACCGCTCGCCTGGCCGCGCGGCGCCCGTCGCCGGGTGGCCGGTCTGAGCTCCTTCGGCTTCAGCGGGACGAACGCCCACCTCGTGGTGGAGGAGGCTCCCACCCGGCCCGAAGCGGCTCCGGCGACGGGGGACCGCGCTTCCCACGTCGTCACTCTCTCCGCGCGCAACGACTTCGCCCTGCGAGCGAGCGCCCGACAGCTCGCGGACCGGCTGGACGCGGAGCCCGGGCTCGCCCTGGGCGACGTCGCCCACACCCTCGCCTGCGGGCGCGCGCGCCTGCCCCACCGGCTGGCGCTGGTCGCCGGGACGGCCGGCGCGGCCGCCTCCGCCCTCGCCGACTTTGGAGCGGGGAGGCCCGCTCCGAACGTGATCAGCGGTGTGGCTCCCGCCCGAGTGCCCGAGGTCGCGTTCCTGTTCCCGGGCCAGGGCCCGCAGTACCCGGGGATGGGGCGGGAGCTCTACGAGACCGAGGAGTCCTTCCGCCGGTCGCTCGACCGCTGCGACGCGGTGCTGAGACCGGAGCTCGAGCATTCCCTGCTCGAGGTGATGTTCGCGGAGGGCGGCGAGCGCGCGGCGCTCCTCGACCAGACCGTGTACACGCAGCCGGCCCTGTTCGCGCTGGAATACGCCCTCGTCGAGCTGCTCCGCTCGCTCGGCATCGTTCCCTCCGCGCTGATCGGGCACAGTCTCGGCGAGTACGTGGCTGCCTGCGTCGCGGGCGTGCTGTCCCTGGAGGACGGTCTCGCCCTCGTGGCCGAGCGAGGCCGCCTGATGCACTCGCAGTCCGGACGCGGGGCCATGGCCGCGATCAACCTTCCCGAGGAACGCGCCCTCGAGGCGATTCGGCCCCGGGGCGACTCGCTCTGGATCGCCGCGGTCAACGGGCCGGAGTCGGTCGTCGTGTCGGGCGAGGCCTGGGCGGTGGAGGAGACGGTGGCCGAGCTGGCCGCGCGCGGAGTCCGCGTGCAGCGCCTGAGGATCGCGGCCTCCTCGCACTCGCCCCTGGTCGAACCGATCCTCGAGCCCCTCGCCCGGAAGGCCGCCTCCCTCGTCCACTCGGACCCCCGCGTCGAGCTCATCTCGAACGTGGACGGCGCCCCGCTCCCGGCGGGCACGGACTGGCCCGCCTACTGGCGGCGGCACATGCGGCAGGGCGTGCGGTTCGCGGATGGCATGCGGACGCTGGAGCGGGAGGGCTACCGGGTCTTCGTGGAGGTCGCCCCTCATCCCACGCTGCTCAGCCAGGGCCAGGAGTGCGTCAGCGATGGGGCCGCGGCCTGGATCCCCACGCTCCGAAAAGGCCGGTCCGACTGGGAGTCGCTTCTCGAGGGGCTCGGGATGCTCTACGCGAGCGGGGTCTCCTTCGACGGCGCCGCCCTCGATCGGGGCAAGGGGCGGACGCGTGTCGCGTTGCCGACCTACCCGTTCGAGCACGAGAGATACTGGTTCGAGGGGCCGGCCCCCGCCGCGGGCGAGCCGGTCTGGCCCGTTCTCGAGCGGGCCATGGAGGCGCAGTCGCGACAGGGTCCGCTCGATCTGGACATCGCCTCCTTCCCGGCGAAGTGGGACCTGCTCGAACGGCTCACCTCGGCCTACGAGGTGAGGGCGCTGCGCGAGTTCGGCCTGTTCGCGAAGGCGGGAGAGCGCCGGACGCCCGCCGGGGCCGTCGAGGAAGCCGGGTTGAAGCCGACCTACGTGCGGCTCGTTGGCCGATGGTTCGAGAAGCTGGCGTCGGAGGGCCACCTCCGCGCCGATGGCGGGGCATTCGTGGCCGCCCGCCCGCTCGCCGAGGTGCCGCTCGGGCCCCTCCTCGAAGAGGCGCGGACGGTCTTCGCGGACTACCCGGAGGTTCTCGCTTACCTCCGGGGCTGCGGCGACAGGCTCGCCGCCGTCCTGACCGGACGCGAGAGTCCGCTCGAGACGCTCTTCCCCGCCGGGTCCTTCGCGATCGCGGACGGGATCTACCAGGACTCGTGCGTGGCGCGCTACCTCAACGGCATGGTGCGCGCCGCGTTCGAAGCGCTTGTTCGCTCCCGCCCCGCAGGCGGGCTGCGCGTCTTGGAGATCGGCGGCGGCACCGCGGGCACCAGCTCTTCGGTGCTGCCGGTGCTGCCCCCGCGCCGCGCGCGCTATCTGTTCACCGACGTGTCGGACCTCTTCCTAGCGAGCGCGGCGGAGAAGCTGGCCGCCTACCCGTTCGTGACGTACGCGCTCCTGGACGTCGAGAAAGAGCCCGCCGCGCAGGGCTTGGAGGATGCTTCCTTCGACCTGATCCTGGCCGCGAACGTGCTGCACGCCACTCGGGACCTGCGGACCACGGTCGACCGCGTGAGGTCGCTTTTGGCCCCGGGAGGCGTCCTCGTGCTGAGCGAGACGACGTCGCACCCGCACTACTTCGACATCAGCACGGGCCTCATCGAGGGCTGGCAGAGCTTCGCCGACAACCTGCGCGGCGACAACCCCCTCGTCTCGGCGACGGCCTGGGTCTCGCTGCTGCGGGAAGCGGGCCTCGAGCAGGCCGCGGCCTTCCCGAGCGACGGCAACCCTGCTTCGATCCTGGGCAACCACGTGATCGTCGCGGTGGCCCCCGGAGCTCCCGGAACCGGAGCGTTCGCCGACGTCGCGGTGGCCGGGCGTGCCCGCGGCGCGACGGAGCCCGCGGCCGCGGCGGTCCCCGAGCCGGAGCTGCGGGAGCTGCGCGAAGCGGCCCCCGCCGAGCGCGTCTCCCTGCTGACCGACTTCGTCAGACGCGGCGTCATGGAGGTCATGCGGCTGGACAGCTCGCGCATGCCGGATGCCGACCGGGGCCTCATCGACCTCGGCCTCGACTCGCTGATGGCGGTTCAGCTCCGTAACCGCCTCGGCCGGGACCTCGACCTCTCCGGCCGGCTGCCCTCGACCCTCGTGTTCGAGCACCCGACCTGCTCGGCCATCGCCGTCTTCCTCGAGAAGCTGCTCTTCGTCGGCGAGGCTCCCGACGCGACTCTCGACGCGGGCCACGCCGCGCGGATGGCTTCCTCGCGTCGCGCGAGGCTCGGAGAGCTGACGGAGGAGGAGGCCGAGGCGCAGCTCCTCGAGCGCCTCGATTCCCTCGAAAGGGGAAGGCCATGAAGCCGCAAACGGAGGAGCGCTCGCCCCTGAGACGGGCCCTCATCGCCATCGACGACCTGCAGGCCCGGCTCGCCGCGGCGGAGGGGCACCTGCGCGAGCCGATCGCGGTCATCGGAATCGGCTGCCGGCTGCCGGGCGGCGTGAACGACCCCGACAGCCTGTGGGAGCTCCTGAAGAGCGGCGTGGACGCGGTGACGGAGGTGCCCTCCAGCCGCTGGGACGCCGACGCCGTGTTCGATCCCGATCCGGACGCGCCGGGAAAGACCTACACGCGCTGGGGCGGCTTCCTCCGCGACCCCCTGGACCTCTTCGACCCGCGGCTGTTCGGGATCGCTCCCCGCGAGGCGGTGGGGATGGACCCTCAGCAGAGGCTCCTGCTCGAGGTGGCGTGGGAAGCCCTCGAGAACGCGGGGCAGGCGCCGGACCGTCTGGCGGGCACCCCCACCGGCGTCTTCCTCGGCGTGTGCAGCGCGGACTACCAGAGACTCAGCCCGTTTACCCGCGACGCCACGCAGATCGACGCGTACTCGGCCTCCGGCGTCGCCCACAGCATCGCCTCGGGTCGCATCGCCTACGTGCTCGGCCTGCGGGGTCCCGCGGTGTCGGTCGACACCGCGTGCTCGTCGTCGCTGGTGGCGATCCACCTGGCCTGCCAGAGCCTCAGGACCGGCGAGTGCCGCATGGCGTTGGCGGCAGGCGTGCACTTGATGCTGGGCCCCGACAATACCGTGTTGTTCGCGAAGGCGAAGATGATGTCGCCCACGGGGCGCTGCAAGGCGTTCGGGGCGGGAGCGGACGGATTCGTCCTCGGCGAGGGCTGCGGCGTGGTCGTCCTCAAGCGCCACGCCGACGCAGTCGCCGACGGGGACCGGATCCTGGCCCTCGTTCGCGCCAGCGCCGCCACCCAGGACGGAGCGAGCGGAGGGCTGACCGTGCCGAGCGGCTCGGCCCAGGAGATGGCCATCCGGGCCGCGCTCGCGAGCGCCGGCCTGGAGCCTTCCGAGGTGGGGTACGTGGAGGCGCACGGCACGGGCACGTCCCTCGGCGACCCCATCGAGGTTCGAGCGCTCGCGGCGGCGTTCGGCGAAGGCCGCCCGCCCGGCCAGCCGCTCCTCGTCGGATCGATCAAGAGCAACATCGGCCATCTCGAGGCCGCGGCGGGCGTCACCGGGCTCATCAAGGCGGTGCTGACCGTCGAGCGCGGGGCCATTCCCGCGAGCCTGCACGCCTCCCCGCCGAGCTCGCACATCGACTGGGAGAGCCTGCCGGTCGCGGTCGCACAGAAGCTCACGGACTGGCCCGCGGGCCGCAAGCGGATCGCCGGAGTGAGCTCCTTCGGGTTCAGTGGAACGAACGTCCACGTCCTCGTGGAGGAGCCGCCGCCCGTGGCGCTGCCTCGGACCGGCCTGGAGCGTCCGCTGCACGTGCTCGCGCTTTCCGCCGCGACCGAAGGCGGGGTGAAGGAGCTCGCCCGGCGTCATGCCGCCGGGCTGGCTGGCCGCCCGTCGGTGTCGCCCGCCGACCTCGCCCACACCGCCAACGCGGGGCGGGCACACCACCCCCACCGTCGCGCGATCGTGTTCCGGGACGGCGGCGACCTCGCGGAGAAGCTGGCGTCCGTCACGACCGGGTCGGAGGCTTCGGGGACGTTGGCCGGCGTGCTCGAGGGTGGCGACCGACCCCGCGTGGCGTTCCTCTTCACCGGGCAGGGTGCCCAGTACGCCGGAATGGGCAGGTCGCTCTACGAGACACAGCCGACCTTCCGTCGCGCGCTCGACCGCTGCGCGGAGATCCTCCGCGACGAGCTCGACCGGCCGCTCCTGCCCCTGATGTTCGACGAGGGATCGCTGCTCGACCAGACGGCCTACACGCAGCCCGCCCTCTTCGCCCTCGAGTATTCGCTCGCCGAGCTGTGGTGCTCGTGGGGGGTGGAGCCCTCCGCGGTTCTCGGTCACAGCATCGGCGAGTACGTCGCCGCGTGTGTCGCCGGCGTCTTCTCGCCGGAGGACGCCCTGCGCCTCGTCGCGGCGCGAGGCCGGCTCATGCAGGCGCTCCCCGAGGGCGGCGCGATGGTGGCGGTGCAGGCCGAGGAGGTGCGCGTCCGTGAAGCCATCGGCGCCGAGGCAGACCGGGTTTCCCTGGCCGCGGTGAACGCGCCCACGAGCGTGGTGATCTCGGGCGATCGCGACGCGCTTCGAGCCGTCTGCGAGCGCCTCGAACGCGGCGGGGTCAAGACGAAGCCGCTGGCGGTCTCTCACGCTTTCCACTCGCCGCTGATGGAGCCGATGCGTTCGGGGTTCGAGCGACTGGCGGGCGGGGTCGCGGCCAAGGCGCCCTCCCTGCCGCTCGTCTCCAACGTGACCGGCGAGGCCTTCCGCGCCGGAGAGATCCCCGACGCGGCGTACTGGTCGCGCCACGCACGCGAGGCCGTGCGCTTCCACCCGTCCCTCGAGTGGCTCCATCGCAAGGGGTACCGGGTGTTCCTCGAGATCGGCCCCTCCCCGACGTTGTCCGGGCTCGGGCCGCAGTGCATCGCCGACCCCGGCTGCCAGTGGCTCCCGTCCCTGCGCCGCGGGCGCGACGACTGGGAGACGCTGCTGGGCAGCCTGGGCGCGCTTTACGTCTCGGGCGCGAGGATCGACTGGCGGGGCTTCGATCGCGACTACTTGAGGCGGAAGGTGGCCCTTCCCACCTATCCCTTCGAGCGTGAGCGCTACTGGTTCCCCTCGCGGACCACCCGCCCCGCGCGGGACGGCTCGTCCCACCCCCTGCTGGGGAGACGCCTGCGCTCGGCCGTCCTCCACGACGTCGTGTTCGAGCAGACACTGTCGCCGGACGAGCCGGCCTTCGTGGGCGACCACCTCGTGCACGGGGTGGTGGTGCTGCCCGGCACGGCCTACATCGAGATGGCGCTGGCCGCGTCCAGAGCGGTCACCGGCCGGCCCTCGAGCGTCCGCGACCTCACGATCCGCCAGCCGATGGTGTTCTCGGAGGACCGCTCCCGCACCGTCCAGGTCGTGCTCTCGCCGGAGGGGGAGGGTCACCGCCTGAGGGTGTTCAGCCACGAGGACGAAAGCGAGTCCTGGCAGCTCCACGCGGAGGCGCTGCTCGGCGTGTCGGGCGCGGTCGCGGAACCCGAGCCGCTGCCCGCCGTTCGTCGCCGCTGCGCCGAGAGCCGGGACGGGGCGTCCTTCTACGTCCGCCTGGCTGAGCTGGGGCTTCCTTTCGGAGAGCGCCTGCGGGGAGTGGTCGACGTGGCGCATGGCTACGGAGAGGCGCTGGCCCGCGTCGAGGCGCCGCGGGCGGTCGGGCGCGAGAGTGCCCGCTACGTCTTCCATCCCGCGCTCCTGGACGCCTGCCTCCAGGCCATGGCCGCCGCCGTGCCGGACGACGGCGGCCGCACGGTGTTCATGCCGATCGCGATCGGAGAAGTGAGCGTCGCCGAGGCGATCCCGATGCGCCTGCTCGCCCATGCTCGCGTGCGCCCGCACGGGACGGGCGGAGATGCCTTGCTCGCCGAGGTGCTCGTCCGCGGAGAGGAGGACGGGAAGGTGGTGGCCCTGGTGTCCGGCATTGTTCTCAAACGGGCCGACGCCGCGTCGCTCGCGCGAGTCGCCGGGGGAAGGGCCCTCGACGGGATCACCTACGAGGTGGAATGGCACGAGCAAGCACTCCGCGCGGGGGTGCCGACGGCGGCGCTCGCCGCGCTCGCAGCGACGCTCGAGCCGCGCCTGCCGGTGCTGTCCGCGGAGCACGGCTTCGCCGCTTTCGCGGAGATCGAGCCGGGGATAGACAGGGCGGCGGCGGCCTACGTCGTCGAGGCCTTCGAGAAGCTCGGCTGGCCGTGGCGCCCCGAGGCTCGGCTGCCCGTGGCGGGGCTCGCGGAGCGGTTGGCAGTGGACGGCCGCTATCGCCGCGCCCTGGAGCGGCTGCTGGAGTTGCTCGCGGGGCAGGGCCGCGTGCGGCGCGTGGGGGACGCGTGGGAGCCGGCGGAGGGGCCGGTCGAGTCTCCCGCCGACGACACCGTCGCGGCACTGCTCGAAGGTCACCCGGAGTTCGGAGCCGAGCTGAACCTCGTGCGCCGCTGCGGGGCGCGCCTGCACGAGGTCCTTCGCGGTGAGACCGACCCGCTTTCGCTCCTCTTCCCCGGAGGTTCGAGCGAGGCCGCGGAGCAGCTCTACGTCCGCTCGCCCGGGGCGCGCACCTACAACACGCTGACCCGGGAGGCGATCGAGGCCATGGTCGCCACCACCACGGGCCGCCTGCGGGTGCTGGAGATCGGAGGAGGCACGGGAGGGACAACCGCGTTCCTGTTGCCGCGCCTTCCCGCGGAGCGCACGGAGTATCTCTTCACGGATCTCTCGCCGCTCTTCGCCTCGCGGGCGGCCGAGCGCTTCTCCGAGTTCCCGTTTCTCGCGACCCAGGCCCTCGACATCGAGAAGGACCCTTCCGGGCAGGGCCTCGAGGGCCGGCAGTTCGATGTGATCGTCGCCGCGAACGTGCTCCACGCGACGACCGACCTGCGCCGAACGTTCCGGCACGTGCGGCGGCTCCTGGCGCCGGGAGGCGTCCTGGTCCTGCTCGAGGTGACGAGGCCGCAGAGCTGGATCGACGTCACCTTCGGGCTCACGGAAGGATGGTGGCTCTTCACGGACGCCGATCTGCGGCGTTCCTCGCCGCTGCTCTCGCGGGCGGAGTGGCTCGCCTTTCTGCGGGGAGAGGCGGGCTTCGCCGAGGCGGTGGCGGTGCCGGGCGCTGACACCCCGCTCGAGCCGGTGCAGGCCGTCGTCCTCGCGCGGGCTCCGATCGCCGAGCCACGCGAGGCCGAGGCCGGTGCCCCGCCGGCCGGTGTCGACTTCCTGATTCTCGCGGACGACGGGGGCGTCGGAATCCGGCTGGGCAAGCGCCTGGAGAGCGAGGGGGAACGTGTCGCCCTCGCCCGGACCGGCGACGCGTTCGCCCGGACCGGCGACGCGTTCGCCCGGACCCCGGATGGCTACGTCGTGAGCCCCGGGAGCCAGGAGGACCTGGGGCGCCTGCTCGCGTCCGTGGGAGGCGCCCGGCACGTGGTCCATCTCTGGGCCCTCGACGGGCCGACCTCGCGCGCGGCGAGCGGCGACGCGCTTCGAGAGTACGAGAGGCACGCCTGCGGGAGCGCGCTCGCGATCGCGCAGGCCCTGATCGCCCCCGCGGAGGGGGCGGGCCAGCCTTCTCGGCTGACGTTGGTAACGCGCGGGTCGCAGGCCGCGGCCGGCGCCGTGGTCAACCCGGCGGGGGCCACGCTGTGGGGTCTCGGCAAGGTGGTCGCACTCGAGCATCCCGACCTGCAGTGCCTTCGCATCGACCTCGCGCCCGGCGGGCAGGCGGGAGAGCTGCACGCGCTCGCCGAGGAGCTTCGCGGCGGCGACCGCGAGGACCAGGTCGCCCTCCGGCCCGGGGGCCGGTTCGTGCCGCGCCTCGTCCCCCGCACGCGCAAGGCGACGACCTCCGTCCCCGGGCCGTGGGAGCTCGGAATCGCGACACGCGGCACCCTGGACAGCCTCGAGATCCGCCCCGCTGTGAGGAGGGACCCTGCGGCGGACGAGATCGAGATCGACGTCCGGGCGATCGGACTCAACTTCAGGGACGTCTTGAGCGCCCTCAATCTCTATCCCGGGACTCCGCCCCCGTTCGGCAGCGAGTGCGCGGGCCGGGTTCTGAGAGTGGGCTCCGGGGTCACCGGCATCACGCCGGGGGACGACGTGATCGCGATCGCCGCGGGCGCCTTCCGTTCCCACGCTCTCGTGCCGGCGTCGCTCGTGGTTCCGAAGCCGTTCGAGCTGACATGGGAGGAGGCGGCGTCGCTCGCCATCCCGTTCGTCACCGCCTGGTACTGCCTGCATCACGTGGCGAAGATCGCCTCCGGCGATCGGGTTCTCGTCCACGCCGCGGCGGGCGGAGTCGGGCTCGCGGCGGTCCAGCTGGCCTTGGCCGCGGGAGCCGAGGTCTTCGCCACCGCGGGAAGCCCGGAGAAGAGGGAGCTCCTGTCGTCTCTCGGCGTGTCGACGGTGGCGGACTCGCGGTCGCTCGCCTTCGTCGAAGAGACCCGGAAGGCTACGGCCGGGCGAGGGGTCGACATCGTGCTCAACTCGCTCTCTGGCGACTTCGTGGGAGCGACCTTCGAAGTCACCGCGAAGGGTGGGCGTTTCGTCGAGATCGGAAAACGGGACATCTGGGAGCCGGAGCGCGCGCGCGCGTCGCGCGCCGACGTCTCGTACACGATCGTAGACTGGAGTGAAGTGGCTCGCGAAGACCCGGCCCTCGTCCGAGGGATGCTCGAGAACGTGGTACGGGAGATCGCCGAGGGACGGCTGAAACCCCTGCCGCGCACCGTGTTCCGGCCCTCCGAGGCGATCCTCGCGTTCCGCTACATGGCGCAGGGACGGCACACGGGCAAGATCGTTGTCGTGCCGGAGCCCCTCGCCGACCGGGACGTGGAGATCCGTCCCGACCGCACCTACCTCGTCACGGGGGGCCTGCGCGGGATCGGGCTCCTCACCGCCGAGTGGCTCGTCCAGCGGGGCGCGCGACACGTGGCACTGCTCGGAAGGAGCGACCCTGGGCCCGCCGCCCGGGAGTCGATCGCGCGCATGGAGGCGGCGGGAGCGACGGTGCGGGTAGGACGCGCCAACGTCGCCGACGAGGTGGCCCTGCGCCACGCTCTCGCGGCTCTGCTCGACGGGGGCCCCGCTCTCGGTGGCGTGATCCACTCGGCCGGAGTGCTCGACGACGGCGTCATCGCACAGCTCGACTGGCCGCGCTTCGCGACCGTCCTCGCGCCCAAGGTGGACGGCGGCTGGGCGCTGCACGGGGCGACTCGCGGGCAGGCGGTCGACTTCTTCGTGCTCTACTCGTCCATCGCCTCCCTTCTCGGCTCTCCCGGGCAGGCGAACCACGCCGCCGCCAACGCATTCCTGGACGCGCTGGCGCACTACCGTCGTTCGTGCGGCCATCCCGCGGTCAGCCTGAACTGGGGCGTGTGGCTCGAAACGGGCGCGGCCGTCCGGAACGAGGCAGCCCACCGCGCGGCCGAGCGGGGAGTGCTCGGGATGTCCCCCAGCGAGGGCCTCTCTGCACTCGAGCGCCTCCTCGAGCCCTCGTCCGCAGAGGTGGGCGTCGTGAGGCTCGACTGGGGTCGCTTCCTCGAGCGCTATCCCGCCGGCGTCCCCCGGGCCTTCTTCAACGCAGTGCCGCGGGAGCCGTCCGTCGCGGCCGAGCCGCGGCGGACGACGGCCGACCTGCGGACCCGTCTGCAGGCGGCGTCGCCGGGCAGCCGCGAGGCGCTGCTGCGCTCCCACGTGCGCGAAGTGGCCGTGAAGGTCCTCGGCCTCGACCCTGCGGCCGGGCTCGACCCGCGCCGCCCGCTGCAGGAGATGGGTCTCGACTCGCTGATGGCGGTGGAGCTTCGCAATGCGATCGGCGCCGCGGTCGGGCAGGTCCTTCCGGCCACCCTCCTCTTCGACTACCCGTCCGTGGAGGCGCTGGTCTCGTACCTGGCCGCGGAGGTCCTGGGGCTGCGCGGGCCCGGCCCCGCGGAGGCGACGGCCGCGGGCGAGAAGACCGCCGCCGTCGACGCGATCGAGGATCTCTCCGACGAAGAGGTGGACCGACTCCTGGCCGCGAAGCGAGGCGGCCGCTGATCATGAGCGACTTCTTCGACCGCATCTCGCGGATGTCCCCGAAGCGTCTGGCGCTGCTGGCTGCGGAGCTGCAGGAGCGCCTGGAGCGGGCGGAGGCCGCCCGCGGCGAGGCGATCGCGGTGGTCGGCATGGCGTGCCGCTTCCCGGGCGCCGACTCGCCGGAGGAGTTCTGGCGGCTGCTCCGCGAGGGAACGGACGCGATCCGCGAGGTGCCGCCCGACCGCTGGGACGTCGAGGGCCTCTATGACCCGGATCCGGACGCCGTCGGCAAGATCGCCACGCGGTGGGGAGGCTTCCTCCCCCGGGTGGACCTCTTCGACCCGGGCCTCTTCGGCATCTCGCCCCGCGAGGCGCTCAGCATGGACCCTCAGCAGCGCTTGATGCTCGAGGTGGCCTGGGAGGCCCTGGAGAACGCGGGCCGGGCCCCCGACCGGCTCCAGCAGAGCCCGACCGGCGTCTTCGTCGGCATCTGCAACGCCGACTACTACCAGCTGCTCGCGAAGGGCGGATTCGAGAGCTTCGACCTGTATCGCGCCTCGGGCAACGCCAACAGCGTGGTCTCGGGTCGCGTGTCGTACGTGCTCGGGCTGCAGGGCCCCGCGATCTCGGTCGACACCGCCTGCTCCAGCTCGCTGGTCGCCACGCACCTCGCGTGCCAGAGCCTCTGGGCGGGCGAGTGCCGCATGGCGCTCGCTGGAGGCGTCAACGTGATCTGCTCGCCGGATACGACGGTTGCGCTGTCGCGCTCCCGGATGATGGCTCCCGACGGCCGATGCAAGCCCTTCGACTCCCGGGCGGACGGCTTCGTCCGCGGCGAGGGCTGCGGTGTCGTCGTGCTGAAGCTGCTCTCGGAAGCACGGGCCGACGGCGACCGCATCCTCGCCACCATCCGGGGCTCGGCCTGCAACCAGGACGGCCGCAGCAGCGGTCTCACCGCTCCGAACGGACCTTCGCAGGAGGCGGTGATCCGCGCGGCCCTCTCCCGTGCCGGCGTGCAGCCGTCGGAGATCGGGTACGTCGAGACCCACGGCACCGGGACCTCGCTCGGCGACCCGATCGAAGCGAAGGCGCTGGGAGCGGTGCTCCGTGCCGGGCGCGAGGAAGGCTCCCCCGTCCTCCTCGGCTCGGTCAAGAGCAACATCGGCCACCTCGAGTCGGCCGCCGGAATCGCCGGGCTCATCAAGGTCGTCCTTTCGCTCCAGCACGGCGAGATACCGGCCTGCCTGCACTTCCGGGAACCGAATCCGCACGTGGACTGGGCTTCGCTGCCTCTGCGGGTGCCGACGGAGAGGACGCCGTGGCCTCGCGGCGAACGGCGACGCGTGGCGGGCGTCAGCTCCTTCGGCTTCAGTGGCACGAACGTCCACATGGTGCTGGAGGAAGCTCCCCTGCCTGACGCCGACCCGTCGCCCGCGCCCGCGCGGCCACTCGAGGTGGTCTCGATCTCCGCGAAGACGGAGCCGGCCCTCCTCGCGCTCGGCCAGCGACTCGCGGAGAGACTCGAGGCTCGGCCAGGCGAGCCCCTCGCCGACGTCGCCTTCACGATGAACGGTGGCCGCGCACAACTGCCGTACCGCGCGGCGGTGGTGGCCGCCGACTCGGGCGGCGCCGCCGCCCGGCTACGCGCCGTTCTGGCGGGCGCCGAGGGGCCGGGCCTCGTTCGCGGCCAGGCCCGACCCGGTGAGCCCCTCCGGGTGGCGTTCCTGTTCCCCGGGCAGGGACCGCAATACGCGGGCATGGGCCGCCAGCTTTACGAGACGCAGCCCGTCTTCCGCGAGGCGCTCGACAGATGCCAGAACCTGCTGCGGCCGCATCTCGACCGGCCCTTGCTGGACGTGCTGCACGCGGGCGAGGGGGAGGCGGGTCTCATCGACCAGACCCGCTACACGCAGCCCGCCATGTTCGCGATCGAATGGGCATTGGCCGTGCTCTGGCGCGCCTGGGGCGTCGTCCCGGGCGCGGTGGTCGGGCACAGTGTCGGCGAGTACGCCGCCGCCTGCGTCGCGGGCGCCATGACGCTCGAGGATGCGCTGCGGCTGATCGCCGAGCGGGGGCGGTTGGCCCACGCCCTTCCGCCCGGGGGCGAGATGGTGTCCCTCCTCGCGGGCGAGGAACAGGCGCGCGAGTGGATCGCCGCCTACGAAGGACGCGTCTCTCTCGCGGCGGTCAACGGACCGACCGCCACGGTCATCGCGGGGGAGGCGGCGGCCCTGCGCGAGATCGTCGCTCGCCTCGAGGCGAAGGGCGTGAAGTGCAAGTCCCTCGTGGTGACCCAGGCCGGCCACTCCCCGCTGGTCGAGCCGATGCTGGGCGGTCTAGAGAAAGCCGGCACCGCCGTGCGCTACGAGGCGCCGCGCATCGACCTGGTGTCCACCCTGACGGGCCGGACGGTGGCGCCCGGCGAGTTGGGTGGCCTCCACTGGGCTCGGCACGCGCGCCAGCCGGTGCGCTTCGCTGCCGCCATGGCGGAACTGCGCCGGCTCGGGTACGAGGCGTTCATCGAGGTGGGGCCGCATCCGGTCCTCCTGGGGATGGGCCGCGAGTGTCTCGGGGGAGACTATGGGGTCTGGCTCCCCTCCCTTCGGAGGGGTCGGGGCGACTGGGACTCGATGCTCGAAGCGGTCGCGACGGGTTGGACCCGGGGGGTCGCCGTGGACTGGTCCGCCCTTGACCGCGGAACTCCACGACGCCGCCTGGCCCTGCCCACCTACCCGTTCCAGCACGAACGGTACTGGACCTCCTACTCACCGGTCGCGCCCTCGGCGCCCACCGGCCACCCGCTCCTCGGGGGCCGGCTGAGGTCGGCGGTCCCGACGTTCGAGGCCCGGCTGGATCCCGAACGTCACGAGCTCCTGTCCGGGCACCGGGTCTTCGGCGTGCCCGTGGCGGCGGCCGCCGTGTTCGTGGAGATGGCCCTCGCGGCGGGCCGTCGCACCGCCGGTCACGCCGTGGCCCTCGAGGGACTCGACTTGCGTGAAGCGCTCGCGCTCGAGGGCCCCCGCTCGGTGCAGGTCAGCGTCGCCGACGGCGGCGGGACGGGGGATCCGCTCCTGAGCATCCACTCTCTCGACGACGCGAGCGAGGGTGCGGAGGCGCGCTGGAACCTGCATGCCTCCGCACGGTTGTGTCGTGCGGAGCCCGCGCCGGCCCCGCGGGCCCCCGGCGAGGCGGCCGGGAGCGTGCGCTCGAGGCTCGACGAGGTTCCCGTCGAGGCCTTCTTCGAGGCGCTACGCGGGCGGGGCATCGATCTCGATCCCGTCTTTCGCGGCCTCGCCGGGCTCTGGCGCGGAGCCGGTGAGGCCCTGGGCCTCGTACGCCCGAACCGGTCGGACGAGGGCATCTTCGAGGTGCATCCTGCCTGCCTCGACGCCTGCCTCCAGGTCCTCGGGGCCGCCGTGCCCGGCGATTGGGCGGAGACGGGCACGGACACCTACCTCTTCGTTGGATGCGAGCGACTCTGGCTGAACGGGCCGTCCTCGGCCGGCGACCTCTGGAGCCACGCCCGCGTCGGGGCGGTCGAAGGGGGCGGCGACGGCCTGCGGGGCGACGTCACGATTGTCGACGGGGCGGACGCGGTGTGCGGCGAGATCCGCGGGGCGGTTCTGCGCAAGGTGAGCCGGGTCGCGATGAGTCGCGTCCTCGGGGCCGCCGGCAGTGGCTGGCACCACGAGCTCCAATGGCAGGAGCGTCCGCTGGCGGGACAGCGGCTCGCCGTTCCGGAAGCGGCCGTGCGCCCAGAGCCCGAGGTCGTCGTCGCCCGGACGCTGCCGCGGCTGCGGCAGCTCGCCACCGAGCACGGCCTCGAGGCCTACGACCAGGCGATTCCGGCCTTCGACCGGATCGCTACCGCCCACATCGGTCGCGCGCTCGCCGATCTCGGCTGGCGGCCCGAAGTCGGGGACCGGATCTCCGCGCCTGCGCTCGCGGACCGCGCCGGAGTGGTCGCTCCGCATCGAAGGCTCCTCGGCCGGATGCTCGAAGCTCTCGGCGAGGACGGTGTGCTGCGCCGTTCCGGCGAGGAATGGGTGGTGGCCGTCCCCCTCGCGACCGACGACCCGGAGGATGTCGCTCGCGCGACGGCGGAGCGTCACCCGGTGTGCGCGACGGAGCTCTCCCTGATCGCTCGCTGCGGCCCCCACCTCGCCGACGTCCTGCGCGGGCGGCGCGATCCGCTGCAGCTGCTCTTTCCAGGTGGGTCTTTCGAAGCTACCGAGCCGCTCTACGAACGCACGCCGTACGCCCGCGCGTTCAACGCGGCGCTCCGTGAGGCGGTCGCCGGCATCGTCGAGACTCTGCCGCCGGGGCGGACCTTGCGCGTCCTGGAGATCGGTGCCGGCACCGGAGGATCCACTTCGGCGCTCCTCCCGGTCCTGCCCCCGGACCGGACCCGATACGTCTTCACCGATCTGTCGAGGCTCTTCCTCGACCGGGCGGCCGCCAAGTTCGCAGGGTACCCCTTTGTGGAGTACGCACTGCTCGATGCCGAGAGCTCTTTCGCGGCCCAGGGGATCCCGGAGCACGGTTTCGACCTCGTGCTGGCGTCGAACGTCCTGCACGCCACGCGCGACCTCGCCCTGACGCTTGGCAACGTGCTCGAGGCGCTGGCCCCTGGAGGGGGCCTGCTCCTTCTCGAAGGCAGCCGGGCGCATCGCTGGGTGGACATCACGTTCGGCCTCACCGAGGGCTGGTGGCGCTTCCAGGATGTCTCGCTGCGGCCATCGCACCCGCTCCTGCCGGCGCCCGGCTGGGTGGACCTGCTTCAGCGCGTGGGCTTCGACGGGGCGGCGGCCCTCCCCGGCGACGAGCGCGCCGAGCAGTCGATCCTAGTCGCGCGCGCGCCTTCGACCGCGGCGGCGGTGGGGAAGGCGGGGCAGGACCAGCGGCCTTCCGCCGCCACGCCCGCGCCGGCCTGGCTCGTCCTCGCGGATCAGGCGGGTGTCGGCGCGGCGGTCGCCGAAGAGGTGCGCCGTGCGGGTGGCGTGGCCATGCTGGCGGTTCCCGGAGGGTCCGTCGCGGGAAGCGACGAGGCGGCCCGGGTGGATTCCTCGAGCGGCGAGAGCCTGGATCTCGTCGTGGCGAATGCGAAACGGATGGGCGGCGCCCGCCCTCTCGTCGTCCTCCATCTGTGGGGCGCCGACGTCGTGGCCGACGAAGGCCAGACTCCGGCCGCTCTCCTCGAGGAGCAGACGGGCATGTTGTTGGGCCTGGCTCACCTGGTTCATTCGGTGGCGGCCCACGGCGGCCCCGGCGCTCGGCTCTGGGTGGCGACGAGGGGCGCCCAGCCAGGTGCCGGTGGGAGTCCGGTGATACCGGGCCAGGGCTCACTTTGGGGGCTGGGCCGCGTCGCCGGCCTCGAGCAGCCGGAGCTCTGGGGCGGCCTCGTCGATCTCGACCCCGGCGCCGGCCCCGAGCAGGCCCTCGCGCTGGTCGACGAGATCGTCGCGTCCGATGGGGAAGACCAGGTCGTCCTGCACGGCGGGGTGCGGCGAGTCGCCCGGCTGCGCCAGGTGCCCGAGCCTCAGGCTGCGACCATGGCCGTTCATTCACGTGGGTGCTATCTGATCTGTGGCGGTCTCGGCGGCCTCGGTCTCGGTCTCGCCCGGTGGCTGGCCCGCAAGGGGGCGCGCGACATCGTCGTCACGAGCCGCCGTGCCATCCCTGATCGGGCGGCGTGGGGTGGTCTCGCCGAGGACCACCCGGCCGCGTCCCTGGTGAGCACGATTCGCGAGATCGAGGCTCTCGGGGCGACCGTCGAGGTCGCGAGAGCCGACGTCGCCGACGAGACGGTGATGGGCGAGCTCCTCGCGCGTCTCCGCGACGGCGGGCGGACGCCCCGCGCCGTCTTCCACCTGGCCGCAGACATACGCGGGGTGAGCCTGGCCGACATGGGCGCCGAAGCCCTCGAGCGGATGCTCCGTCCGAAGGCGTGTGGAGCGTGGGTGCTGCACCGGCTGACGAAGGACCACCCCCTCGACGCGTTCGTGCTGTTCTCCTCCACGACCGCGCTGCTCGGAGTCGCGGGGCTCGGCCACTACGCCGCCGCCAACCAGTTCCTCGACGGCCTCGCCCACTGGCGGCGGGCCCAGGGCCTTCCCGCCTTGTCCGTGAACTGGGGCACGTGGGAGATCATGCGCCGTGCCTCGGAGTCCGAGCAGCGACAGTTCGCTCAAGGAGGGCTCCTGCCCCTCCCCGTGGATCCTGCCTTGGAGGCGATGGGGCGGCTCGTGTCTGCGGGCGTCGCCCAAGCCACTCTCGCCGCAGTGGACTGGGCAGCGCTCAAGCCCGTCTACGAGACCCGCCGCCGGCGCCCTCTTCTCGACGAACTGGGCCGCGCTCCGGCCGGCACCGGGCCAGCGGCGGCAGTGGGAGGGGCTGACCTCGCGCGGCGGTACGCGGACGCGTCGCCGGCTCGCCGGCGCGACGTCGTGCTGGACCACGTCCGGGACGCGGTCGCTCGCATCCTCGGCTCGGACGCCCGGGCCGTCGATCCCGGGCAGGGTCTGTTCGAGATGGGGATGGATTCGCTGATGTCGGTGGAGCTCAAGGGGCGTCTCGAGAAGGCGGTCGGGCGCACCCTGCCCTCGACCCTGACCTTCAACTACCCGAATCCCGCCGCCCTCGCCGACTACCTCGTGCGTGAGGTCCTGGAGCCGGCCGCCCCGGCCTCCGCCGAAGCCGCGCCGGGACCCGTGACCGCGATCCCCGAAGGCCCCGACGAAGAGCTGTCTGAGGAGGAGCTGGCCGCCCGGCTCGCCGCCCGCCTCAAGGAGGCTTTGAACCGATGAGCACGGACACCCCGGACCGGAAGGCTCTCCTGCGCGACGCTCTTCGCACCGTCGAGGACATGCAGAAACGGCTCGACGCGAGCGAGCATGCAAGGCGCGAGCCGATCGCAGTCGTGGGCCTCGGCTGCCGGCTCCCCGGCGCGGAGGACCCGGACGCGCTCTGGCGCCTTCTCGACGGCGGGGTCGACGCCATCCGCGAGGTGCCGGCCGACCGCTGGGACCCCGACTCCCTCGACGTCAGCGACGCCGGCGAGCGTGGCCGGACGGCGGCACGTCTGGGCGGGTACCTCGAGCGCGTGGACCTGTTCGACGCGGCGTTCTTCGGCATCTCGCCGCGCGAGGCGGCATCCCTCGACCCGCAGCAGCGGCTGCTCCTCGAGGTGGCCTGGGAGACCCTGGAGAACGCCGGACAGGCCCCCGATCGGCTCGTGGGCTCCTCCACCGGCGTCTTCGTCGGCATCACCACGCTCGACTACGCGAAGGTCGTCGGCGTCGGGCAGGGAGGCCAGACCGACGTCTACGCCGCGACCGGGAACGCCTTGAACGCGGCCGCGGGCCGCATCTCGTTCGTGCTCGGCCTGCAGGGGCCCTGCGTCTCGGTCGACACGGCGTGCTCGTCCTCGCTCACCGCCGTTCACCTCGCGTGCCAGAGCTTGCGCGGCGGAGAGTGCGATCTGGCACTGGCCGCGGGCGTCAACGTCATCCTGTCGCCGGACGCGGCCCTGCTGTTCGCGCGCTGGGGGATGCTGGCGGCCGACGGTCGATGCAAGACCTTCGACGCGAGCGCCGACGGGTTCATCCGTGCCGAGGGCTGCGGGATGCTCGCGCTGAAACGCCTGTCGTCGGCCCTCGAAGACGGCGACCACGTGCTGGCGCTCCTCCTGGGCTCCGCAGTGAACCAGGACGGCGCGAGCAGCGGGCTCACGGTGCCGAACGGCCCCGCGCAGCAGGCGGTTCTGCGCCGGGCCCTGGCCGCGGCGGGGGTCTCTCCCGCCGCGGTCGACTACGTCGAGGCCCACGGCACGGGTACACCGATCGGAGACCCGATCGAAGTCGAGGCACTGGCGGCGGTGATGGGTCCGGGGCGGCCGGCGGGCCGTCCCCTCGCTCTCGGGTCGATCAAGGCCAACATTGGCCACGCGGAGGCGGCCTCGGGCGTGGCCGGGCTCCTCAAGGTGGTCCTCTCGCTCGATCACGAGGCGCTGCCGGCCCACCTGCACCTGAAGGAGCTGAACCCCCGGCTCGCCTGGGGCGACGCCCTCACCGTCCACTCGAGTCAGGTGCCCTGGCCTCGCGGTGGCCGGCGGAGGATCGCGGGCGTGAGCTCGTTCGGATTCAGCGGCACGAATGCCCACGTCGTGGTGGCCGAAGCGCCGGCGCCGGCGCCCGTGGCTGCGGAGTCTGGAGCGCGCCCGCTGCATCTGCTGCCGCTCTCGGCTCGAAGCGAGGGAGCACTCCGGGCAGGAGCGTCACGTCTGGCGTCGCGGCTCGCCGCGGAGCCTCCGCCGCGGCTCGAGGACGTGGCGTACACGCTGGGCACCGGTCGCGCGGCGCTGAGCCACCGCGCGGCGATCGTCGCCCGCGACGCGGGCGAGGCTCGTCGCCGGCTCGAAGCCCTGGCGGAGAACGCCGAGTCGCCGGGCGTTCGGCGTGGGCTGCTTCGCCCGGGAAGCCGGCCCCGCGTCGCGTTCCTCTTCACGGGCCAAGGGTCGCAGCAGGCCGGGATGGGCCGCGGCCTCTACGACAGCGAGCCGGTGTTCCGCCGCGCCCTCGATCGATGCGACGAGGCGCTCCGGCCCCACCGGGAGCGTCCGCTCCTCGACGTCGTGTTCGGGGCGGCGGGCACGGAAGGCTGGCTCGACCAGACCGCCTGGACCCAGCCCGCGCTGTTCGCTCTCGAGTGGGCTATGGCGGAGTTGCTGTGCTCGTGGGGCATCGTGCCGGATGCCGTGCTCGGTCACAGCATCGGCGAGCTGCCGGCCGCGTGTGTCGCGGGCGTGATGTCGCCCGAAGACGGCCTCCTTCTGGCCGCCGAGCGCGGAAGGCTGATGCAGGCCCTTCCGACCGGCGTGATGCTCGCGGTCTCGGCCGCTGAGGGCCGAGTGG
>Ga0315273_10003034_pt1 | contig 20164 bp, 15 predicted proteins | sample YL17G02_0_MG_FD_205753 | JGI IMG/M metagenome (GOLD analysis project Ga0315273, IMG submission 205753) | Sediment microbial communities from Yellowstone Lake, YNP, Wyoming, USA - YL17G02_0 | ecosystem: Environmental > Aquatic > Freshwater > Lake > Sediment | place: USA: Wyoming | collected...
CCGCGCACGACGTTAATGGGGTGCTGTCGCGCTAATCAGGCTTTTGTGTTGCAAACAGGCCGCCGGAAGCCTATTTTATGGCCCTTTCGGCGTCCCGCCTTCGACGGAAACAGAAAGGCATAACGGATGACACTCTCGTTTTTCAGGCGTCACCGCAAGTGGTTCATGGTGCTGATGTTCCTGAGCCTCTTCGGCATCCTCATCTTCGGCTGGTGGCACAACGTCGAGGAGAAGATCTCGATGTGGTTCGGCTCCCATCCCACCATGCAGCGTGTGGGCACGATCGCCGGCAAGATGGTCCGCGAGAACGAGGTCCAGCAGTTCTTTGCGGAGGTGAAGGCCGCCGGCGAAGCCAGCCAGATCATGGCCATGGCCCTGGACCAGAAGGCCGCCGCGCCCGACGCCCGCCTGCGCCTCTACGTCAACACCGTCGGCGCCACCGCCTGGCCCATCCTGGCCTCGACCGTCAACCGCGAGAAGCCCGACCGCCTGACCCTCATGACGTGGCTCGCGCTCTACCAGGAGGCCCGCCAGCAGGGCTTCGACGCCTCGCCCGCCGCGGTCGACGGGCGGCTCCGGGCCCTGGAGGAACTCGGCCTCGCGCCCGACCTGCTCAAGCAGATCGTCGGCCGCACGGCCGGGGGGCAGAAGGCCTGGCTCCTCGAAGCCATGCGCAAAGATATGACCCTGCGCACTTATATCAGCTGGCTGAGCGAAGTCCTGGCCGGGGCCGTCGAGCCCGAGATGCGCCGCGAGTTCGCCCGCCTCGACGAGCGGCTCAAGGTGCGCCTCGAAGTCTTCAAGGCCGCCGACGCCCTCCCCGAGATCAAGGACGTGCCCGAGGAACTCCTCGCCCGGCAGTTTCAGAAGCACAAGGCGTTCCTCCCCGGCCAGAGCCCGGAAGGCTACGGCTACCGCATCCCCGACCGCGTGACGATCGAGTACCTGGCGGCCGACGCCGCGGCCTTCGAGGACCAGGCCAGGCCCAAGGTCGCCGACGCCGCCATCGCCGACTACTACGAGTCGCACAAAGACGAGTTCGTCGTCAAGGAAGAGAAGCCGGCCCCCGCCGAGAAGCCCGAGAAGGGCGCCAAGGGCCAGGCGGGCGACAAGGGCGACAAGGCCGGGAAGAAGGACGAGGCGGCGCCGCCGCCGGAAAGGAAGTACCGCCCGCTCCAGGAGGTCCGCGCCGAAATCGCCAAGACCCTCCTTCGCAAGGAGACCGCCGGCCTGGCCCGCGAGCGCCTCAACTCGAACGCCGCCGAAATCCGCGCCCTCAAGAAGCCCCCGGACCTGCGCATCTGGGCCGACGGCAAGCTCGTCCGCTACGAGGCCGTGAAGGACTTCAAGACCTCCGAGGAGCTCGCCGGGATCAAGGGCGTCGGCCAGGCGACGCGCGGCAAGGAGCCGATGCCCAGCGCGGCCGTCCTGGTGGCCGGCCTCGTGCCCGCCGCCAAGGTCAAGCTCGCCGTTATGGAAATCAGTGACGTGTACACCGACTCCGACGGCAACGCCTGCGTCTTCCGCGTGACGTCGATCGAGCCGAACCACGAGCCCGCCGACCTCAAGGACGTGCGCGACAAGGTCCTGGCGGACGTCCGCGGCGCGAAGGCCTTCGACCTCGTGCGCGAGCGGGCCAAGGCCCTCCTCGACGCCGCGGCGGCCAAGGGCCTCGAAGCGGCCGCCAAGGACGCCAGGCTCAAGCCCCCCGCCGAGAGCGACTGGTTCGCCCGCGAGAAGACGATCCGTTTCGGCATGCAGGTGTTCACCCTGCCCGCCACGCTGCCCGAGGTGGGCGCCAATCGCCTGGTCGTGGCCGAGTGTTTCCGCATGGCCGCCGACGGGCGCCAGCGCACCCTGGTCACGCTGGCGGAAGAGCGCGAAGTGGTCCTCGCGGAGCTCGTCGGCCGCAAGGAGCCGCGCGAGGCCGCTTACCAGAAAGACCGGGTGATCCTGGCCGATCGCGTCGGCCGGCAGGTGGCCGAGATCGCCCTGCGCCAGGCCATCGACCTGGGGTCGATCCAGCGCCGCATGGCCGTCGTCTGCGAGGTGACCGGCGAGCTTCGCCGGCCCCGCGGCGCAGAGGACGAACCGCCCGACGACGGCGCCCGCGATGCGCTGTAGCGACGCCTGCGCCGCAGGCACGCCGTTTCGCCCGGCCCCGCCCGAGCGGGCACGCTCGGCCAACATTGTTGACAATCACGGCTTCCGGGGGTATAGTCTTGCGTGCATGCCCCGGGTGGGTAGGTAGCTCAGGTGGTAGAGCACTGCACTGAAAATGCAGGTGTCGCCGGTTCGACTCCGGTCCTGCCCACCAGTTATTCTCAGCCTCTCCAGTGCCCCGGCTCATGCCGCCAGCCGTGCTCCGTGCGCTCCCAACGCGGCGCCATCCAGACGGCCCGCGCGTGCGGCGGACGTTCCCAATGCCCACGCACCCACTCGTACCGGGCGTGTGGATGGATCCAGTACCCGTGAATCCACACGAACCCCGGCCCCGGCGGCGGGCCCGGCGACTCCACGATGACCGCCGGCGGGGCGTCCGCCACCAGCACGTACCCCGGCGGCGCCACGACCACCGGCTCGCGCACCACCACGGTCCTTCTCTCCTCCCGGCACCCGACCACGCCCGCCACCACCACGGCGCCCAGGATTCCCGCAATGACCAAGAGCTTGCTCTTCATGACGATGTCTCCTCTGGCCCTCGTTGATAACCCATAGGCCCGACCACCGCCCCGGCTTCTTCCATTCTATCTGGCCGCGAAACCCGATGCCAAATGCGAAATGCGAAATGAACGGCAACGGCAAAGACCTAGACCGCAAAGGACGCAAAGAACCCAAAGGACGGCAAAGGCTGTTTCTTTGAAAAAAAAGGCTGGGCTTTCTTTGCGCTCTTTGCGTCCTTTGCGGTTAACGCCGTTGCCTTTGACTTTGAACCTTGAACTTTGAACTCTCCTTCAAGTCTGCTGCCCGAACTGGTGCGTCCGCCGCATCTCATCGCGCTCGGCCTCCGTCAACAGGCATCCCGCCAGGCAGCCGTGGCCGCAGTCGCCCCGGCACGGCTCGACGTGCACCGTGACGCTCGAGCCCCCGAAATGCTCCTGGATCTTCCGGCTGATCTCGTGGGCCAGCCGGTGCGAGTCGTCGACCGACATCTCGGCCGGAACGAAGATATGAAACTCAATGAATATCGTCGAGCCCCCCTTGCGCGTCCGCAGCCGGTGAAACCCGTGCAGCCGCGGCACGAACCCCTGGAGGATCGTCTTGATCCCGGCCTCCTCCTCCGGCAGGCTCACGTCCACCAGGTCCCGCACCGACGTCATCGTCAGGTGCCACGCCGCCTTCAGGATGAGCGCCGCCACCACCAGCGCCGCCAGCGGGTCCACCAGGTGCCACTGGTCGCCGAGCTGCGGAACGAAGCGGTCGCCCAGCCAAATCACGGCCAGCCCGACCATGACGCCCGCCGAGGTCCACACGTCGGTCCGCAGGTGCCACCCGTCGGCCTGGAGGGCGATGGAGTCGGTCTCCCGCCCCACCTTGAAGAGGAGGTGCGACACGCCCAGGTTCGCCGCGGCGCTCACGGCCATGATCAGGATGCCCAGCCCCGGCTCGTCGATGGCCTGCGGGCTCGCGATCTTCTTGACGGCCTCGTAGATGATCCACCCGGCCGCCGCAAAGATCAGGACCGCCTCGAACGTGCCCGAGACGTTCTCGTACTTGCCGTGGCCAAAGGGGTGCTCTTCGTCGGCGGGCTTGCCCGAACTGCGGACCGCCAGCAGGGCGACCACCGCCGCCACCAGGTCCACGCCCGAGTGAATCGCCTCGGAGATGACCGACACGCTGCCGATGAGGAGGCCGACGATGAGTTTCAACGCCACCAGCGCGGTGTTCGAAAAGACCGACAACCACGCGACGGCTTTCTTGCGAGTGCCGGGGTTCATGGCTGCCGTCTCCGCACCAAGGGACCTCGTGCCGATGGTCCCACGGAGACCTACCCCGCTGCCGGAGGCCCGACCGCGTCCCTGTCCGAGCGGACCGTCTGTTCCTACGGGGAATTCATAATGCCCCGCCCGCCGGAAGTCAACCCGAATTTCGGCCGACCAAAATTGGGTAAAGACATTCGCCACCGGCTATTTGTCCCTGGCCATTTGCCATTTGCCGCCGTTTCGTTTGCCGTTGCCTTTGGCCATGCCCAACAGCACGCGCCCAAGTCACCACGGCGACTCTTCGACAAGCTGGGCAGCCAAGTGAGCCGGGGGCGCGAGTCGCGCGGCGCCCGACGCGTTGACCGCCAAGACACGCGGTCGCCTGCGGCTCCCCGCTAAACGCAACCGCCGTCACTTGCCGTTTGCCGTTGCCTCTGCCGTCCAATCCGCAATCCGAAATCCGCAATCCGCAATCTCATTGTTTGGGTTTCGGCTCCTCCGCCCCTTCCGGCTTCTTCTCGGGCGCCGTGTCGGTCTTGGGCTTGGGGGCCTCCCAGCGCGGCTCGATGCGGACCAGTTGCGTCTCCTTCGTGCCGCGAAGGACGAACAGGACGATCTCTTTCGGCTTGTTCTTGGTCTCCTCCTGGAAGACCTTCCTGAAATCGGCCAGCGTGGGCGTGTCTTTGTCTTGGACCTTCTTGATGATGTCGTCGGTGCGCAGGCCGCCGTCGTGGGCCCAGCCGGCGTTATCGACGAACGCAACCACCACGCCCGTCTCCGCCGGCGGCAGCTCGCGGGCCAGGCGGTCCTGGAGGACCATCTCGCGGACCGTCAGGCCGAAGCTCGAGATCCGGTAGCGCTCGGCCTCGGCGGCGCTCTTGGGCTGCTCGGCCAGCGTGACCTTGAGGGGCGAGATCTTGCCGGCCCGCCACACGTCCAAGGTGAGGACCTCGCCGATCTTCCGCTCGCGGATGTCGTTGCCGAAATTCTCGACGAGCTGGCCCTCCGTGCCCTTGATGTCCTTGCCGTTGATGGCCAGGATGATGTCCTCGGGCTTGAGGCCGGCCTTCTCGGCGGGGCTGTGCTCGACCACCTGCCCGATGATGACGCCGCGCCGGTCCGCCAGCTTGAAGTACTCGGCCAGGTCCTTCGTGACCGGGGTGATGGTCTGGATGCCGATCCACGGCCGCTTGATCATCGCGCCGCCCTTCGGCGGGTTCTTGAGGCGCTCCAGGAACCGCTCGGTCGGCCACACCACCTCGACCGTCGCCCAGTTCGGCCGCGCGTTCGTCCCGCGGTTCAGCCGCACCATGCCGATGAGGCCGACCACCTTGCCGTCGAGCGTGATGACCGGCGTGCCGGGCGCGCCCAGCCCGTTCGAGGTGACGTACGTGGCGACGGGTTGGTCGATGCGTCCGGAGACGCGGGTCATCTGGACAACCCGCTCGTACGCATCGGGCTCGCCGAGCATGGCGAACGAGAGGACGGGGTCGCCCACGTCGATCTTCACCTTTTCGTCGAACGCGAGGACCGGCAGGGCCGGGGCCAGCGGGTCGGTGATCCGCGCAAACGCCACCTGGGCCTGGTCGTCCTTGCCCAGGTACTCGGCGTCGTACGTCTTGAGGTCGTCGCCCTTGGTCACAACGACCTTGAAGTCGTGGAACTGCGTGAGGGCGATCTGCGACGGGATGGCCGCCGAGTGGAACATGACGAGGTTCCCCTGCCCCACGACGGTGCCGAGGACGCGGGCGTCGGCCCGCCCGCCGTCCTCGCGCTCGACGTAGTATGAGACGACGACCGTCGACGGGGCGACCGTGTCGCGCACCTTGCGCATCTGGTCGGCCACGGGGTCGGCCAAGAGCGGCCGTGTCGGCAGGCCGAGGACGAGACCCGCGCACATCGCCAGAAACGTTACGCGTACAAGCATGGCTGGCTCCTAATAATGACGAATAACGAAGTCCGAATGACGAAGGAATGACGAAACAGCAATGACAAATGGCGAAAACAGACGCGACGAGGGACCAAGGCGTGGTAGCCTCTTGGTCATTGCCTTTTCGTCATTCCTTCGTCATTCGGGTTTCGTGCTTCGTCATTTCTTTGCCGGCGGCGCGGGCTTCTTGCCTTCCTCGTAGTCAACCTTGAGGAGGATCGGGAGCACCGCCAGGCCGCGCCGCACCTTCAGCAGCACCATGGCCTGCTTCTTCTTCACCGCCTCGTCGTAGTATTTCTTGAGGTCGCGGATGGTGGTCACGTTCTCGTCGCCGACGCGGGTGATGACGTCGCCCCTCTCCAGTCCGCCGGCCTCGGCCGGTTCGCCGCGCCGGATGCCCGTGACGTACGCCCCGCGCGTGCTGCCGAGGTTCTCGCGCTGGGCGAGGCGCTCCGTCACGGTCTGGGCCACCACGCCCCACTTGGGGAAGTTCTCCTCGTCGCCGCGCACCGTCGTCAGTTCCTCCGTCACGATCTCCAACGTCTTGACCTCGGTCGCCCGTTTGACCTTCACCTGCACCTTTCCGCCGACGGGGGTGTCGGAGATGCGCCGCCGGATGTCGAAGAGCTGCTCGGGATACCGCCCTTCCACCTTCCCGCCATTGTACTCGATCAGGAGGTCGCGCGGCTGGAGCCCCGCCTTGGCCGCCGGCCCGTCGGGCTCGACGGCCGAGACGACGGCCCCCTCGCTCTTGCCGACCTCGAAGAACGTCTCGAGGTCCTGGAGGGGCTGGAGCGTCAGGCCGATGGTGCTCCGCGTGACCTTCCCCCTTTCGAGGATCTGGCGGATGACCTCCTTGGCCACGTTGATGGGCACGGCAAACCCCAACTCGTTGCCGCCGCCGCGCGTGTTGACGCCGACGACCTCGCCGCGGAAATTCACCAGCGGCCCGCCCGAGTTCCCCGGGTTGATCGCCGCGTCGGTCTGGAGCCACGTGTTGAAGAGGCCCGTCTCCAGGCCGCCGCCGAGGTCGAGGCCCGTGCCCAGGATGCGGTCATGGCACGAGATGATGCCGCGCGAGATCGACCGCGACAGGCCGAACGGGCTGCCGATCGCCAGGACGCTGTCGCCCTCCTCCATCTTGTCGGAATCGCCGAACGAGGCGCGATCGAACGCGAGGCCCTTCTGCTTCACCTCGTCAAGGTCGAGCTGGATGACGGCCAGGTCGGTCCACGGGTCGCTGCCCACGAGGCGGGCCTTGACGCGCTCCTTGTTGAAGAGGATGCAGGTGAGCTCGTCGGCCCGGCCGGCCACGTGGTAGTTCGTCAGGATGTGCCCCTGCTGGTCGAAGATGACACCCGAGCCGCTGCCGCCCGTGCGCCGCTTCTCGCCGCCGACGTACTCGGTGCGGCGGGCGTCGACGCGAACCGACGCCGGGTACACGCGGTCGCGCGCGATCTTCGTCGCCACCTCGAGGTCCAGATAGACCGACGTGACGTCCCGCTGGGGCCCGCACCCCGCCAGCCCCGCCAGTCCGCCCGTCGCCAGAAGCACGGCCGCCAGTAAGTGCCTCACGCTTGGCCCTTTCATAGGATGAACATACCCCTCAGTTTACGATTTGCCGGGGACAACGGCAAGGAATACCTTGGCAGTCTTTCAAGGCACGTCCAGCGCATTCATCAACGACTCTTCAACATAGCCCCGCTATTACTACGGCGCCACTTGACCTCGTGCGCGGTGGGTCTCCGTACCTGTTTAGCGTGCGGACGTTAACTTGCAGGGTGGCATGCCCAGGCCGCCTTTGCCTGGGCATGTTCGCCGATGTCCGGCATGCATGCCCACGCGAAAAGCGGCGTGGGCATGCCACCCGGCTATCCGGAGCAACACGCTCAACACGTATGGGTCTCCTGACCCACCGCGCGGCAATCGCCCCCCAGCGGCGACATAACGCAGGAGCGCGGCGGGTCACACCTACTTCGCCTCTTCGTGCGCGTGGCCGCAGGGTTCGTGGGAATCGTCGCAGCAGTCGGCCTCGGCGACAGGCGTGCAGCAGACGTCGTTAGCCGGCGCGTGGCACGTGTCGGGAATCGCCTCAGGCTTGAGCTTTCGGATGGTCCATCGGACCACGCTGTGCGCCAGGTACGCGCCCAGGATCACGGCCCCGCCTACGTACAGCCAGGCGGGCAGAATCTCGTGGACTTCGCCGACGGAGACTTTGGCGGACCAGGCGCTCACGGCCAGGTCGAGCACCGCTCCGCACACGAGCGCCATGACCGCGATCGTGCCCACGTACAGGGCCGCCGAGGTCTTGCCGAGCATCCGCCCGACCATCAGGATCGTCGCCAGGTTCGTCGCCGGTCCCACGAGCAGGAACACGAGGGCCGCGCCCGGGTTCAGCCCCTTCAGCATCAGCGCCGCCGCCACCGGCGTCGAGGCCGTCGCGCAGACGTACAGCGGCAGCCCGACCGCCAGCATCACCAGCATCGAGACCCACGGGCTGCCCAGGTACTGCTCGAAGAAACCGTCGGGCACCACGACCGTGACGATGCCCGCCAGCGCGAGGCCCAGCGTCAGCGTCGGACCCACGTCGTCGGCCATTTCGAAGACCACAAACCGCCAGAACCGGCGCCACCGGCTGAGCTGCGGCACGTGCTCGCACGAATCGCTGTTGCAGAGGGCGCACGCGGGACCTTCGATGATCGCCGGCGGCTCGTGCCGCTCGCGCAGCGTCTCGAAGAAGCCCGCGACCATGCCCGTCGCCACGGCCGCCACCGGCCGCACGATCGCCATCAGCGGGCCGATCAGCGCCCACGTGACGGCCATCGAGTCGATGCCGGTTTCGGGGGTCGAGATCAGGAAGGAGACCGTCGCCCCGCGGCTCGCGCCCTTGGCCCGAAGCGCGTACGCAAACGGCAGCACGCTGCAACTGCACAACGGCAGCGGCGCGCCGATCAGCGCCGCCTTGACCACGGCGCCGAACCCCTTGCCGCCCAGGTGCTGCGTCATCCACCGGCGGGAAACGAGAATATGAACCAGCCCTGCGGCCAGGAGGCCGAAGACGACGTAAATGCCGGCGTCATACAGCATGTCCCAGGCGCCGTTGAGTGCGTGGGTAATAATGGCGACCTCCCTACCCCCCGCGCGACAGCTTGCCCATGTTCTTCGTCTTCGACAATTGTAGGCGTTGGGGAGTAGCGGGAACAGGTTTTCGTTCCTCTCTCGCAGGAAAAACGCGCTCCCCTTTGGGTCGCGGCTAGACGTGCTGCTGTGCGCCTTTTTCGTTCGCCGCCACGTGCGTCCCTTTGGCCCTGCGTACCCCCGCCGGCGTGGTTCACAAGCCCCCGGCACCGCCGGGGGAATGGCACTGCCACGGGGTTGTCCCCACGCGGTGCGTGGGGCTTGTGAACCACGCCCCTTCGCCCCTCTTATTGCTTGATTTCCCGTCCCAGGCGCTTATACTATGCATACGATCCAGGGCCTGTGGAGCGGACGTCGCGCTCTGAAACCTCGGGCTGGGGATTAGTGTAACGGTAGCACGACAGACTCTGGATCTGTCTGTCCTGGTTCGAATCCAGGATCCCCAGCCAGATAGAAAAGCCCCGAAAATGCAGGGTTTTCGGGGCTTTCTTTTTGCGCTGTCGAGGAGGTCAAAAACGGCCGGTGCTATGCCGGTGCTATGCGCCCAGCGGGTCAGGGGGCCAGGGGGTCAGCGGCCTGCGCGGTCTCGCTCGGCACGGGCGGCACTTCGATCTCGGCGTCAAGCTCGGCGTCCGGGGGGTAGTCGCGCGCCGCAGGCTTGCCGCTGAGGAAGTCCGGGCCGGTTTCAGCCGCTCCAGCGTCGCCGGTGAGCAGGGTATGGCACTTGGGTCGAGTCTGCCCGTCCGCGTCGATTTGGCGGCCTGTCTCTCGCGTTCTTGCCGTGTCCCGAGCATCCTGGGGGTTGCCCTGCCCGTCTTGGGCGTCCGGTGTGCCTGTCGGCGTAGCTCCTGGGGCATCCTGGGCGGTCTGGCGGGCCTCTGTCGCGGTTTCGGCCACGGGCGGCGGCGTCAAGAAAGCTCCACGCCGGCGCGGCGCGTCGGAATCGAAGATGCTCTCGTTCAGCGTCGTTGCTACCAGCATGGCTTTGCGATAAACGTCCGGTCTCAGGTGCATCGGTTCAGGATAGGCCCTCCTGCTGCCCGCGAGTACGCAACCCATGAACCGCGTGGCGATAGCATCGGTCGCCGCCATGAAGGCGTCGCGTTCCTCGAGCACCGCGCCGAGCAACTCGCCCATCCGTCTTTCACAGTCCACCAAGTTCGCGGCCACGAAAGTAATCAGGCCGTCCTCGACGGCCCGCCGTGCCTCGTCAAGTTCGCGCGTCTTGGCCGGGATCAACTCGGCGCTGAACATCCGCACGGTTTCGCGCGAAGTCTCCAGCCGAGCCGTGAGCACACGCAATTCTGACTTGAACCTACCGTAGCTCTGCGCAGATTCCGAGAGCCGTTGCCCGGCGTCGGCCTTCAATTCCTCCAGCCGCGCCTCGGCCTCGATGATGCTCTCTTGTTCGGCAGCGGCCCGGTGCTGAATGGCCGCCAGTTGCTTCGCAAGCGCCGTGGCCTTTCGTTCCAAGGGCCAGATTGCCGTTTCGGCAGCGGGTGTCAGGGTCTCAAGGTAGGTGTTCATTGTCCGTCCTCCATGTCTGGGGCGCTCGGTTTCGGTTTGCCGGCGGCGCGGGCCACGTTGGCCCGGTGTATCCAGCCGACCAACTTCTCGGTGATACCCTCGCGCAGGTCGGGGTCAACGTCCGGGTTGTTGACGAAATCCTGAAACTGCTGAATCGTCTGCGCCGACGCGCGCAGCGCGTGCAGTTCCTTCTCCATCAACGGCATCAGGGCGTCATAGTCGCCTTGCGCGTGCAGGCGCTGCATCTTCAACCCGGTCAAGTGGTGCGGCGCAGGATCGCCGGTAGGCCCTTCACCCTCGAAACCCAACTCATGCAGGGTGTCGATTTCCGCCTCAATGTCCTGCGCCAGCATGTCCTTCTTGGCGTCCCTGGCAGCCAAAGCCGCTTCGCAGGCGCGGGTTGTCGGCGACTTCCCGGCGTCCGGGCGCTGGGCATAGATTTCATGCAGCGCCGCCGTCGCCCGCGTCATAGCCGCGTGTTGGGGATGGTGGCCGTTGGTGTAGGCGTGCGTCACGTCACAAGCCGCCGCCGCGTGTATCTTGTCCAACGCCGCCTTGGCCTCGTCGGGTGTCATGGTTTCGGGAATCGTCGGAATCTCAGCGGGTTCCATGGGTCAACTTCCTTTCTGGTCAACGGGTGCTTGTCCGGGCAGCGCCGCCGGCACATCGCCTTCAAGCACTTGCCCGTAGGTGGACGCCATGAAGGCCGCCAAGCGCCTGCCCTCGGTAAGCTCCTCGTCGGTGTAGTGCCGCAGCGCCGCCACGTCGATAACGACGTTCGATTCATAGAAAAGCCCAAGGTGCTTTCCCGCGAGTTCTACGCAGCGCGCGGCAACGGCCAGGTCGCCTTTTTGCAGGGCCAGAAGGCGCACGTGCTCCAGGTCCGCCAGCACGCGCTCGGCCGCACCGGCCACCACCTTCTGTAGCTCGACAAGCGCCGCAATGACGCGCGGCCGCCGCCGCAACTTCAGCGCCGCAGAACGCGGTTGCACGAACCCCGCCTTGGCCGCGCTGTTCGTCGCGTGGCCGTAGCTCTCGGACTCAGGATTGCCGTAGTAGCGCACGAACGCCGCTTCCTTCGGCGTCAAGGGCAACGACCCCACCAGATCGTTCTCGTCCTCAGTCTCAGGTGTCGCCAGCGGTTCAGGCATGATGTACCTCCAACTCGATTTCCTCGATGAGTTTCTTGTAAAGTGGATTCTTTTGGAAGTCCCGGTCACTATCCTCCTCCTCGGCCTCGTCATAGGCGACACATTCCGCACACTCGAAATCCTCGCCGGGCGATAGCGGCCTGCCGCAATAGTTACAGTGGGTCTTCCCCCGGTGGTCCCGGCACCAATGACAATAGCAGAACACCATGCCAGGCTCATCAGGGACGCCGGCGTTTTCGCTGCTAAGATGACTTCTGCAATCACGACATCGGTCCACAAGATCGAGAACCTTCTCGTCGCGTTCTGGACCTTCTTCCATGCCCGCAATTTCGTCGTATACATCACGCGCCACCGGGACGGCCCACCATGTGCTACAGTCCTTCGCGTCACCATCGGCGGGGCGTATGCTCGCTTCTCCGGTATAGACTATGGGGCCGTGCCGCTTTTCGATTTCTGCATGAAGTTGGCTGTGAAGTTCCATGCACAGGCGCTCTTGTTCGTGCTCGTTGGCCTCCAGTTTCGCCACCAGTTCATCACGCTCCGCTCGCAGTTGACCTAATCTCTTCTCCATCTTGGCGAAGGCCGGTTCGCGCTGGATTTGCTCCTCAAGGGCGGCCTTGTGTAACGCCGACCAACTGGCGGTGAAGGGCGCCGATATGACGAGCGCCTCACTGGCGGTGAGGGCTTCCGCCAGCGCCCGCCTCTTCGCCACGCAAACACCCCTCGCAACCAGTCCATGAGCTTTGATCTCGGTTTCGGCCACTTCCAGGGCTACACCCTGAACATCGGGTTCCAGTTTCGACAATGCTTGGCTATTGCGGCCGGTGAGTTCCAGGGCTTGGCGGAAGCTCAAATGCGACACGCGTGTCGTATTTGTCGAATCCAACTTCGGCACTTCGCGTGCAATCTGCGTATATCGCTGAGCAAGCCGCGCCGAAAACTCGCAGTTTTCTCGAACCCACTTTAGCCAGCCGCCGTGGGGATGAAGGCGCTTGGCCTCGATCAAGAGTTGCCCAACCCGTAAGGCGCGGGTCAACCCCTCGCGGACACTACGCTCGCAGGCATGGTGCTCGGCGTTGATTTCCTTCGCCAGGGCCTTCAAGTCAGGCGTCACGATTGCCAAGGCAGTAGTCTTGCCCATGTTCAGCCTCTCCTATGGAGCCACCTTAATGAGTCTCAAACCTACCCGCATGGCGGCGGACATGGTAGCGCGCTTGACGGGCGGCAGCCTGGGGGGTTGCCGGGGTCTCGTTTTCCGGGTTCGCCGCGAACCGCCCAGCCACGGTGCGGTCCAGCCACGGCAACAGCGGCACAGTAGCAGCCACGGCGCTCGCCCTGCCCTGCCGACAGATACCCACTCTGTCTGCCGGTGTCATTCCACCACGACGGGCGTGTGTTGCGGTGCAACCACCTTCCGGCCGTGCTATGTCGGTGCTATGGTAGGTCCGTTTCGGCCCTCTTCTCGACCTATCGCGCTGGCCCTTGAAGTAGTCCACGATCGCCGAGACGACAGCAGCCCCGCGCGGACCGCCAGGACATGCGGCAGCAGCACCAGGAAGGCCGCCAGACACGCCAGGATTGCGCAGGTTCAACGCGGGTGCGTCCGCTCGACCGTCCGCCTCAGAAACCGCACGACACGGCGGCGCAGACTCCCCGCGGCCGTTGTTGTTGCCGGTGTTGTTGCCGTGGTTCATCATGCCAAGTCCTATCAGTCGCAAGACTTATGCCTGTGCCTATCCTGTTTCATGCCAGCGCCGGCCGTGCAACAGTCAGCGCCGGAATCCGCCTGTCTGCCGTAGGTGCTCTAAGGTGCTCAAGCCTTGCCCGTTACAGTACCTTGATCATCTTAGGCACTCTTGAGCGCCTTAGCAAAAACCCCACAAAACACACACACACACACACACTTTTGAGAGCTCTACCTGCTAAGGTGCTCAAGGCTGTGTGTTGAGCGCCTTAGCTACGTCATCGGGCAGAAACCAGTACCATGCGCCCTCAGCGCCGAAGCCTTGCTTTCGGGTCTTGGCGCCCGCCATGTCTTGCGCGCGCCGCACGGTAGGCCACGCCATACCGGCGCTCTTGGATTCGTCCTGTATGGCCTTGGCAGTCATCGGCCCAGCCGCCAGGACCGTCCGAAGCCACTCGGCGGCGGTGTCAAGGGCCGTCCGGTGCTCCGGGTCAGCCGCCGCGGCGGCCAGGGCTGTATCGGCCGTCATCAGGACGGGTTCTTTTTCCCAGTCCACGTAACCCACGGGGCCGATACTGTCAACCAGTCTCTCGTTGATTCGATAGGCCAAGCCGTTCGGGTGTTTGGCAAGGTTCATTTTCGCCGGCAACATCAGCCGCCGTAGCGGGTCTTTGTCGTCCTCAACTATCAGCCACGCGGCCCGCGCTGCCGCGATGAAAGCCAAAGAGCCCATAGCGCGGTACAATGCCCGTCCAGCAGCGCCCTTGTTCATATGGGTAACGCACAGGATCGCCACGCCATAGCGGGCGGCCAAGCCTGCCAGGGGGGCCAGCAGTCCGCGAATGTCCGCGTTCTTGTGGCCGTCGGTTCCGCCAAGGTAGGCCGTAATTGGGTCGATCACCACAAAACAGCAGTCGGGCGTGCGGCGGATTGCATCCTCAAGCGCGGGCATGTCTTGAGTCAGGTTGAAGTAGGCGCTACTGCCGTTGATGTGCTTGACGGCTTGAAGCACCACGATTCGGCGCAGGTCCGCACCGGCGGCCATCAAGCGCGGCACGATGGTATCGGCGGGATCATCCTCGGCCGAAAGCAAGACCACGCCGCCGGGTGTTGTCCGCTCGCCGGGCAGGTCAGGCCACGGCATACCGCGCGAGACACGGGCGGCCATGTCCAGCGTCAACAGACTCTTGGCAACGCCGGGATCGCCAAAGAATAGCGTCACCTTGCCCAGCGGAATCCGGGCAGGCCAAAGGTAGCACAGGCGCTCGGGCGTCACGTTGGCCAGGACGACAAGGACCGCTTGCGAGTCAGTCTCGGTGTCGTCGGGGGCGTCCTGGGGTTCAGCTTCAGCGGGGGGCGAGTAGCGCGGCGCTTTCTCAGCCAGGGCCAGCAGCAGCGCGGCCAGTTCCTCATTGTCTTGGCCGTCGTGCGCCTCAACCCAGTCGGCCGCGTCGTTCACCGCCCCCGTGATGGCGTCGGGCAGTTCCAGCAGCCGTATCTCGGTGGCCTTGCCGTGCAACCGCCTGCCCACGTCCTGCGCGTGCTTGCGGCCGACAACATCCTTGTGGACGACGATGCAAAGGCGGCGGCCGTGCAGCGCGGAATCACTTATCAAGCGCCCCCAATGGCCTTCGCCGCAAGGGTTGCATGTCGCCACACAGCCAAGGGCCGCCACGGCGTCCGCGTCTTTCTCGCCGCCGCACGCGAAAACCCACGCAGCCGGATCGGCGGCCAGCAGTTCCGGCAAGCGGTAGAGCACGCGCGGCACGTCATCCAGATTCCAGACATAGCCGCCGGTGCCATCGGGCCGCCGCTGGCGAAAGTCTTTCGGCACATAGCGGCATGTCTCAAAGAGCAAGTGCCCGCATGCGCCATGATAGGGGTAGGCCGTCACAAATTGGCGCGTCGGGGCAAAGCTCGGCGTGGCAGCCCCAGCGGTTACGGAAGTGCGGGCGCGCGTCCGGTGCTTGACGTGCGGCGGGGCGTCGGCAAAGAGATCCGTCATCTCAAGCCCAAGTGCCTCTACCACGTCCGCCGTTGCACAGCCGCCGAGACAGTTCAGCAGTACCCGGCCGCCGTCGCCACGGGCGATAGACAGGCTGGGCTTGTGGCCGGTCGGCGGGTTCTCGTGGCACGGGCAAAAGGCCGTCCACTTATCGCCGTTGCCCTTGTGGCCGGGCAGGCGGTCAAGCACCTGTTGCAGCGCGTCTGTGGGGGCAGTCATCGGCGGCCACCTTTAAGCTGTCGCCGGTTCAGCAGCGCCGACGGTGCGGCTTGCCAGGAACGCATCAAGGTCGGCCCGGCGATAACGCACGCATCTACCCACCTTGATATAGCGTAGGTTGTAGCGGCGAGTAGTCGCCCACGTCGCCAAGGTCTGCTCTTTGAGGCCGAGGAAGTCCGCCGCCTGTTCGCGGGTCAGCAGTTCAGGATTCGCCATTGTCCGCTCCTTAAATGAGTGTATCCACGAACGCCATAATAGCGGTGTAGGGGGCAGGGTCAAAGTGAAAGCATGGACAGAGATAGAATAATGGACACCATTAGCGCATTTGGCGTTAATGGTGTTAATGGTGTTAATGGCGGCGGGGCTATGCTTGGGGCGGCAGGCGGAATCCGAATCTCTGCTTGGAATCAAGTATCTCGGCGTTGGCCAACTCGGTAAGTTTGCCCTTGAGGGTGCGACATCTGAGGGTATAGTTCGGGCGGCGCTCTTTCAGGGCAAGGTGTACCTCAGCGGCCTTGAGATATGAGGCTTTGTCGGCTTCCGGTCGGTCCTGAAATACCGCGAGAATGGCGGCTTGGAAGGCATCGGCCTTACGTGAACGGACAACAACCGGCGCGGCGCACAGACGTTTTGCGGCTTCCGCGCAGAAGTCCTCAAGGCGGACCATGCTGGCATAGAAGTCGCTGTCGGTCAGCCTCGGCAGTTCCGGCAGGGGCGGGGTGTCGGCGACGTGCTTAAGGGCAATGCTGCGCCATGATCCTATACAGCGTCGCCAGGTGTCGTACAAGGCCACAAGCTCGCGGTCGTCGGGCCGGTAGGCAAAACGGGAACATATCTCCTTGATCGACTTGGCGTAGTCGTTGAATCCTTCCGCCATGTCTTGTGTTGTCGTCGGCCTTGTACCGTCGCGGCCGGCGGGGGCGGCCTCGGCGGGGTCCGTCTTGGGTGTCTTGCGCTGTTTCATTTTGCGCCTCCGTTCATCAGGGCGGGGAACATCTCCGCACCGTTGCCGGCCGCTACAAGGGTCGCCACGGTCGAGTCAATGGCCTTCCGTACCGGGTCGAGGTTCAGGCGGGAGTAGATTTGCGTTGTGGCCGGGCTGCTGTGACCAAGGGCCTTGCCGATGATCTGTAAACTCTCGCCGCCGGCCGCTGCCCAACTGCCCAAGGTTCGGCGCAGGTCGTGAATCCGAAGATTCTTGATACCCGCTCGAGCCAACACCTGTGCCCACACCTTAGCCGGCTCGCCGAGATAGTGGCCCTCGTGGCGTCCGGGGAATACCCACTCCGAACCGTTCGCCTCGGCCTGGCGGGCGCGAAGAATGGCAACGGCAAAAGGACTCAGGGCTACGGTCTGAGGTTTGCCGGCCTTCGTGTCGGGAATCGTCCAGGTGCCACGGTCCAGGACCACATCGGCCCATCGCATCGACTGGACGTTGCCGCGGCGGGCGCCGGTGAAGAGGCAAATCAAGAAGAAGTCCCTGTACTTGGTGTTCGGTTCGTCGCGCAGGGCCTTGAAAAAGGCGGGCAGTTCGTCGGCTTGTAAGAAGCGTTCCCTTGACACTTCGTTGAAGCGCTCGATACCATGTGCCGGGTTGGGTTCCACGAACCCAAGGTCGCGCGCGTGCTCGAACAGGGTATGAATCAGGGCCAAGAGGCGGTTCGCCTGATAGGGCGTGTCGGTGCCGACCTTGGCATGAAGTTCTCTCACGTCGTTCTTGCGGATCGCCGCCAGCCTCCGGCCTTCCCATATCGCCAGGTGTCGCCGGTACAGGCCCTCGTCCTCGGCAACACTGGACGCCTTCTTCTTCGGCCGCGCGTGCAGCCTCAAGTATTGCGTCCACAGGTCGCCGAACGTCGCCTCTTCCAACGTCGCCCGTTTGCGGGCAGCCTCTTCACGGGCAAGGCGCTTGACGGCCAGCGGATTGATGCCCCTGGCAAGTTCGCCTTCAAGTTTCTTCGCCTCGCTTCGGGCCTGTTCAACCGAGAGATCGGGCCAGCCGCCGATACGAATACGCAGCGGGCTGCCGTTCAACCAACGATACAAATAGAACGTCATGGTGCCCGTCGGCATCACGGCCACACACAGGCCCGGAGTCTTGGCGTCGTAAACGTAACAGCGGTTCTCAGGCGGGATCGGCAACCTGGCAAGGCTCGTCTTGGTCAGCGCCATCTTCTTCGTCGAGGTTTGCATGTCGATGCCTCCATGCTGTCCGGTGCTAGGCCCGTGCTATGTTCTAGGTCAAGTTTCATCAAGCACGGCATAGCACAGGATACTCGGAATCGCGGACACGTCAAGGGAAATCGAAGAAAATCTTTCACCGTCAATCTGTGGGAATGGGGTTAGGAAGAGACTCTGGATCTGTCTGTCCTGGTTCGAATCCAGGATCCCCAGCCAGCATGTAATGCCCGTAAGCTCAAGGGTTTACGGGCTTTTTGCTGCGCGGTGTCGGACGGTCGGAAATCGGCGGCGCAACACTGGCGCAACACCTGAGTGAGCAGCCGCCAAGGGGGAGGGGGGAATCTCTGGAAGGCAGCGCCGGCAGACCGTGATGTCAGCAGCGCACGATTTACCACGGGTTGTTGGAGCAAGATGTCCCCACGACAACGTGTGCTCGTCTTCGATGGCCCCCTTGCCGTTTTCCCCCCCCTCGGTCGCTCGTCCGCGGGCTCCTGGGGCCATCGTGGCGGGGCTGGGATGACTCCTGGGGCCTTCGCGTAGGTGTCGTGCAAGACCGACCCCCCTCCGCGACCTTGGCGAATTTCCTCTGCGTGTTCGCCTTCTCCGAAGGCTCTACAGATTTCTGTATACCTCTGACCTTCCAACGCCCCCAGCATGGCCGCCCTGCCCCGCCTGCCCGAAGCCCTCAAGGCCGGCATCGTGGCGATGGCCAAGGCGGCCGGCGGGCAGTCACCGCGGCCGCGCGCAGAGGCCAGATTTTCGTATAGACACGTAGGGGGCTATTTGATATAATAGCCTCCGTCCTCATATCGCCAGAAGGTCAATACGTGCGCACTGCCCTCAGAATGTGGAAGCTCGCCTTGGCTGTGACTTGCCTGGTCCTTCTGGTTCCCGCTATTGTCCAGGCCGAAGAGACGCCCGCGGCAACGGCAACGCCGGGCATGGACGACGACGAGGTTCTGGAGGGTCATGCCGTGCGATCCATGTTCTACAAGCCGCGCTCGAAGCAGACCGGCGACATGTGGGACACGTGGCTCTTCCACCACGGCGGGACGTACTACCTCTACTGTCTGGCCAAGTCTCGCGGGCAGTGGGACAACATTTCTCTGGCCGCCGCGCCTGACGGCGTTCACTGGACGGAGAAGGGCCGCATCTTGCGCAAAGGCGAGGGCGTGACGTGGATGGGCACCGGTTCCACGTGGAAATCGCCAGGTTTCGAGAAGGACGGGAAGTTCTTCATGAACTTCTCCGAATGGAAAGGTCCGCGGCAAACTATCTTCTTCGCCGTGTCCAACAACCTCGTTCGCTGGCAGCGCCTGGGGAACGAATACGAGTTCGTGCAAGACGAGCGGTGGTATGAGAAGAACGGCCGCTGGGACTGCATCTGGACGATCCCCCGCCCCGGCGGCGGACTCTACGGCTACTGGACAGCCACGCCCAAACCTGAGACTGGCGGGCGCTTCGGTTTTGGCGAAACGCTGGACGGTGTGACGTGGAAGGCTCTGGAGCCGCCCAAGGTGGAAGGCGTGGCCGGTGGCGAGGGCGAGGTCGGGGCCATCGAGAAAATCGGCCAGCGGCACTACATGATGTTCGGCATTGGTGGCCTCATGGTAACGCTGGTCGCCGATAGTCCTCAAGGGCCGTTCAAGGCCGCGAAGAAGAACTACCGGCTTCTCACCGGCCACACGTACTTCTCCCGCTTCTTCCGCGTGCCCGACGGTGTGCTCGTGAACCACCATTCCATCGCGCGGAACGGTCAGGTATACTTCGGCACTCTGAAATCCACCGTGCTCGATGAGGAAGGCACGCTGCGACTGGCCTGGTGGAAGGGCAACGAGACGATGAAGGGCGAGCGTCTGGAGGTAAGGCGTCCCCCCGCCGGCGTCGGCAACGACTCACGGATTGCCATGCTGCAGACGCCGTTGGACGTGGACAGCGGCGTGATACTCGAAGGCACGCCGGCCTTGTCGGAGACCAACGACCAGCCGCGTCGGGGCCTCTACTTTGAGTGTGGAAAGGATGGTGGCGCGGCCATCCTGGTCAATGCGGCAGGCGCCGCGGAGTTGGGGCCGATGCGTGCCGACGGTTCGGGGTTCAAGGCGGAAAAGGGGGTTGATCGCGAGATGGCGTTCGGCAAGCCGGCCAGGTTTCGCTTGCTGCTCAGGCATTCGCTGCTTGAGTTCTACCTGGATGACATCCTGATCGAGTGCTTCAGCCTGCCGCAGAACGCCACCGGACGGATGGGGCTTATCGGCGCCGATGCCATCCGGCAGTTGAGCGCCTGGACGTGTGCGCAGTAGGTTTCGACAAGGAGACCGACGATGCACAAACGATGCCGTTTCCAACTCGTTTTCCCCGTCGTGCTTGGGATCGCGGTGCTGGTCGCGGGCTGGCGCGCACACGCGG
>Ga0315273_10003035_pt1 | contig 20163 bp, 10 predicted proteins | sample YL17G02_0_MG_FD_205753 | JGI IMG/M metagenome (GOLD analysis project Ga0315273, IMG submission 205753) | Sediment microbial communities from Yellowstone Lake, YNP, Wyoming, USA - YL17G02_0 | ecosystem: Environmental > Aquatic > Freshwater > Lake > Sediment | place: USA: Wyoming | collected...
GTCAATCCGAAGTATTTTGAGTATGCGGACAGGAGGTTCAAGCATTTGGTGGACGCCGGCATTGTTCCGGCGATTGTCGGAGCCTGGGGGCGGGGCGACTGCAACAGCATGGATGCTTTCGGGCCTGTCAGCCTCAAAAGGCACTGGCGTTATTTGATTGCGCGTTACGGCGCCTACCCGGTGGTCTGGATCCTTGCCGGCGAGATCGCGGATGAAACCAAGTGGGGACAGGGGCCGTGGGCTGAAGTTGCAAAATACGTGAGAGAGATCGATCCATACAAACATCCGCTTACCTGTCACACCGGACAGGGGCGGCGTGGCGCGGAGGGGGATGTGTGCCTGATCGACTATGATATGGTCGGTGGAAATCATGATGAACGGGAAGCCGTTGCTAACGGCACGCTTGCCCTTCTCACCTCTGCCTGCGCGAAAAAGCCCGCCATGCCTGTGCTGTGCGGCGAAACTTGTTACGAGGGGCACATGCAGCAGGGGTTCGGTGACGTTCAGCGGCATATTTTCTGGCGGAACATGCTGAGCGGTGCTGCCGGGCACACCTATGGCGCGGCGGGAATCTGGCACGCAGGCGTGGAAGGCGATCACGGGAATTGGGGCGCGTGGGACCGCCAACCCTATGACTGGACAACCTGGAAGGAGGGGATGAACTACCCGGGATCAACTCAGTTGGGGATCGGCAAGAAACTGCTGGAGCAGTACCCGTGGTCACGCTTCGAGCCGCATTCCGAATGGGTTGAAAAAGATTGTTTCGCCGCGGGCATTCCGGGCGAAGTACGGTTTATCTATCTGCCGCGCCGCAACATTTACAATTGGGACGGTCCGGAGGTGAAGAATCTTGAGCCGGATGTCGACTGGCATGTTTACTACTTTGATCCCGCGACGGGCCGGAAATTTGATCAGGGAACGATTAAAGCCACGGCGAAAGCGGGCGACAAGGATGCCAAACCTGTCAACTTCAGGAAAAACGTGCCTTCCCCACAGGACTGGATCCTGGTATTTGAAGCGATTTTATAATTCCACACAATAGTTTACTGAAATAATCACAATTCCATCAAAAAAATACACATGAACAGACTAACATCCTTCAAGCACTACGAGAAGAATTCGCCTCTGGTGAAGTCCGGCCTGCTCGGACCGGTGCAACTTCTGACCCAGCTCACGGAAACCAACAAATGAACCAACAAATGAAAACTAGCATGTTTATGAAATATGAGGGAATAAATATGAAAACTATGAAGAGCATCAAAAGTAACTTGCTATCAATTGCGGTCCGTCGTGTGGCGGTCATCCTCCTGGTGGTGGCATGGTGCATAAGCAGCCAAGTCACCGCGCAACAGGTCGATTCCATCGATATATGGAACCTGCCGGCATTCACGCCCGCCAGTGGTCCGTATCAAACGAACTGGACATCGTTGACGAAGTACCGGACGCCGCATTGGTACCGCGACGCAAAATTCGGCTACTGGGCGCACTGGGACCCACAGACCGTTCCGGAAGGTGGCGACTGGTTTGCCCGCTCGATGTACATGCCCGGGAGTGACCAATACAACTGGACGATCAATAAGTTTGGGAACATAAACCAGTATGGTTACAAAGACATCTGTGATCTCTGGAAATGCGATAAATGGGATCCAGACTCCCTGATGAAGCTCTGCGTTGCTTCGGGTGCTAAATACTTCTGGGCCCTAGGCAATCACCACGACAACTATGACTGCTGGGATTCCCGCTATCAACCGTGGAACTCGATGAATGTCGGCCCGAAGAAAGATATCGTCGGCATCTGGGCCGCCACCGCGAGAAAATATGGACTTCCTGTAGGGGTATCGATTCATACAACCCCGGCGCGAACATGGGGAGAGTTTATGCCGGTGAGGTATGGCATCGACCCGAACGGCAAAAAAATGGACGGTTGGCTGACCAAAGCCGATGGCGTGGGCAAATGGTGGAACGGCCTGGACCCCGTGGACCTCAATGGTCCGGTGCACACCGTATCGGCCTCGAATGAGTTCAAGGCAGACGTTTCCCATCCTTTTTCACAGCAGTTCCTTTGGAGACAGGACGATCTCATCACCAAATATCTCCCGGATATACTGTGGTTGGACGAGACGATCGAGTACACGCGCGATTTGAAAAATGTCTATCTTGGCCTTGGTGACACGATGGCGCTCCAGTTGACGGCGAACTACTTCAATAAAATGGCCGCGGCGGGAAAATCAGGCGCCTTGAGCATAAACGGCATAACGCCCAATGAGGCCAATGCATCGATTATGACAGTCCGGGAAGACACCGTTACCGAAAAGATCCAACCCTATCCCTGGCAATGCTTGAATAGCATGGGGCCATGGCATTTCGATGCATCCGACCCGCTCGGCTATCACAGTGACCCCACCAGCCTCATGGAATTGCTGGTGCGGTGTTCGGCGGCCAACGGGACCCTCGTTGTGGGTATTCCGATCCGCGCGCAGGGAGATATGTATGCTGGGGCCCTGCCGATCTTTAAAAAAATTGGGGAATGGCTCAAGGTAAACGGCGAAGGCATCTATTCAACCCGGCCCTATACCATCATGAGCGATTCGACAGGCAGTGGCAGGATCTATTATACAAGAACAGTCGGCCATGTCTATGCGTTCGTTTCGAAATGGCCGGGAAGCACGCTGACGCTTCCGGGCTGTAAACAGAATAACGGGACCATCGGCACCGTGAGCAAGGTTGAGTTGCTGGCTGGCCCGAATCCCATTTCCTGCGCCTTCACTCAAGACGGGACCGCCCTGACCGTCGCGCTCCCGACAACAGAACCCGCTATTGCAGACATCAAAATCTATGCATTCAGGATCACCCATAATAAGACGTGGACCAACGATGATGACAGCGGCATCTTCTTCTACGGATGGCAGCACGAGATAGGAAGGGCAGACGCTTTTAATAACGATTGGAACTACACCGGGGCGGCCGGCGACACGTGCCGATTGACGTTCAGCGGAACCGGGATCGAGTATATAGCGGAAAAAGGCGCAGATTTCGGGACCGTCACTGTCACCCTCGACAAGGGGGTCGCGCAGACCGTAAGCCTCCAGGGCAGCGGAACCCAGCAGGTCGTCTACAGAGCGACCGATTTGCCGGCCGGAAGCCATACGCTGACGCTCGTTTGCCGGGGCAACGGCCGCATCAATATCGATGCATTCAAGGTTATTAATGGCCGCGTTATGGTTGAAGGGTTTAAAGTCGATGCGATCGACTTCGATGCGGTTGACCTTTCTGGTGAATCCGGGCAAAATCGGGAAAAGGGTAAGCAGGAGAAAGCCAGGATCGATAAAATAAGGCATCTGGAGGATAAATCACCCCGCTAAAATCAATTATCTCATGATCATATACGCCCATTTATTAAAGCGCCCATGAACCGATTCAAATATTTTATCATCGCCGCTTTGCTGTTGACATCGCTAGTCGTCCTCCTCAGCAGCTGCCGGACTAAACCTTTGGCAGGAGACCTGGAGAAGAACTTCGTGAACCCGCCTGACTCGGTGAAACCTTCATGCTACTGGCACTGGTTAAACGACAATGTTGATAAGGAGGGCATCACCCGCGACCTGGAGGAATTCAAGGCCAAGGGTATGGGCGGAGCCACTATCTACCCCGTGGCCGGCGAAGGGGTTCCGAATGGTCCGAAATACCTCTCACCGGAATGGCGGGAACTCTACAAACATGCATTGGATGAGGCCGAACGCCTCGGGCTCGAAATAGGTGTGAATTTCGGCAGCGGGTGGGACATGGGCGGACCCTGGATCACAAAGGAGAACTCCCCAAGATGGTTTCTTCAGACTGAAATGAAACTGGCCGGACCGCAGCGATTCTCCGGCGCACTGCCGTTGCCGGGATCCATGGATGGCTATGATTCCAAGCAATACGCGTGGAACTACAGCAAAGACAAGCTCGAAAACCTGGACTACCGGGATGTGGCCGTTGTGGCCTTCCGGGAACCGGAACGCGCCCGACTTGGAGACGGGGATGCCCGGCGGAAGAATCTGCCCGCGAAAAGCAACCGTGTGGATGCCGATGTGTTCACTCATCCGCGAGCGGTGATGGATCCGACACTGACTCCATGGTCAGCTTTGCCGGACGACCAGCCCATTGCTCCCGGTGATGTGATCGACCTGACGGCGAAACTGGGACCTGGCGGCAAACTGGACTGGGACGTTCCAGAAGGAACATGGACGATCATACGGACCGGCCACCGGATGACCGGCGCAGTGGTGATGGTGCCTACAGAGGGAGGCGCGGGTCTTGAGGTGGATTGGTTGAGCAGGTCAGCACTGGATCAGACGTGGGGGCATCTCGGGAAAATATATCTGGCCGATGCCGGTCGGCATGTTGGCAAGGCCTTGAAGTATTTCGCGACAGACAGCTTCGAGGATGGCTACCCGAACTGGACGGACAGCCTGTTGACGGAGTTTATCCGCTACCGTGGCTACGACCCCATGCCCTATCTGCCTGTGCTGGCGGGGCGGCTGGTTGGCAGCGCTGAAATGTCCGAACGCTTTCTCCACGATTATCGCAAGACCGTGGCCGACTGTATGGCTGATAATCACTACGGGCACTTTGCCAGGCTGACGAACGCCCGGGGAATGATGACCCTTTGCGAAGCGGCGGGACCCAGTTGGTCACAAACGATGTGCATGGACGGACTCAAAAACCTCGGACGCGTGGACATGCCCATGGGCGAGTTCTGGCGGGACATTTTCATTATCGACAACCAGAATCAGGTGGGCAAACAGACCGCCAGCGCGGCTCATATCTATGGCCGCCGGACAGCATCGGCGGAGGCCTTCACTTCCTTTATGCCAAATTGGGACAACGGGCCCGCACCCTTGAAATCGGTCGCTGACCGTGCTTTTTGCGAAGGCATCAATCGATTCGCCTTCCATGGCATGACCTGCACCCGGCCGCAGGATGGCAAACCCGGCTACGAGTTTTATGCCGGCACGCATTTCAACCCTAACGTCACGTGGTGGGATCAGGCAGCCGGACCATGGCTGAGTTATGTCAATCGCTGCCAGGCGATGCTGCAGTCAGGCTTGTTTGTTGCCGATGTGCTCTATTACAACGGCGACGGAGCACCGAACCTGGTGGAGCCCAAGCATGTCGATCCCTCGCTGGGCAAGGGTTACGATTACGATGTGTGCAACGCGGAGGTCTTGTTGACGCGGCTGTCGGTGAAGGACGGCCGGCTGGTGCTGCCCGACGGCATGAGCTACCGGCTGCTGGTGTTGCCTGACAACAAACGCATGCCGGTGGAAGTGGCCCGGAAAATCAGGGATATGGTTGAAGCCGGTGCGACGGTGGTCGGGCCGAAGCCGGAATCCGACCCGGGGCTGAAGAACTATCCGGCATGCGACGCCGAGGTAAAGAAGATCGCGACCGGGGTGTGGGGCGCGTGCGACGGGCAACAGGTTAAACAGCAGACCTTTGGGAAAGGCCGGGTTTTCTGGGGCATGCCCTTGCGCGAGATATTGCTGGCTGATGGCGTGTCGCCGGATTTCGACCATTCCGGTGATGCCTTCATCGACTTCATCCACCGGACTGCCGACGGGACGGAGATCTACTTCCTGGCCAACAGGAAAAATCAGGCCGAAACCGTCGATGCCTCTTTCCGCGTGAGCGGGCGGCAGCCAGAGTTATGGGATCCTGTGAGCGGCCAACAACGGGATCTGCCCCAATTCGGGTCTAAGAACGGGTGCACCATTGTGCCGCTGGAGTTCGAGCCTGACGGTTCGATGTTTGTGGTGTTCCGGAAGGAAACAGAGACCAGGTCCCGGAAAACCGATGAAACGGCGGCGAATTTCCCGAAATCAAAACGGCAGCAGGAGATCAGCGGGCCGTGGACGGTTCAGTTTGATCCGCAGTGGTTCTATCCCACCGATGGCCTTAGCGGAGATCAGGCCAAAGGCTTGGTGGTGTTTGACAAGCTGGACGACTGGACCCAACGGCCTGAACCGGCAATTCAGTATTTCAGCGGCACGGCGGTCTATCGGAAAACCTTCGAACTTGCCGATCCATCCGCAATCCAAAATCCGCAATCCAAAGTCTATCTGTATCTGGGCACGGTGAAGGAGACGGCCAAAGTGCGGCTCAATGGCCAGGACCTCGGTGTGGTCTGGTGCCATCCGTGGCGGCTGGAGATCACCGGGGCTATCAGGCCCGGTGAAAACAAGCTGGAGATCGAGGTGGTGAACCTGTGGCCGAACCGGCTGGTTGGCGACAGCAAACTGCCGGAAGCGCAGCGCCGGACCCGCACCAACATGCAGGCGAAGTCGGTTCTGTCTGCCGGCCTCTTGGGACCGGTGCAGATCCTGATCAATGAATTATGAAAAAAATTAAGATCTTAATAATTGTTCTTTCTATTCTTTCAACCGGTCACGTTTACAGTCAAATACAATCAGTGTCAGGGGAATGGCAATTCCTTGTTGATTCGGTAAAGGAACTGGCAAAAATAAAATTGCCTGGTTCGTGTGAAGAACAAGGTTTTGGGGCTAAAAGCACAGAGAAAGACCCCAACCGGCTAACCCGTGAGTTCCGGTATGTTGGTAAGGCGTGGTATCAGGAAACAATAGAAGTGCCCAAAGAATGGCAGGGAAAACGTTTGGAACTGTTTCTGGAAAGGATATTAACTTTCTGATGAAAAGAAGAAACAGAAATTAAAAATGGCACTCATTTATACAAATGGATAAATATGAAAAATAACAGAATGAATCGCTGTTTTATTCTTTTATTCTCACTTATTTTCTGTCAGAACCTAATGGCTCAAAATCCGGGCAAAATTGATAATCAGCCTGCGACCGCAAACAAAGCGTCCAGATTGTGCCTGGAACTGGTGAAGACCGAGCCGGTTCCGGTCATCGGCCCTCAGCATTCCGACGCACGGGACATACCCGCCGGATTTGAGGCGGGCACGACTGTCAAAGTAAAGATCCACGGCAAAAGCGCCTACCACATGGTCACAACGACCATGGAAACCTTCGGCGCCACGCGCTGGGCGTACTTGAGGACTGAGCACTGGATATCCGAAGACGGCAGCAAATGGAGAAGGCACAAGATTCTATTCCGCCCCGGCAAGAATCCTGAGACTGGAATGTGGGAGCTGACTGCCAGTCCCTTTTTCTTCTTCGATGAAAAGGAGGATCGCTGGTTTGTCTATTTCAATTTCCTGGCCTATGACCGCATTAGAAGCTGGGACACCCCGACGCTGCTGCGCAGGGCAGGAGCCAAAACGAAGGGAATGTCCGGAATCAACGGCGAGTTCGAGTACCCCGGAGAGATTGTCGCGCCCAGCGGAATCGCCCATCCGACCGATGCAGCGGCATCAAGCATCAGTCCACCCTTCAGGGCCGCCGACGGGAAATGGTACGCGTTTCTGGGCGGTGGGCCCAAACCATTCAATGACAGATCGGGAAAATGGTGGGTATTGATCGTAAAGGCAAAAGGCCCTGAAGGGCCGTTTATCTACATGCCGGAGCACGCCCCCGAGCCGTTTATGAATCCGACGGGTTTCGTGGAAAATCCTTTGATCGCTAAGATCAAGGGGCCTGTTACCGGTAAGGAATACTGGACGGTTATCTTCGATTTCCTGCAGCCTGAGGTGACGACCGGCAATAACTCCCAGCTCGGCTTCAGTTGTTCCACTGACGGTTTGACGTGGCCTGTGGAAAACGCCCAGATAATTGACATGGAAAAGGGGCTGCCGGCCGGAACAAACCCGTGGTGGCGGGCGATCAGGGTTCCCCATCAACTCATCGACGAGGGGAACGATCTGTATACCTGCTTCTTCTCCGCCTATGACAAACAGGGCGAATTTGAAAGCATTGGAAAGGCAACCTTCAAAATAAAAGAGATTGTTGAATACAAATGAACAGATTCACATCTTCTGTTATTGCCGTTTTGCTGTTGACAACCCTGGCGGGCTTTCTCCGGGGAAGCAAGACGACATCGTACCAACAAGTTGAGGCCAATCCGTTAACCGGAGACCTGGAGAAGAACTTCATGAACCCGCCCCAATCGGCCAAACCCTGGGTTTACTGGATCAATATGGATGGCCATTTTACGAAGGAGGGGATCACAGCCGATCTGGAGTCAATGAAGGAGGCCGGAATCGGGGGTGTGATCCATATGGATGTGGATGTGGGAGTTCCCCGGGGGAAGGTTCCATTCATGAGCGAGACGTGGCAGGAGAACTTCCGGCACGCCGTCCTTGAATGCGAGCGGCTCGGGCTTGAGTTCACCACGATTACCGGACCTGGTTGGACCGGCACCGGCGGTCCATGGGTCAAGGCAAACGGGTCGATGCAGCATCTGCTTCCTGTCAGCGTTAATACCAGGGGCCCGGCAACGTTTAACGAAGTCCTGCCAAAACCACAGCCGCAGGTTTCGGAGTATCACGCTGCACAAACGCCGGAGATGCGCGAAACACTCGCTGCTTTCTATGAGGATGTTGCGGTGTATGCCTTTCCTCGCAGCGATGCGGTGGTCGGGAATATAGACGAAAAGGCGCTGTTCGTTCGCAATCCCTATACCTCCATGGCGGGCGTCAGGACACACTTCCCGTCGCTGGCCAGTTTCCCGGAAACCGACGAGTCACAGGTGATAGACCCCGCGAAGATCATTGACCTGACCAGTCGCTTGCAGCCGGACGGCCGCTTGCAATGGGAGGTTCCGCCCGGCGAGTGGACCATTCTGCGCATGGGCAGGCGATCGACCGGAGCCAACACCCGCCCCGCTCCCGCGGCCGGGCTTGGATTCGAGAGTAACAAGTTTGACAAAAGGGTCCTGGAATCCCATTTCGAGGCCTACTTTGATCCGCTTCTCAAGCGCATCGGTCCGCGGTCACTGGATCGCACGACGGGTTTTACCGGTCTGGATGCCGATAGCTGGGAAATGGGCGCCCAGAACTGGACACCCGGATTCCGCGAGGAGTTCCGGAAGCGGCGGAGTTACGATCCCTGGCCCTGGTTCCCGACCTATTCCGGACGCGTCGTGGGCAGCCGGGAAATGACCGAACGCTTTCTTTGGGATGTGCGCATGACTTGCCAGGAGCTGTTGCTGGAAAACCACATCGCGCACATGAAAACCTTATGTCACGAGCGCGGCCTGAAACTGACCATCGAGCCCTATGACATGAATCCTGCAAGCGATCTCGATCTTGGCTCGTTTGCGGATATCCCCCAGGGCGAGTTCTGGCATAACACATTCAACTCGGCCTGGAGCTGCATTGAGGCCGCCTCCATCGGGCATATCATGGGCAAACCCATTGTCGCAGCCGAAGCGTTCACATCCGACGGGACCGCCTGGACGGAAAAGCCATGGACTCTGAAGAATCAGGGGGACTGGGCTCTCGCCGCCGGCATCAACCGGTTTGTGATCGTGTCGTTCTCTCACCAGCCGTGGCTGGACCGGGCGCCTGGGATGACCTTTGCCAGCTATGGTCTTCACTGGGAACGGACGCAGACTTTCTGGCCACTTCTGGGCGGCTATCATCAATATCTGGCACGCTGCTCTCATATGATGCAACAGGGCGTGACGGTTTCGGACGTGCTTTACCTGACCCCCGAAGGCGCACCGCATGTATTTCGCGCGCCGGACAGTGCTCTCGATGATGCAACAAGCTTGCTGCCCGACAAGAAAGGTTACGGGTTTGACGGATGCTCGCCGAAGATTCTCATGGATCGGGCCGAAGTGAAGGACGGCTTGATCACCTTTCCTGGCGGAAGTTCCTACCGGCTGATGGTCTTGCCGCAGGTTGAAACAATGACCCCGGGCCTGCTTGCGAAAATACGGGACCTGGTGAAAGCCGGGGCCACCATTGCCGGCACGCCGCCGGCCAAATCACCAAGCCTCTCGGGCTATCCCGCCTGTGACGGTGAAGTCCGGGCGCTGGCCAGGGATCTCTGGGGGAGCCTCGACGTGCCGATGACGGCTGCGAAGCGCAGTTATGGCGAAGGCTTTGTCCACTGGGGCGGCGAACTGTCGCCGGAGAACCAGGCGCTTTATCCATCATATGAGCTGACTGCCTCTCTGTTGAAGGGCATGGGGGTGAAGGAAGATTTCACCGCAACAGGGCCCGTGCGCTACGGCCATCGGCGTAACGGGGATCGGGATATCTATTTCGTATCTAACCGGACAGGCGATCCGATCAGGATGGACTGTCGCTTCCGTATCGGTCAGGGCGGCGCGAAACTCTGGGATCCTTTAACCGGTGAACAGCGGCCGCTGCTGCAATTCGAGCGTGCCGGTGGTTTGACTGTCATTCCAATGGAGTTTGACGCCTTCCAGAGTTTCTTCGTTGTGTTCGGTGGGAAGGACCCAAAGACCGCATCGAAATCGGGAAAGAATTTCGCGGACTTGGAGACGATCCAGGAGCTTACCGGCACATGGGAAGTTGCGTTTGATCCGAAGTGGGGCGGGCCGGAGAAGGTCACTTTTGACACCCTTCAGGATTGGACGACACGGTCGGAACCGTGGATCAAGTATTATTCCGGCATCGCCACCTATCGAAAAACGTTCAACCTGGCCCAGGTTCCTGGAGATATAATGTTTCTGGATTTTGGAGTTGTGCATGAAATCGCCCGGGTCCGGCTGAATGGCAAGGATCTTGGCGTAGTCTGGTGCGCCCCGTGGCGGATCGACATCTCAAACACCGTAAAGGAAGGAAGGAACGACCTGGAAATTGAAGTCGCCAACCTGTGGCCCAACCGGCTGATCGGAGACGCGGCCCGACCAGCGGACCAGCGTTTTACATGGACGATCGCTGGCCACCCATACAAGACCGATAGTAAACTTCTTCGTTCCGGCCTGCTCGGACCGGTGCAGATCCTGATCAGCGAAAAATGAAACTTTTAACATGACTAAAAGATCAAACACAACAGAGAATGCCATTTCGCGGCGTCGCTTCCTGTTTTCCGCCTCCCTGGCTACCGCAGCTCTTGGCATTAAACCACTGACGGGCATGGCTGCGTTCGCGCAGGACAACCCTGCCCGGGCGGACGCTTCGGGGAAATTGTGCTTGTGGTCCGACCGTCCGGCGGAAGCGTGGATGACGGAAGCCTTTCCGATCGGCAATGGCCCCATGGGGGCGATGCTCTTTGGCGGCACCGCGATCGAGCGGGTCCAGTTCAATGAGATCAGTCTCTGGGCCGGAGATCGCATGGCCGTCGAGGGCCTTGATGATGAAGGCCAAAACCTGGGGGCCTATCAGGCGTTTGGCGACATTCTCATCCATCTTGGCCATGACTTCTCCAAGGTCACCGATTACCGGCAGGAACTCGACATTGACCGTGCCGTTCATCAAGTGACCTACGAATACAACGGGGTGCGCTATCAACGCACGGCCTTCGCCAGTCATCCCGACGGAGTCATTGTCATCCACCTGACGGCGAACAAGCCCGCCGCCTACAGCGGCCGCGTTCAGCTCGCGGATATGCACCAGGCCCGAGTCGCCGCCGATGGCAGGAAGCTCAGCTCGGTGGGCAAACTGCAGAACGGTTTTGAATATGAAGCCCGGTTGCTCGTGCTGAATAAAAACGGCGCCATCGCGGTTAAGAATGACGATGCCTGTGACAAGAACCCATGGAACGTTGTCGTACTCGCCACCAGTCTGGCCTTCGACCAATGCGACAGCGTGACCCTGATCCTCGGGGCGGGCACGAACTTTCTCCAGGATCACACCAAGCAGTGGCTGGGGGTGCATCCCCACGACGCCGTCACGAAGCGGGTGGATTTTGCCGCCAGGCAGAGCGTGGCGAAGCTGCTGGCGCGGCATGTGAAAGATTATCAATCCCTCTTCCGCCGGTTTTCACTCGATGTGGGAACCACCGCGCCGGAGCTCCTTGCCAGGACCACACTGTCTCGACTGGAGGACTACGCGAAAAACACGACGGCCGATCCGAATCTCGAAGCCTTGTTTTGCCAGTTTGGCCGCTATCTGCTGATCAGTTGCTCGCGCCCGGGGTCTTTGCCCGCCAATCTCCAAGGCGTCTGGAACGACTCCAACGAGCCCGCCTGGGCCGGCGACTACCACTCGAACATCAACCTCGAGATGAACTACTGGCCGGCCGAGCCGACCAACCTCGCCGAATGCCACCAGCCGTTCATCGACTACGTCATGAGTATCCGCGAGGTCAGCGCCAAGAACACGCGGAGAAATTACGGCAAGGTCAGGGGCTGGACCGTCCAGACGATGAACAACGCCTGCGGCGTTTCGTATTGGAAATGGAATCCGCCCGGCAGCGCGTGGTATGCGCAGCATCTGTGGGAGCATTTCGCCTTCGGCCGCGACCAGGACTATCTCCGCCAGACCGCCTATCCCGTTCTCAAGGAAGTCTGCCAGTTCTGGGACGACCACCTGAAACGGCGGCCGGACGGCACGCTCGTCACGCCCGACGGCTGGTCGCCCGAGCACGGCCCCGCCGAAGAAGGCGTGACTTACGACCAGGAGATCATTTACGACCTGTTCACCAATACGATCGAGGCCGCCGATGTGCTGGGCGATGACAAGGAATTCCGCGATCACATCGCCGGCCTGCGGGACAGGCTGCTCAAGCCGAAGATCGGGCGTTGGGGACAATTGCAGGAGTGGGAAGCCGACAAGGACGATCCCAAGGATGATCATCGTCACGTCTCCCATCTGTTCGCCCTGCATCCCGGCCGCCAGATCACCCGGGCCGCAACACCGGGGCTGGCCGAGGCCGCCCGGGTTTCCTTGCAAGCCCGCGGCGACAAGAGCACCGGCTGGAGCCGCGCCTGGAAGATCAATTTCTGGGCCAGGCTGTGGGACGGCGATCACGCCTACACCATGCTGCGGAGCCTGCTCAACGTGGTCAGCGAGACGAAAACCATCTACGGCGAGCGCGGCGGCGGCGTATATCCGAATCTGTTCGACTCCCATCCGCCGTTCCAGATCGACGGCAATTTCGGCGCGACGGCCGGCACCTGCGAGATGCTGGTGCAAAGCCACGCGGGCCCAATCCATCTGCTGCCGGCGCTGCCCAAGGCGTGGCCGACCGGAAGGGTCACCGGCCTCTGCGCGCGCGGTGGATTCGAGGTGGACATGAGCTGGGAGAACGGCCGCTTGACCAAGGCCGTGATCCATTCCAAGTCCGGCCTCCCCTGCCGGGTCGTTTACGGTGACCAGAGCTGGGAGTTCAACACCACGGCCGGGAAGTCCTATCCCCTCAAGCTCGCAAAAAGGGTTTAACGCTCATGAGAAACGACTGAAAGGTCAACACCCGGGAAAAAAATGAAACACAAGAGTGCATGGGCCATCTTCCTTCTATGTCTGGCCTGCTCCCCAAAAAATTCAGGCGTCAGGCCTGAGGGCGCGGACGCGAAAACAGCAATCCTGCCGGAATGGTTCAGCGGCGGGAAGTTCGGAATGTTCATCCACTGGGGCCCCTATTCCGTGTTGGGCGGTGAATGGAACGGAAAGAGGATCGAGCAGGGAGATATCGCCGAATGGATCATGCAGCGGTTCGAGATACCCGTTGCAGAATACCGCAAGGTCGCCGCCGCTTTCGATCCGGCACAGTTCCAGGCGCGCGAATGGGTGGCCCTGGCCAAGAACGCCGGCATGAAATATCTCATCATCACCGCCAAGCACCATGATGGATTTGCCATGTTCGATTCCGAGGTCAGCGGTTACAATATCGTCGATTATACGAAATTCGGCAGGGATCCGCTCAAGGAACTGTCGGAGGCCTGTGCCGAAGCCGGGATCAAATTCTGCGTTTACTATTCCCACCGAGAGGACTGGGAAAATCCGTACGCTTACGGAAACACCTGGGATTTTGATACTTCACAGACCAGCCTGGACACCATGGACCATCCCGAACTGTTCCGGAAATACCTGGATGACAAGGCCCTGCCGCAACTCAAGGAATTGCTCACCCATTATGGCCCGCTCGGGATCGTTTGGTTCGACCGGGGAATGTACACCCAGGAGCAGGGAAAGGAATTCGCCGACCTCGTTCACGCTTTGCAGCCGAATTGTCTGGTCAACGGCCGGGTGGGGTCCTACGATCAGGAGCTGCTCGGGGATTATCAGAGTTTGACCGATAACGGGATGCCGGTCGGGGGGATCGAGGAGGCCTGGGAAACTCCCCAAACCCTCAATGATACCTGGGGATTCAGCAAGTTCGATCAGAACTGGAAGTCCGCCGGGGATATCATCAAAAGAATGGTGGCCATTGTCAGCAAGGGAGGAAATTACCTGCTCAACGTCGGGCCCACCGGAGAAGGCGTCATTCCCGGTCCTTCAGTGAAGATCCTCAAGAGCGTTGGCGAGTGGATGGACAAGAACAGCGAAAGCATTTACGGAACTTCTCCTTCCCCCTTTCCGGTCGAGTTCCCCTGGGGTTTCTGCACAAGAAAGGGGGACCTGCTTTATCTTCATGTCTTTGACTGGCCGACGGACGGTATCCTGAAGCTCGAGGGATTGAATAACCGGATCCGGAATGCCTATATGCTGACAGATAAGGCGGGGAAGCTGAAGGTCAACCGGGATAAACGTGGTCAATGGCTGATCTCATTACCTGAATCACGGCCCGACGCGATCAATTCCGTGGTCGTAGCGCAAATCGCCGGTCCTCCTGATATCGATCCCCTCGTGGTTCAGCAGAAGAGCGGTGAACCGGTTGTGCTGGATTATCTTGCGGCCTCCACCCATGGCCGAGCGGTCAAACGATTCAACCGTAAAGGGGAGGAAGGCCAATTCCACATTTCAAAAATGGAAGGGCCTGAGGATGTCATCCAATGGCACGTGAATATGGTCGATCCCGGAATGTATGACGTTTCCATAACCTATGCCGCCATGCCCGGCTGGGAAAATGGCCGTTACAAGGTGAGCGCCGGTAAGGAACAGATCACGGGCCTGGTGAGATCCAGCCCGGGCTGGTATGAATACAAGACCGAAAAGATCGGGCGGATGCGGGTATCCAAAAAAGGAGAAACCCTCTTCCGGCTTTATCCCGCGCATCAGCTTGATCATTACCTGATGTATTTCAGATCCTTGGAATTGGTTCCGATCGACCGATAAGCTTGTCTTGTCTGACCGGATCATTAGATCAAGACGAAAGGAGTTGAAAATGAAAAGGAGACAATTGACGCTACCCATGGCCTCCTTTTTACCGGCCTGTCTGATCAGCGTCCTTTTAATAAGTGGATGTTCCCACTCCTATGCGAACGATGAACAGGCTGTTTCAGTCCAGATGGGCGCTAAGATCCCGATGCGAGACGGTGTTAACCTGGCTGCAACGATCTTCAAGCCGAAAGATATGCCAAGGCCGTTGCCGGTTATCCTGCACTTCACTCCGTATATCGCTAACCGCTTTTCAGCTCGGGCTCTATGGTTCGCGAGGCGAGGCTATGTCGTCGCGTCTGTTGACGTCCGTGGGCGCGGTAACTCCGAAGGGGAATTCAAACCATTCGTGAATGAGGGGCGTGACGGATATGATGTTGTGGAATGGTTGGCCGGCCAGCCTTGGGCGAACGGAAAGGTGGCCATGATCGGAGGATCCTATACGGGTTGGGACCAGTGGAGCGTCATCAAAGAGTTCCCGCCGCATCTCGAGACGATCATTCCGGCAGTCTCCACCATTCCGGGAACAGAAGGAATTCCCAAGAATCGCAATATCTTCCTCTCGTATACGATGCACTGGCTCAATACGGTCAGCGGAAGCAGTGACGGCCCTTCTTTCGACGGAGACTTCCATGGCGAGAAGAAGTATGAGATGTACAGACAACATCTTTCATTCCATTCACTCGACAAGATCTATGGAAACACATCGACTGAGTTCCAGACCATGCTCAAGCACCCCGCCGTCGATGCCTATTGGGACGCGATGAATCCTTCCACCGAGGATTATGCCAGGATAGACAAGCCTATCCTGACGATCACCGGGCACTTTGACGCCGACCAGACGGGAGCCATGACTCACTACCGGCGACATGTGCAGTACGCTTCTCCGGAGGCCCGAAAGAAACACTATCTTATCATCGGCCCCTGGGATCACGGGGGTTCACAACAATCCAAAAGAGAGAACGCGGGTTTGACGTTTGACCCGGCCAGTCTCATTAACAATAACGAGTTGCATAAACAATGGTACGATTGGACCATGCAAAACGGCAAAAAGCCGGAGTTCCTAAAAAAGCGCGTCGCCTATTACGTCATGGGGGCGGAGAAATGGAACTACGCCGATAGTCTCGAGGACATCCCCACGACCCCCGTTAAACTGTATCTCGACTCTCCGGAAACTGGCGCAAACGATGTCTTTTCCTCCGGCGCGCTAAGCAACAAACTGCCAAGTCTGTCGACCTCGGACAAGTACGTTTACGATCCGCTTGACACCCGCCCGGGAGAGTTTGAAATGGAACAAGGGGGTGAGCCGGACGCCTACAATATCATGGGGACCAACGCCAAAAGCCAACGATACGCGATTTCAACGACGCGTTTCGGTAATGGCCTTATTTACCACAGCGAACCCTTCCCCGAGAAAACGGAATTAACCGGATATGTAAAGCTCGTCGCCTGGATCTCGATGGATGTTTCGGATACGGATTTCATGGTGACTCTCCACGAAATCCTGCCCGACGGAACGAGCATTCAGCTTACGGATGACGCCCTGCGCGCAAGATACCGGGAATCCCCTCGGAAGGAAAAGCTGGTCACGCCTGGCGAAGTAACCCGTTATGAATTCAACCAATTTTGGTTTTTCTCGCGACAGATCGCCAAAGGAAGCCGGTTGCGGCTCGTCTTCTGGTCCCCAAACTCTATTCACCTGGAGAAAAATTATAACGGTGGGGGAGTGGTTGCTGAAGAATCCGGAAAAGACGCCAAGACCGCGCACATGACCCTGTATCATGACTCCGCCCGCCCGAGCTATCTGGAAATTCCGGTGGCGAAACCCGACAAGGAGAAATAACATGAAGAAAAGCTGTCTTTTATTGATATTTGCGGTTTTCCTGACGCTTTGCCTCTTTTCATCACAAGGAAAAAAAGAGGAGGCGAATATCATCGCGCTCATCGGGGGAACTCTGATCGATGGAACCGGTCATTCGCCCGTCGAGAACACAACGGTCCTTATCGAGGGAAAGAAGATCAAGGCCGTAGGTCCTATGGATAAAGTCAAGATCCCTGAGGGAGCTAAGAAAATAAATGTCTCAGGGAAATGGATCCTCCCCGGGTTCATAGATGCCCATATGCACCTCACCTATCCTGCCGATGATGTGCAAAATCTCACGCAAACAGACAGCTTGGCCACTCTTCGAGCGCTCCATTTCATGGAGATGTTCCTGAGATGCGGCATTACCACAGTCAGGGATGTCGGAGCGCCTGTTGAGCCCATGAGAGCTCTCAATGAAGCGGCGCGTTTGGGATACACGGATACGATCCGTCTTTGCAGCTGTGGACAGCTTTTAACGGTGACAGGGGGTCATGGCGACGGTCTGAAACTGGCCCGCGCTGTCGATGGACCGTGGGAATGGCGAAAAGCCGTACGAGAGATGTTCAAAGCTGGCTTCGACCACATCAAAATTTCTCCCACTTTCACCATGGAGGAGGCCCAAGCGGCCGTGGATGAGGCAAAAACTCTCGGGATAAGAATCACGAGCCATGGAGGAGGTCTCTCTGATACCTCTCCAACCACAATGACGAGAATGGCCGTTCAGGCGGGAGTCCAGTGCATTGAGCACCTCAACGAAATGGAGGATGATGTCTTAGACCTTATAGCCGAGAAGGGCGTTTACATCGTCCCGACCATATCGATTTACCGAGAACAGTACAAAGAGAATGCCATTCCCGGAATATTGATAGAAAAACGGGGCTGGTCGGTCTCTATGCATGAAACACTCTTCAAAAAAGCCAGGGCCAGAAAGATAACCATGGGGATTGGAACAGATGCCGTCGGAAGTTTTATGAAGCATTATCCGAAAATATATTTTATGGAGATGAAATATTTTGTCGAGCTTGGCGCGAATCCTATGGAAGTCCTAGTCGCCGCCACGAGGAACGGGGCCCTGATCCTTGGCAAGGAGGATGTCCTTGGGACCATTCAGGAAAGCAAACTGGCTGATATTCAAATCGTCAATGGCAATCCGCTCAAATCATTGGATGTCCTCGGCCAACCCGAAACCGTTATCATAGGCGGTTCCGTCCATGTTTTTAAATAGGCGGGTCCGTTCCATCGATGTCGTGTTCCATTCTGATCAAAAAGCCTTCTTGAGTTTTTTGAACCAAGTCGGATCAACCTCGGCGCCGATCCCGGGTTGCTCGGGCATTGTGACCATGCCGTTGTTGATTTTTATCCCTCCGATCACAGGGTCGACTTTTAGAAAAAAGGAAGTGTCCAGGTCGGCAAAAACAATGTTCGATTGAGAAGCGTGCAAATGAGCGCCGGCTGAAATCGCTAGGTTGCTTTCATTCATACAGCCGACCATGCATCTCAGGCCAGCGGCCTCGCCCAGATGAGCAATTTTAAGGGAGGGCAAAATGCCGCCGGCTTTCATCAGCTTGATATTCAGATAATCAGCGGCTTCGGATTTTATGATCTTCAGGGCGTCGGCCGGGGAGAACAGGGCTTCATCGGCCATGACCGGGATCTTCACGCTGTTTCTAACCTGTTTCAATCCGGCCAAATCCGAGGCGGAGACCGGCTGCTCGATAAGCTGGATATCGTATTCCGTCAAACGATCCAGGGTTTTAATAGCTTCCGGCACCGACCAGCCTTGATTCGCATCAATTCGGATGATTATCTCGGGTCCTACGGCCTCTCGCAAGGCTTTAATTCGGGCGACATCGCTTTCCATAGAGACCCCGACTTTGGCCTTGATCGTTTTAAAGCCTTTCTTTACGGCTTCCAAACCTCTTATGGCCGTCTCTTCAGGAGTATGCAAAGAGATGGTCAAATCCGTTTCAAAGGAATTCTTAGCGCCGCCTAAAAGTTTATAAAGAGGAAGATCTGCGGCTTTTCCCAAAATATCAAACAAGGCCATATCAAAGGCGGCTTTGATGCATGGGTTGTGAGGAATAAAAGAATTGATCGCGTTAATTATTTTGACATAATTCAAGGCGTCCTGCCCCTTGACAAGTTCGGCCATGTCTTTAGCGGCGGCAATGCTCGTAGCTTGAGTATCGCCTGTGAGAGCCGGAAAGGGGGCGGCTTCTCCCCAGCCTATGATCCCCTGATTGGTATGCAGACGGACCAAGACATTCAAGGCGTCTTTCATTTCGGCGATCGAGATCCTGAATATTTCAAGCAAGGGCAGATCATAATAATAGACTTCAACATCGGTGATCTTGACATTGGATATTTTAGGCAGTTTCAAGGGAGTTGGACCGGGGCTTTTCTCTTGGCCCCTGACAAAGAAATCCTTTGAAGAAATGGCGCCCAATCCCATGACCCTGAAAAAATCTCTCCTGGTGTGATTCATATGTATTTTCCTTAAGACGAACTCGTTGATAGGAATTGGCTTTTCTTGGCCGCCCGAAATCGGCCCACCCCGAGCTCAGATTCGCGCCTTCCCGTCACGAACAAGATGGTATTGCGGCCCCGAGCAGATGTCAATATCTCGTTATTGAGCCGACCTGGCTGCCGGCGGTCGGACGATCGGGCGGATGAGTCCGGAATGCGGCCAAAATGGATAGGCCACTCGCCTCTCCTCGCTGGGTTGATCCTTTCTGCCGCTCTCGCCCATGGATAAGAACGCGGGCGCGGTTTTCGCGGCCATTGACACCGCCGCCCGGCCGGGGGTACAGTCCCACCATGGACTGGGGGGCAAATTCAATGCCGGGAGGGGGAATTCAACTCGCTCGGAAAAAGCTAATTCTTATCCTTACTCTTGCGTTCACGATGGCGGTCTGCCTTTTCGCGCCCGCGTGCGTCCCCGATCGAGCAGCGCCGCCGCCGGCACCCGATTTTACCTGGATCGTCCAGGCGAGCGGCACGAACGCGGGCCTGCGGGGCGTTTCGGTCGTTGACGATCGGACGGCCTGGGCCAGCGGATCGAAAGGAACGGTCTTGAGGACCATCGACGGGGGATCGACGTGGATCCTCCGTCCCGTTCCGGGAGCGGAGACGACGGATTTCCGGGACATCGAGGCGTTCGGCCCTG
>Ga0315273_10003037_pt1 | contig 20163 bp, 19 predicted proteins | sample YL17G02_0_MG_FD_205753 | JGI IMG/M metagenome (GOLD analysis project Ga0315273, IMG submission 205753) | Sediment microbial communities from Yellowstone Lake, YNP, Wyoming, USA - YL17G02_0 | ecosystem: Environmental > Aquatic > Freshwater > Lake > Sediment | place: USA: Wyoming | collected...
GATTATTGGTTGCACTAATAGGAAGGATATTTTGGATCCTGCAATTTTAAGGCCTGGTCGTTTGGATAGATTGATTCATGTTCCTGTGCCTAATAAAGATGGTAGGTTGGCGATTTTCAAGATTCACACTAAGGGTATGAATATTGATAATGGTATCAGTCTTGATTTGATTAATGCAAAAATGGATGGTTTTTCTGGTGCTGAGATCAGGGCTGTTTGTACTGAGGCTGGTTATTTTGCTATCAGAAAGAACAAGACTCGGGTTTCTAGAGAGGATTTCTTGAAAGCTGTTGATAAGGTTAGGAGAACAGAAGAGTTGGAAGGTAAGGATTATATGGGCATGTTTGTTTGATTTTGTCAAACAAACGACCAAAAATTTCTTAAATTTTTTAGTATGTTTGTCTGATTGTATTGTTGTGTGTGCATAAAGGTTTATATAGAATTCTTGCAGTCTAGGTTTGTGCGCGATGATTTAGTGAACACCAGCTGAGGCCGCAAGGCTGATGATTATCGTGAGTAACTGATGAGCGCACTCTTACTTTTTTTGTCTGATCAGTTTTTCTCTTTGTTGTTCTTCTTTTTGTTCGTGTTCACTATGTTTTATTGCTTGCAGGTTTGAGACGTAGAGTAAGAGTATTGTTATGAATAATACGTTTAGTATCGTGCTTACAAATATTTCTCCTGTTGCTACTAGTCTTGCTGCTGGCCCTAGTGGGTATATATCTCCATATCCTACTGTTGCAAATGTTACAATGCTGTAATATAGGAATGTTGAGTATGTTGGATTTTCTGTTGGTATGCTGAATTGTTTTTCTATTGTTTTATCATTGTTTATCTGGTAGTATTGCCATGCAAATCCTGATATGAATAAGAGGGTTATTGATGCGTAGATAAATACTATTATTAGTTGGTGGTGGTGTTTAAACCATTCTTTTATGTCTCCATAGATTCCTAGTATTTCTGGTGCGTAGATGAATGTTAGTAGTATGTATATTGCGGCGTATAATAAGTGGTTCATCAGCATTCCTATATCTCCTTTTATTGTTGCGGGTATTGTCATTACCAAGCCCACTATGAGGAATCCTCCTACTGTCATTCTGAATCCTGCTATTTTTTCTCGTTTTCTTATGTATGGGATTATGAAAAAGAATATTATTGTTATTAATGGGATTAGTACTATGCTGAATGCTGTTTTTGGAGTTATTGATAAGAAAGTGTAGATTTTTTTTGAGATAAATACTGAGATGAATATCGAGATGAAGACTGGTATGAAGAATATTAGGTTGTACTTGATTATCTTGGTTAGGGATATTTCTTCTTCTATTATTTTTACTTCTTTTTGTAGTGTTTTCTCTTCTTTTTCTACTTCTTTCTCTAGAATTTTTACCTCTTTTTTTATTAATCCCATACCTTGGCTTTTTCTTGTGGTTTTAGTATTTAAATCTTTCAGTTTAATAGTTTGAAATCCACACATGTCCTGTATGTTCTTGGCGCTTGTTGTCCGCACTTTACTGTTCTTATTATTTCATATTTTTTCTTTGCTTGTTTGCATGCTTTTTCTATTTTCTCTTTTGCTTTGTCAAGTTCTTCTTCGTTTAGGAAATCGTAGAAGTGTATTGTTGTCCCTTTCTTTGACGCTTTTAGTGCTACGTCTAGGAATTCTTCTGCTGATTTTGGTAATGGCATTAGTATTCTGTTAAATTTCTTTTTTAGTTTTGGCACTACTTTCCTTACATCTCCAAGGTATAATTTAATGTTCTTTATCTTGTTCAGTTTTAGGTTTTGTTCTGCAAACTTGTGCGCTTCTGGATTTATTTCTACCCCATATACTTCTTTTGCTTTAGTATTTTTTGATATAATCAGTGGGTATGGTGCTACTCCTGAGAACATGACTAATATTTTTTCTCCTGGCTGTATAAGTTCTGTTATTCTTTTTCTTTCTGTGCTTAGTCTTGGTGAGAAATAGCTTGTTTCTGCATTAAATTTTAGTGTTACATTGTTTTCTTTGTATGTTGTTATCTTGTTTTTTTCTCCTGCTAGGATCTTTAGTTTTTGTCTTCTGTAGATGCCTTTGTGGCCGCCTACTTTTTTGCATACTGTTTTCAGGTTCTTGTTTAGCTTTAGTATTGTTTCTGCTATCAGTTTTTCTTTTTTGAGTAGTTCTTCTCTTATCTCTATTATGGCTATTGTTCCTAATACATCAAATGCTCTTGTGAAGTGTTTTTTCTCTTCTTCTGTTAATTGTGTTTCTAGTGCTTCTTTTAGTGTTGTCATCTTATTTTTTGAACCAGTCTCCAAGGCTTTTTTGCCTGTTTTTTTCTGTCTCTTTTGTTAGTTTTGATAGTGCACTTTCTACGCGTTCTTTTGAGAAGTCGTGTTCGTCGCATAATAATTTTATTGTTTTTTCTGTATTTATCTCTTTCCAGTTTAGTTCGTAATTGTCAGTTGTTGGCATGTCATGGATTGTGTTGTATACTTCTTGCCATTTTATATCAAAGTAGTCATTCCATTTTGTTTCTTTGAATAATTCGTCAAAATTTTTTCCGTATTGTTTTACTAGTTTTAGGGCATTTTTTGGTCCGATTCCTTTTATTCCTCCGATGTTGAAGTCTGTTCCTACCAGCATCCCTAACACTATCAGTTGTTCTTGGTCTATTCCTAGATGGTTTAAGTTTTCTGTTATGCTTAATAGTTCTGGTTTTATTGTTTCGTATGCTAGTTTGTTTGGTAATTTTCTTTTTTCTGACACTGTTAAGTTTCTCACTAACATTTTTGTTCCGAACAGCAAGCTGTCATAATCTTGGCTTACTGATGCGAACGCATCTCCTTTGTTTACCATATATGCTGCTTGTGCTTCTCCTTCTGATGGCGCCTGTATTATGGGAAGGCCTAGTGCAGTTATGAGTTGTTGTGATTCTTCTATCATCTCTTTTGTTAATCTCGTCGTTCTTGCAGCATATTTTTTCATGTTTTCTATGTTTTCTTGGCTCGCTGCTTCTTTGTATTTTATTTCTGCTTCTTTTTTTAGGTCTCCTCTTCTTTCTCTTTCTTTTTTCTTCAGTTCTGGTGGTTGTCCGTCAAATACAAATGCTACTTTTATTCCTTTCTGCATCAGTTTTAGTGTTCTGCTGTATAATCCTGTTAGGTGGCTTGTAGTTCTTCCTTGTGAATCCATTAATAGGCTGCCATCTTTTTGTCGTATTGTTGTCAGAAACTGGTATAATACATTGTGTGCATCTATGACTAATTTTTTATCTTTTAGAAAGTCTAGGTCGATTTCTTTTTTTATTATTATGTCTTTTAGGTTTGTTCCCATTTTATATCATTTGGAATATTATTTGATTTTTTAGTTCGTTGTCTAGTTCTTTTTTTGCTTTTGTTGTCAACTCTCCTGTGCTTAGGAATAGTGCTGGCAATTTTTTTGTCTGTCCTTTTATTACTGCTGAGCTTAGGTCTCCTTCGCTTATTTTTTTCTTGTCTTTTGCTTTGCAGTAATATCTTACTTTGCCCACTACGCTTGGGACGCTTAATATCAGGTCTATTTCTGTTTTTTTCTTGATTATTGTTGTCTCGATTATTTCTACATTTTTTTGTTTGCAGTACTCTTTTATTTTTGCTAGGAATTGGTTTTCTGTTTCTTTTGCTGTCTCTTTTTTCAGCGTTTTCTGTTCTTCTTTTGGTTGTTCTCTTGTCTTTTTTTCGTTCTCGAATTTTTTCTTTTCTTCTTCTATTTTCTGTTTTTCGTTTTTTATTGTTTCTTTTTCGTTTTCTATCTGTCGTTTTAGTTCTTCTATTATTATATCTTTTTCATCTTTTTTTGTTTCTTCTGATGCTTTCTCTTCTTTTGCTGGTTTCGCAGAAACAGATGGTTTCTGAGACACAAAAGATGTTTCATCTTTTTGTGTTTTCTCTTTTGTTTCTTTCTGTTTTTGTTCTTCTGTCCTATTTTCTCCCCCCAGTTTTTCCTTTATTTTTTCTTCTGCTTCTTTGTCTGTGAGTAAGTACCATTTCCAGAATATTTCTTTGTCTCCTGCTGTTGTTTTGATGTTTAATGGTGTTGAGAAGTCGGGTATGTTTCTTAGTGCTACTCTTATGATTGGTGTCTGTTCCCTGTCTCTTACTACTCCTTCTTTTTTTATTATGTCAAATGCTTCTTTGTCTTTTCCGTTAAGGTTTTTGTAGTAGTCTTGTAGTTTTTCTTGTTGCCCATCTAAATAATATACTGGTGAGGATCCTACTTTTAGTTTTGTTACAAAAAGTTTTTTTGATGCTACTAGTTCAGAGAGGTAAGCTCCTACAAACATTGTATTCAGGCCTAACTGTTTTGTTAGTCCTGATGGCACTGATGGCCCTCTGCTGTTTATTATCTCTAATATTTTGTCTTTCATCAGAATTCTTTGAATGTTTGTTGTTTAATAAACTTTATGGTCTTACCCACTTTATTTCGTAGTATGTAACGTCGTCTTCTTCATCTACTATTCCTATCAATAATCTTTTCTTGGTTGAGTGTGCTACACGGTTTTTTGCTGCGAACTCGTACCATGTTAGGACGCTTTTCTCGTTGACTGGGTAGACTATCCATTTTGCGTGGTCTTCTCCTGGTTTTACTCCTCGGTCATATACCCTGAAATCTGCTCCGAATTTTAGTGCTGTTTTTATTATGTATCCTCTGTTTCTTATGTCTTTGAACACGCAGTATTTTATTCTGAAGTTTGGTTCTAGCTTTTTTGATTTTGCTAAGAATTTTTCTTCATCTATTTCTTTTCCTTTTCCGTCAACTACTTCTAGTTTTTTCTTTTCTATTAGATGGAATGCTTCTCCAAGGGATAGTTGCACTTTTCCGTTCTCAAGTAGTTTTCCGTATCTGCTTTGGTTGTATAGTTCTCTTGCTGCATCGCTGTTTTCTGTTGTGACTAGGTCATTTGTCAATATTGCTTTTATTTTAATTGATGTCATGGTTTGTTTGTTTGTTGTGGTTTTTAAAAAGCTTTCTACGCTTATTTATTTACCATATTGTAAATAAAAACTATTATATATGTTCTTTTGTTTGAAGAAATTTATGATAATTACTTTTTTAGGTACTGCTTGTATGCAGCCGACTAAGGATAGGAATCATCCGGGTATCTTACTTAGTTATAAGGCCGAGAATATTTTGATGGATTGTGGTGAGGGTATTCAGAGGCAGTTGAGGATTGCTGGGATAAAAGCTTCTAAGATTACTAAGTTGTTGATTTCTCACTGGCATGGCGATCATATCTTGGGTATTCCTGGTTTGATGCAGACTATGGGTGCTTCTGAATATTCTGGTAAGCTGGAAATTTTTGGTCCTGTTGGTTCTAAGTTGTATTTGGAGAACATGTTCAAGTCTTTTTCTTCTACTGGGACTATTGATTATTCTGTTAAAGAGATCACTAAACCTGGCAAGTTTTTTGAGTGTGAGGATTTTTTGCTTGAGGCTGCTGAGTTAGAACATGGTATTCCTACGTTAGGTTTTAGTTTTGTTGAGAAGGATAGGAGGAAGATCAAACTTGTTGTTACAAAGAAGCTTGGCATTCCTGAAGGTCCTTTGCTTGGTGAGTTGCAGAGAGGTAATGATATTGTTTGGAAAGGTGATAAGGTTAAAGCTGATGATACTACTTCAGTTATTAAAGGTAGGAAAGTTACTTATATCTCTGACTCTTTGCCTTGTAATGGTGCTTTAAATCTTGCTAAGTATTCTGACTTGTTGATTTCTGAAGCTTCTTTTGCTAGTAGTTTGAAGGATAAGGCTGAGGAGTACAAGCACATGACTGCTCGTGAGGCTGCTTTGATGGCTAACAGGTCTGAATCTAAGAAATTGGTCTTGACTCATTTTTCTCAGAGGTATAAAGAGACTTCTGAGATTGAAGAGGATGCTAAGGATGTTTTTGCTGATGTTGTTTGTGCTAGGGATTTTATGAAGATTAATTTGTGATTATGGTATACAAAAAAGGGGTTTTTGGTTTTGTTGAGCTTGTCTCTATTATTCTTGCAGTGGTTTTTCTTGTTTTTGCTGCTTATTTCATGAGTTCTCAGATGGGTAAGGGTGAGAGGTCTTTAGGGGATTATGCTTCTGCCAGGATTTCTGAGAGTGTTAAGGATTCTTTACAGGCTGAGTTGGTTGATAAGGATTTTGCTGTCTCTCAGACCATATTTAATGTTAAGCATAGTGATTCACAAAATTTTTTTGTTGGTATCAAAGGTGTCGGGGGTAACAACGATTTTTCTTTGAGTATTGATAGTGATTGGTTTTTTTATAATAATAAAGTTGTTTCTTTGAATTCTGGGAAGATTGAATTTTTTCCTGTTGTGTTGAGTGTTCCGAGAAATGTTAGTGGTTCTTTCAATTTTAGATTGGATGTTTTGAAAAATGGTGTTTTGCTTGGTTCTGAGCAGTTGTTGGTGAGTGTTGAGGATGTCAAGAAAATCTAAGGGCATTTCTGCTGAGAGGGAATTGTTGCATCGTTTTTGGGGTAATGGTTGGGCTTGTATTAGGGTTGCTGGTTCTGGTAGTATGGGTTTTCCTAGTCCTGATCTTTTGGCTGGTAATGCTATTAGGAGGCTTGCTATTGAATGCAAGTCAATAAATGATGATAAAAAGTATTTTTCTCAGGATGATATTGATAAGATTAGTGAGTTTGCTGGTAAGTTTGGTGCTGAGGCTTGGTTTGCTGTGAAGTTTTTGAATGTTGGTTGGTTTTTTATTTCTTTAGATGATTTGGATAAGACTAAAAGTAATTTTGTTGTTTCTTTGGGGTTGGCTAAAAATAAAGGTTTGTCTTTTGATGAGTTGATTGGTAAGTTTTGATTATCAATACGGTTGAATAAGCTTTATTTTTGCAAATACGCTTGTTTATCTCTTCTTTTTAGAAAATACGGTTATTTACATGTCAGAATTCTTTAAAAGCCTTGTTTTAAATATGGAAAAATGGAAAAATTTATAAAGGTAAATACCTCAAAACCTATCCACCACTAAAATTAAATATTATATAATTTATATAAAATGAAGGTTTCGAATAAACTTATTGATGAAGTTGTTGCCCAGGTTGCTGGGGAGGATGTGATTCCTTTAGTTAGCTATCTTAAGAATAAGAAGAATATTTCTGAGTTTAAGATTGCTGAATGTATTAAGGTTGAGATTAATCTTACTAGGAACATGTTGTATCGTTTGTTTGATCATAATCTTGTTTCTTTTATCAGGAGAAAGGATAAGAAAAAGGGTTGGTACATCTATTATTGGACTTTTAATGGTAAGATGATTAAGTTTCTTGTTCAGACTCTTAAGAAGGCTAGGCTTGATAAGTTGAAGGATAGGTTAAAGAGGGAGCAGAGTGGTCAATTTTATTGTTGTGGTGATAATTGTATACGGCTTGATTTTGAGCAGGCAACTAATTTTGAGTTTAAGTGTCCTGAGTGCGGTAAGCTTTTGGATTTGGATAATAATGTTGAAAAGATTGTTGAGATTGAGAAGGAAATTAAGGTGTTGACTAAGGATTTGAAGAAGGAAAAACCTATTGCTTCTTAAAACATCCAATTGTTTCTTTTTTTTAGTTCTTCAACAAAAGTTTCTGGTTTGAATATTCCTATTTCAGATATTATTCCTGCAACTAGTTCAGGATTTACTCTTTCAAACGCGTAATTGTTTATGTTGATTCCTTTTGGTGCGTTTTCCCATATTTCTTCATCTTTTCTTTTTTCTATTTCTTCTTCATATCCGAACACTGTTAAGGGATCGAATTTCCAGGAGTGAGTGCATGAATATGCTGGTATGTTTATTTTGTGTGCTATTTCTGCAAACATTTCTGATCCTATCTTGTTTATTATTATTCCTTCTGTTGTTATCGCGTCTGCTCCTATCAGCATCATGTCTGCTTTTTTTAGTGCAAGTCTTGCTCCTGAATCCACATAGAATTCTACTGGTATTCCGTGTTTTGCCAGTTCTTCTGCCGTTTTTCTTCCTTGGAATCTTGGTCTTGTTTCTGTGTTGTGTACTGTGAACTTTTTTCCTTGGTTCCATGCTTCTTTTAGTATATCTATTACAGTGTTGCTGTGGCAGTGCGTGAATATTATCATATCATTTTTTATTTTTCTTGCCCCTATTACTGCAATATTTTTCTCGTCTTTCTCTAAGTTTTTGAGTAGTTGTTTTGTGTTTGTGTCTAGGTTATTTTTTAGTTCTTTGACATTTTCTCCATTTAGGTTGTAGAATAAGTAGTTTAGGTTGTTTCTTAGGAATGGTTCTGTTGGTCTTGTTTGGAATAATATTTTTTTTGCTTGTATTATCTGTTCTGTCAGTTCTTCTTTTGTTTTCGCTTGTGAGTTTTGTGTGTGGTCGTTCAGCGCTTCGCATGCTGCTTTTGCTATTCTTTGCGCTCCTTGTATCTTCAGTGTTTTTATGTCTTCGACTATTTTTTCAAAACTCATTTTTTTGTTGTTTGAGAAAGGATATTTATTTTCTCTTTTTTCCTACCATTCCTTCAAGCCTTAGTTCTTCTTTGACTATTCTTTCTGCTATCTTTTCTATGTGCTCTTCTATTCTTTCTATCCTTCTGTCCATAAGAACTAGTACTCTTAGGCTGTATACTATTGCTGCTAATGTACCGATTATTATGCTTAACGTGACTTCTGCTACTCCTAATGCCATATTTGTACACCTCTTTGATTTATTGGTTTATTAGAACTTATTGACTATTTAAACTTTTTCTTAGTTTGAGTATATGATTAGGAATAGTTATGTGAGAATTTAGTGGATTTTTATTGATAAATTGATTATTCTAGTTTGTTAAGTCCTTTCCACTTTGATTCAAACATGCTTTCTAGTGCGTTTGAAAAGAACATTGTGTTTACCCATATTCCTACATCATAGGTTGGGTGCACGTCTTTGTCATCCATCAGCATGAATGTTAGTTGTTTTCCGTCTACTACACAAAATCTTGAGTTAACATCTTTTTCGTCTATGTGTCTTACTTCTGCAAACTCGCTTAGTTCTTTTGCTGCTTCTTTTGATTCTTTTGTTAGTGGTGCAGCGATTCTTATCTTTACTCCTTTCTTTGCTAGTTTTGCGAAGACTGATTTCATTGCTTCTGTTTTTCTTATCAGGCCTTGTGCTGTGGTCATTAGTGTGACAGATTTTTCTGCGTCTTTTAGCATGCTTTCTATGTGGTTGTATATGTTGTTTCTTCCTTTTATGCTTCCGCTTAGGTCTGATGGTTCTACAAGTTCTATTCCTTGTTTGTGCAGCATGTTTAGTTCTTCTAGAACATCGCTTGATTTTAGTGTTTTTAGAACATTAAGTTTTGCTTCGCCATCTTCCACAACTCTTTTTTTGACTCTTTCTATGACTTCTTCTGGTTGTACTGCAATATATTTTATTGGTTTGCCCAACTTCATTATGATAAATCCTTTCTTTTCTAGGGATTCTAGGACGTCATAGCTTCTTGATCTTGGTACGTTTGCTATATCGCTTAGTTCTCCTGCTGTTGATATTCCACGAGAAAGAAGTGCTGTCCATAATTTGCTTTCATAAGTGTTTAGGCCGAAATCTTTTAGCTTGCTTAAAAATTCTTTTTGGACTATCATGCGCATCAGCTCCGATTTAGAGGCTCGTTTTAGCCTTTTTTTGGCAAAATAATGTCATTTTGCCCAGTAAATCGCATATAATCCTCTTTTTTAACTATATTTCCGTTATAAACGAATACTAGGTTGTTTTTACCTATTTTACCATATTAATTATGAACTTAATTTAGTTACTATCATTTAGGTATAACTACTATTTAAACCTTTCGCTTAGTTGTTATTTTTGAGTAGCAACAAAATCAGGTTTGTGGTTTAAAGCTATTTTCTATTGTTTTGGGCTTGTTTTACATTTAGAACAAGATTGGTGTTACATATACTTCTATGAATGCTGCAACTAGCAGGAATAGTAGGGATATTGTTATTAGTTCTGATGAGTCGAACAACACTTTTTCAAAGCCTTTGTTTTTGAAGTCTCCTTTCATTATTGCTATTGAGATTATTCCTCCTGCTATTCCTCCTATCACGTATGCTATTATTTCTGGTATTCCGTGCGTGAAGTATCTTAGCAGGCTTAGTGAGAATACTTGGAAGTATGTTGCTGCTTTTATCAGTCCTACGCTGTTGACGTACGCTCCAACATTTACTCTTATGAAGTTTCCTATTGCCACTCCTATGACTGATGCGTTCCATGTGAGTATGAATATTGATCCGAATCCGTATATGAACGCGAATAGTATGCAGAACGTTAATACTTTTATGTTGTTGAATAATATTTTTGAGAATATTGTGAATGAGTTTACTGATGCTTTGCCTGATACATAACTGTTTATTCCTGCTATTGTTTCTGTTTGTGAGTGGAATAATAGTTGGACCAGGTCCGGGGGTAGGATTACATACCATACTGCGAATGATACTGTTATTCCTAGGAATAGGAACATTATGAATGCTAGTACTTTACTGTGTTCTTTTAGTAGTGTTGTTTCTTTTTCTATTTTGATGTCTTTTTCTTCTTCTAGTTTTATCGCGTTATATACTAGGGGTATGCATGCTATTACTGTTAGGAATACCATGACTAGGCTTGCGTAGTTCCTGAATATCCACAGGCTTAGGAATATCGCGACTGTTGAGTATAGGATTCCTATGAAGAATAGTTCGTATGGTTTTTTTTCTGCGCTGAACACACTCATTATTTCTTCCAATACCATGATTGTTTTTTAAACCAACTTTGTTTATTAAACTTTCTTTTTTCTGATTAGAAAACTGCAGGGACGGATTATTGTTGTTGTTGTTTTCTCTTTTTCGACAAGTTTAAATATGGTCTGCGTCTTCCTCCGAGTATGGAGTACGAGGATATGTTGGAGAAGGCTAGGAATTCTTTGCCCGAGGCAGTGTTTACTGCTGAGCGTTTTGAGATTCCTAAAGTGGTTGGTCATGTTGAGGGTAATAAGACTGTTATTTCTAATTTTCCTCAGATTGTTTCTGTTTTGAGGCGTGAGTTGCAGCATGTTTTGAAGTTCATCTTGAAGGAGTTGGCAACACCTGGTGAGATGCGTAGGAATGATCTTATTCTTGGTAGGAAGCTTAGTGCTTCTATGATTAATGAGAAGATTGTGAAGTATGCTCGTACTTTTGTTTTGTGTGTTGAGTGTGGCAAGCCTGATACGCAGATCATTAAGGAGGAGGAGATTACTTATCTTAAGTGCCAGGCTTGTGGCGCTAAGCATCCTGTTAAGTCAAAGATTTGATGTTCTATGTTGGTTAAGATTCATAAGACTGTGGATGGAAAGATTGTTGTTGCTGTTTGTGATACTGTTTTATTTGGGAAGAAATTTGTTGAGGGTAACAGACAACTTGATTTGACTACTGATTTCTACAAAGGTGATGAGTTTGAAGAGGATGAAATTGGTGACCTCATAAGAAACGCTTATAGTATTAATCTTGTCGGTGAACAAAGTGTTGCTTTAGGCATCAAAGAAGGTGTTATTGAGGAAGAGAACATAATAAGAGTTCAAGGAATTCCTCATGCTGAATCTGTTAATGTGATTGAATAATTATCCGAACCATTTTCCTAGTCCTTCTTGTTTTTCTTTTTCTTTGCCGAAGTTGTCTTCTATTCTTCTTTTTGTGAGTTCTAGTGTTTGTTTTAGGTATGCTGATACGTTGTATTTGTTTGCCAAACTAATACTTGGTTCTAAATATTTTACTACGCTTCCTTCTGATATTGTGAATATTATTTTTCCTTGGCATTTTGTGCATTTTCCTATCATTGGTGGTCTTCTGAATTTTTCGTTGCACTTTACGCATCTGAATTCTTGCATTGAGAATTTTCTCAGGTTTCCTTTTGTGTCTTTCAAAAAGTGTTTCTCTATCACTAACCGCGCAACGTCGCATTCGTTTACTGCTCTTATTTTCTCAGCTAGATCCATTTGTCCTTTTAGTTTTTCTTCCATTGATGGTAGGGATTTGTATGCTGAGCATCTTATTCCGTTGTTTATGCTGTCTACTGGGTGCGTGTATCCGAATTTTTCGTATTGTTTTTCTGTGTCTATGCGATTTTTTAGTTGTTCTACTGATACGTCCCATGGGTTTTTGTATTCTAGTGTTGCGTTGTAGAATTCTAGCGGGTAAGTCCATACTACATCCATTCCCAGCACTTGATCGTCTACTTCTGCAGGTATTAATCTTGATGTCAAAACCAATGGTGAGTCCATTGTTCTTGATCCTCTTTTGTCTGGTAGGAATTGTCTTGAGAAGTTTAGTAATGCATCCATTAGTAGGATTACACATGCTTCGTCTCCGTCGCAGTCTCTTCGCAGGCCTGCGTGGTACATTGGGTGCGCGTACATTCCTTGTGTTTCTGAGAAGCCTATTATTCTTCCTATTAGTCCTGCTGATATGTGTGGTGCTAGTCCTACTACTAAGTGTCCTATTAGGTCTTCTTTTGTTTTTAGGTTGTAGTATGGTTTTTGCTCGTACAGTTTTATTAGGAGTTCATCTATGTATTCTGCTATCCTGAATAGTACATCGTCTGCTTTTTCGTCTGGTGATTCTGGGCTGCATGGTAAGATCAGGTCTTGTGGTTTCAGTTCTAGTATTTGTTCTGCGTTTTTTAGTTCTTCTCCTTTGATGTCTTTTGTGTATCCTAGTTCTCGCAGTTTTTCAACAGTTGTTCTGATCTCTTTTGGTTTGAAGTGTGTTATTGGTAGTTCGCTCATGTCGTATCGTGTTGTTCCATCTTTGTTTACGTACACGTCGTACTTCGCTCTTAATATTCCTTTTATTAGGTTCTCTGGTATGTGGTCTTTGTTGCTTGTTCCTTTTACTCCTTTTATTAGGTCTGGTGATATTTTGTCTCCTGTTTTTTGTAGTGCTTTTTGGAAGTAGTAGTTTATGTCTATTTCTTGTTGTTTGTGTTTTGATGCTTTCCCGTGTTGGCATTCTGGTTTGTCTATTCCTCCGCAGACTTTGCAGTAGTATAATTGTTTTGTTGGTTTTCCGCATTCTTCGCAGATTGAATATATTGTGTCTTTGTTGCATTTGGTGCAGCGGTATATTGGGAAGTCTGCTTTTACTTTTCCTGTTTCGTTTGCTGCTTGGAAGCATCTTAATCTTCCTCCTTCTTCTCCTATTGGGAATAGTGTGTGTGGGCTTCCTGTTAGTTTTCTCATCTTTGCTTTTTCAGGCCTGCCCATTCTTGCTCCTATGAATGTTCCGCTCTTATCTCTCATTCTTGTTTTGAAGAAGTCGTTTATTGTTTCTACTGTTGTTTTGTCTTTATTTTCTGTTATGTGTTTTTCTAGTTCTTTAGTGCTTATTTCTTGTTGCATGCTTAGTGTGTATGCTAGAGCGCATGCTTCGTTTTTTTCTATTACTACGAATTCGTTATTGACTAGGATGTGTGGTGTCCCTATTAGTTCTAATATTCTTTTTTCTTCTTGTTTGTGTGGTAGGATGATTTTTTTTATTGTGTTTTCTTCTACGCGTATGTTTGCTTTTTCCATCCACTTGAATATTGTGAGTAGTTGTTCTTTGGTTATGCAGTTCCAGTGGTATGTGTATCTTGGGTGTAATGGTATTCTTAGTTTTTCTGTTATGTTTATTGCTGTTTCCGCGTCTATTGTGTGTGTTATTGGTTGTTTTAGTATGTTGTTTAGTTGTTCTGGTTGTGTTTGTAGTAGTTCTGCTAGTTTTTCTGTGTCTATGTTCCCGAATAGGTCTACTGTTGCTTTTTCTAGTTCTTTTGTCCACCATTCTTCGCAGTATCCTGCTGGTGCTAGTATGTGTCCGTTTTCTGAGAAGTCTCCGTAGTTGAATAGCAAATCTCCTAGGAATAGTATTTCTTTTAGGTTTTCTGCTTCTTTTTTTGCGTCTTTTTCGTTTTCTATTCTTATTACGTTTCCGTTTTTTAGTTTTATTATTGGTCCTTCTATTGTTTCGCATACTGTTATTGCTGCTGCTTTTCCTGGTCTTTCTACTTTTAGTTGTGTTCCTGTGGCTATGTAGTTGTTGAGTAAGTGCATTGTTGCTGGGTGTATTGCTGCTGCACTGAAGCCAGAAGTTCTTGTTCTTCCATATCTTAGTCTGAATCCTCCTTTTGCTAATGGGTGTGTTAGTACTGGTCTTCCTGCTACTAGGTCGTTGATGAATGTGTAGTTTGGTGTTATTTTTTCTTTTTTCTTTTCTCCTGTTCCTTCTTCTGCTTTTGCTTTTTTCTTTTTTTGTAGTTCTAAGAATTCTGCTAGGAAGCTCCAGTGTTCTAGTTCTAGTTCTTTTCCCCATTTGGATAGTCTTTTCCATATCTTTGGTGTTTTTTGGCATAGTCCTTCTGCCATCACCAAGCATATTCCTCCTCTTATCCTGTTTGTTTCTATTCTTGGTTGGTCTTTGTAGTTGCTTACTTCGAATTCTTCTGTTGGGTCTCCGTTTATTTCAACAGGTACATGGCTTGCCATGAATCTTACTTCTTCTTCTGTTGGGAAGTATTGTAGGTTTGTGACTCTTTCGTGATAGTCTTGTATTTCTGTTGCGTATCTGTTTATTTCGTTTGGTGTTGGATCGTATGGTTGGTATCCCATTTTTACTCTTACATAATCTGCTAGTATTACTGATGTTGCTGCTGCTGTTCCTCCTGCTCCTCTTATTGGTCCTGAGTAGCATATTGAGAAGTATTCTCCTCCGTCTTGTCTTTTCTTGATTTTTAGTTCTACAAATCCTTCTAGTGGTGCTGATACTATTCCTATGGTCAGATACGCAAATCCTACTCTTATTCCTATTTCCATTGCTTCTAATTTGTCTTTGAATTTGCAGAATTTTTCTTTTGCTACTTCTTCAGCTACCTTAAATCCTACTCTCCAGTCTAATACCCCATATTCTTTTTCTAGTTGCATTATTCTTTTTGGTATTCCTGCTCCTAATATTTGTGGTGCTACGTCGCTGATTAGTCCTTCTACCCTTTCTGCCATGTTTTTTGCTAGTGGTATGTCTACTTTTGTTTCTGGGTCGTGTCCTTTTTTTCTTGCTGTTGTTGCTGTTTCGTATGCTTTTTGTATTTCTTTGTCTAGTGTTTCGAAGTATTGTTCTATTTCTTTTGACATTGTTTTCTTTTCTTCGCTCATTTGTCAAACCTTAGTATCTTGATTTCTCTTGTTTGTAGATTAATTATTGGTACTCTTGTTGGTTCTGGGTGTAGTCCTAGTTTTTCTTCAAAGCTTGTTTTTTCTTGCCAGCAGCTTCCGCATATTGTGGTTATGTTTCTGTAGTTTGCTGCCATTGCTTTGTGTATGTGTCCTGTTACAAAGAAGTCTGGTACTTTGTTTATTACTAGTGGATCTGAGTTTGCGTCTGGTACATATAGTGTTGATGAGTGTGTTGGTGCTAGGTGTCTTCTTTTTAGTAGGAATTTCATTATTAAGTCGCTTCTGTCTATTCCTCCTTCTGTTCTTATGCTTTCTACTTTGTCTGCGTAATAGATGAAGCTGTATCCGTGGTACATTAGTACGTCAAATCCTGGGAATTTGTCTGATGAGTGGATGTTTACTAGTGCTGGATTGCTTACTAGTGTTACATTTTTTAGTTGCCATATTGGGTTTGCGAAGTCTTTGTATATTGGTGGTTGTGGTTCTGCTATTCTCATGGCGTCGTGGTTTCCTGGGCAGATTATTACTTTGATGTTTTGTGGTATTTGTGATAGTAGTCTTGCGCATTCTTCGTATTGTTTGTATATGTCTGTGATTACTAGTTCTTTTTCTTGGTCTGGGTATACTCCTACTCCATCTACTAGGTCTCCCATTATGAATAAGTATTTTACTTTGTTTGCTATCTCTTTTTGTTTGTCGTTGCCTGTTTCTTGGTTTATCCATTTTAGGAACTTGTTGAATTCGTTGGGTAGGAATTTTATTGAGCCTACATGCAGGTCTGATAGGAATATTGCGTATGCTTCGTCTTGTGCTTTTTTCAGTTCTTTGTGTAAGGGTATTTCGGGTAGTAGTATGTTTGATGCAAATATTATCTTGTCTCCATTTACTCCTACTATTCCTATGACTTCGTCTAGTACTGTTTCTTTTGCCATCTCATACATTTCTTGATTATTTTTGTTGATTAATACTCTTATTTGTCCTGTTGGATCTTCCACAGTTAGATTTATGTTGTTGTTTTTTGTGATTTGTTTGTCTATTACCATTCCGATTAGTGCGATGTTTTCTTTGTCTTTTTTTGCCAGTATCCTGCTTATTGAGGTTATATTTTGTAGTTCTATCCTATTGTGTAGTATTGTTTCTATCGCGTGGTATCTGTGTTTGAAGTATTTGACAAAGTCTTGTATTTCTCTTTTTTTTGATTCTTCTTTGTATGAGAATAGCACGTTTACTTTTGTGTCATCTTCTATTGTTTCGCTTTTTTTCAGTCTGTGGTCTTCTGTGTTTATGTATCCTAAGAATCCTTTGTATGCTCTTTCGTCGTTATTTTTTTCTGCTGTTGCTTTTGTCTTGTCTAGTTCTTTGAAGTTGACTTCTATCTTGTCTTTTGTTGTTAAGAAGTTGTTTAGGTCTTTGTTTAGTATCAAGAATTCTTCTGAGTTTATCTTGTTTTTTACTTGTTCTAATATTTTTTCTGTGCTTGCTTCTTCGCTTAACGAGTCTAAGAGGTCTGGGCTTATTAATATGTTATTTTTGATGAATAGTTTTACTAGTTCTTTTTTCTTTATTATGTCTTCCATTTTTTTGGTTGAGAATGGTTGGTCTTAACTTGGTGTTAAGAGATGTTTAACCCTTCTTCCAGTATTTTTTTTATGTTTTGTATGTTTGAGTCAGGCATTGTTATTGCTATTTCTCTTGTTCTTCCATACCTGCCTTTTGATATTGTTCTTGCGTTTATTATTCCTAGCATGTCTAGTTCTGCTATTATGTCGCTGATTCTTCTTTGTGTTAATGGTCTTAGTCCTACTTTGTGGCATACTTTTTTGTATATCTCATAAACTTCTCCTGTGAATATTATGTTTTTCTTTGTTTCGTTTAGTGATAGTATTGAGTATAGTGCTGCTTGGTGTTGTTTTGGTTGTGTTGTTACCACATCTAGTATTCTATCTTTTTCTATTTTTTCTTCTGCTTCGTCTATGTGTTGTATTAGGACTTTTTCGTTTCCTGTTCTTTCTGCAACTTCTCCAGCAACTCTTAGTAGTTCTAACGCTCTTCTTGCATCTCCGTGTTCTCTTGCTGCGTATGCTGCACATTTTTCTAGCACTCCTGGTTCTAGCACTCCTGGTTTGAATGCTTGTTCGCTTCTTTGTCTTAGTATGTCTTGTATTTGTAGTGCGTTGTATGGGGGGAATACTATTTCTTCTTCGCTTAGGCTGCTTTTTACTCTTGGGTCTAGGTGGTCTGTGAATACTAGATCATTTGATATTCCTATGATTGATATCTGTGTTTTTTTCAGGTCTGAATTCATTCGTGTCAGGTTGTATAAGATTTCGTCTCCTGCTTTCTTGATTAGTTGGTCTATTTCGTCCAGTAATATTATTACTAGTCTGTCTTCGCTTTCTAGTATTTTAAAGAATGCTTTGTATATTTCTTCTGTTGGTAGTCCTGTTGCTGGTAGGTCTGTTCCGAATTCTCTTGCTAGTTGTGCTACTAGTCTGTATTCTGTGTCTGCTATTTTTTTTAGTTTGCAGTTGAAGTATATTATTTTTATTGGTATATTTTTTTCTTCTGCTACGTTGTGTAGGTGTTCTGTTGTGTGTTTGACTGTTAGTGTTTTTCCTGTTCCTGTCTTGCCGTAGATGAATATGTTTGATGGTTTTTCCATCCTTAATGATGGTGCTAGTATTTTTGCTATTTGTTGGATCTGGTCATCTCTGTGTGTGATTGATTCTGGTGTGTAGTTTGATAGTAATACTTTTTTGTTTAGGAATAATGGTTCTTTTGTTAGAAAGTTTTCAAAAAATCCTTTTAGTTTGTTTTCAGACAATTATACACCCCTTGATTTCTTTTTTGTTATGGATTGTTTCCAACCGAAATGGAGGTATATAAAACTTCTCTTTTGCCATATTACCCCTACCCCTTTCTTTCTTTTGGAATATGTATTTCGTTTCAGTAGTGGTTATTATTATTATTCATGTTTTTACTTATTTTATCTTAAATATATATTACAATAGATATATCAAAAACAAACTTTCCAAACTCGATTTTTTAGTTTTCAATATAGTAAATATAATATAATAATCTATATAATATAATATATATAATAAATAAGATGATAATAGATATATAATAAAAAACAGAGAAACGTACAACTCAAACTTCAAAGTTTCCATAGGAAACAATGGTGTGACTTTAGAATTTGTTTATACGCCTTATTCTAATACTTTTATCATCCCGGGTCTTATCTCAAATATTTCCCCTTCTTCTAGTAAAGAATTGAGTATTTTCTCTGCATTAGGGTCTTTCATGCTTATTATTACTTCTTCAATATTCACCCCATTTCCTTTATCCATCTCTCTTATCTTGTTTATTATTTTTTCGTATACTGTTTCGCTTTGTTTTTCTTCTATGACTTTATTGTCTTCAACAGTTTCTTCTTGGATTATTGATGATTCGTCTATCACACTTATTTTTTTGTCTGCAATTTTTTCTTTCTCTAATTCTTTCTTTCTTACTTCTATCCATCTTTTGTCTTCAACTATTTTTATTATTTCTGGCACAAGATATTTTTCGTTTCCGTACTCTCTAGGTCTTCCGATTATCATTACTACTTCTCCCGTGTTGTATTTGTTTAGTGTTAGTTTGTCGTCAAAGCTTCGCACAGTTATCCTTCCTGTTCCATCATCTATTGTTATATTTTGGTTTGTTGTTTCTGTTGATGGTTCGCTTACTATGACCCCTATTATGTTTGCTCGTGATATGATTTTGTTTGTGTTTGTGATTATGTAGTTTGGTTTCCATCCTTCTTCTTTGAAGTATTTTCCGTTTATTATTTCTGAGATTCTTGCTTTAATCGCGATTTGTCTTTTTTGTGTTGTTTGTTGTGGGTTTTGTTCTTCCATCTTAGATCCTGCTCAAAAAGCCGTGTTTTGGTTCGAATACGTCTCCGCTTCTTTTCAGTTTTTCTATTGCTTCTTCTGCTGCGCTCTCATCCATCCCTCTTGATACTGCTTCTTTGATTATGTCTTCTATTGGGATTACTTTTCCTAGTTTGTTTTCTAGTTCTACTATTATGTCTTTGATTCCGAAGATTTTTGTTCTTTGGCTTGTTGTGATTCCTGTTGTTATCCTGTCTATGTCTATCTTTCCTGTTTCTGGGTCTAGTCCTACTTGTTGTAGGCAGTAATGCACTAACTCTATTGCTTTTCTTGCATCTTCTTTAGTGACTTTGTCTGCTAGTCGTATTTTTGCTCGTGCTTCGCTTAGTCTTACTAGTCCTTCTAGTTGTCTTGCTGATATTGGTACTGCTCTGCTTCCTGCTTCATCTTTGTTGGTGTTTCTCATTTCTACATAATATTTTCTTATTTCTGTTAGTGCTGCGTCTGTCAGTTTTGGGTGGCATTTTTGTCTTACATATGCGATGTATTTTCTTAGTAGTTCTGTTTCTATTTCTGGTTCTATAAATTCTGGATTTTGGTGTAGGGAAAGTACGTGTTTTGCGAGTCTGTCATCATTTTTTTCGTCTGGAACGTCTTTTACTGGGAATATTAAGTCAAATCTGTTTATTAGTGTTGGTGGTAGGTTGATTTGTTTTGCTAGGATGTCGTATGGGTCAAATCTTCCGAATTTTGGGTTTGCTGCTGCGAGTACAGTCGTTTCCGCTCGCAATGTTGCTTGGATATTTGCTTTTGAGATTGTGATGGTTTGTCCTTCTAGTGCTTCATGCATTGCTGCAGTATCTTCTTGGCTCATCTTGTCCAACTCATCTATCATGCAGAATCCGCGGTTGCATAATGGTAGTGCTCCTGCTTCTAGTGCCCATCCTCCTAAGAATTCGTCTTTGACAACTGATGCTGTAAGGCCAGCTCCTGAAACTCCTTTTCCTGATACATATCTTGATTTTGGTGCGACTCTTGCTGCTCTTTTTAGTAATTGTGAATTATGGATGATTACTCCATTTGCTACAAAGTTGTGTACTCTTTCTATTTCTAAATCA
>Ga0315273_10003038_pt1 | contig 20157 bp, 17 predicted proteins | sample YL17G02_0_MG_FD_205753 | JGI IMG/M metagenome (GOLD analysis project Ga0315273, IMG submission 205753) | Sediment microbial communities from Yellowstone Lake, YNP, Wyoming, USA - YL17G02_0 | ecosystem: Environmental > Aquatic > Freshwater > Lake > Sediment | place: USA: Wyoming | collected...
TGATAATCCTGGGCGGCAAGGGGATGTTAGGCACTGATGTCGCCGCGGAGTGCAAAAGCTGGGGCATAGATTTCGAAGCGTTCGACCTGCCCGAATTCGATATGACCAACGAACGCCAGCTGCTGAGCGTAATTCATCCGGCCCATACGATAGTCAATTGTGCCGCCTATACCAACGTCGAAAAGGCCGAGACCGAAACCGAGCTTGCCTTTCGTGTCAATGCCGAGGCAGTTGGACTGCTCGCAACCTCCGCGAAAAAATCCGGCGCCTGGGTACTTCACATAAGCACCGATTTTGTTTTCGACGGCGCTTCCGACAAGCCATATACCGAGAAGGACATTCCTCATCCCATAAACGCCTACGGCAGAACCAAGCTGGCGGGCGAACGCCTGCTGGTTGAAAACCACTGCCGCAATTGTATAATGAGGGTCGAGTGGACTTACGGGATGAAAGGCGATAACTTCATAAAAAAAATTCTGCAAAAGGCCCGCACACAAAAAGATATGAAGATTGTCGATGACCAGGTTGGCTCGCCGACAGCGACAACTGAGGCGGCCAAGGCCGTTTGCGACCTTATACATAAAAAACCGACGGGCATTTATCATTTCGCAAGCCAGGGATACGTCAGCCGATTCGACGTCGCGCAGTTCGTCGCCGAAAAGCTCGCCCTGGATGTGCGGCTGACCGCCTGCAAAACCAGCGATTTTCCTTCCGCAGCGGTCAGGCCACTAAACAGCAAATTTGATTGCAGCAAAATCAGGCCCCTGCTCAGCGGCCCGATTAAACCCTGGCAGGTCGCTTTAGAGGAATTCCTTAAACAGGCCCAGTCCTGAGCGGAGTCGAAGGATATGAGAAGATTGCTCGTTACAGGCGGCGCAGGTTTTATCGGCAGCAATTTCGTACGAATGGTTCTTTGCGAACAACCCGATTGTTTCGTGGTCAATCTCGACAAGCTCACATACGCCGGAAATCTTGAAAATCTAGCCGGCTTTGAAAATCATCCTGACCATAAATTCGTAAAAGGCGATATTTGTGACGCCAAACTGCTCGAGCGTATCATCGACGAGTTTAAGATTGACTCGATTGTAAACTTCGCAGCGGAAAGCCACGTTGACCGGTCAATTTCCGAGCCGAAAATCTTCATCGAAACCAACGTTACGGGAACGCTGACGCTTCTTGAGGCAGCAAGAGATAAAAAACTCCAGCGATTCGTCCAGATTTCAACCGATGAGGTTTATGGCGCCCTTGGGCATGAAGGTATGTTTACCGAGGATACCCCGCTTACCCCAAACTCGCCTTATTCGGCCAGCAAGGCCTCCGCCGACCTTCTCGTCCGCGCATTCGGGCATACTTTCGGCGTCAAATACAATATCACTCGCTGCTCGAATAACTATGGGCCTTATCAATTCCCGGAAAAGCTAATCCCGCTGATGATTAATAACGCCCTGAACGACAAACAGCTTCCAGTTTACGGCGACGGCATGCAAATCCGCGACTGGCTCTACGTTTACGACCATTGCACCGCTATCTGGAAGGTCCTTACTGACGCCCCGCCCAGCGAAATTTACAACATCGGCGGCTGTAACGAGAAAGCCAATATCGACGTCGTCCGGCTGATACTCAGTCGATTAGGCAAACCGGAATCACTCATCAAACACGTTACCGACCGCCCCGGCCACGACAGACGCTATGCCATCGACGCATCAAAGATTATCAAACAGTTGAAATGGCAACCCTCGGTATCTTTCGAGCAGGGAATCAGCAAAACCATTGACTGGTACCTGGCGAATCGCAAATGGCTGGCCAACGTCGTCTCCGGCGATTACCAGAGGTATTATGAATCAATGTATTTAAATAGGTAACAAGGAACCGCTGATATTTTGTCTGATTGATATCTATGGCAAGTGCAAAACGAATCTTGATGGTGGCCGCTTTAGAACACAAACCGCACAAAATGTTTCTCGACCAGACGGTCAAATTAGGCAAGGGATTTATCCGTCTCGGACACGATGTGCGGTATTTCAGCTACCCCAATGCACTTAAGGAATTAAGCCGGTTCAAAAGCCGGACTATAGGAGCATATTTCTACAAAAACAAGGTGGATGACTTGCTGGCCACACAAATAAAAAGCTACCAGCCAGACATAATCTACCTGAACTTTGTGCGGGTGCTCGATGCACAGACGATTGAAAAAATGCGACTGGCCGCCCCGAATGCCGTCTTTGTGTGCTGGGATGGCGACCCATGGCCTGACCTGCGGAGGAACCGAATAGAGGCGGCAAAAAAAGTTGACATCCTGATGGCCACCAACGATGGAAAATTCCTGCAGAGCTACAAAGACGCTAATGTGCCCAAATGTGTTTTTTTGCCAAATCTGTGCGACCCGGACGTTGACCATCGTTATCAGGTTGGCAGTAAGTGGCAAAGCGACATCGTTTGGACAGGTCTTATCATACATGACCCCAAACGTTATCCGGGCGAAGACCTGCGATACGAACTGGTCAGCCGGCTTGCCAGGACGCCGAATTGTGCTGTATATGGCTGTTGCGGCAGGCCTAATATCGGGGGGATAGATTATCTTTACGCGATAAGCGGCGCACGAATCGGCCTGAGCATCAACGGCGACAATAACATCCGTCTGTATCATTCTGACCGAATCACCAATTACCTGTCCTGTGGCACTTTTGTTCTGGCGAAAAGAGTGCCCGACAGCGATCTGCTTTTCAAAGACGGTTTGCATCTGCGATATTTCGACACGGCTGACGAATTCTTCAAGCTGGTAAAATGGTACCTCGAACATGAAACCGAGAGGAAAAAAATTGCAGATGCGGGTATGGCCTGGATGCACCAGCAGTATAATTGTGTAAAAATGGCCGGTTATATGCTGGATTTGATTGAAAAGGGAACTTACAGTGCACCCTGGACAAAGTAGTTATACAAGGGCCGTCGAGCGGGCAGCCCGCAGTTCCGGTTTGTAATGAATCTGAAAAAAAAACTCCTGAAGAAGATTGCGCGAATCCTGATAAAGACGCGTATTTGTTATTTTTTGACAATACGGAATGGAGATTTTGTTTTGAGGTTTTACCCAACGAGCATATCGAGACAACTGTGGGTTGGCTATCATTTGGGACAGGAAAGCTATCGCAGGGAAGAAACCTTTTTCAGGCGTTATTTGCAGCATGGGGACACTGTGATAGACGCTGGGGCAAATGTGGGCGTCTTTACCTTGATGTTTTCGGTTCTGGTCGGCCCAAAGGGACGGGTATATGCGGTTGAGCCGCACCCGAGGATATGCAGGTATCTTCGAGGCAACCTGGCCCTGAACAGAACCGGAAACGTGAGCGTGTTCAACGTTGCCTTGGGGGAAGCGAACGGCGAAGCGAGATTGTCGGACAATTCGAAGAGTGATGACGTAAATACCGTAATCGCTGACACTCGAGGAATACAGGTGCCGATGCGAAGACTGGATGACCTTGGCATTGCGGATAAGAGTATCTCACTGCTGAAAATCGACGTGGAGGGTTACGAAAAATACGTGATAGAGGGGGCGCGAGGGATATTGGAGAACGTCAGGTGTATCTATTTTGAGGCAATTGAGAGCAATTGTGCGAAGTTCGGGTATGGGCTTGGGGAGTTGATTGGCAAACTCGAGGAGCTTGGCTATTGCGTGTTTGAGCTTTGTGGGGATGATGTTCGCGAAGTGAAGCCCGGCGAGGTTACGGCTGATTACGGGGACCTTGTGGCGGTTCGGGAGCCGGCGAATTTTCTGAGCCGGGCCGGTTTCCGGAGCAAAATTGTAAAAGCACCAAATAATTTTTGAAAAAGCAGATGGCGTTGCTTAAAGACAAAAGACGAAGTTCAAAGAAAATAACAAATGGACTTGCTTATAATAACCAACAATCCTGACCGGGCGAGTTTCAGACAGCGGGTGGAAATCTACCTCGATCGCCTGCGGGCAGCCGGCTTTGATTGCAAAATCGAACGCTTCCCCTCTAATCCGTTTGCCAGATGGAAACTGCTGCAAACAGGCGCTAATTTTGACGCCGTCTTCCTCCACAAAAAACGCCTCAATCCCCTTGATGCATTTTTGCTCCACAGATATGCAAGGAAGGTCATTTACGACTTCGACGACGCCGTAATGTATGATGACAATCGCCCCGACAAACCCAGCCCAAAACGACTGAGGGGTTTTCGCAGGACAGTCGAACTAGCCGACCTCGTCATCGCAGGCAATAAATACCTTGCCGAGCTTGCCAAACCGTTTAATAACAATGTTGAGATTCTCCCAACCGGTCTGAACATCGGTGAATACGATTTAAAAATATCCCGGCCAGTGGATGGCAAAATACGTCTGGTCTGGATAGGCAGCCAGGCGACACTGCCTTATTTGAGACAAATCCGCCCCGCGCTTGAAGATATCGGCAAGCGATTCGGCAACACCATTTTGAGAATAATCTGCGACGGGTTTTTCGACCTGCAAAATATGGAGGTCGAACAGCGTGTCTGGTCGCAGCAAACACAGGCACGCGATCTCGTCGAATGCGACATCGGCCTTGCACCTCTACCCGACAACCCCTTTACAAGAGGCAAGTGCGGCTTCAAAGTCCTCCAGTACGCTGCCGCACACCTGCCCGCCGTTGTTTCCCCTGTCGGCGTGAACGCTGAACTCATCCAGAATGGTCAAAACGGATTTTGGGCATCCGGCCTTACCGACTGGGTTGAAAAAATCTCTTTGCTGGTGGACAATCGTCCATTGAGAGAACAATTAGGGACAAAGGGAAACACATCAATTGCCCAGTTTGATCCGCAATTACTCGCGGGCAAATTCGGTCATTTGCTAACAGGATGACTCCGCAGCGTCTTTGCTTGGTGTCCTTTAGTCCCTTGGCAACAATCAAAGTCGGCTCCAACCCTAACTTAAATCCCCCGCTAGTATCAATGCCTCGTTGACAGCATCGTCCATATCCAAGTATTTGTATGTCCCCAATCTACCTACAACGAAAAGAGTAGATACTTTCTTTGCTTCTCTGGCGTACAATTTGTAGAGATTATTGTTGCGTTCGTCATTGACAGGGTAATAGGGTATCTTGTCGGCGTTATACTCCTCCGGATATTCCCACGTCACAACCGTTGTATTTTGTTTGCCAAACTCAAAGTGCTTATGTTCTATAACCCGCGTATAAGGCACATGCTCATCGGTATAATTAACAACCGCATTACCTTGGTAATCCTTCTCATCTATAACCTTTGTGTCAAATCGCAAACTTCTGTATTCAAGCTGGCCATACTCGTATGCGAAATACTCGTCGATTCTGCCGGTATAGACGACTCTTTCCGCAATGGCGTCCCATCTCCCTCTGTCTGTAAAATAATCTGTGCTCAAACGAACTTCCGCTCCCTCAAGCATCTGCCTTATCATTTTCGTATATCCGCCGATGGGTACGCCTTGGTAGATATCATCGTAATAGTTATCGTCGAACGTAAGCCGGATTGGGATTCTTTTGATTATGTCGGCGGGTAGTTCCCGCGGGTTTCTGCCCCATTGCTTGTTCGTATATCCCTTTATGAATATCTCGTATATCTCCCGGCCTACTTGGGATAACGCCCACTCTTCGAGATTCCCTGGGTTTTCTATCCGGCCTGCAACTTCCTTCAGTTTCTGCCGTGCCTCGGCGGGGGTCTCCACGCCCCAAAGCTGGTGCAGCGTCATCAGGTTAATCGGAAAGGAATATATCCTGTTTTTGTATCTCACCTTTGGCCGATTAATAAAATTATTGAAGGGAGCAAATTGGTTGACGTAGTCCCAGATTCTCCTGTTGCTTGTGTGAAATATGTGGGGGCCGTATTTATGAACGTTAATTCCGTCAACTGTTTCGGTATAACAGTTGCCTCCGATGTGTCCCCGCTTTTCAATCACCGCTACTTTCCGTCCGCGATTGACCATCTGTTGCGCAAAAGCAGCACCGAAAATCCCGCAGCCAATAACCAAGTAATCATACTTTGCCATAATTTGTTTTGTCGTTCGGCTACTTCAACAGAAGTACCACTGCCAGGCAGACACAAATACCACCTAATATTATCAATGCTATAACCAATCGCTTTATTACTCTTCTTTTCGCCTTAATTTCCCCATATATCGGGTGAATTATTTTGTGATTGAATACTACTACATCCGGCCCTATACAAAACTTGTAATGCGCAACGCTTTCGTCAACCCGGAGTCCTATTGGATGCTTGCACCCGTGCGAATGAATCGTGTAAGGAAGGACCCTTGCCTTAAACTGTGTTTGTATCAGATACGACAAGAGCCATTGTTGCTTGGCGTAATGGCCAAATAACCCTTTGAATGTTTCCCAGTGCGAATTGTAGAGTTCATATAGTTTTCTGTATGTTTCTTTTTTTGCGACCATCACGCCGGTGTTGAACACCGTAAGTTTGTCGCACCCGGGATACCGCCTCATTAGCTCATCCGTAGTAACCTTTGGTTGCAGGAGCCGTGTTTCGTCAAGCAATGAATACATTGCAGTGCAATTGTAATTTACGCCCACCTGACCAACTTCAAAACTCGCGAGCATTTCCAGTTCGGCTTCAGTAAAGCCCCTTTGTATATTTATGTCGCTGTCTGTAAAGATAATTATGCAATCTTCATCAAATACGCCTAGCGCCTCCAGAAACCCCCCATGTTGTATGCATTTGTTGGAATTCGGTGATTTTATCTTCTCCGAAGATATTTTGATAAATTCTATGTTGTGAAACCTTTTCCTGTGATCTGGCGAAATCTCGAAATCCAAGGTTAGCACGATATTATTACTCAGGTTCGAGTTCTTATTCATTGTCTCCAGATATGGTATCGACTTGACCAGATATTTCTCATCGAATGCTGTAACCAAGTATATTTTTTTACGTGTCGTATTCACGAAGAACCTTTCTTCTTATATGTGACAGAGCACCTTTTGATGTTTATTCTACCCACTATTATTTGCCGATGACGCATATCCTCAGCCGGTTTGCCAAGGCAAGCGTCTGAGGTTTGTCGATGATTATCGTCTTGCCGGCTTCGACAACAAGGCACTTGGCGCCGTTGGCGGCCAGCGCCCTTATTGTATCAGGCCCCACGCAGGGGACATCGAATCGCATATCCTGTTTTGCTTTTGCCGCCTTGAGAAGCGTCCAGCCGCCCGATTTACACAGCCGACCGGTTCGTTCAATCATCTCCGCCGTGCCTTCAATCGCCTCAACCGCTATCACTTCTCTTTCCCTGACCGCGATTGCCTGACCTATGTCCATCTCTGCCATTTTTTTGACGATTGGCCAGCCGAATTCGATATCGCCTGCAAGAGACGCACCCGGCCCGCCTCCCGTCATAGGGCCATTTGTCGCCAGGTGCTCTTTGCAGTATTTCGTCGAGTCCTCCAGGATTATTCCTCCGCTTGCCAGCTCGTCCGCCAGGGCCGACAACAGCGTTTCATTCTGTTTGTTCCTTTTGCGAAGCCGCCAGTACCAGATTCTCACTGCCCGCCAGTCAGGCAGATAGCGCATAATTCGCCAAGGCGTAAAAATTCGCCCCTTCGCAACCCGCCCCACCATTACCGTGCCGGTTACGCCGTGTTTTTTTAACTTGCGAATCCAGTTGCCCGGTCTCGCCAGCGGCACAGTATAAAAAACATCCACTTCTTCCGCCAGCGATGCGTCTGAGCTTCCGTCAAGACCAACGCAAACAATCTTTACCCCCGCCTGCCTCGCGCCGGCCGCTATCATAAAAGGCAGACGACCCTGACCAGCAATCAGCCCGACAACATTGGCGCTATCCATATAACCCCCAGGCCAGGAAAAATTTACGGCTCCACGGAACTCTGCGAATCTTCCGGGCGAGACGATTCTTTTTCTCTGCCGGACAAAAGCTGCTTCATCTGCGCCTGAAGTTCGCGGATGCTTTGTTTTATCTCGGGCAGATACTGAATCATACCATAAGCGCGTTTGCCCTGGTTGGCGTCTATTGCGGGGGCTCCCAATATCACTTTGCCGTCTGAGACGTTGTTGATTACGCCCGCCTGCGCCCCGATTGCGACCTGGTTTCCGATGGCGATGTGCCCGACGATGCCCGCCTGGCCCCCGACAATGCAGTGATGCCCCAGCGTTGTCGAGCCGGCGATACCCACCTGTGCTACCAGCAGACAGTGCGGCCCGACTCTCGTCCCGTGCCCAATCGCAATCAAATCGCCAAGTTTGCTCCCTTGTCCGATGATGGTGTCGTTCAGCGTTCCTCGCTCAATCCCGCAGCAGGCGCCTATTTCAACGTCATCTTCTATTATAACGCTGCCGATTTGCGGTATTTTGTGATGAACGCCGTTATGCGTGGCGAAACCGAAGCCGTCTTCGCCAATTGTCGCGTTTGAATTGATAATCACGCGGTTGCCTATTTTGCAACCCTCGTAAATCACCACATTAGGGTACAAGAGACAGTCATTGCCTATCTGAACGTTCTCCCCTATGAACGTGCAGGGATAGATTACGCATCCGTCGCCGATTTTTGCGCCGTCAGAGATTGTAACGAAATCGTGGATATTGCAGCCGGCGCCGACCTTGGCGCTGTCGGAAATAATCGCGCGAGGACTAATGCCAACCTTCTTGTGCTTGCGGTGCCCGTGCAGCAGCACCATAATCTGCATAAAGGCGTAATACGGGTCCTCCGCAACCAGCAGAGGAGTTGAGGCCGTAACAGTATCTTTGCCCACAATCACCGCGCTGGCTTTGGTTGTCAGCAGTTGCTTTTCGTATTTATCGTTCGAGAGAAAACTGATGTCGCCTTCGCCGGCCCTGCCCAGCGTTGCCGCGGCGCCAATTTTGACGTTTGCGTCGCCGAGGACCCGCCCGCCAACGTACTGAGCCAATTCGCCTAAGGTCTTAGTTATCATAAAACCACCTTTTCGGAAAGTCGTTGCTTGTTCGCGGCCCGTTCTGTTTCAGGCCGGAGGTATTATAGCAGATATGCCTCACCGGTCAACATCCGCTGTCAATCCGTGAAGCGGCCGATTATGCCAGCAACGCTGCCGCCGCCTGTTTTTGCAGTTCCTCCGAGATTGCCCCGGCAAAATCTGTCTCATCGCTTTGCAGTATTGTTACGGCAGGTCCAAGAGGACCGTAAATGGCCGGGGCCGTGGGGCCGAATACCACAACCGTGCGGATGCCCAATGCCGCCGCCAAATGCGTTATCCCACTGTCATTGCCCAGATAGCCGCGAGAGCAGCTCAATACCGCGAGCACGTCCGACAAAGGCAAATCGGTAAGCAAACTCCCAAGCATCCTAATTTCATTTATCGCCGACGCGTCAAATCGCTCAACTTCGGCAGGCCCAAACAGGAATACTACTTCTACCCCCTCTTTTGCGAGGATTCGCGCGACCGACAGAAAATTATCCAGCCGCCAGCATTTATGCGCTCCGCCGCTGCCGGGATGTATGACAACCGCTTTCTTCGTTGGCATTATGCCATTTTCAGCCAATATCTCTTTGCCCCTGTATATATCCGCCTGCGTAGGTCTTATAAGGGGCATACCAATTGCTGAATTGTGTTCTTGAGATAATAACCCACTTTGTTCAACAAATTGTTTTCTGTAAAAATCGCTGATGTGGATATTGTGTTCCGCCTGCGGTGAGCATGTCGAATCCGCCGCCGGCTTCATCGCCAGAGTCATCACCTCCGCGCTGTGGCTGCAATTGACCGTGAAAATCAGGTTCTTCTCGAAATTGCTTTCCGGCTCGCCGAGGAAACTGGCTATCCAGGAATAACCCGCAAACGCCATAATCAGCGGGTCGCCATCAGCAATCTCAAATCCATCTTCGTCCTCAAACAGCCGATGCAAACTCATCGAATCCAACGACTTGACCGCATCGACGCAACTTCTCCCCGGCAGCATCCCCAGGTATTCCGTATGGCCTATGATATCGACTCCGCCGGGGCAGACCGTCTCTTTCATCAGCTCCGCCAAAGGCAGCGTCAAAATGCAATCGCCGATTGCCCCCGGCTGCAAAATCACCCCTCGCCGGCCCTGCTGAGCCGCAATCGCGAGCTTTTCCCGCAGTTTGTCTATGATATTGCTTTTTCCGCACATATTTCGTTTGTGTAATATATCTTATCGAGGGGCCTGGTAACAAGAACGCAGGTAAATTCAAAATCTTGTGGTCACAGTTTGTGACCACCTCAAGACGGGGCGGTTGGCGGGAGAGAACGTCAAATTGAAGTTTCATTAATCTTCATCATAGTTGCTCTATGGCTTAATTTGTTCTTTTTTCTTCTTATCTTTTTGGGACACACTTTTCTTTTCGAGTTGCTTTGTTTTTGCCACAATCTTGTCAAAATCGGAGATGTAATTTTTGTCCTGCTCCACGCGGAAAGCATCATATTCTTTTTCTGCCAGAGCGATGGCGACCTCGTGTGAAATTTTGCCTTTGTCCTGCAATATATCCTGCTCATTAAATTTGAGAAAGGCGTCGAGCTTTTGGGCCCAGTCCTTCATTTTCATCAGCCGACCACGGCTTGCCTGAAACTCTGCGTAATCAAGGTACATCGTAACGATATGATTAAGCGATTTTATTTCTTCTCGTGCCAAATAATTCTTGGCGATAGCGATATCACTTCTCATTATCTTGCCTTTTGGGGCTTTTCTCCACGTCGTAAGCCCCATAAAGGGTTTTTCGCTGTTGGCTCTTTCGGCTATGATTTCTGCTGCCGTCTGCCCTGTAATGGCAAAATGGAGCTTATTTTGAACGGTTGCAAAAAACTTTTCCGCCGCAGCGGTATTGAGCGAGTAATCTATTGAAGTCGCATAAATGTCGGTTATTTTCTGATAAGACAGTCGCTCGCTTGCCCGAATATCGCGGATTTCTTCAAGCAGCTCCTCGAAATAACGCCTGTCAAACCGCGAGCCGCGTTTGAACCTTTCGCTGTCGAGAGCGAATCCCTTGAGAATATAATTTTTTAATTTATCCGTTGCCCATTGCCTGAATTGTGTGCCTCTCGCTGAATTGACCCTGTACCCGACGGCAATAATGGCCTCTAAACTGTAAAAGGTTACATTTCTTTTAACTTCTCTTTGCCCTTCTTTTTGAACTACCGAGAATTCCTCGGTAGTTGCCTTTGACTCCAGTTCCTTTTCCGCGTAGATGTTCTTAAGGTGCAGGGAAATGTTGTCGGCTGAACAGTCAAAAAGTTCCGCTATCGCCTTTTGCGGCAACCAGACGTTCTCGTTTTCAAACCGGACCTCTATCCTCGCCTTCCCGTCCTCGGTTTCATATATTGTAATCTGATTCGTTTCTTTCATATCACCCCAAATTCTATCTTTCCCGCTTCCAACAGAAAGTTATGGCTGGCACCAAATTTAATGGCATCTCTTTATTCAACCTTTTCTCATCATCAGATAAAATAAATAATTTGCAAGTAAGCCAATGCAAAATTGGCTTGCCACCGCAATTATAGTTGCCCAGACAGGATGGCATTTAATAAAATCATAAATCCTATTAAAAAGGGGTTTTCTAATCTTTGTAATTTCTTTTCTTAAAATGCTCAGAAAGTTTTCGGGAAGCTGTTTTTGCGAAAGATTAGCTTCGCATTGAGGACACAAAGACGGCTTTTCTGTAAAAAAATATACAACATCGGTCTTTATTCCGTGCATATCGAATAAGCAACTACGAGTTTCATAGTGAATAATATCGGGTATTCCCTCTTTTGTAGTTGGCAGGTTGCGATAAACGTGTAATATAGTAACTATCTCGTAGATATTTTTGAGAATAAAATGTTCAATGGGAATACGATAATTTTGTAGAATATCACCGACTTCGAATAAGGAAATAGCTACCACATTATTTTCAACCCGACGCATATAAAAGTTGCCTTCTAATTTATATTCAGTAATAGCTATTGTAATGTCGGAGTTGTCTTGATGCCTAATGTTAGCGGAAACCTCCTCGTCTGGTAAATATTGCCAGTCAATTAAGTTTTCTACTTGCGGCATATAGGCGATTTCATGGACAGAATTGATTGCGAAAAGCTTGGAGTCCCACTTTTGTAACTTTTTAATATCAAGTTGTCTTTTTAATGACCCTAATTTAACAATAGAGATATTTTTCACAGGGTGTTTTGGCATAACTATCCTTAGTTTAATAGCTAAAAGATTACCGGCGTATTATCGGGGAGGATATGACAGGAGTCAAGGGCTGTTAATTGCGGATTTGCGATTGCGGATTGCAGATTTGAAAGAAGATATTGCCCGCCTTCGTTGACACTACGGCGGGTAAACTTCGGTGTCAAAAAATCCGGGATTTGGGTATAATGCGTATGTGAACAGAAACTGGATCCCCTGCTGGCTGCCAAGGAAGCAGACACTCGGGGACAGGTGGCTGGATAAGGACGAGAACAGAGAATAGATGGCGAAGTTTGAGCTGAATAATGCGATGAAGCCGGCGGGGGACCAGCCGGCGGCGATAAGCCGGCTGATGGAAGGGCTGCGCGCAGGTAAAAAGGTCCAGACGCTGATGGGCGTAACGGGGTCGGGCAAAACATTCACAATGGCAAATATCATCGCGGCGTATAATCGGCCCACATTAGTCATATCGCACAACAAGACCTTAGCGGCCCAGCTTTACGAGGAGTTCAAGGATTTATTCCCCAATAACGCGGTCGAGTATTTCGTGAGCTATTATGATTATTACCAGCCGGAGGCGTATATACCGCAAAGAGATATATACATCGAAAAAGACGCCTCGAAGAACGCGGATTTGGACCGATTGCGACTTTCGACAACGATGAGCTTATCGACCCGCGAAGATTGCATCATCGTGGCGTCGGTATCGTGCATATTCGGGTTGGGAAGCCCGGAGGATTACAAGGCAAGCGTCGTGGGCGTGAGGGTGGGCGATACGATTGACAGAAATACCCTGCTTGGCCGATTGGCGGATATACAATACTCAAGGAATGACTTTGATTTTCAAAGAGGTAAATTCCGGGTTCGCGGGGACGTGGTCGAATTGCATCCGTCTTATGAGTCGTTCGCGATTCGATTCGAGTTTTTCGGCGACCGGATAGAAAAAATTACTTACATAAACCCGGTCAGCGGAGATATCCTCGCAGAAGAAGAGCAGGTATTTATATACCCCGCGCAGCATTACATTACCGGCGGGGACAGGTTGCTTAGCGCGATAGAAGGGATAAAGGCCGAATTATCACAGCGACTGATGGAGTTGCGCAGTCAGGCCAAACTTTTAGAGGCACAGCGTCTTGAGGCGCGCACCAAATACGATATTGAGATGCTTCAGGAAGTGGGCTATTGCAGCGGGATAGAAAATTACAGCAGACACTTAGCAGGATTGCCTGCCGGGGCAAAGCCATACACGCTGATAGATTATTTCCCGAAGGACTTCCTGTTATTTATCGATGAGTCGCACGTTACGATTCCGCAATTGCGCGGGATGTGGGCCGGGGACAGGAGCAGGAAGGACGTATTGGTTGAGCACGGGTTCAGGTTGCCGAGCGCGTTGGATAACAGGCCCTTGCGATTCGAGGAATTCGAGGAAAAATGGAACCAGGTGGTATTTGTTTCCGCGACACCGGGGCCATTTGAGATGGCCAGGTGCAATAACGAGGTGGTTGAGCAGATAATCAGGCCCACGGGTTTGATTGACCCGGAGATTTTTGTTTGGCCGGCGAAAGACCAGGTGGCGCATCTTATAGGTGAAATTGAGAAGCGAATCAAGGTCGGGGAACGGGTCCTGGTAACGACGCTGACAAAAAAAATGTCTGAGGACCTGTCGGGATTTATCGCCAAAAAGGGCATCAAGTGCCAGTATCTTCACAGCGAGATTGAGACGCTGGAGAGGGTTGAAATCCTGCGGAACCTCCGGCTGGGGCAGTTTGACGTGTTAGTGGGGATAAACCTGCTGCGTGAGGGGCTGGATTTGCCTGAGGTGTCGATGGTGGCGATATTGGACGCGGACAAGGAGGGTTTCCTGCGGAGTGAGACAGCATTGATACAGACGATAGGCAGAACCGCAAGGAACGTGAACGCGACGGTTTATTTGTACGCGGACACCGTCACCGAATCGATGCAGAAAGCTATTGACGAAACGAGCAGACGTCGTAAAATTCAGCTTGAATACAACAAGGAACACAACATCACCCCAGAGACGATACGCAAGGAAATACGTTCGGGATTGACCCTGGAGCTTAAAGCCAGGCAGGCCGCGCGCGAGGCGGTGCGGTTTGAGCCGGATGAATTCGAGAAGGTTGAGCTGGCCGGGCAAATTGAAAAGAAAATGCTCGAAGCCGCTGCTGCGCTTGATTTTGAGCGGGCCTCTTTTTTGCGCGATAAGCTCAAAGAATTGAAAGAACTGCCACAGTTGGTGCTTTTGGATTCGAAAAAGAAAAAGAGCGTTCATTTAGCCACAAAAAAACTGAAGCGATTCAATAATCAAAACGAAAGGTGATATGGACAAGCTTGAACTCGAAAAAGTGCTGCCGCTGCTGAAACTGGCGATAGAGGAAGACGTCGGACAGGGGGATATGACCAGTGATTTATTCTTCGGGAGCAACGTAATCGACAAGGCGGATATTGTCTCCCGCGAAGAAATAGTCGTATGCGGGATGCAGATAGTGAAAACGATACTGCGTATGTATGACAAGCGTTTGAAGCTCGAGGCGCACGTCAAGGACGGGCAGCAGGCCTACGTCGGGTGTCACCTGGCGACAATCAGGGGGCCGCTTGGTTCGATATTGACCGCGGAACGGGTGGTCCTGAATTTTATGCAGCGGCTGTGCGGAATAGCGACGACGACGCGAAAATACGTTCGTGCAATACAGGGAACAAAAGCCAAAATTTACGATACACGAAAAACACTGCCCGGCTGGCGGATACTTGAAAAATACGCTGTGCGGTGCGGCGGCGGGTATAATCACCGGCTGGGACTTTACGACGGGATACTGATTAAAGACAATCACATTGCGCAATTGGGCAGGAATTTTCAGCCCAAGCTGAGAAAGATTATCAAAGCGGCGCGCAAGATAAAACACGCCAAATTTGTCGCCGTAGAGGTTGACCACGTTGACGACCAGCTCAACTACGTGCTGGCGATACCGGGCATCGACATAGTGCTGCTGGATAATATGGGGCAGTGGCAGTTAAAGCACGCCGTGGAAATGAAACGCAAGATGTGCGGCAAGGGCAAGCCCCTGCTGGAGGCATCCGGCAATATCTCGCTTGCCAACGTCTCGGCGATTGCGCAATCCGGCGTGGACCGGATAGCTGTCGGGGCGATTACGCACTCGGCGACGGCTGTAGATATCGGGGTTGACAGGTGAGTAAAGCAATACCACCACTGGACGCACTCGACCCGGACAAGATAAAATCGAATCTCAGGACAAAACGCGTAGGCCAGAAAGTCGTCGTTTACAGCAGCACAGCCAGCACAAACGACGTTGCCGCTGAATACGCCAAAAATAAAAACAACGACGGCCTTGTCGTGCTCGCGGAAGAGCAGATACAGGGGCGGGGCAGGAGCGGCAATAAATGGGTCGCGGGCTATGGCGACAGCGTAATTTGCTCGATACTCCTGACTGATTGCGGCATAAGCGCGGAATTGCTGTCATTAACAATCGCGGTCGCGACCGCCGAGGCGATAGGCAAATGCACAAAGGCCGAAGCGAAAATCAAATGGCCCAACGATATTATCCTGAACAATAAAAAAGTCGCGGGGATTCTCGTCGAATCTAAAAAGACCAACAAGCTCACCGCTTATGTCATAGGCATCGGCATTAACTGCCATCAAAGCAAACTGAACTTCCCCGCTGAATTGCGGAAAATAGCGACGAGCATCGATATCGAGACCGGCGGCCAAATTGACAGGATATCGTTTACCAAACGATTGCTGACCTCGGTTGAAAACTGGCTTGAAATAGCCGAACAGAACAAAGAAGAAATTATCGAACACTGGCAGCGATTAAGCACCCAGCTCGGACAAAGAGTGGCGCTTATTTACAACAAGAAGAAATTCGCCGGCAACTGCATCGGCATCGACCCCGAAAAAGGACTTGTTTTGCAACTCGACACCGGCGGAATAAGAATGTTCCAGGCAGCACAGACAACAGTAGCGAAGGAATAAAACTTTGCAATTTCCTGTTAGTAATGCACAACCTCAATTATTTGCCCCTTATCATTACATATAAGATTCCATTTTGGTGGCGCCATAATTGATGCCGGCGGCCCAATATAGCTTCTTGAGGCAATCCAGCCATTTACTTGTTTCTCAGCAAACCACCGCCAGTTCGGGTCATCTACTGTTCCGGCCCGAGAAAATACCCATTCCTTGAAAACCTTGAAGTTCCTGGAATTGTGACGCATAAACATCCATCGATTTGGCGCAAAGGCCAATTCTTCGATGAATCTGCCAACTTCAATCGCGGCGTTCACGTCCTCAACTTTAATATGCTGTTTGGAGATAAAGGTTGAGAATGATTCGTTTTTAAAAGGGCCTTTGCCGTCCATACTGCTAAACTGGTCGCCTTTGAGGTCAAAGACATTCCCATCGACAGAAACCGCAAACAGTCTCGAAAAACTGGCGAGGTTGGTCTCGATGAGATAAATTTGGTAATCGGGCAGATATTTTGACGTCAGTTGGCTCTGGTATTCCACGTAACCACCAATGGGCAGTTCCCGCCCGGCCAGCCAGGTACTCTTGAGTTTCTTACGCTGCTCATCGAGAAAAGTATTTACATACATAATCCATTTGCGTTTTGCGGTTCGCCATTTAGCGGCCTGTTTTAGACGATAATCAAGAAAATCTCTTCGGTTAGGGTCCAAAAGCGTTATCTCGACGTTTTCCGGCAAAACCAGTTCGTCCAGTTTGGTCTCTTCGCGACACAGGCAATATGTAAGTTTGGGACTAAGGTCTAATTCAGTTGCGCCCTTTTCTAACATTACGTGCCGACTGATGCCCCCGGTAAAATCGAGTCGCCAGTCAAACCCGATATCTTTGCCGCCGAAGGACTTTGTCTGCCCGCAGTTGTAGTCGATAACGAGCAAATGTGAGGGAGCGTTGATATCAGCGAATTTCTTCAGTGCATCATTAAAGGCAACCACATTGCCTTTATAGCAGAAATATTCGCCTCCGTTTACCCATCTTGAGTAAGCCAGCCCCGGGCCTTCTAACATTGCTTTCATGCCGCTGGGCCAGTCAGGCGATGACTCGACGGGCCTGTCGCCAAAGTTCTCGGTTCCAAGAGCATACACAACAACAGGGATGCCCAGAACACACAAAAACAATACAACATACCTTGCCTTGCACATTTCATATCCTCCAAAATCGGGTATCGATTATAATTCAGAATATCCATTGAGGCAAAAAGATATTGTCCGCCTCCTCATAAAAAAATATGCTTGTGTTATAATGGTGTTTTTATAATTCACATTCGTTGTCTTTGAGATGATGGAAATTTTGACGGCTGATAAAAATACGGGTTTATTACAGATACGCGACTGCGGATTGGAGGGCTTTCGCGAAACGCTCGAGTTGCAGCATCTATTAGTTGAACAACGCCGGCAAAATGAAATCGGCGATACGGTTTTGATTGTCGAGCATCCGCCGGTGATAACGTTAGGGGCAAGACAAAGCGCAAATAAACTGCTTATCGAGCGAGATACGTTAGCAGCCAAAGGAATTGATATAGTCGAAATCCGCAGGGGCGGCGGCGCAACCGCTCATAACCCGGGGCAGATTGTGTTTTATCCGATTCTGAACCTTCAGGAATTGCGGCTTGATATAAACGAATATATCAGAACGCTTGAGCAGATTGGAATCGAGCTTCTCGAACCGTTTGGCGTTGAAGCTGAACGACGCAAGGGCTTTCCAGGACTCTGGGTTGAGAACCGAAAAATCGCCTCAATTGGCGTGCGGGTTTCGAGGCAAATTACTCATCACGGAATGGCGATAAATATCCGAAACGATTTAGACATCTTCGATTCAATCGTCCCCTGCGGCCTTGAGAATATCGAAATGACTTCGGTCTTTAATGAAATCAGCAAAGAGTACTCAATGCAAGAGGCGAAAAACTATTTGTCTCAGCTTCTTGTGCGGCATTTTGGTTCCGAAAGCAACATGGGCTTCAAGCCCGTGAAAAACACGGCCAGGATGGCCGTGCCACGACTGCCTGATTGGCTAAAGAGGCCAATGCCTATGGCAGGGGAATATAGCAAAACAAGCGATATTGTGAGTTCGCTTGGTCTTGAGACGATATGTATGAGCGCTAATTGTCCCAATCGCGGCCAATGCTGGGCAAGAGGAACGGCTACCGTTTTGATTCTGGGCAATATCTGCGCGCGGGGCTGCAAATTCTGTTCGGTCGCCAAAGGCAAACCATTGCCGGCTGATACCACTGAGCCGGGACGGATAGCGGAACTGGCGAAAAAGCTCAAATTGCAATATCTCGTAATAACAAGCGTCAACCGCGACGATTTGCCTGATGGCGGAGCGTGGCATTTCCGCGATTGTATTAACGAGGTTCACAAGCAATGTCCCGATGTTAAATTTGAAATCCTGACGCCTGATTTTCGCGATTGCCAAATCGAAGCGATTGATATTCTCGCCACAGAGATTTTAAGCCACCCCGCTTCGCTAAAGCTACGCAGGGCAGGCAGAGGACACACCCCGGCCAACGGATTGCCGGGGCAGGAAGGTCACAGAGAATTTGTATTTGCTCACAACGTTGAGACCGTGCCTTCGCTGTATAAAAAAGCCCGGGCGGGCGGCGATTACAAACGCTCGCTCAACCTGCTGAAAATCGCGAAAGACAAATACGGCAACATGCCGACCAAGTCATCGATTATGTTAGGCCTTGGTGAGACGGATGAAGAGGTCGAGCAGGTCCTGAAAGATTTACGGGCCGTCGGCTGCGACCGGCTGACAATCGGGCAATATCTCAAACCCTCCAAAGATTCACTCGATGTTGTTGAATACGTCACGCCTGAGAAATTCGATTGGTGGAAACAAAAAGCAACCGAGCTTGGCTTTAACTGGGTCATCTCCGCCCCCTTCGCCCGCAGCTCGTATTTCGCGGAGATGGCTACAACGGCATAGCATTATTGCCATTGGCGAGATTTTTCAGCAGCGATTCAAGCTCGTCTCTTCGGGGTTTCAAATCCTTTCGCACGGCATGTTGATTAAGCCAATATACTCCCCAAAAGACAAGTACCACGATTAGCGCAACGAATAGACATTCGAGCAATACTAATTTCGCAGGCAACACGCTGAACAAATGGCAGTTGATAGCAATAAGAACCATAGCTACCCCTGCTCCCGGCGGTAGCAAATACCACCAAAAGACATTTTTCAACAGCCAAATCTGATGGTTGACCTGCCTTAAAGAAGATTCGATACAGGCAAGCAGGGATTCGGTATGCCCGGGTTCCTTTTTTCTTTGGAGATGACGGTCAATTATAAAAAATGCAGCTACATACAGGCACGTAATCGCCAAAATTACATAAGAGCCGGCTATCCACATATTTTCTGCGCGCTTAAATGCGTCGTACAGGAATACGCCTACCATAATAACCGCAACGGCAACCTCGCGGAAGTCACGCCAGAAGATGGTAGATTCAAAGGCATCCTTGTTTCTTTTGACTTCACGAATCAGCAAGTCCGAATCGATAGTCAGTTTTGAGGCGGCCGCGTCTTTTTGCCAGTAGTTTTTTTGCAATTCATTAAAAGTCATCGACAAGCCCACCCAAAAGTAAAGCCAATTGTTTTTTTGCCCGGTTTAATTTCACGCCGACGTTACTTTCTGAAATTCCAATTATTTCCGCCATTTCATCATAACCAAGACCGTCCAGGTGCATAAGAACTATGGATGTGTCAACCTTCGAAAGTTTCCTGATCGCCTCATACAGTCGTTCGATAATTTCCTGTGATGGCTGTGAATCTCCGGTCTGTTGTTGCGGCGTAAATGTTATCAATCTGTCACGATGTTTTCGCCGGTTCTTTTCGCCGCGATTCCAGACTATCGCCGTATTCAAAGCCACCCTGTATATCCAAGTTGATACCTTGGCTTTACCTTCAAAGCGGGGAATCGACAGCCACAGTTGCAGGCAAATCTCCTGGAACAGGTCATCCTGGTCCGC
>Ga0315273_10003039_pt1 | contig 20147 bp, 24 predicted proteins | sample YL17G02_0_MG_FD_205753 | JGI IMG/M metagenome (GOLD analysis project Ga0315273, IMG submission 205753) | Sediment microbial communities from Yellowstone Lake, YNP, Wyoming, USA - YL17G02_0 | ecosystem: Environmental > Aquatic > Freshwater > Lake > Sediment | place: USA: Wyoming | collected...
GATGACCGCGGCATTCGCGAGATTGTCCTCGCCCGGCAGCTGGACCTTGACCGAGGGGATGCCGACTGCCCGCAGACGCCCCTGCATCTGATCCCAGCCGGCCGCGGAGCCGTGGTAGCCGTAGACGAGCAGGACGGTGCGCGCCCCGGTCTCGGAGATCGACACGATCGGGACGCCGACGAGCAGGCAGACAGCGGCGATGACCGCTGCCAGGCGCTTGAGCACGATGCGGCGCCCTCAGGCGCTCGCTTCGGAGACCTGCTGCCCCCCGCCGTAGTACCGGCGCTGGAAGTACAGGGCGACGTTGACCAGTGAGATGAGGACCGGCACCTCGACGAGCGGGCCGATGACGGCCGCGAAGGCCACCCCCGAACCGATCCCGAATACGGCGACCGACACCGCAATGGCCAGCTCGAAGTTGTTGCTGGCGGCCGTGAACGACAGCGACGCGCTCTTGGGGTAGTCGACCCGGATCCGGTGGCTCAGCCAGAAGCTGACGAAGAACATCACCACGAAGTAGATGAGGAGCGGGATGGCGATCCGGACCACGTCGAGGGGGATCGAGACGATGAGCTGGCCCTTGAGGCTGAACATCACGATGATCGTGAACAGCAGCGCGACGAGCGTGATGGGGCTGATCCGCGGGATGAACACGCGCTCGTACCACTCCCGGCCGCGCCGCCGGATGAGCACGAACCGCGTCAGCATGCCGGCGATGAACGGGATTCCCAGGTAGATGAACACGCTTCCCGCGATGTCGGCGATGCTGACGTTGACGATGCTGCCCTTGAGCCCGAACAGCGGCGGCAGGATCGTGACGAAGAACCACGCGAAGACGCTGTAGAAGAGCACCTGGAAGATGCTGTTGAAGGCCACCAGCCCGGCGCAGTAGTCCGTGTCGCCCTTCGCCAACTCGTTCCAGACGATGACCATCGCGATGCAGCGGGCCAGCCCGATCATGATCAGGCCCACCATGTACTCCGGGTAGTCGTGCAGGAAGACGATCGCGAGGACGAACATCAGGATGGGCCCGATGACCCAGTTCAGCCCGAGCGAGAGGCCCAGCACGCGGGTGTTCCGGAAGACGTCGCCCAGCTCCTCGTAGCGGACCTTGGCGAGCGGCGGGTACATCAGGAGGATGAGGCCGATCGCGATCGGGACGTTCGTCGTCCCGACGGAGAAGCTGTTGATGAAGGATTCGCTCGCGGGGATGAAGTAGCCGATGGCGACGCCGAGGACCATCGCACCGACGATCCAGAACGTCAGGTAGCGATCCAAGAACGACAGCCGCCGAGTCACGCCCGCCTTCGCCGGCGTGGCACCCGGTGCCGAGTCGTACCTGATCTCCCGCGCCATCAGCGTCTCCTCTCGCTCATCGCCCTATCGCAACGCATCGAACTCGGCGCAGGGGACCTGTCGACCCCGGCCCGGCCAGGGACCATGCCCCGATCGCGGCGCTCAGCACCACCACGGCGGTCCTTCTTGCGCAACAACGAATCGGGGGCGCCTCGGCGATCCTATCAGCGACCCGTGAGATGGCGGGCGCGGCATCTGTCACAGAAATCCGGGCCGACGGGACCGACGCGGCGGTCCACCTCAGCAGCAGGCGGCCGTGACGCCGGCCTCGGTATTGGAGGTCGCACAGCCGCACGAAGCATCAGGCTGGCCGGAGGCCACCGCGGGCTGGGCGGAGGAGCTGTCGCCGCAGGCGCAATCCGGCCCGCATGCCGACGCGGGACTGTCTCCGAGTGCCGGCGCGGCAGGCACCATCGGGAGCGCCGACATGACGATCGACGTGGCCTCGCCGGCCGTGAGCCTGGCAGCCTGGTCCTGGACCGCGCGCGCGGCTGCGATCGCCTGGTCAAGCTCGTCGAGGGAAACGCCGACGGCAATCGCCGCCGCGACGTGCTTGCGCAGGTTGGCAACCGAGTTGGCGCCGATCGCCGAACCCACGGCAGCGAGTTCCTTGGCGCGGTTCGAGTCGTCGCAGCAATCGGTGGCGACGGGTCCAGCGAGACCGAGCAGATCGCGCGCTCGACCGGCCATCCGGACCTGGGCGTCGCGCTTCACGCACTCCGCGTCCTCGATGGCCTTGAGGAGGGCGTCCGGCGCAAGACCCGCCCGGGCTCCCGCGACCACGTGGTATTCGAGGCACGGCTGGCAGCCGGCACCGACGCTTGCTCCGATGGCTGCGACTTCGCGCTCGGTCATGGTCAAGGTCATCTTCGTTCTCCTGCTGTCAACCACGTGACCGTGGTTGTCGTTGGTTTGCGCCGCCCCACCCGGGCGGCCGATCAGTCGTCGATGAACGTGCACCGTTCGCACCCACCCGCGCGACAGGCGTGCGCCCCGGCCGAGACTTCGCCAAGCGAACCGGCCAGCTCCACGAGCGATGTCTCAAGTGCCCGGAGTTCGTCGATCGTCGTCCGCACCTCGCCCAGCCGCCGATCCACGAGTCCGCCCAGGCGAGTCTCGAAGCTCGCACACGAGTCCCCAAAGGCGAGTCCGACCAGTTCCCGGATCTCGGGCAATCCCAGACCCAGAATCCGGGCCCGCCGGATGAGCCGGAGGCGGCTGAGGTCGGCCTCGGCGAAGACCCGGTACCCCGACTCGGCCCGAGCCGGCGCCGGCAGGAGCCCCGCCTCCTCGTAGAAGCGGATGGTACGGACGGGGAGGCCGGTGAGCCGCGCTGCGGCCCCGATGGTGAGTGCGCTGCCGATCATGGGCACACGCTACAGCCTCCAGTCACTGGAGGGTCAAGTGGGTGGCGCGCTGACCGCTCGGCTGTCGGACGATGCTGCACCGGAGGGCGCTGAGCCGGGCTGGAGGCAGAGGTGCGCGAGTCGACCCGCGTCCCCTGGCCCCAGGCCGAGGCGCCGCAGGCTCACGACGAGTCGCAGCCGGGCAACGTCCTCGTCCCCGTAGTCGCGATATCGGTTAGCGCGACGCTCCGCCAGCGGGAGCACCCCGACCTCCTCGTACCAGCGAACTGCGGAGGTCGCGATCCCGGCGCGGCGCGCGAGCTCGGAGACCTTCACACCGCTCCCGCCCGATATCCGCGCGCCTCGCGCAGCTGAGCCACGAATTCGTGCGGTAGGTCGCTCGCGAGGATCCCGGCAGCCGCTCGTTCGAGGTCGTAGGCAACCCGGCGGAATTCGAGCGCGCCGGTGGCGGTGTCGAGCAGCGCCCAGCAGCCACGAGGATCGCCGTCCTTGGGCTTGCCCGCGGAGCCGTCGTTGATGAAGCGGGTCCCCGCCACGGTCCTGTCGTAGGGCCGGTGCGTGTGCCCGCACACGATCACGTCGGCGTTGGCACCGGCAGCGATCCGGGAGAACGTGCTGTCGGGCTTGTCCTCGTAGAGGTACTCGTTGATGCGGCGCGGGGAGCCGTGGACCAGGAGGAACCGCTGGCCGTCCGCCTCGAACCGGATCTCGCGCGGCAGCGATCGCAGCCAGGCCCTGTTGGCGTCGCTCGTGTGCGTCTTCGTCCAGGCGAACGACCGGTCCCCGAGGGTCTCCTCGATCGGATCGGTGTAGGCGCAACCACACTCGGCAAGGTCGAAGCCGGTGCCCTCGTCGTAGTTGCCCATGACGGTCTGGATGCCTTCGGCCTGGAGTCGCTCCAGGACCTCGTTCGGCCACGGCGCGTAGCCCACCAGGTCGCCCAGCACGTAGCGGGCGTCGACGCCCACGCTGGCAATGTCAGCCAGCACCGCATCGAGCGCGGGCAGGTTGGCATGGATGTCGGAGAGGAAGGCGAGTCGCATGGCAGGAATGTAGACCCTCAAGTGAGTTGAAGGTCAAGAGGGCCGCGGCCGTATTCGGGTAGGACGGCAGCGCCATCCGCGACGACCGGTTGCGAGGCCACGCGTTCCTCCTGCATGCACCGGCAACAACGGTCAGCGTCAGAGCCCTGGATGAAACCGCTCGTCGCCGGGCTGACATCTCGGGCCATCGTGCAGTGCGATGATGTCGCCATGACCCGGGTGGAATTCCTCTGGTTCGATGGCTGTCCCAGCCACCAGCCCGCACGCGCCCTTCTCGACGAGGTGATCGCGGCGGTCGCCCCCGGCACTCCCGTTGAGGCGACAGACGCGTCCGACCCTGACGTCGCCACGGCCCAACGGTTCCCTGGCTCGCCGACGATCCGCGTCGATGGCATCGACATCGACCCGGGCTTCGTCGATCCCGGCGACTACACGCCACGATGCCGGCTGTTCCGAACGGCCGAGGGACTGCGCGGCGTCCCGCCGCGTGAATGGATCGAGGAGGCCCTGGTCCGCGCCCAGGGCCGTCCGGGCAGGTAGCCGAACGAGGCGACTTCCAGCCACGATCGATCGCCTGTCCCGGTGGCCCCGTTCCGCCGCGACAGCCGTGGCCAGCAGGCGTGTCCGCTTCCCGGTCAACCCAAGAGGAGCGACTTCAGGCCGGCGATGACGAGGACAGCCGCGAGAGCGCGGCGGAGCGCGGGTGCCCCAAGCCGGCGGGCGCCGAGTTCCGCTCCAATGAGGCCGCCCGCCGCGGCGACCAGCAGCCAGACGGGCAGTGCCAGCGGCAGAGCCTGGACCGATGTGACGTTTCCCAACAGGCCCGAGATCGAGTTGGCAAGGATGAACGCCGCAGAGATCCCTGACGCAGCACGGGCCTCCGACCAACCCGCAAAGAGGATCAGCGGCGTCAGGAAGATGCCGCCCCCGGTACCGGTCAGACCGGACAGGAGGCCGATCGCGGCGCCGGCGACGACCGCCGGGACGAACGGGATGTGCGTGGTCTTGCCGGCGCTTTCGCCGGACCGTCCCGCGGTGCGAAAGAGTTGGACCGCCGCCACCAGCAGAACCACACCGACGGCCGGCTTGTAGACCGCGGCCGGGAGGACCAGCGCGCCGCCGATGAAGGCGAGCGGGATCGAGCCAATGAGGAACGGTACGAGCGCGCGCCAGGGGACGTGCCCCGCGAGGTGGAACCGGATGGTGACGATGCTCGCCACGAGGATGTTCAACGCCAGCGCGGTCGGGCGCATCGTCGCCGGGGCGACGCCCACCAGGGCCATCGCAGCGAGATAGCCGGACGCGCCTGCGTGCCCGACCGACGCGTAGAGCGTGGCCGCGGCGAAGAAGGCAACGGCGAGCAACACAACGTCGGTCATCGCTGTCGATGCTGGCACACGAAGCCCGGCTTCAGGCGCTCGACAGCCATCCGGCCGCCGTGCTTTCCATCAGCGCCGCCACACAGCGCCCGACCGCACCGCCGCGAGCGTGCGCGTAGCGACGACCACCCAGAACACGACGAGGCCGACGAACAGGATCACCGCGATGGCCTCGAGCACCCCGGCATGCCATGCGCGGGCCAGCGCGAGCGTGCTCGCTGCGCAGGCGCCGAGCGGGAATGTGAAGGCCCACCAGCCGAGCCCGTACGGAAGCCGGCCGCGCCGCAGATAGGTGCCCAGCAGGACTGCGGCGGCGGCGAGCCACCAGGCGCCGAACCCCCACAACGCCGAGGCCCCGATGAGGGAGACCGCGCCGACGGCGGGCCCAGCGTCGCCCCACAGGGGTGCGCCCACCTGGCCGAGGCGGATGAGCGCGAGGCTCCCGACGCCGATGGGCCCGAGTCCGATCCACAGCGACGGCGCCAGCGGTGCGGCGGGCAACGGGTGGAACACGAGCCGGTCGTACAGCAGGGACGCGACGAGGACGAACAGCAGGAGGCCCATGCCCCAGGAGCCATAGCCGACGGCCAGCACCAGGCCGAGATCAGCCGCCCCGACGCGGGCTGCGAGCGGCGCCAGCACCAGCGGCACGATGATCATGACGACCGGCGGGATGAACCAGCCACCGTTCACAGCCTGGGGCTCCACGCCGTGGCTGGTGAACAGCAGCGCCGCGAAGACCACGCTCATCGCGAATGCCAGCACGATCCCCGCAGCCGCGAGGACCGCGACAAGCGCGAACGTCGCGTCCCCCGACAGGACGGACGGGCCGACCGTCGCGATCCCGACCGCCAGTACGAGGAGGCCGGCCGGAAACGTCGCGTGCAGGGCCCCCAGCACGGGGTTGGACAGGTCCTCGCGCGCGGCATCGGGGTGGCGCACCCAGCGGGCGACGTACGGGACCCCGAGACCGACTGCGAGCACCGCGGACAGCCCGACCATCAGCACGCCGAAGCCTCGAAGGACGTCACCCATGCCCGCGGACATCAGGCCGGTCCTCCGGCCGGGATCGCCTCGGCGACCACCTCGCCAGTCACCTCGCACGCATGCAGGAGCGTGTTGTAGATCGTCCCGAAGCTCGCGAGGTTGCGCTCAAGGAGCTCGACCCGGTGCTGCGGCTCGTCCGTGGCGAGACGCAGCTGGTAGCGGATCCGCGTGATCCTCGGCGGGCGATCCTCGCGCTCCAGCACCACGTGGACGTGCGCCCCCTCGTAGCGGAACGGCAGCAGGTGCGAGAAGCGCTCCACGTTCTTGAGCATGCACGCCGCGAACGCCGCTCCGAGCAGGTCCGCGGGGCCGAAGAGGTCGTCGGAGAGATCGACCCCGGTGTCGAAGCGGATCTCGGCGTGCCGGGTCCGCCCGATCGAGATCCCGGGCCCGGTGCGGCCGGCATCGACCGTGTAGGTCAGGACAGGTCCCGGCGTCGGCTCCATGTCATCGCTCGGTCAGCCAGCCGACGATGTCGCCGGCCGAGGGAACCCGGCCGGAGCTCACGACCCGGCCGTCGATCACGAGCCCGGGTGTGCTCATGATCCCGTAGGCCATGATCGCTGCGTAGTCGGTCACCTTGGTGATCTGCGCCTCGATGCCGGCCAGGGCGACGGCTTCACGGGTGTTCTTCTCGAGGCGCACGCAGTTGTTGCAGCCGGGTCCCAGGACCTCGATCTTCGTCATCAGATGGGTTCCTTTCGCTTGGTTCATGCGTAGAGGGCGTTGAAGAGGTAGCCCACGAAGAGGATCCCGGACGCCACGATGGCCACGAAGACCGCGATGAGACGCGGCTTCATGACCCGGCGCAGGATCACCAGCTCGGGCAGCGAGAGGGCGGTGATTGCCATCATGAACGCGAGGGCGGAGCCCAGCGGCAGGCCCTTCCCGATCAGGGCCTCCACGATCGGGATGGTCCCCGCGGCGTTGCTGTAGAGCGGCACCCCGAGAGCGACGAGCGCCGGGACGGCGAGCGGGTTGCCACTGCCGCCGATCGACACGACGAGCTCGGTCGGCACGAAGCCGTGGATGAGCGCGCCGATCCCGATGCCGAGGAGGACGAACGGCAGGACCTTCCAGACGAGGCTGCGCGTCGAGGCCCAGGCATCCCGGACCCGATCCTGCAGGGTCAGCCGCATGGCGATGGTCTGACGGGGGCCCGCGTGGATCGCCCACACGTAGTCCTCGACGTAGCGCTCCAGGCCCAGGCGGCCGATGACGAGCCCGGCCAGCACCGCGACCGTCAGGCCGGCAAGCGTGTACACGATGGCCACCGCAGGGCCGAACAGGCCCCACAGCAGGACGATGGCGATCTCGTTGACCATCGGCGACGCGATCAGGAATGCGAAGGTGACGCCGAGCGGGACACCGGCCTCGACGAAGCCGATGAACAGCGGCACGGCAGAGCAGGAGCAGAACGGCGTCACGACCCCGAAGCCGGCCGCCGCGAGGGTGCCTGGCAGGACGCCCCGTCCCGCCAGGGCCTGGCGCACCCGTTCCGGCGAGACGTACGAGCGCAGGAACGAGACCAGGGTCACGATCCCGGTCAGGAGGAGCAGCACCTTGGGCACGTCGTACAGGAAGAACGCCACGGCGTCGCCCAGCTGGGACCCCTCCTCCAGCCCGAGCAGGTCGTAGGCGGCCCAATTGGCGAGCGGCAGATTGATGAACCAGGCGAACAGCCAGGCGATGACCCCCAGAAGCACGGTTGGCCAGAAGGGAACGGTGACGCGCCGGAGCGCCAGGGTGGTCATCGCAGGAGGCTGCCGATCCGGTCCAGCGCCGCGGTGCAGGCGGCTTCGTCGCGCTCGTAGTAGACCCAGCGGGCATCCACCATATGGCGACTCGCACGGACCAGGCCGGCTCGCCGCAACCGGGCAAGGTGGTTGCTCACGTTGTTCTGGCGCTCGTCGAGCGCGGCGGCCATCTCGCACACGCAATGGGGGCCGGACTTCAACAGCGCGAGGATCGCGGCCCGGACCGGATCGCCGAGCACCGCCGCGACCGCCGCAGTCTCGGTGACATCGGGCGCGGCGATGTCGAGCCGCAGCTCTGGCAGGACCGGAAGCTCAATCCTCACGGCATCACTCTCGAGTCTTGGCGGGCAGTCGAGCGCTCATCGGGATCCGTCCCTTCGTCCGCTCGGCGAAGAGCGCGGCGACCGGGAGGTCGAGCGGCGTTCCATTGACCCGCAGACGGATCTCAAGTGGGCACGCTCGGGCCAGCGTCCGGGTGATCGTCCCGTACCGGAGCGCGAGCTCGACGACGCGACGAACCCGCTCCGGCGAAGAGGTCGAACTGATCTCGGCATCGACGACGACCGACGTGACCGCCGGCGGATCGTCGGACCGCGTTGCCGCAACCCGCAACTCGACCCGGTCTAGGACGATGTGGGCGCTGTCGGCCGTGGAGCGAAGGTTCCGGGCAAGGCAGCCCGCAAGAGCCGCCAGCAGCGACTCAATCGGCGAGGGTCCGTCGATGTCGTCATCCGGCGTGGAGTTCAGGACCCCATCCCAGAGAACACCGGCAGCCCGGGTGCGCTGGCCGGGGACCGCAGCGACCTCGATCAGGTAGACGGGCTGGGCCCCGGGCTTACGGACGATGCCCCGCGGCGGGGGGTCTCCGGCTGCCGCGGACGCTGTCCCGCGAGCGGCCGTTGTCCCGTCGGCTGAGGCGGTGGTGGTGGCATTCATCTCAGCGGCAATCGTATCAGTGTGTGGTGATGTGTCCGCCGCTGCCACAGGGCCCGGCTTGAGGGGCCGAAGGACCCCAGGCTTTGTCGGGTCTGGGCTCAGCAGCAAGAGGCCGCGACGCCAGCCTCGGATCCGGAGGTCGCACAGGCAGCGTGCGGTGACGCCCACCGGCGGACCGGGCTGGGCACCACCGGGAAACACAGGCCATTCGGACCGGGCCGATACCGGGCCGAATGGCCCCGACAATCCGCGACCAACGGCCCCCCGTTGAGTCTGCTGGCAGCCCGAGGATGCCCATGAAAGCAATCAGGGAGGGTGCCAGTGGATCTCGTTCAGCTGACCAGCCGCCGCGAGTTCCTGAAGTACACGGCTGCCGGCGCGGTGGCAGCGTCCGTGATCGCCCACGAGGTGGTCGACGCCGCGACAGCCCCTGAGCGCAAGCATCACTGGGGCATGGTCATCGACACGCGGCGGTGCATTGGCTGCGAAGCCTGCGTGATCGCGTGCAAGATCGAGAACCAGACACCGCCCGGCGTCTACTACACGGTCGTGACGAAAGAGCCGTTGCCGGGAGCGCACAACGATCGGCCCGTGTTCATGACCAAGCCGTGCTTCCACTGTGACGAACCGCCGTGCGTGCCGGTCTGTCCGGTGAACGCCACGTACAAGCGAAAGACAGACGGGATCGTGGTCGTGGACTACGACCGCTGCATCGGCTGCCGGTATTGCCTCGCGGCCTGCCCGTACCAAGCGCGCTTCGCTGACTTCGGCGATGAGTACACGCTCAGCCCGCTGGCCCCTCCGACGGTCTCGCCGGAGTACAAGCAGTACCGGGAACGCATCCCGGGCACGTCACCAATCGGCAATGCCAGGAAGTGCACCTTCTGCCTCCACCTCCAGGACGAGAAGGGCGAGTACAGCCGCGACGAAGGCCGGTGGCCGGCCTGCGCCAAGACATGCCCGGGGCACGCCATCATCTTCGGTGACCTCGACGACCCTGAGAGCGAAGTCGCGACGATCCTGCGCGAGCGCAACGCAGTCCGGCTCAAGGAGGAGCTCGGGACCGAGCCCTCCGTCTTCTACCTGCTCTGAGGGGGCCCGCAATGACGCTCAAGCGTACCTTCTGGGCCGTCGGACTCTTCGGCCTGATCGCATTCGCGTGGGCCCTCTACGTCCGCTTCTTCGTCCACCCCGATGCCTCGAATCTTGGCTCAGTGGTGCCGTGGGGACTGCACGTCTCGCAGTACATCTACTTCGTGGGGCTCTCGGCGGGCTCGTTCCTCATCTCGTCGCTGATCTATGTCTTCGGCATCAAGCGGTTTGAGCCGATCGGCCGCCTGGCCGTCTTCACCGCCATCGTGACCCTGGTCCTGGCGCTGCTCACCATCGGGCTGGACATCGGCCATATCGAACGCTTCTGGCACGTCTTCATCTTCGTCAACCCGACTTCGCCGATGGCGTGGATGATCTGGATGTACTCGGTCTACATGGTCCTGCTCATCGTGGAGTTCTGGTTCCTGATGCGGCGTGACCTCGTCGTTGCGTCTCGCCTGCCCGGATGGCGCGGACCGCTGTCGCGGATCATGGCGCTCGGCGGTCGGGACGCGAGCGACGCGGGCCTCGCGCGCGACATGCGTGTCGTGAAGGTCGCGGCCACGCTCGGTGTGCCGCTGGCGATCATGTTCCATGGCGGCGTGGGCGCCCTGTTTGGTGTCCTCGCGGCCCGGGCCTACTGGCACACCCCGCTCTTCCCGATCATCTTCATCGTCGGGGCACTCGCGTCGGGCGGTGCCGCGCTGGTCGTGGCGAGCGCCATCTTCCAGGAGGGCTGGAAGGCGCACCGAGAGATGGTCGTCGATCTCGGACGGCTCGTGCTGGGCTTTCTCCTGCTCGACATCGGCCTCCAGATCTCGGAGATCCTGATCGGGCTCTACGGCCAGAATCCCGACTACCTTGCAAGCCTCTCCCTCGTCGTCGCGGGACCCTACTGGTTCGTCTTCTGGGGTATCCAGGTCGGGTTCGGCATGGTCGTCGCCCTGACCTGCCTGGCGACGCCGCTCCGCCACGATCCACGCGCGGTCGTCATTGGCTGCGCCGCGATCGTCGTCGCCTTCGTCGGCGTACGGCTGAACATCGTGCTGCCCGGCATGTCCCCAGAGCAGGTCCGCGGCCTGACCAACGCCGTCTCCGATCCACGGATCACGAGCGACTACTTCCCATCAACGTGGGAGTGGATCCTTTCGCTCGGAATCGTCTCCTTCGGTCTCATCGTCTTCGGACTTGGCGAGATCTTCCTGCCGCTGAGCCGCCACCTTCCGCTGACACGTAAGACCGAGGAGGCCCGCTGATGGACCAGAACGTCTCTCGACGCCGCTTCCTCAAGACCCTTGCCGCCGTCAGTGGCGGGGCGGCTGGAGTCGCCGTGACGAACGCGACTGCCGGAGTCGTCCGCGGCGCCGAAGGGCCAGCCCCAGGGCCCGCCGCGCTGGACCAGCGGTACGGCCGCAACGCCGGCGCATGGATCGCCTCGTGCTGCAATGCCTGCGGCGGACAGTGCGGGATCATGGCCCACGTGATCGAAGGCAAGGTCGTCAAGATCGAGCCAAACCCATGGAACCCGAACAACTACTCGAACATCTCCACGGACTTCTTCGCCGACTACGACCCGGCGATCGGCGTTCGACAGGGGGCGGCGATCTGCCCGAAGGGCAATGCCGGCACGTTCAGCCTGTACGACCCTGACCGCGTGACGACGCCGATGAAGCGCACGAACCCCAAGAAAGGGGTGGACATCGACCCGGGCTGGCAACAGATTTCCTGGGACCAGGCCGTGGCGGAGATCTCCGCCAAGCTTCGCACGAGTCGTGACGCGGGGCACGCGGAGGAACTCCTGTGGTGGAGCGAGGATCACTCCTTCACCCATCCCCAGCAGGACTTCTGCGCCCTCTACGGCACGCCCAACTACTCGAACCACGCCAACCTGTGCGATGTCGCGCGCAAGGCCTCGTTCAAGATGATGATGGGCGACGAACGCCCGCTTACCGACTTCGTACAGTCGAAGTACATCCTGCTTTTCGGCTGGAACCCAACCTCAGCCATCAAATGGGTCCACCTGCCGCGCATCATCACCAAGGCGCTGGAGGACGGCGCGAGGATGGTGGTCGTGGACCCGAACCTGTCGGACACCGCCGCCAAGGCCCAGGAGTGGGTCCCCATCCGGCCCGCAACCGATGGTGCCTTCGCGCTCGCCATGGGGCACGTCATCGTTCGCGACAAGCTGTACGACGAGGCGTTTGTGAGCCAATGGTCGGTGGGCTTCGAGGACTACGCGAAGCTCGTGGCTGGGACGACGCCGGAATGGGCGGAGCAGATCACGTCGGTTCCCGCCAAGACGATCGAGCGAATCGCGCGTGCCTTCGCGACCACCAAGCCGGCTGTCGCCGATGTCTGGTCCGGACCCGGCCAGCACACCAATGGCGTCCAGGGCGGCCGCGCCATCGCCCTGTTGAACGCCCTCGTCGGATCGATCGATCGGCCGGGCGGCATGATCATGCCCGACAAGCGCGGGTCAAAGTGGAACCAGGCATCGCCCGAGAAGCCGATCGAAACGCCACGCTTCGACGGCCTGAGCGATCTGCCGTGGGGGCACTCTTCGGGCGTTTACGGCCGCGGGTTCCAGCGGCTGCTCGATGGCTCCGGGCCCTACGCCCCCAAGATCGGTGTCTGTGTCTTCCAGAACCTGGTCATGTCCGGGCCGGGCTCGGCACGCGTCGAGGAGGCGCTGAAGAAGCTCGAGATGTTCGTGGTGGTTGACACGAACGAAAGCGAGACGGCCCGATTGGCCGACTATCTCATCCCGGGCACGCATTACCTGGAGCGCTACGACGTCAACAGTCACTGGGTCACCTGGTCCGTGCTCGGCCTGCGCCAGCCAGTTGTCGGCGGGCCGCAGGCTCCCAGCAAGTACACCTTCCGGGGCGGCATCTTCGGGCAGATGGCCGAGTACGAGTTCGTTGCGGCGCTCGGCCGCGAGCTGGGGCTCAAGGACAAGGATGGCAATGACTTCTTCCGGATCGGGGCAGTCTCTCGTCAACCAGTCGAGAGCCTCACGACCTGGTATGAGGAACAACTGTCCAACGAACTCAAGACCGGCGCGCCCGGCAAGACTCTCGACGAGATGAAGGCGCTGCCCGGGGCGGTCTGGATCGACGCCAAGGGAACCACATACGAGAAGTACGCCGAGGCCATGAAATCCAAGCTGGTGCTGGACCCCGACGGATCGGTGTGGGACAAGAAGGCGGACGACCCCAAGCGCAAGCAGATCGCGGTTGTTGTCAGCGACGTGCTGTTCGACAAGCCCGAGGCAGACGGTGGTGTCCAAGTCGGGCGAATCATCGCCGGCCAGGCCTGGTTCACTGACGGCGACAGACTCCTGAGCGGACCGAAGCTCAAGGGCACCAAGCCCAGCCAGATCGGCTACGCGATGGGCGGGACGGATCCGCGGCGGGGTTTCTTCACCCCATCCGGCAAGATCGAGTTCGCCAACGCCAAGTACGCCGAGAAGAAGGACCTGACGGGCACGCCGGTCGATCCGGTGCCAACCTACAAGCCTCGCGAGTGGCAACCTGACGCAGAGTATCCGCTGTACCTGATCAACTGGAAGGAAGCCAGCCATACGCACACGCGCTCACAGAACAACCCGCTGCTCATGGCGATCAAGGGATCGAACCCCCTGCGGATGAATACAGAGACGGCGGCGCGACTCGGCTTCGAGGATGGCCAGAAGGTGATCGTCGAGTCGCCCTACGGGTCCACGACCGCAGTCCTGCAGGTCACCACGGCCATCCATCCCGAAGTGGTCGGCGCCCAGCACGGCTTCGGCCACCGGGCGCTGGGGCGTGTCGCCAAGGGCGTCGGGACGTCGTTCGGCGATCTGAACCGGATCGCCTTCGATCCCCTCTCCGGACAGGCAACTCACAAGGAGATCTGCGTCCGCGTGCGAAAGGCCTGAGCGGCACTCCGAGAAGGAAGACCCATGACCCAGCGCAATCGTGACTACCTGCCTCGCGTCTACCGCGATCTGCGAGCGGCGAACCCCGAGATCGCCGAGGCATATGACGCACTCGGCGACGCCTGCCGCCAGGCCGGTTCCTTGAGCGCCCGGGAGCAGCGCCTCGTGAAGCTCGGGATCGCGATCGGCCTGTCGTCTGAGGGCGGTGTGCGCTCGCACGTCAGGCGGGGCCTGGGCGAGGGCATCACTGGCACGGACCTCCTGCACGCCATCGCGATCGCCATCCCGACGGCCGGGTTCCCGGCAACGGCGGCCGCGTATCAGTGGGCCACGGAGGTCCTGGATAGCCCGGACAAGCCGGCGAAGTAGCGCGGCCCGGCGCCCACGCGCAGGCGCCGCGGGCAAACCAGGACGGGTCACCGAGGCGAAGAACTGCCCGGCCTGGCCGGAACAGCTCGCGGGATCAGGCCTCCAGGATCGCCCGCGAGACCCCTGCCTCCATGTCCCAGTCGCGGCAGCCCGTGTAGTAGGCGCCGTCGCTGAAGTAGTCCATGTGCTCGCGGAATGTCATCCGGCGGCACCGCGCCGCCGCGTAGTGGAACTGGAGGGCGCGCCTGCGGCTCGCGCTCATGTTCGCGGGCGTGCCGTGGTGGATGAGCCCGGAGAAGAAGAGCACGCCGCCCGGCTTGAGCGGAACAACCTCGACCTGCTCGACCGCCACGGCCTGGTCGGGCAGCTGGCAATCGCGAACGTGGTAGTGGCGGGCCGGCCCGGCCTGGTGCGAGCCAGGGACGATCTGCATGCACCCGTTCTCGACCGTGGCCGGATCGAGAGCGATCCAGACCCCGATGATCCCGTCGAGGGGCGTCCAGTCGAAGTAGGCGTTGTCCTGGTGCCATGGCTTCTCGCTGCCCTTGAAGGGCGGCTTCATGAGCGCCATGTCCTGCACCAGCCGGTGGCCGGGCCCGATCAGCTGGCCCAGGATCGCCATGACGTTGGGGTGCGCGGCGGCGGCGGCCAGGCGCGCCTCCACCTGGACGAATCGCGCGAGCTTGCGGATCCGCAGCTCTGGGTCGGCGGCCCGGGAATCCGTTCCGCCCTGGTCGAAGAACGGCTCCTCCTGGACCCAGATCCGGTCGCCCAGCTCGGCCCGCCGCGCGGCGAGGTCGTGGAGCCCATCCAGGCAGGCCGCGACGTCCTCCGTGGAGAGCAGCCCCTCCATCGCGAAGTAGCCGAGGTCATTGAAGCGGGCGATGTCCGCCGGGGTCAACTGCGGCCGGTACTCCGGGACGACCGTTGCGAGCGCCTGCTCGTCATCGCGGTAGAGCGTGCGCTGGATCAGCGCGGCCTGTTCGTCGGCGGTGACGACGGTGGTGGTGCCGTCATACGTCGTGACGCGCCGGGCACGTCCGCGCTCCGTGTCCGGTGCCAGGTTGTCCGCGCCGGCTCTGCCGATCTCGATCCTGCCCACGTGTCGCTCCATGCCCGGACGAGGCCCGTCCTCGGGATCATAGCCGCGGCGGACTTCCGCATGCGTCCACCGCCGATCCGGATCATCCGATCCGCCGTAACACCTCGTCGATCGCGCGCGCGGCCAGCTCCGGGTCGGTGATCATCACGTCGTGACCGGCGTCGATCCGGACCGTCGGCACGTCACGGACGCTCCACGCGGCGGCCGAATCAGCGGTCCCGTCGAGCATGCAGATGATCGCGCCGGACCGCACGTGGGGCGCGTGGAACCGCAGGCGGACCGGGTCTTCGAACGTCTTCAGTGGATGGGGCGTCAGGTTCGCGCGCACCCAGACAAGGTCTGCCGGGGATGTGATCCCGAACGTCTCATCGAAGGGGACCGGGATCAGCCAGCCATCGCCGTCGCGATCGGCGCTCGCGCGGTGCAGGTCGTCTCCACCGGGAAACACGTCGTTGGCATTCTGTCCGTCCTGCGGCATCCCTGAGTCGAGATAGATGACCGCCGCGAGGCGCTCGGCGCAGCGATCGGCGAGCACGGTCACGGGGATGCCGGCGTAGCTGTGAGCCACGACAACCGCGTCTCGCAGGTCGTTCTCCGCGAGGAGACGGACCAGGTCGGCGACATGGGTGGCCAGACCGACGTCGGGGCTCGCAAGGTCCGCCAGTTCGCCGAGGCCCGTCAGCGTCGGCGTCCACACGCGGTTGCCCGCGGCTTCAAGGATCGGTCGCAGCCTGGCCCAGCACCAGCCGCCGTGCCAGGCGCCGTGCACGAGGACAACGTCGGTCACCCCGTCGCCGCGCCGTCGAGGAGCCCGCGAACCATGGACGGGCGCGTCAGCGCCGCCGCTGGCAAGCCGGCTCCTGAGCACCGGTGCGAACAGGAATTCGTGGCCTGCTCCTTCTCGGACATTCGACCATGCCCTGCGCCAGAGTGGCGCGGACCCTCGCGGTCAGATGCTGGTGTCACATTGTATGCAATGTGCAATGTTTGGTCGACGCGTATCCTGTGGGCCGTGAGCGCCCAACCCGACCGCGAGGTCCCTGGCGAGAACGACGTGTCCCACCTCCGGGGGTTGACGCCGGTCGCTCCGCGGGTCCTTCGCGAGCAGGTCCGCGATTCACTCCGCGACGCCATCCTCTCGGCGACGCTCCCGCCGGGCACCCGAGTGGGCGAGGCCGAGACGGCGACAGCCCTCGGCGTCAGTCGAACGCCTGTGCGGGAGGCAATCCGCGAGCTGGTCCAGGAGGGCCTCCTGGCGTTCGTCCCCCACCGCGGCGCCGTTGTGGTCACCGTGTCTGACGACGAGATCGCCGCTTCCTATCGCGTCATGTCGGTGCTCGAGGAAGAAGCGATGTCCCGCGCTGCGGTCCGTCTCACGCCGCAGGACATGGAGGAGCTCCACGGCATGATCGACGAGATCGCCGACTGGGCGAAGCGAGGCGAATTCGTGGCGGCCAACAACGCGGACGTGAAATTCCACGCGAAGATCGCCGACGTCGCGCAGCTGGGCCTGCTCCGCCGAACGTGGACGACCATCGGTGACCTCGGCCGGCTGACGACCACGCAACTTGCGGCGGGCCAGAACGCCTTCCCCCGCTACCTCGAGGGCGTCGCGAACCTGAACCGGGACCTCCTTCGGGTTCTCTCGTTACGCGACCCGCGAGCGGCGGCCGAAGCCGGCCGGAGCCATCTCGAGGCAGTTCATCAGCTGTTCCTTGCCGACCTGCGGGCGGCGCCCGCGCCTGGGGAAGCCGACAACCACGAGGCGCGCTCGCCCCGCTGGCAGGACTGACGGCACCGTTCGGGTCCGCGACCTCCCTGGATTGCCTGGCCGGATGCCGGCGAACCCCTCGACCACCGGCTGGAGCGACGGTCGGTCGGGCCAGGCATCACGTGCGGTCCGCGATCGTGAACACCCTCCCCCGAAGGATGGCCCGATCCTCGAGCTGCGTGGTCGTCTCAACGTCGTAGGCCGCCAGCGCGATGAGGCCCGCTGCGGGCAGGTATCGCCGCCCGGGATCGCCGATGAGGACACGGATCCCCCGGTCCGCGGCCGCGCGGAGCCACGGCAGGACGCGTGCCGCGAGCGGACCCTCGTACCAGGTGTCCGCCGCGAGAAGGACATCCACGTCGGGTGGCTCATCGTCCAGCAGGTCGCGACCGACGAAGCCGAGGCGGATCCCGTTGGCGCGCGCATTCAGCCCCACGGCCGCCTCGGCGAACGGGTCGATGTCCGCGGCCGTCACTCCCGCGGCCCCGGCACGAAGCGCGGCGATCGCCACGAGGCCGCTCCCCGTCGCGAAGTCCAGGACGCGCAGCCCTCGGACCTCGTACGGGTGATCCAGGACGAAGCGCGCGAGTGCCAGTCCGCCCGCCCACGCGAACGCCCAGAACGGGATCGGTGCGCCGGCAGACCCGAGCGCAGCCTCCGTTGCCCGCCAGACCGGCGCAGCCTCGTCGGCCAGGTGCAACCGGATCTCCGGGATGCCAGGCACGGGCCGGATCCGCGTGTGATGGGCGACCAGCGCCCGCCGGCGCGACAGCGGGATTCGCCTCGGCCGATCCTCCGGCGGAGCAGCGTCAGAGCGACGCGAAGTCATCGGGCGGAGCGTGCCAGACTCTGCTCGTGACCGCTCGTTCCGACCTCCCCTACCGTTCCGGTGTGGGTGTCGTGCTCTTCGACGGCCAGGGCCGCGTGCTCGTCGGACACCGGATCCGCCCCACGGGCAGCGAGGTCTGGCAGTTCCCGCAGGGCGGCGTCGAGGAAGGCGAGGCCCCGCTGGATGCGGCGCTCCGCGAGCTCGAGGAGGAGATCGGAACCCGCAAGGCGGCCGTCATCGAGCAGATGGCCGGCACGGTGGACTACGACCTGCCGGAAGGCATGACCCACCCGCCGCGCTGGGCCGCCCGCTACCGCGGCCAGCGGCAGCACTGGTTCGCGATGCGCTTCCTGGGCTCCGACGCCGATCTCCACCTGGACACCGCGGATCCCGAGTTCGACGCCTTCCGGTGGATCCCGCTGGACGAGGCGGTTGCGGGCGCGCCGGGCTTCAAGCGCGATGCCTACCGCGCGGTTGGCGAGGCATTCCGGCACCTGGCCCGGCGCAGCCGCTGAGGTCCGACCCGCCGTCCACCCGAACAGGGTTCGGCCCGCATCCGGCGGCATGCATGAGAGCGTGGGGCAACGCCTCAAAAGGGCGCTCGCCCGCCGCGGACGACGACGCGGCGCGATCAGTCGATCGCGATCGAACCCGCCATCAGGTCGATGATCTTGATGTTGGCCGCGTACTGCTTCGCCGTGGAAGCCATGGTGTCCATGACGAGGGCGCCCTTCTTCCCCCGGTCGATGACGTACCCATACACGAGGGTCCCGGCGGACAGGTACCCGTTGCCGGTGGCCGCCACGTCGAAGACCCGCGCAGGCAGGCCGTCGATCGTGGTCGTACCCAACCGGCGGACCTTCCACACCGTCCTGTCCTGGTAGCCCTTCACCACCGCCGCGTAGGGCTCACCCGTCGCGTAGATCGTGACGACGACCGGCGGCAGCTCGGTGGCGGGATCCAGGGTGATGGGATGCGGATCGAAGAGCATGCACTTCCACGTGGCGTCGCCCTGGTAGGCGAACCACGACGCCGGATAGAGGACGGTGATTCCGACCTTGTCGTTGCGGCACGAGGCGGCCGCCGGGAAGGTGGGTCCGGCCGTTGCTGTGGGCTTCGGCGTCGCCGTGGGGGCGGCGGTAGCGGTCGGCGCTGCGGTTACAACGGGGCTCGGGGTGACGACCGGTGTGGGCGTGACAACCGGTGTTGCCGTGGGCGCCGGCGTCACGGCCGGTGTGGGCGTGACAACCGGTGTTGCCGAGGGCGCCGGCGTCACGGCCGGGGTTGCCGTGGGCTGGGGCGACGCGGTCGCCGCGGCGGTTGCCGCTGCGGAGGGCGAGGCGTCGTAGTCCGGCTGGCCGCGATCGGTGGCCTCAGGGCTCGCGCTCGGCGCGGACGATTCGATCACGACCGGAGTCGACGACGCGCCCGGCGGCGCGGTGCGCTGCGGGCTCGATGCCCCTGGTGTGCCTCGCGATGTTGCTCCCGGTGACGGCGTCCCCACGACCGCCCCGGCTGTGGTGGGGCGAGGGCTCGCGGATGTCGCGGGCCCCGCACCGGGCCGCACGATGACGAACGCGCCGACTGCCACGAGCGCCACCACCAGCGCGGCGGCCGCCGTCAGCAGGATCGGCCCGCGGCTGCCACCCGCGGCGCGCACGCTCGGTGGAGGAACGGGAACGGCCGGCGACTGCCACAGGAAGACGGGTGCGCTGCAGAGCTCGCATACGCGCTGCCCGTTCCACGCCGCAAGGTGGCCGTTGGAGCAGGCGGGTGCACCGGGAGGAACCGCGAACCCTGTTCCGGGCGGGCCCACCGGAACGGGCGGGTTCCCCGTCGGCGTGCCGCATGCGCCACAGAACGCCGCGCCGGGCGTATACGGTGCGCCGCACGTCCCGCAGGCGGGCGGGACGAGCGTCCCGCAGTTCGAACAGGCCGGGGCGCCCGGCGCGAGCGCTGCGCCGCAGGTTCTGCAGGCGGGACCAGCGGATGGGTACATGCCACCTCCACGTCGCCGGAGGGTCGCGCGGCGCCCGGACGCCGGCGTCCGCCTTCACGAGGGTAGCCACGGCGTCAGAGGCGCGACAGTGCCGTTCCGCACGTGCCCTTCTGACCGCGACGCCGACGGACGGAGCCGCCGTCAGGGAGCGGGTGCCGCGGGAACGAACAGGATGGCGGTG
>Ga0315273_10003040_pt1 | contig 20146 bp, 29 predicted proteins | sample YL17G02_0_MG_FD_205753 | JGI IMG/M metagenome (GOLD analysis project Ga0315273, IMG submission 205753) | Sediment microbial communities from Yellowstone Lake, YNP, Wyoming, USA - YL17G02_0 | ecosystem: Environmental > Aquatic > Freshwater > Lake > Sediment | place: USA: Wyoming | collected...
GGCGATTAGAAAAATGAAGGCAGGTTTTAGCTTAATTGAACTTATGGTAGTAATTTCAATTATTGCTATATTGGGCTCTATTATTGCCCTTAATGTTTTCCGGGCAATAGAGAAGGCAAAGATTGCCAGGGCAGTGGCGGATATGAAAGCCATAAAAACTGCTTCTTTAGCTTTCTATATCGACGTAGGAACTTTCCCACTGACATCTCTTAATCAGACGGCATACCTTCAAAGCAGTGGTCTCGTTAGTAATACTACGGGTTCTCCAAGCTGGAATGGGCCATATTTGGAAAAGGTTCCGATAATACACCCATGGAATTCAATGTACCTCTTGGGAGCTTGGAATATGGGCAGGGGGGCTGCTGGCGATTATACCCTAAAATTACTTAATAGTTGTTATCCTGGCGGCGCCGAGCAGTCTTGTGAAATACCCCTTGCTTCGATAGTCAAAATTGACCAGTTTATAGATGATGGAAATTTAGGCGGGGGCGATTTATTGGGTGCCGTCGGTGGAGGTGGGGGAAATATATGGTGGATGATGAGCTGGGATTGTTGCTCTTAAAGAAGAAATATAAAAACAGCAACCATTAAAATGGAAGTATAGCATCAGATGGAAACCAAGGGTTTTACCTTAGTTGAGCTTATTGTGGTAATAGCTGTTCTGGGTATCTTAGCTGCAGTCATTACTCCTAGTGCCTTCAGGGCCATAGAAAAGGCAAAGATTGCCAGGGCAATCTCAGATTTTAGGGTCATAAAACAGGCGGGTTTGACTATTTATATTGACTTAGGACTTTTTCCTTCAGAAGGAGCGTGGTGCGCTGGTCCGGGATTTATGAATATCTCTGATGTGCCCGCAACATACCAGAGCCAATGGAAAGGACCATATCTGGAAAAATGGCCGACAAGTTTTCCCTGGGGCACTTGCGTAACTTATTTAAGGGGTGAATGGGGCACGTGCTTTGATTTTGACGGCACCTTAAATAACGATTCTTACGCGCATTACTTTAATACTGCAAGTTTTACTACAGCGATTAAACAAAAGATAGATACTATTTTGGATGACGGTAATCTTGCTACGGGAGTTGTGAGGGATTGCCGCGGCGGCCTGTCTTATTTAATTGGCGAAGGGCCGCATTGGTAATATTGTAGTAAGAAAACTTATGTGCTAGATTATAAATAGAGGGATAATATAATAAAGGAGGCATCTGGATGATAAATTGGCGGGATAATAAAACAATAGGAATTATCGCCGGAGTAGTTTTTTTGCTCTCTATTGTTCTCATCTTTATAGTTTCGCAGCCCAAAAAAATAGAAACAACGCTTATGTCCGAATCTACGGGCGATGTTTTCAGTATGAAGGTTGCTAAAGGCACAAATTTTCCGCTTAATAATCCTAAAACCGGAATCAAAGATTTGTATCCTGCCTCAAAAGTAAAATGCGCGAAATGCGGCTGGGAAGGATATGTAATAAAAAAACCTCAGAAGATACTTACTAATGAAGAAGTTAGAGCAGGTAAGGAGGGGGGAGAAGTAAAGCCTCGTTGCCCTAAATGCGGTAGCCCTATTTAGATTTGTTTTAAGAAAAACAACAGATGAAAAGTAAAGGTTTTACCTTAATTGAATTGATGGTGGTGGTGGCAATAATCGGTATTTTGGCAGCATCTACTGCACCCACTGTAACAGGTCTTATTGATAAAGCCAAAAGGGCAAAGGCAGTATCGGAAATCCGCTCCATTGCTACCGCTGCTTTGGCTTATAAGGATGATAACGGCGTTTGGCCTGATCCAACAGCGCAGGGATGGAGTGCACACCATGGTATCAGGCATCCGCTTAATTACCTTATGCCTACAGGTGCCGGTAAAATATATCTCACTAAATATCCCTGGCCAGATCCCTGGGGAAATAATTGTGGTTATAGGATGCATTTAGGAATAGGGCCGCCTACCTACGGCTATTATCATTCTTTTGTAGTATCGAGAGGAGCAAATAGGGCCTGTGATTGCACTGGCTATCATGCTCAAAACAAGGCTTGCGGCGATGATGATATTTTTTATTTACAGTAAATATTATCTTAAGGAGGTATTGGTATGATAGACTGGCGAGAGAATAAAACCATAGGCATCATTGCCGGGGTAGTCTTTTTGCTCTCCATTATTTTTATAGTCATAATTTTACAACCGAAAAAGATACCTATGCTACTCAAGTGTGAGCGGTGCGAGACTGAATTTGAGACTAAGATAGGCGTGGGAACTAAATTTCCTATTGCCTGCCCAAAGTGCAATGCCAAAGCAGCTTATCCGGCAAGGCAAGTTCAGTGTTTAAAATGCGGCTGGACAGGAACGATAATAGACATAGGGACAGAGCTTAAGCCATTAAAAAAAGAAGAACTGGCAGCGTTGACCGAGGAGCAGAAATTAGCCCGACAGAAAGCAGGCCAAGCAGTAGTATGTCCCAAATGCGGTTCGCAAGAATTAAAGGCCTTGAAGTAGCTATCTTAAAAATAATTCCTAAGGGGGCGATAGGGATGAAAAGTAAAGGTTTTACCTTAATTGAATTGATGGTGGTGGTGGCAATAATCGGTATCTTGGCAAGTGCAACCTTACCTACGTTGGGTGGCCTTGCCGATAAGGCGAAGCTGGTTAAGGCACAATCAGAATTAGAGAGTATTGGCACAGCGATTTTAGCCTATCGTAATGACCGTAGTCAGTGGCCGATGGATTCTAATAATGATGGTTGGAACGATGCTTGCTATATTGGACGAACAGTCAGGGGTGGTTGTGGCTATGATGCTTATTGCCTTATGCCTGTGGCTTATGGTCAAACCAGATATTTAAACAGAGATGTGACCCAACCTCCCTGGGGCGGTGGCTGCAGCAGGTATGTCTGGAGGTCAAGGCCAGATGGCTGGTATGCCTTTGTGGGTTGTTGGGGACCGAATTTCAGCCGGGACACTTGTTTTTGTACCGTCAGGTCTCCAGCTGGCGATGATGTAGTCTTTTATTTAGAATAGTCTTTTTATTTGAATAAACTTAAGAAAAGGATTTTCGCTACCTTTGAAAAATAAGGTTTTTTATATAGTTCTTGGCCTCTCTTTTATCCTGATTTTAAATATTTTTTTTAATCCAGGGATAAGGGAGAGGATTTTTTTTGCCAGAGAAAGAACAATTGACTTCACTAATCTCTCCTTTCAAGTTCCCAATAATTGGCCTTTACCTTCTTCTGGAGGTAATAGTACAAAAGGCCAAATTCTATTCTTTAAAGAATACCATCCCCAGAAATACAACTGGTATCTGGTCATTTGTTGGGATAAAACAAATTTTGACTGGAAATCGCTTTTGCCTCCTTTAAAAAAGGACGCACCGCAAACAGTAGAACCAGAATATATCTTTAGAGAAATGTATCCTAAGAATATCAAATTTCAGAATAGGCCTTTAACCTATCAAGAGATTGCCCTTTGGATTAAACGCCCCTGTGGCAGCGAAGAGAGAAACTGGTTTTTTTTATTTGAAACCCAACTTAAAAAGAAGTTCTTTAAGATTTTACTTCTTAGTGACAAGAAAGATGAAGAAAAGATATTCCGTAGGGTAATTTCTACGCTTAATATAAAGGATTGATATGCAGGGCGTGATTGTTTGCCAAGGGTTAAAAAAGAGTTTTGGCAAAGTAATTGCCTTAGAGGATATTAATTTAGAAGTCAAATCCGGTGAAATATTCGGCCTTTTAGGGCCAAACGGCTCAGGAAAGACCACGTTGCTTAAAATTCTCTTAGGGCTCTTGCTTCCTACGCAAGGCGAGGTCAGGATTTTAGGAGAAAAACCGGATGACATTTCCGTGAAAAATCGGATTGGATTTCTACCTGAAATTCCCCGGTATTATCCTTTTTTAAACCCCATAGAAACCCTGGATTTTTATGCCCGGCTTTTCAATCTCAGTAAGAGGACGAGAAGAGACAGAATAGGGGAATTATTAAATTTAGTCGGGCTCTATGATTATCGCAAAAGAAGATTAGGGGTTTTTTCCAAAGGCATGCTGCAAAGGATTGGTTTAGCGGTCAGCCTAATCAATGACCCCCAACTTCTGTTATGGGATGAACCTACGCTAGGATTAGATCCCATTGGCGCATTCCAAATCCGGGATTTGCTTTTGAAATTAAAGGCAAAAGGAAAAACTATCCTTTTGTGCAGCCACCTGCTCTCGGAAGTAGAATATTCCAGCGATAGGATTGCTATTCTCTATAAGGCAAGATTGATAAAAGAGGGCAGGCTCTCTGAACTTTTAAACAAAGAGGAAGAGATTCAGATAAATTTCAAGCCTAAGGACGAGCAGGATAAAGAAAGAATCCTTCATGGGCTTAAGGAAAATATCGGCCAGCTAAACATTAGCCATCCCCGTCAGTCGCTGGAGGAGTTATTCCGCAAGATCATAGGTGAGTCAGAAAATGCTGCTTAAGGTCTGGATTTTAGCCGGTAACACATTTAAGGAGGCAATACGCAGGAGATTCCTCTATATATTTCTTTTTGCCGCGGTCGCCATAATCCTGGCCAGCCATTTTTTTAATTTTCTTGCCCCTTTGGAAGAATCCAAGATTACCGTAGATATGGGTTTAGCCAGTATTCTTTTTTTTGGCGCGCTTATTGCCATATTTTCCTGCGCAGAACTCATCCCCAGAGAAATAGAAAGGCAGACCATAGCTACAGTCTTAAGTAAGCCGGTGAAAAGATTTGAATTTGTTTTAGGAAAATTTTTCGGAGGGCTGTTAATTATATTTTTAAATTTTGTGTTGATGTCGGTTGTCTTTTTGGTTTTAGTTTACTTTAAAGATAGGGCTATTTCTTTAAATCTTATCAAGGCGCTGGTCTTGACTTTTTGGGAATTGGCGGTTTTATCTTCGATAGCCATTTGCCTTTCTACCCTGAGCACTACCACAGCTTTCATTGCCACGGTTACCTTCTCTATCTATATTATCGGGCATCTCACGGATTACTTTATCCATATTGCTCAACAAGCCGGAAATTTATTTATTTCTGTATTTGTAGGAGTGATTTATACGGTTTTGCCTAATTTCAACAACTTTAATCTGCGCGATAAAGTAGCAGAAGGATTTTTTATCCCTAACTTTGAGATCGCCAAGGTCTTGCTTTACGGTTTGATTTATATTTTGGTGATGCTGGGATTATCTTATCTTTTTTTTCAGGATAAGGAGTTTTAATGTTTCTAAGGATTAACCCCAGAGTTTCCTTAAGCTTGAGCATCATTTTACTATTTTTCTTTTTATCTTTTTTACAGTTCCAAATTCTTAGCTTTAGGGGTTTACCCGGACGGTTAGTGATAAAGCCCGGTGAGTTTGCGGTATTGGTAGCTTTGGGAGGTTTACGCGGGGTGGCAGCCGATCTTTTATACCTTAAGGCAGATGAGTTTTGGCAGGAAAAGAAATGGAAAGAAATGCTTCCTTTGTATCGGGCAATTACCGTATTGCAACCGCATTATGTGGATTTCTGGTCAAACGCAGGATTTCATCTGGCCTGGAATTTATCCTTTGCCTCCGAGACACAGCAAGAAAAAGAGAAATATATGCAGGAGGGAATTGGTTTTTTTAAGGAGGGCATATCCTATAACCCCGATGTTTATAAATTGTATTTTGATATTGCCTTTACTTATGACCATAAGTTAAAGAACTATGATGAGGCGATAAACTGGTATAGATTGGCAGTGCAATTTCCCGAACACCCTACTTATATAGAGCGCTTAATTGCCCATGCCCTAAAGAAAAAGGGGGATTTAGAGGCAGCGCGTCAGGAATGGCTAAAGTTACAAAAACTTTATCCGGATGACCCATATCATCAGGAAATTGTAGGGCGTAATTTAAAAATTGTGGAAGAGGAAATTCAAAAGGGTGGCCAAAAAAAATAGAAGATGGATATTTTTATTGCCTATGCTGATTTTAGGCCTCATTGGGCTATTTTCCTACGGAGGTAAGTTGACCAGGTTAATAGAATTACCCGACGGAATAACCATAAGCGTCCCGAGAAATTTTCCCCGGCCGGTATCCAAAGAAGAACAGGGCTTAAAAATACTCTCTTTTAATGTCCAGCCCCACCAAGACGCCAAAAGATTTATTCATTTTTTTGAAATCGTTAGTTCTCCATTAAAAATAGATTTCTTAAAAAGAATACCCCCGATAGATTTTAAGATAGGCAAGGCCAATATAGAGAAAATTTTCATCAATGGGCAAAATGTAGATTTTAATACCGTTGAACTTGAGATTATTCTTCCTTGCGGCTCGAAGGAAAAAACTAAATTGTATGCCCTGGAATACTTTTGTGGCCCGAAAAATAAACATGTTTATATCTTGACCTTTACGATGACTAAAAAAGGCTTCCTGGAGATTGTAAAGACGCTAAAATGCCATTAGATAAGATTTTTACAGCGTTAGTCTTAGGGCTATCCGCGGAAAGAATTCTACTTTGCCCTTTTTTAGCCATGAGCCTTTCTCTCTCTGACCGTTGGCAGGGTTTAAAATTTGTTTTAGGCAGGTTATTAGGAATTAGTATTTTGGGTTTGCTGGTTTCATTGGTAGGAATTCCTTTTCACATTCCTCCACGTGTCATCAATTTGATCTTTGGCTTATTTCTTTTAGGTTTAGGGGTAAGCGTGGGTTTACAATCTCAGCATAAAATCCCTCAAAGGAAATTTTCCCATGCCGGATTTGGATTAGGTTTATTCCGGGGATTTTTAAATCCCGGCAGAAAGATAATTTCTCTTTTTCCTCTTTTGTGGGGAGTAAGGGTATCCGAGGGGTTAGCTATATCCTTGGCCTATGCCTTAAGTTCATCAGTTTATCTTCTCATAGGATTCTTTTCCGCGGAAATACTGAATAAAATCTCAAAATATCAGAAGCAGATAAAGATTATAGCCGCAATAATCTTAATTCTTTTGGGTATCTTTTATGTCTTTAAAGCCTAAAATAAAAAAACATCCCTGTTTTTCCGAAAGTGCGCATGCGAAATTTGCGCGTATTCATTTACCCGTTGCCCCTTTATGTAATATTGGCTGTAAGTATTGTATTCGGGCGATCAATAAAGCCGAGGATAGGCCGGGCGTGGCCTCCAGGATTATTTCTCCCAAAGAAGCTTTTCTTAAGGTCAAAAAGGCCATGCGGATTTTGCCTTTAACCGTAGTCGGGATTGCCGGACCCGGTGACCCTTTAGCTAATCAAGAAACCTTTAAGACTTTACAGCTAATTGATAAAGAGTTCCCTAAGCTTATGAAATGTATGAGTACTAACGGATTGCTTCTTTTGGATTACGTGGATTTGCTGAAAAAATTAAGACTGGCCACGCTTACGGTTACGGTTAATGCCATTAAGCCAAAAACCGCAGCCAAAATTTATGATTTTATTATTTTAAACGGAAAAACCTATCAAGGCCTGGAAGCTGCCAAAATTTTACTCAAGCGTCAAGCCGAAGGAATAAAAGGAGCAATAAGAAGAGGTATTCCGGTTAAGATAAATACGGTATTAATCCCCCAGATTAATCGGCAAGAGATACCCCGGATTGCCAAATTATACGGGGCAATGGGCGCTAAGATTATGAATATTATACCGCTTATTCCAATACATAGATTGGCGTTAAAAAGGGCTCCTACTTGTAAAGAATTAAGAGAGGCAAGGGATAAAAGCGAAAGGTATATTCAGCAGTTCCGGCGTTGCAAGCAATGCCGGGCAGATGCCTTAGGGATTCCGGGCCTGGAAAGAAAGGATTTTTCCAGCCCTACGGAATACTTTCATTTTTAACGCTTGCAATAGAGAGGGATTGTTTGTTATAATATATAAATAAAAGGGGGGATAAATGAAAAAAGGGTTTACTTTGGTTGAACTTATGGTGGTGATAGCAATTATCGGGATTTTAACCGCTATGGTTTTGCCTAATGTTAATAATTTTACGATGAAGGCAAGAGATGCCAGAAGAAAATCAGACCTTAATGCTATTCAAATGGCTTTAGAGTCATATTTTGAGGACAACAACTTTTATCCCCCCAGTGCGTGCGGCTGGGATTGCGGCAATTGGAGATATAGCACTTCCGGCCCCCAATGGATTCCTGAAATAGCAACTTATTTAAGGGGAGGCGCAGTTCCCCGAGATCCGATAAATAATGCTGCAGGTCCATGGACTGATGGATATTATTCATATGCTTATGGTTGTGTAGGAAGAACTACTTATTCGGCTTCCTACGATTTAAACGGTCAACTTGAAAACACGCAGGATCCGGATAGATGCGCTGTTCAGTGTTACAAATATTATTTTAGTAATAACCAGTGGTGTACTGCCTGCGGAGGCCCTTATAGTAATCAGCTTTACGAAATAGGGCCCCTTACAAGGTAACAAAATTATATTTCTACCCAGGCTTCATTTTTTAGATTTAGATAAGGGGATGTTCGGATGGCAAGCTGGAAAGAAAATAAGGTGGTGGGGATCGTCGCGGCAGTAGTGTTTATTTTAGCCATAGTGTTTATGGCGGTAGGATTGAAACCCAAGGCTTATCCTACTGTAAAAGGAACTTTGAAAACTCCTGCGAATACTCCTTATATAAAGTAAAGCAGGAAGGTTAAGGTGTTATTTAGTAAAAGGCGGTGTTTAGATAATGAAAGGTAAGGGGTTTACCTTAGTGGAAATGATGGTAGCGGTGGCAGTGATTGGCGTCTTAACCGCTATGTTAGTGCCTCAAGTAGGCCAAATGCTAGAAAGGTCGAAGATCTCCAGAACAGCTGCGGAATTAGTCTCTATCGCCCATGCCATGGACCTTTATTTGACCGACACAGCCTCTTACCCGCCAAGCGTCTCGGATCTTGGTAGGGCCTGGGGGGCTGATGTAGGATTGGTTAACAGAGGTAATGTAGTTGCGACGCATCTTGCAATGTGGAACGGGCCTTATCTTAAAAGTTGGCCGATTAGGACAGCCTGGGGAGGCATAGTGGGATGTGGTGCAGTGGGCGCTTATTACGCACATCCACCCATAGGCTGGATTAATCTGGATGGGGTTGCCGGAAATGACGTTTGGATTCACATGAATCCTTATTGCGTAAGTTATCCCCCTAGCAGGGCTGTTGTAATCGATGCGCTTTTAGACGATGGTAACCCTTCGACGGGCAATATACGCCTCGGAGGTGGGGTGCCAGAATATATCTACTATTATGTAGGAGAAGGCAGAAGGGCCTGGTAGAAATATAGGAGGTTTAAAAAATGGCAAGCTGGAAAGAAAATAAGGTAGTGGGTATTATAGCCGGAATAGTTTTTGTCATGAGTTTGATATTTGTCATTCGCGGCCTGATGACTTTGGTGCCTAAAAGAGCAGAAACCGACGCAGGAAAAGTAATTCCTCCTGCAGAACAATTAGTCCCTAAGAGATAATATTCTCTAAAGGAGAAATTAGAATTAAATCTAATTTCTCGAGAAATTGTAGTGAGAGATTATCCAATATAAGGAAGGTGTGATGAAAGAGATATTTAAAAAAGAAAAGGGTTTTACTTTGATTGAGCTTATGGTCGTGGTAGCCATTATAGGAATATTATCCGCCATGCTCACCCCCCAGATTACTAATGCTGTCTATAAAGCCCGGGTTTCCTCTGCTGCAGGTAGCCTGAGAAGTTTTGGCGCAGCCCTGGATATGATGATTAATGACATAGGGTATAAACCTAATGTATACGGAGCAGCTGATACCACTAATGACCAACTCGCTTTAATGAAAAGGACTTCTTGCCCAAGTAACCTGCAAAGTGTGTGGAACGGCCCTTATATTCGTAATTATCCCACTTCCGGCGTTTCAAGTTTAATTTATTATCCGAGCACTATTTGGTTCTATTACTCTTGGCCCGGGAGCGATAGTGGCACTTGGGGTAATTACTGCGGCACAGGTTATGGTGTTATGATAGAAATTTATTTTATTAACGCTCAAGCAAACGCAGATGTACAGCGAACTTTTCTGGGAAAAGTAGACCCTAATGGGGATGCCTGGATGGAGTGGTGCGGATTTTATGATGACCGGCAGATAGCGCATTGGTAACTTAAGAGATGGATTCATTAATTATCTTAAAAGATATTAAAAAAAATTTTGGCAAAATAACTGTTTTAGAAAATATAGATTTAGAGATAAAGCCAGGAGAGGTTTTTGGGTTATTGGGTTTAAATGGCGCAGGTAAAACAACACTAATAAGATGTATGATGAAACTCTTAAATCCTACCGCCGGAGAAATATTCTTTAAAAACAGGCTTCTTTTAAATCAGGATATTCAAAAGAATTTCGGCTTCCTACCGGAGAATTTTCTTGCGCCCGCTAATCTTACCGCCAACGAATTACTGGCAATTTTTGCCTGGGGTATGAATTTAAAGGCTTCGCGTATCCAGGCTTGTCTTGAGCAAGTCGGCCTTGTAGAGCAAAAGGATAAATTGATCAAGGCATATTCGCGCGGGATGGTTCAGAGGCTGGGCTTGGCATTAGTCTTACTTAAAGAGCCGGATATCCTTATTTTAGATGAACCCACCTTAGGGCTCGATACTTTGGGCCAGGCGCAGATATTGAGCCTTTTAAGAGAATTGAACAAAGAAGGAAAGACTATTTTCTTCTCCTCGCATATCCTTGCCCAGATTGAAAAGGTATGCCATCGCATCGGAATAATCCATCAAGGTAAATTAAGATTCACGGGAAACCTGAAAGATATTATCAATAAGTATAACAGCCCTTCCTTAGAAGAGGCATTTTTAAAAGAGGTTTCTTAAAAATGAGAGAGGCTTTTGCTGTTGCTGTCCTAAATTTTAAGCAGGGATTAAGAGAAAAACTTTTTTGGGGGGTAATTTTTTTCTTTGCATTTTTCTTAAGCCTTTGCGTCTTATTAGGTAAACTTTCTCCGGGTGAAACGGAAAAGGTTTTAAGGAATGCGGGCTTATCAGGGATTGAACTGAGCGGTTTAGTTCTTGTGGTTTTTAGCCTCGTGCTTAGCTTTAAGAAAGAAGAGGAGAGTAGATTTCTTGAGATTTATCTCTCTAATTTCAGCCGCACTAATTACCTAAGCGGCAAAGTAATCGGTTATCTTTTAATCTGCCTTTTTTATCTTCTACTTTCCGGATTAGGATATATCCTTATACTATTTCTTTATAAGTCTTTTATCTGGCAGGTAGCAGCCGGCTTTTACAGCCTATTCTTAAAATTATCTATCTTAATATGCTTTAGTTTAGTTTTTTGCTGTTTATTTTCATCACCTATAATTTCTTTATTTTGCAGCCTCTCTTTATACCTGGCAAGCGAAGCGGCTTATCCGGCTTTAAAGATTGTTAGCCTGGGGCCAAATAGAGTTACGCTGCCTTTGTTTAAGTTAATTTATTATTTACTTCCGAATATGAACAAGCTGGATATTAAATCCCTGGTAGTTTATGGAGAATTGCCTTCTTTAAGTTTTTTCTTTTCCACAGGCCTTTATACCCTTGTCTATATCTTATTTTTATGGTTGATAGCAAGATTTATTTTTCTAAAAAGAGAATATTAGACCCTTTATTTTTTACGATACTAGGAGCCTGTTTGCTTGGGTTTATGTTTTTTGGCTCCCGCGTCTTAGAAAATAAGTTTTCTTTAAAAAAAGAGGAGTTTTTTTATGTTCCGCCTTTAAATTATCTTAAGGTAGCCAGCGGAAGTTTCCAGAGTTTTTGTGCGGATATTTTTTATATCCGGGGAATTTTAGCTATTACCGAGCAGTTTAAAGACCGGATGAGCTGGGTTGATTGGGTGCAAAAGAATTTCGAGGTCGCCACAGATTTAGACCCGAAGTTGACCCAAGGCTATTTTTTTGCCGGAGTGGTTATCGCGCACGGCGAAGAGGGGATAAAGAAAGGGATTCAATTTTTAGAGAGAGGATTAAAACAAAATACTAAGGAATGGCAAATCCCGTATTGGATAGGATTTAATTATTATCAATTGGGCGATTATCTTAAAGCGGTAGAGTTTTATGAGCAGGCTGCTCATCTGCCTGATGCGCCTGGTTTCTTAAAGAGCATCCAACCGATGTATTATTATAGAGCAGGAAGGCCGGATTTAGGATTGCTTTATTTACAGGGATTACGGAATTCGGTTGGAGATCCCAAGCAGCTCGAATGGATTGAGGAGAAGTTAAAGTGGATTCAGAATATAGTCTATCTTGAGGATAAGCTAAAACAGTTTAAGGCGCTTTACGGATATTGTCCCGAAAGAATAGAAGACTTAAAAGGAGCGGGATTATTAGAGGAAATTCCGGAAGATCATTTTGGCGGCGGTTATTATTTAGATACGGATAATTGCAGGATAAAAAGTAAATTTAATCTGTCCCAAGGAAATAAGGAGGCTAAATCTGGCGGTTGTAAAGGTTGCGAATAAATTAGGCTATCCTTTAATTTGGGGGGCTCCAAGATGAAGAAGGAAATGACTTTTACCGAAAAATTAGCCTTTACCTTAATCGAAATTATAGTTGTGGTAGCGGTTATTGCGGTTATTTCAGCTACGGTAATAATTTCTTTTCCCAGCCTTGTTCCGCGCCGGTTAGAGGCAGATGCAAGGAAAATAGTAGCTGATATCCGCTGGGCAAGGCAAATGGCCATTACTAGGCATATGAATTATGCGGTAAGCTTCGATCCGAACAGGAAAGAATATTCTATATACATGACTCCCTCTGGAGCGCTAGGGGAACTCACGGCAGCTAATTTAGTAAAAAAAGGGGTGTTGCAGGTTTCATTGAATTTGCTAAGCACAAATCTTTGGATTTATTCGCCTCAAGGAAGTTTTTATTTTTATGGCCGAGATAATATTCCTTTAAGCAGCCAGGGTAAATCAAAACAGATTAAAGTATTTCCTACTACCGGATATGTGAGGATTGAGTAAAATGAGAAAGGGATTTAGCCTTCTGGAAGTTATGGTGTCCGTGGTTATTTTGAGTTCAATTACTGGGGCAGCTATAGAGATTTTTCGTCTCGGATACAGGGCAGCAGCAGAATCTCAAAACCGCACCATTGCTTATAATCTGGCAAGAGAAAAACTGGAGCAATATAGCGGAATCCCTCTTAATTATAGTGGTAGTAGTGAAGGGTATGGCGCAATTGCTAATTTCCTTAATTTTAGACGCGTGGTAAATGTTAATTATTATGCATATGGCTCGTACTTAATACAGATAACTGTAACAGTTTATTGGGATAGTGATAGAAAAAGTCAGAGTTTTACTACTCTAAAGGCATTTTATTAAAGGGTGTTTTGATGTCTAAAAAAGGTTTTAGCCTGCTTGAGATAATGGTTGCGATTGTGGTTTTTGCTTTTGTCGTAACCTCGGCAGGAGGGGTTTTTATTGCGGTGCAAAGGGCCTGGCAGCGGCAAAAAGCAATATTAGACCTGATTCAGAATGCCCGACAGGCGACGGAGGCTATGACCAATGAGATAAGAAATGGAGGAAGTGTTAATGTGGTTTCCGGAGACAGGTTGAGATTTCAGCTCATTATAAATGGCACCTTGCAGACGGCGTGGTATTGGCGAGGCGATGGAGGAACTTATGGCAGCACGAGCAGCATATTCCGCGGGATATGCGCAATAGGAGGAGGTTTGGGAAACGCTAATAGTAATCGGCAAGAGTTAGCTAATTTTGTGGTGAATAACCCTAGCACTAACACTATCTTTAGGTCACACTCATCGCTTCCTAACTTATACATTATTGAATTGACGGTAGCGCAAAATAACCGTAGTTATACCTTAAGAACTCAAGTCAGGCCAAGGAATTAAGATGAAAAAAGGTCAAGCCCTTTTGTTGGTATTCTTTATTTTTATAGTCATAGGCATTGTAACTAGTTCTTTGGCCGTGATGTGGAAGGCTGAGGTAAATAGCCGGGTCTTGGAAAGAGACAGCCTGGGTGCTTTTTATATAGCCCAGGCAGGGATTGAGTATGCCAAGGCCGTTCTGTATTATCATTATGACTATTGGCTGTATTGGTATTATTGGCCGTTGTATTATTGGCCCGCCAGTGAAGGTAACGCCAATTTTGGAGGAGGAAGTTATACCGTGACTGTTTCTCCCGATTTTTGGGCAAAAACACTTGTTTCTACTGGTACATATGGAAAGGCTACACGGAAAGTATCCTGTACCCTCGATTTAAATTCTTATTACTACTATAATTATGGTTATTATGTGCCTTCAGTGCATGCCTGGAGCTGGCAGGAGCAATAAATGCAAAATTATGATTATACGGGAAGGGATAATTCAGGGAAGTTAGTGAAAGGCACAATCAGCGCCAGCGATGAAATAGATTTGGCTAACCGCGTCTCAAGATTAGGGTATTTTTTAGTTCAAGCAACTATTAGGACGGCTGCCGCTCCCTCTAAAGTAGCTACTCCCGCAGCCCGCCTCTCCCGTCGAGAGGTTCTTAATTTTACCATACAACTTGCTACCCTTATTGAGGCCGGTGTGCCTTTGCTCTCTGCTTTAAGGGAATTGGCCCAGGATATAAAGAATAAGAACAGTCAAAGGATTATCAATGACCTTGTGTCGAGGGTGGAGTCAGGCAGTTCCTTAAAAGAGGCGTTATTGCTTTATCCCAATACATTTCCTAAAATATACTCCTCTATTGTTGAAGCGGGCGAATCTACGGGAAAGTTGGCCCTGGTCTTGGATGACCTGGCTAAACTTTTAGAATGGCAGTTGGATCTAAAGGCCAGGATTAAGGAAGCTTCAGTATATCCGATAATACTTTTTTGTGCTATGATAGGCGTGGTTACGATTTTAGTAGTGAAGGTTATTCCGATGTTTAAACCGATGTTCTCGGAACTGGGCGTGAAATTGCCTTTGCCCACCAGGATAATCATGACCGCTAGTGATATTTTTCGCGGTTATTGGTGGCTTTTGCTATTATTCACCATTATTTTAGCCGGTCTTTGGAAGTTGTTAAGCTTGACCAGCCGCGGGCGCTATCTTATTGATAAATTTAAATTGAAGATACCGATTGCAGGAGATCTTCTGTACAAAGTGGGGCTATCTTCTTTCTGCCATACTTTTGCCATGGCGTTGAGGTCAGGCGTAAACGTCATTACCTCTTTAGGGATAGCTTCTGAGGTGGTGGGAAATGAATATTTAGAGACAGTAATAATTAAGGCAAGGGGCCTTGTCAACGTAGGAGAAAAGATAGCTGTTGCCCTGGAGAATTCCGCTGATTTTCCGCCTTTGGTAATTCGCATGATTAGCGTGGGTGAGCAGACCGGGTCATTAAGCGAAACCCTGGACAAGGTTAACCAATTCTATGATAAAGAGGTCCCTGCGACCATAAAAAGGATGTTTGCTATTTTTGAACCGGTGATGATTGTGCTTATGGGCGTGGTAGTAGGCGGCATTGCCCTTTCAGTATTCTTGCCGTTGATACAGTTAATCGGCGCAATAGGGGGCTAAGTAATGGCGAAGTTGTTAGTGGGGATAGATATCGGCACGCGCTATACCAAAGTTGTAGAATTAGAATTTAAACCTAAGCCGCGCCTGATTAACGCCTCTTTTTTTCCCACTCCTTTTATCAGCAGCCAAGAGATTAATCAGCTTGATACCAAACCTTTCTTAAACGAAATTACCAATATTATACCCTTAAAGAGATTGCATTTGGCTAAAGTAGGGATAAACATACCCTCGGCTTTAACCACGGCAATTCTCGCGATTCTGCCGCGTATGCCCGGAAAAGAACTATTCGCAGCAGCCATAAACGAGGCAAAAAGGGGAATGGTGCCTGCTTCAGGGCCTAACCATACCTTTGAATGTGTGTTACTGGGCGAAAGGATTGTGGCTAAGGCCGCACGTTCGGAAGTTTTAGTGATTAGGACCGAAAATAGTTACGTGCAAAAAATCATTGATCTTTTTAAGGAAATTGATATTACCCCTGCCCTGATTACCCCGTCATCTTCGGCTATTCTTAATATCCTGCCTAATGAGGCCTGGAGCAAGGAAGAAGACACGGTCTTTGTAGATTTGGGTTTTAGTTCTATCAATATTTCTGTCTCTAGGCAGGGAAAACTATTCTTCACTCGTAACGTCAGTTATGGTTTTAAGGATATTTTAGGCGATATATCCAGAGAGTTGAGTTATTCTGAGGCTGATACAGAGCGTTTTATCAAAGAATCAGGCGTTCCCCAGGTTCCTTTTGATCCCAAGGATAAAGTAGCCATTGCCGAAGAAATAATGCGCCAGAAATATGAAGCAGGAGCAAAGTCCTCGATGGCTGAGAAGCCGCAGGTTAACCCTTTGGAATTAAGGATGCTCTGGCAGCCGCACATCGATAGAATTATTCATGAATTAAGGCGGTCGTTTGCCTATTATAAAGAGGAGTCTCAAGGAAGGCGTATCGGCTATATATATTTTTCTGGAGGCAGTAGCCAGATAAAAAATCTTATCCCCGCTTTATCCAGCCAGATCGGCGGCCAGTGCCAGGTTATTTTACCTTTCAAGGGATTGCCGGCCTTAAAAGAAAAACAGTTTGAAGACGAAGCCTCCTCAACCCCCATATTTGCCAATGCCGCCAGCCTCGCATTGACGGTTATTAGCGCAGGCAAGAAACAACCGGTGATTAATTTCCTGCCCGTTGACTTAAAGAGGAAAGAAGCTGTTGCCACCAGGCGTTTGATTATTTTGTTTGCAGGCGTCTGCCTGCTTTCCCTATTTAGCTTGGCATCCTTGAGGCTGTTTCTTAGCAACCATTCTATTGGGAAGTCTATTAAAAGCGAAGAATTTCAATTATCCCGGGTTAAACGCATTACCAGTAAATTAAAGGATTTAAGCCAGCGCGAGAAAGACCTCCAGCAGTTATTTTCTCAAGTGGAAGGGGTAATCAAAGAGAGGCAGAATTTCCAGTTGCCTTTAGAGGAATTAGCGGCAATTATCCCTCAAGAAATTTTGTTGACGAGTATTAAAATTTCTGCAGGCGATTTAGAACCTGCGCCAGGGGCAGCGGCTAAAGACAGCCACTCAGGAATGCCTAAAGGAAACGCCGAACTTCCCGAAGGGATAATGCCTAAAGGCGGGGGCGAGTTAATTCCTAAAACCGGACCCGAGCCTGCTCAAGCAATAGCGCCTAAAGGCGGCTCCCAAGCGCCGTATCGCATCAAGATAAACGGAGATTTGGTTGCTGATTATGAAGAGGCGATGAAAATCATTGAAGATTTCAAGAGGCGTTTGGAAGCCACGCCGTATTTCACTAAGGTTAAAATCGAGCCTTTAAAGTTAGAAGAGATTTCGTTTCAAGGAGTGAGTAAAGAGGCCAGGGATTTACGTTTAACTGCACGTCAATCCAGAACTTTTAATATGACTGCTGAATTGACCAAAAAATGATTAAGATTAGATTCTCGAGTAGTTTAATGGTCTTTGTTCTCTTGGCTTTATTGCTCGCATTTTTCCTATGGTTGCTCAAGGATAATTTTGCCTTAAGGGAAACCTGGAAACAGAAGAAACAGGAACTCGAAGAGGCGCAGGCGGCTAGCCGGCGCTTAGAAGCCCTGGAAAGGCAGAGCCAGGAGTTAAAACAGAAAGAAAATACTTTATACAACCGGATTCCTTTAGGCGAAAAACAACCCTTTGGCCTGATCAAAAAACTCATTAACCTAGGGGGCCAAATAGGATTAAGAGAGATGAACATTAGCCTAAAAGAAAAAGAAGAATCGCAAATAGGGCAAGCTTCTGCTGGGGCCCCAGCCGGGCCAAAGGCCGTTCACTTACAAATGAATGTGGTAGGGACATTTAGGCAATTATTAGATTTTTTAAAGAAAATATACCAGTTAGAAAGAGTAGTCAATGTCAGCCTTATTGAGGTTAAGCGCTCGGAAAAGTTATTGCCATACCAAAAAATCTCCCTGGAGCTAATCGTTTATACCTTTTGAGTAAAGCCTGTTAGGGCTAGGAAAGCGGCAGAAGAGCTTGAAAATAGTAAAATTTTGTGGTATAGTTATAATATAGGATATAGCAATATATTGTATTTTATAGGGTTAGGATTTTTAACCCCTTAATGGTTTCATACCGTAAGGGTCAAGAAGAGTTTGCGAAAACCGCGGTGAAGCAGATTTTTCTTGACATTTTTAAAATCTATGCTAAATTCAGGAAAGGAGGTGAAGAAGATGAAGAAGAAAGGTTTTACTCTTATTGAGTTGGTTATGGTTATCGTCATTATAGGTATCTTAGCGGCAATTGCAGTGCCCAGGTTTATGAGCTTAAGAGCTGACGCTAATAAGGCAGCTTGTGACGCAAACGTAGGTGCGATGCGTTCAGCACTGGCAGCGTTTTATGCCAAGGCATCGATATCTCCTACATGGGCTACTGGTGCAAGTGCAGCAACGAGCGGTTTTCCGAATGCATTGACCAACGCGAAATTTGTTGCCTCTTTCTTAGCTGCCGGAGCATTACCTAATTGTCCGTTTACTCACAACTCAACTCCGTATACGAGCAATTATGTTGCTACAACGGGTGACTTACCTCTTCACAACGTAACTCACAACTAAACACCATCTATAGCAGGGTGTGAATGTAACCCGCATCCTTTGGTGAAAACCAAAGGATGCGGGTTTTTTAAAATGAAACGGGACTTACAAGACAGCATCGCGGTTATTCTGATAATCCTCTTTTGCGCAGGGCTATATTGTAATACCCTGCGCAATGTGTTCATTTTTGATGATATACATTCTATTGTCGAGAACCTTTACATTAAGGATTCCCGCTATCTGCCTTTAATCTTTAAAGGGTATTATACCTCCGATATTACTGTTCCCATGGGAATGTACCGGCCGATACTTTTACTCACCTTTGCTTTTAATTATTTTTTTAACGGGATGCAGCCCGCAGGGTATCATATTATAAATATACTCTTACATTTTCTTAACGGGATCCTGCTTTATTCGCTGATCAGGTTTTTAAAGAAAGGTACGCCATTTGGCCTGAACTTAGCGGTTACTCTTTTGTTTATCAGCCATCCCTTAAATAACGAGGCCGTAGCCTATATTGCCTGCCGCTCTGATTTATTGGTCACTTTCTTTATTCTATCGGGATTTCTGGCTTACGCCAAAGGCCGGATGCTTTTGCCTGCCTTTTTATTTATCCTGGCATTGCTCACCAAAGAAAACGGGCTGATTTTTCCCTTTTTAATCTTCGCTTACGATTTGATTAATAGTAACTACTATCCTGACTCGGCGGCTCTGAATAAGAAAAAAAATACTTTCTACCTCGTTCTTATAGGTATATTTATATTCTATTGGGTTTTTCGCAGGATTATCTTTAGCCCGTCTTACGGTTATTTGTTCCCCTTTAATAGCCCTGTCCGCAATTTCAGCTCTAATATCCTGACTCAGGCCGCTGTCACTTTTTATTATCTGAGGCTATTTATCTGGCCTTATCCTTTAAGCCTTAACCATGTATTTCCTTTATTACGTTCTTTAACCTATCCCTTGGCCTGGTTGTCAATCCTGGGTATATTAGCAATAATTTTTCTCATTTTTCGCTTAAGAAAAAGACAACCCTTGATCAGCCTGGGGCTAAGCTGGTATCTGATTTGTCTTTTACCTAAATTCTACGCTGTTTTAAATATAGTAGCTGCAGAGCATCATTTTTATCTTCCCGGTATAGGAATATTTTGGATTCTGCTTGCAGGATTAGAGCCTTTGTATTTGAGATTCCGCCGTAAATTTATTTACATTTACATAGGCATAATAGGCATTTTTTTCATCATTATCTTGTCCAGAAATTTCGAGTGGAAAGACAGTTTTACCTTCTGGAGGACTGTAGTCAGGGATGAGCCGCGTTCGGCAGGCGCCCGCCATAATTTAGGTATCGAATATTCTAATATGGGGCTTTATCAGGAGTCAGAAGAGGAGCTGAAAATATCCTTCGCGCTTGCCAAGGAGCTGCCTGATGTGCAAAGAAGCGCAAGAGAGAATCTCGCCAATGCCTACAAGGCCGAGAAAAGATTTAAAGAAGCCTTGGAACAACTGAATAAAAACTTAGAGTTGCGTCCAAATGACTTTATCACCCTTCAGAATTTAGGCGTAGTTTATTTAGAGATGGGAGATGAGGCTAAAGCCAAAGAGATGTGGGAAAGGGGCTTAAGGCTGAATCCGATGGCTACTGGTATTTATTTTA
>Ga0315273_10003042_pt1 | contig 20141 bp, 20 predicted proteins | sample YL17G02_0_MG_FD_205753 | JGI IMG/M metagenome (GOLD analysis project Ga0315273, IMG submission 205753) | Sediment microbial communities from Yellowstone Lake, YNP, Wyoming, USA - YL17G02_0 | ecosystem: Environmental > Aquatic > Freshwater > Lake > Sediment | place: USA: Wyoming | collected...
TTCCCCAGCCGAAGGCTCCCGCCGTCGTCGCCACAGCACAACAGCTCGAACGGTTGATCCAGGACGGCAAGGCCGACGAGGCTGTGAACGGCGGGCGCCCCGCGGTCGCCGCGCACCCCGACGACGTGGACCTCCGCCTCGCCTTCGCCCGCGCGCTCGCCGCCAAGGCGCGGCGGGTCAACCGCCTCGTCAACGTCAAGATGTCGAAGGACGATGTGGCCCGCGGAGAGGTCAAGGTCAAGGTCAAGGATGCGGACCTCGGCGCGACGTCCGTTCGCGTCGAGTACGACACGGCGCTGTTCGAGGAGGCGATCTCGCAGCTCGAGTTCGGGATCAAGCGCACCCCGCAGCGCATGGATCTCCACGTCTTCCAGTGCTTCCTCCTGACGGACGCGGGGCACATCGACCGCGCCAGGGCCGCGATCACAAGCACCCTCGCCGCGCTCCCGAGGACCCCCGCCCTCGCAAAGACGCTCACCGCCTATGGCGCGGAGCGCGCGAAGCGAGGCGATGCCGCGGGCGGTGCCGAGCTTCTCGCCCCGGTGGCCCGGGCGTTCCCCTCGGATCCGGCCATCCTGGTCGACTACGCCAACGTGCTGACGCGGCTCGGACGCAAGGCGGAGGCCTTCGCCGCCTTCGACCGCGCGACCGAGCTTGCCCCCAAAGACGTCCGTTACGCGCGCACCAAAGCGGTCGGAGCGATGTTGCTGCGCGACTACAAGCGCGCGCAGACCGCGTTCGACACCGCGTTCCGTCTCGGCCACGGCGTGGCCGACGAGTTCGCGTCGTATGCGGCGGCCTATGGGATCGACCCCAAGGCCTCGGCGGGGTTGATGCGCGAGCTCGGCACGCCCGCGCCGTCGTTGGACCCTAACGTCGCCGATCTCGCAAACGCCTTCGCGCGCGCCGGAACGGCCGGCGCGTCGTCCCAAGAGGCGATGACGCTCGCGCGATCGCTTCTCGCCTCGCAGCAGTTCGTGCTCGCGATTCCGGTTCTGGACCGGGCGATCAAGGCCAGCCCAAAGAATACCGAGGCGACGACGATGTTCGAGACCGCCTTCCGAGAGCTGGGCTGCGAGCAACTCGCGAAGTAGCTCGTGTTGCGTAATCGAAGTCCGGATAAAGGGGAGTGTCCCCTTTATCCGGACTTCGATTACGGAATACTAGTCGGCGTCCGTCAGCAGTCGCGTCAGCCACAACCGCAGCGTGACGGCAGAAGCCAGGAGCACGGCGCCCGTCCCCTGGTGAAGCGTCGTCACGACGACCTTCCACTCCAGAGACAACGACCCGGTGGTTGCGGCCCCGCGCGCGATCCAGGCGCAAAAGCCGAGCGCCAGCTGCGCCCACGTCGCGTGGATCACCATCAGCCCTGCGCGCCTCAGGCTCGGCTCGCTCGGGTAAAACCCCCACGCACGCGCGCCCGCCGCGATGGTGAGCCCCGCGACGACGAGCGCAAAGACGATGTGCAGCATCAGGCCGGCTGCCAAGTGCCGCTGGATCGCGCCGAAGACGATCTGAATCATCAACGCCGCCACCGCGATCGTGGCGATCCGTCGATCAGCGCCGGCGCGACGGCTCGCGAGGGGCGCTCGGTTGCTCCGCCACGTCTTCGTGCAAACGACGGCAATCGCAACCAGGAGGGAGAGAAAAACCTGTGCCGTCACGCCGTGCACGACGGCGAGCGCGATGCTCTTTTCGGTGACGCGCAGGCCGCCCAAGATCCCCTGGGCGATCACGAGCGCGACCGCGATCAGACCCATGCGCTTTACCCAGACCCGCGTTTCGACCTGGGCGAGGCGTACTGCCAAGGTCACGGTCGTCAATCCGACCAGCGCCCCGAGCAATCGGTGCGCGTGCTCGTAGTAGATGCCGCCGGTCATGCGGGCGAACGGATACAAGAACATGTTGTAGCCGTACGAGTTCGGCCAGTCGACGACCGCGAGGCCGGCCTGGTTGCTCGTGACGAGCCCCCCGGCGACGAGCAAGAGGAACGTCGCCGCCACGGCGACAAACGCCAACGCACCGGTCCAATCGGGCTGCTCGCGCGACGGGTCTTTGCGGCGCGTCCCCAGCCACGCGCCGACGGCGCCTAGCGCGGATGAAAAGACGATCGAGCCGGGGAACCAGAGCGCCGCAGTCGGGACGAGCGCGTTGGGACGACCCTCGGTCGAGAGAAAACTCCCGAGCACGAGCAGGTTCAAAAGGCCGGTCAGCGCCCCGGCGTAAGCGCCGCCGCGCGCGCCGCTTAGGCCACGGCTTCCTGCCAGGAACCCGCCTGCGATGAGCGTGAAGAGCAAGCCCAAGAGCACGATCGAGGGCGGGGCGAGAACGACCGGGAGGCGTGCGAGGTATCCGATGGCCCACATCGCAACCGTGGTCCCGAAGCCGATGGCCAGGACATCGCCGGCGCCGCGAGAGCCTTCCGCGGGAGTTCCGTTCATGGGTCGCGCATTGTAGACCGTCGCCGTGCTAGCGTGACGCCCCTATGTCCACGGCCCGTTCCGAGCGGCTCTTTACGATGCGCAGCGGAGGTTGGGTCCTGATCCTCGCCGCGGTCGTGACGCTCATCGGCACGATCTGGAACTTGGCACCGCTTCTCGATCCGAAGCGCGAGCGCCCTCGCGGGGACGGGCGCACGGCGGCGAGCTACGGCTTCGATCTGACGACGACCCTCGTTCCGAAAGACAAGATCGTGTCGTGCGGCATGGTGACCGACGCCCTCCCGCCCCTGACCGATCCCAAGGCGATCACGCTCTCCGAGCTTTCGGGGCTCGAGACGGTGGGCCGCGGGAAGTACCTGGTTCCCTCGGACAAGGTTATCGGCGTCGTCGTCAGCGGCGCGCCGCGAGCCTACCCGCTGCGCGTCCTCGTCTGGCACGAGGTCGTCAACGACACCGTCTCAGGGGTTCCGATCGTCGTCACCTACAACCCCCTCTCCGAGGGGATCGCGGTTTTCGATCGCCGCGTGGCCGGGCAGACGCTCACCTTCGGCGTCAGCGGTCTCCTGTATCAGTCGAACCTCCTGATGTACGACCGAGCCGGAACACGCCCTGCCGAGAGCCTCTGGAGCCAGCTCCAGGCGCGCGCCGTCTCCGGACCCGCGGCAGGAGCAGGACGGACGCTCGATCTCGTTCCGTTCGCACTCGCGAAATGGGAGGACTGGCAGACGGCCTGGCCCGAAACGACGGTCCTGGCCCCCGTCGACGGCGATGGGAAGAAGTACGGCCAGGACGTGTACGGCTCCTACTTCAATTCCGACGGGCTCCGCTTCCCGGTCGATCCGCTCCCTCCCGCTGGTCCGCTCGGCCGGAAGACCCGCGTTTTCGTCACGGGGATGCCGGGTGCGTGGACGCTGAAGCCCCTTATCGTGCAGGACGACGAGAGCCGCTTCGAGGTCGTGGGCCCGTCGGGGACGACCCCCGTTCCCGGCTTCTACGCGTTCTGGTTCGCTTGGTACGCAACCCACGCGGACGATCCGGGGACGACGGTCGAACGGTAAGGCCTTACCGCAGCAACGCCGACGTCTCGCGAGCCAAGGCCACGACGGCGTCCGCCCACGCGTCGTCCGCGTTGAGGCTCGGCACCAGCCGCAGGGTCTCCCCTCCGTTCGCCTTGAAGCTCTCCGCGGCGCGGATGCCGAGCTCCTCGATCGTCTCCAAGCAATCGGCCACGAAGGCCGAGCTCGAGATCATCGCGCGCTTGACGCCGCTTCTTGCGAGCTCCACGACAACTTCGTCGGTGTAGGGACGGATCCAGGGCGTTCTTCCGAGGCGGGACTGGAAGCAGACGATGCGCCGGTCCTCGGGGATGCCAAGGCCAGTGGCCACCGCGCGCGCCGTCGCGAAACACTGCGCGCGGTAGCAATTGCGATTCGCCTCGACGATGCGGTCGCAGCAGCCCTCGCTCTTCAGGCAGTGCGCCCCCGTATCGTCGCTCTTTTCGCAGTGGCGCTCGGGGAGGCCGTGGAAGCTGAACAGCACCTTCTCCCAGGGAGCCTCTTGGTACACGGGCCGGGCGACGCGGACGGACGCTTCGATGAAAGCGGGGTGATCGTAAAACGGCGGGACGACCTGAAGGAACGGCGTGTTCCACAACCGCGACGCCTCGGCGAACACCTTCTCGATCGACGAGCCGGTCGCGGCCGAGCTGTACTGCGGGTAGAGGGGGAACACGACGATACGATCGACGGCACGTTCCCTGAAGCGCAAGAGCGCGGCTGGAATCGAGGGGTTGCCGTAGCGCATCGCGATATCGACGACGACGCCCTCGCCGCAGCGCTTCTGGACTTTCTCGGCTAAGTCTTTCGTGTGGAACAGGAGGGGCGACCCGCGTTCCGTCCAGATCTTCTCGTAGGCCTCGCCCGACTTCCGCGGGCGAAACGGCAGGATGAACAGGTTGAGGAGGAGCCACCGCGGCAACGCACCGATGTCGATGACGCGCGGGTCGGAGAGAAACTCACGGAGGTAGGGGCGCACGTCTTCCGGCTTCGGACTCTCGGGCGTTCCGAGGTTGACCAGGAGGAGGCCGACGCGATCCTTGGGTGGCATCTCCGCTCCCCGAAAAACGCGCAGTCTAGCGCGAGCCCTTCGTCTCCCGCTCCTCCCGCAACACGTGCTGGGCGCGGTTGTAGACCTCGTCGAGCCCCATTTCGTTGGAACCGTAGTAGCCGCGAATGCGGCCGAGCCCATCCACGAGCACGAGCTTCCCGGTGTGGGCGATGTCGATCGGCCCCGGGCCGCCGGACGGCGCGGTCACGACGGGGGTCTTGAACCCGTCGACGACGAGACGGCGCACCGCAGCAGGGTCTCCGGTCAGGAGCGTCCAACGGAGGGGATCGACGCCCATCCCCGTCGCGTACTCCCTGAGAACCTCCGGGGTGTCGTGCTCCGGGTCCACGCTGATCGACACCAGCCTGACCCCCTGGATCTTCCTTTGCGCGAACCCGTCCTGCAGCCGCGCCATGCCTTTCATGATCGCGGGGCAGATCGAGCGGCAGTTCGTGGAGAAGAAGTTGGCGACGTAGACTTGGCCGCGAAGCTCCGCGCTGCCGTACGGCTTCCCGTCCATGCCGACGAGGGAGTACTCCTGCAGCTGAAAGAGCACGGGCGGCGGCTCGGGAATGCGCCGCAAGAAGGGGCGGATGGCGGTCAGCATCACGATGCCGATCACGAAACCCCAGACGTACGGGTTGCGAAGGACCGCCCGCGCGTTCACTGCATTCCAGGCGACATGAAGCGAATTGTACAGTTCCCTACACTAGGGCGTGGGTTGGTAGCGCAACGGGATGTGGAGGCGGTCGATGCGTGCACGTGATCTTGCAGCCGGTTTGCTCGGCACGACTCTTTTCGCTTCCGCGCTCGCGCACGAGACGTGGATGATGCCGTCGGTGTTTTCCGCGAAGGTCGGCGAAGTCGTTCGATTCGACGTGAGCAGCGGGTTGGCGTTCCCGCGACTCGAGAGCGCCATCAAGGCGGAGCGGGTCGCAACGGCCGCGTATCGGCTGGGCCAGGACGTCGCCGAGATGAAGAGCCTGACGACGACCGGCACGTCGTTGGTCTTGCGACAGGCGTTCCCCAAGGGTGGGGTGGCCACGGTGCGGATGGACTTGAAACCGAAAGACATCGAGCAGACCGACGACGAGGTCGCCGAGTATCTCGACGAGATCGATGCGACCGCGGACATCCGATCGATCTGGGCCGGCCAGAAGGGGCGTGTCCCGTGGAAGGAGCTCTACACGAAGCATGCGAAGACCTTCGTGGCGGTCGGCCAAGCGCCGCCGGATCGGTCCTGGGCTATCGGCGTCGGCGCGGAGCTGGAACTCGTTCCGACGACCAGCCCTTTCACGATCGAAGCAGGCCATGAATTCACCGTCGAACTTCAGGCAAACTCGAAGCCGCTCCCCAACCTGCCCGTCGGCTTGCTGATGGAAGGCGCCTCCAACCGGGTCTTCCGGACGACAAACGCCGACGGACGCGCGACGTTTCCCATTGCGACGACTGGCCGTGCGATGCTTTTTGCGGTTCGCCTCCGGCTCGCGAACGATGGACGGTCCTGGCGCAGCGATTTTTGCACGATGACGTTTGCGGCCCATGGGACCTCCTCCGCCGCGCCGACGCTGGAACAGATACGAAGCGCGAAGGCTACGGGACTCTACGAGGGGGCGCCGTACGTGAAGGGCGGCGCCTCGCGCCCGCGGGTCGAACTGCTGGGAAAGCTGACCGCGACCGGGAACCTCGACGACAGGCCGGGCGAGGAGCGCGTTGCGTTTCTCGCCGAGACGTCGGGCGGAACCGGGGTCCAGGTCTTTCTCGCCGTTTTCGGGCTGCGGGGCGGCAAGGTCGCGAAGCTGGGGGCCGTCCACGTCGGGGATCGGGTTCAGCTGCGCGAACTGGCCATCGAGCGGAACACGATCGTCCTGGACGTGGTGCGGGCAGGCCCCGGGGATCCCTCATGCTGTCCGACCGAATTGGCGCGTACGTCGTACCGGCTGGACCACGGGGAGCTGAAGTCGATCGCGAGCGAGGTGAAAGGGACGCTGTCGCTCGCGGCGATCGGCGACGTCGAGTGGACGCTCGAGGAAATCGACGGGCTGCCGCTCGTTCCGGGCGGCAAGGCCCCGACCTTCAAGGTGTCAGGCGGGAACGCCAGCGGGTTCGGCGGCTGCAATCGCTACACGGGGCCGGTCACGGAGCGCGCCCCGGGGAACGTCTCGGTGGGCGAGCTGGCCTCGACGAGGATGGCCTGCGCCGACGCGCAGATGTCGCTCGAGGATGGTTTTTTGGCCTGCCTCGAGCACGTCACCACCTATGCGTTTCTGGAGGGGCGGCTGGCCTTGGGCTGGCAAGACGGCAGCCGCAGCGGCCTGCTGCTGTTCGGCCGGTAGGGAGGCCCGCGCGGCCCAAGTGACGCGGCAACCGTCGGCCCGTGTTATGTTCCCGTTTTCCAAAGGAGATCCGATGGCCACAACGACCAAGACCCCCGCCCGGAAACCCAGCGCCGCTTTCATGAAACCGATGACACCCAGCGCCGCGCTGGCGGCGGTCATCGGCCCCAAGCCGGTCCCGCGGACCGAGGTCACGAAGCAGCTCTGGATCTACATCAAGAAGAACGGCCTGCAGGACGCCAAGGACAAGCGGACGATCAATGCCGACGCCGCGCTGAAGGCCGTCTTCGGCGGCAAGGCCAGCGTCAGCATGTTCGAGATGACGAAGCTGGTCGGCAAGCACCTGAGCTAGTCGACGGCGCCCGTGATCCTGGCGGCGCTCCTCGCAATGATGCTCGGCCAGGCCGTTCCCGAATGGCCGGCCAAGCCCCCCGCGAGTTGGGTTCAGGGAGGGCCGCTCACCCTGGCCGGGCTGCGCGGCAAGGTCGTGCTGCTCCGTTTTTTCATGGATGCCGACTGCCCGTACTGTCGGGCTACGGCGCCAAGCCTCAACGAGTTTCACGACGCGTTCGCGGAGAGTGGGCTCGTCGTGATCGGGATGTACACCCCCAAGCCTCGTCCTCGCGCCGTGAGCGTCGACGAGGTGCGCGGGTACGTGAAGGCCTACGGCTTCGCCTTCCCCGTTGCCGTCGATGCGGATTGGGGCGCGTTGCGTCGGCTCTGGCTCGACGGCGCACCGGGCGCCGTGTTCACGTCCGCGACGCTTCTCATCGATCGACGCGGGATCCTGCGCCACGTCCAGAAGGGCGGCGCCTACGCCAAGGACGCGAGCGACCCGCAGGCGCGGCTGGACTACCAGAACATGCGTGAGGCCATCGTCGCGCTTCTCGCCGAACCGCCATGAAGCCGAGGCTCTTTGCGTTTCTTCGGGCGATCAACGTCGGCGGTCACACCGTGACGATGAGCACGCTGCGCGGAATCTTCGAGGGTCTGGGGCTAGCGGACGTCGAGACGTTCATCGCGAGCGGAAACGTGCTCTTCACGTCACCCGGGACGAGCATCCCGGCGCTCGAGCGAAAGATCGAAGCGCGCCTCGAAAAGTCCCTGGGGTACGAGGTCGCGACGTTCATCCGGACGGCGTCCGAGCTCGTCGCTTTGGCGGCCTACAGGCCGTTCCCCGAGACGCAAATGCGTAGTGCCGGGGCGTATTGCGTCGGGTTCTTGGGGCAGCCGCTTGACGCCACCGCCAAGAAGTCATTGGCCTCGCTCAAGAACGACATCGACGAATTCAGGGTCCACGGTCGTGAGGTGTATTGGCTCTGTAGGGTGAAACAGAGCGATTCGAAATTCTCCAATACCGTGTTCGAGAAGAAAACGGGGGTCCGCGTCACGTTTCGCGGCGGAAGCACCGTCTCTAAACTTGCGGCCAAGGCGGAAGAGTCTCCATGACGGACAAGGTCTCATCGATCAACGCGGACGGGGTGTTCGAGCCGTTCAAGGTCGACGACGTCCCGGTGGAGGAGTACTCGCGAGGCGACCGCTTCGGCATCCGGTTCCAGGGCCTCGGCAATTTCGGCGGCGGGTCCCACGTCGGCGTCGAGGTCGTCGTGCTCGAGCCGGGACGGCAGTCGTACCCCGCCCACTACCACATGCTCGAAGAAGAGCATCTGCTCGTCCTCGAAGGCGAGGTCACGCTGCGCCTAGGCGACAAGTCGTACGCGTTGTCCGCCGGGAGCTACGCGTGCTTTCCCGCGGGCCAGAAGGCGGGACATGCTTTGGTGAACGAAGGCCTAGCGCCCTGCCGCTATTTAATCGTCGGAGAACGAAATCCCAACGAGGTCGTCGTCTACACGGATTCCGGTCGTGTCGGCGTGCGCCTGACCGGCGAGGGGTATCGCAAGTCGGAGACGATGGACTACTGGGAAGGCGAAACGACGTGAAGCCTCCCGAAAATCCCCTCCCCCGTTTTTCCCTGGTGATTCCCGCTTACAACGAGGAACGGTTTCTCCCGCGTCTGCTGGACTCGGTCGACGCGGCGGCACTCCGGTACGCGCACGGGGCGGCGGCGGTCGAAGTCATCGTCGCGGACAACGCGTCGACCGACCGCACCGCCGAGCTCGCGCGGGCCCGCGGGTGCCGCGTCGTGCCCGTGGCCAAACGCTCGATCGCTGCGGCGCGAAACGCGGGCGGCGCGGCCGCACGCGGAGAGCTCGTCGGCTTCATCGACGCCGACATGCGGATCCACCCGGGAACCTTCGACGCCATCGAGAGGGCGCTCGCGTCGGACCGTATCGTCGGAGGGGCGACGGGCTGCACTCTCGAGCGGTGGTCGCTCGGCCTGGCGGTGACTTTCGCGGTGTTGGTCCCCGTGGTCTGGCTGACGGGGTTCGATACGGGCGTCGTCTTCTGCCGCCGCCGGGATTTCGAGGCGACCGGGGGTTACGACGAGACGCTGAGGGTCGCCGAGGACGTCCGATTCCTCCTCGCCCTCCGCCAACTCGGCCGGAGGCAAGGGAGGCGGCTCACCCGGCTGACGCACGTCAAGGCGGTCGCCTCGACTCGGAAATTCGACGAATACGGGGACTGGCACTACCTGACGACGATCCCGCGCTTGACGATCGGTCTCGTGTTGAAGCGCCCCGCGTCGCTCCGTGAGATCGAGCGGTACTGGTACGAACCCCGTAGGTAAAGAAAAAGGGCCCCGGTCCATCTCTGGACCGGGGCCCCATCGATCTTTCGGTCTTGGTGGCGTGGGGTTTACCCCGCCAGCAGGTCCGCTACGAGGATGCCACCTCCACCGAACTGAAACTAAGGCTGTTCAATGGATCACCTCCTTCGTCGGGCGTACCACCGCTACGAGGGCCCCAACCCTCCGTCCCGTCCGGTCCGCCCATGACCGCCGGGCCGTCGCACGGCACCAGCCGCGCAGCGCAAAGTGTACGCCCGGACGGGCCGCGCGCAACCCCGTTTTCCGTCACCGGGACAGGTCCCGGGTGCGGGTCGCGGCTATACTCCCCCGGCCGCGCACATTAACGATCCGGAGGATCCCGATGACCCCGACTCGCCGTTTCAAGGCCGCGACGATCGCCCTGATCGTCTCCTCTCTGGTCTTCCACTCCACCCCCTTGCTCGCCACCTGCGGAGGCGGGGGCGGAGGTGGGGTCGGCGGGGCAAGGGCCGGCGGAAGCCCACCGACCGAAACCCAGGCCTACCACGTCCCCTGGAAGGTCTTGAGCCCGGACGAAGCCGGTCCCGGCGGTCCTCTCGAAGTGCTCTGGTTCCCCGCTTCGGCCGCCGAGGCCAAGGAATCGGGCCTGCTCACCTCGCGGACGCTGTCCGTTTTGTCGGCACGCTGCGTGATCATGGCGATCGTCGCGCCGGACGATGTGCGGCTTCGGTCGAGATACGAGATCCCCCAGCACGGCTCGGGCGTCGTCCTCGTGGACGGACACGACGACATGATCGCGATCGTCGTCCCCAGTGGGCCGACGATCTTGGTCGGTCCCGTCGAAAAGATGGTCGAAGCCGAGCTCGATAGGCGCGAGAACGCCGCGAAGAGCGCGCTCGATGCTGCGAATGAAAAGATCAAGCAGAACGACCTCGAAGCGGCGAAAGCCCTGCTGACGCCGATCTGGGACCAGCGCTGCGTCGTCCCCGACGTCGCGAAGAAGGCGGCCAAGGCTCTCAAGAAGATCGGGCATCCGGTCGAGGTCGGCGACCTCTTGAACTGGGACGGTCGCTTGCCCGACTTGTCCGCAGCGACGACCGCCGAGATCGTGCGCACGATGGACGCGGGCCTTGCGGCCGAGCGCGACGGAAAAATCGGCGAGGCCCGCCGCCTCTACACCGCAGCGATGCGGATCGACCCGAGCGACCCCACCCCCATCCGTTTCCTGGGCGAGCTTCAGCGCCACGAGATCGGCGACTGGACGGAGGCGCGAGCACTGTTTACGCGCGTGACCGCCATGCCCGCCGACCCGATCTCCCGCGCCGTCGCGCTTCACGGCCTGGGCAAGATGACGATCCACGAAGGGCGTTACACCGAGGGGCTCGGCTTGTTCCAGCAGTCGCTCGACGCCTTCCCGCTCCCGCTCACCTACCGCAACCTAGCCGTTTACTGGAACTCCGAGAAAGACCACCAGAAGGCGCACGCCTACGTGAAAAAGGCGATCGAGCTCGACCCCGACGACGAGTACAACCAGATCTTCGCGGCGACCTACTTCGTCGAGCTCGGCCGGCCGGACGAGGCGCGTGCGGTCGCGGAGCGGTATGAATCCATGCTCTCGGCCTCGTACAACCTCGCGGTGATCGAGGCGCAGCTGGGCCAGAAGGACAAGGCACTGGCGTTGCTGCGCCGGCACTTCAGCATCTACGAGAAGTTCGACGCCGTGCGCGCCAAAGAGATGCAAGAAGCCAGAGACGACGTCGCCTTCGCCGCTCTCCACAAGGAACCGGAGTTCATCTCGATGACCGCCAAGGCCGACCGCGACGCGGCGGCCCACCGATGAAGTCGTACCAAGACATCGTCGAGCAGGCCACCGATCAGAAGGACCGGATCGCGAAGGCACTCTCGAAGGTGAAGCACCGCGTGGCCGTCGGATCGGGGAAGGGCGGCGTCGGGAAGAGCACCGTGACCCGCGCTTTGGCTGCGGCGCTCGCCGCGCGCGGCTTCAAAGTGGCGATCGTCGACGCCGACTTCAATGGCCCGACCCAGGAGCGCATGACCGGGCTTCGCGGAGCGGTGCCCATGCCGGGCGTCGAAGGGTTAGCACTTCCCAAGTCGCGGGACGGTGTCGGCGTTTTCTCCGTGGGCACCTTCCTGCCGGAGACCGAGGCGGGAGAGTTCGTCGCGTTGGGCGAGGTCCTGGCGTCGGTCGCCTGGGGGAAGCTCGACGTGCTGCTTTTCGACCTGCCGCCCGGGGCCGAGCGGACGCTGCAATTCGCCGAGTTCCTGGGGGCCGCGACGTCGTTCGTCCTCGTCACGATTCCTTCGGAGGTCTCGCGCGGTGTCGTCGCGCGATCGGTCGCCGCCCTGGCTGGAACCGAAAACTCCGTGCTCGGCTACGTGGAGAACATGAGCGGCTACTTCTGCGCCGACTGCGGCGAGATCAAGCCGCTGTTTCCGGAAACGAAGGACGGCATCGTCCTCGACCTCGCCTGCCTGGGCCGCGTCCCTTTCGATCCGGCGCTCGCGTTCGCGTGCGATCGGGGCGTGGCGTTTCTCGATCTCCCCGAGACACCAGCGACACGGGCGCTCTCCGCCATCGCCGGCCGCCTCGTCGAGTCCCTGGAGATGGAGCGTTGACGCTCTAGATGCTCCCTCCGGCCGCTAGGAATTCAGTTGCGCGAGCAGAGCCTTCAAGTCCCCGCCCGACGCGGGAAGGCACGGGAGGAGGAGCGCGCGGCGGCTCCCGTAGGCTGCTTCCGCCCCGAAGAGCAGCCGCCATTCCGCCGTGCGGGACGCGTTGTAGTCGTCGAGGAGCCCCATCGGGGCGCCCGGGCGAAGCACGCGCACGAGCCGAGAGGCGAGATCGTCGGCCTCGCGCAGGCCGACGTTCATGCTCTGACCGCCGAGCGGCCCGGTCAGGTGGCCGGCATCCCCCGCCATCCAGACTCGTCCCTCGCCGAAAGCCGTCGCGAGCTTCCGCTCGAAAAGCCCGAGCGCGGTCCACTCGATGCCCGAGACTTCACCGCGAAACCAGGGGGCGGAGGACGCAAGGAGCTCCGTGAGGCGAGCCGCATCGGGGCGGTGTTCCTCAGCCTGAGCGATCGGGAAGCTGAAGCGGCAGCGCCCTTCGGGGAGGGGCCAATAGCCGCCGACCCGGTCTTTCTGGATCATCAGGCGGCCATCCGCGGGCACGTCCCCTTGCGCTGCGAACTGGAAGACCGAGTAGAGCTGTCCGCGCCCCTGGTCCGCGTAGACGATCCCCAAGCGTCGCCGCACGAACGAGTCGTAGCCGTCCGCGGCCAGCACGTAGCCGGCGCCAATTTCGAGCAGCTTGTCGACGACGACTTCCGTGTGGGCGATCGGGTAGCCCGTCGAGACCTTGTCGAGCCGGGCCACGGTGAGCTTGACGCCCTCGGACGTCGGTTCGAGGCCTTGCACGCGGTGGTCCCAGTGCACTTTGACGCCGCTTTGTTCGAGCGCCGCTTCGAGTATCGATTCGAGGTGGGCTTGAGGAAGGACGACGACGTGCGCGTGCGGCCCGGAGAGCCGTGCGAAGTCGAGCTCCCCGCTCCGCTCGGCCCCTTCGTAGACGGAAAGCCGGGTCACGACACGCCCTGCGTCGGTGCAGCTTGAGGCGAGCCCGAATCGGTCGAGAAGCCGGAGCGTCGCGGGGTGCAGCACCAACGCGTAGCTATGCGCCGCCGTCCGCTGGCCCGCATCGTAGACGTGGACATCGACGCCGGCAGTCTTCAACGAAATCGCGGCCAAAAGGCCGACCGGGCCCGCGCCGACCACGACCACTTCGGTTTCCCTCTTGCCGAGCATCGCCTCACCTCCACCGAGCGGGACTCGCTTCCGCCCCGTTGCGCTCAGAATAACCGCTCTTGGCGCCGTTCGCGCCTCCCCCCGGAGAAATTTGGTCCGCCGCCGCCTCTACGCGAACACCACCATGACCGCGAACAACAAGAGCCAGATCGCGTCCAGGAAGTGCCAGTACATCGCCGCGTAAGTGACGCCTCCGTGGTGGTCGCTCCCGTACCGGCCGTGCAGGGAGCGGGCCAAGACGATCACGAGGAGGGCGATCCCGCCGATGACGTGGGCCGCGTGAAGGCCGGTCAACATGAAGAAGGTGAAGGCGTACAGGTTCGACGCGGCCGTCAGGCGCAGGCGGATCAACCCCCACCAGTTCCACGACTGCACGAAAAGAAACGCAAAGGCGAGCGCCAACGTCGCCTGCAGCCAGCGGGTGGACGCCGTGCGCTCCCCGAGCCGGATCGCGCGGTACGCCCGGTGGATCGTGACGCTCCCGGCCAAAAGGACGACCGTCGCGAGCCAGAGCCCCGCGGGGAGGCGCGGCATTCCCGGCGGAGGCCATGCGGTCGCCTTGAGGCGGACGACGAGGTAGCCCACGATCGAAGCGAGGAACAAGACGGTGAGCGTCGCGAGGAAGACCCACATGCCGAGCACGCCCGCGCCGGGGATGGCGCCCTCGCGAACCCGGCGTGGGTCTCCGCCGGTCACTGCGGGTTGGTCTTGATGGACGGCGCGTAGCCGGGGATCCGCTGTGGCTCGTACTGCGTCGTGTCGGTCAGGGTGATCGCGATGAACAGCATGACGAGGGCCATCGACAAGATGATGACGATGGCATTGAAGGGTTTGTCGTACTTCAGATGCATGAAGAAAAGGAGGACGAGCGAGGCCTTGAAAACGGCGATCCCGAGCGCGATCCAGAGGTTGAACCGACCGAAGTCGAACCACGACACCGCCACCGTGACGAACGTCATCACGAGGAGGGTGCCCAACACGGCGAAGAGCGTCGAGAGCGGGAGAACGTGTCCGACTCGGGGATGCGCTTCATGTGACATGCGAAAGGACCTTTTTCAGCTGATCAGATAGAGCAGCGGGAACAGGAAGATCCAGATCAGGTCGACGAGGTGCCAGTACAGGCCCACGAAGTCGACCGGCGTGAAGTACTCGGGGCCGAAGTGCCCCTTGACCGAGCGCACCAGGATCCACCCGATCGCGCCCATGCCCGCCAACACGTGCAGGCCGTGCAGGCCGGTCATGAGGAAGTAGATCCCGAAGAAGAGCTGCACGTTGCTCGGGCGCTTCCCGTGCTCGGGGGTCTCGCCCGGCCCGTGCCCAGGCCCGCCCGTCGACTCTTCGTGCGGGGCGAAGTGCGTGCCGGGGAGCAGGCCGTGCTCCCACTTGGCCTTGTACTCGACGTACTTGATCCCCATGAAGCCGCAGCCGCCGAGCAGCGTGAGCGACAGCAGGGTGATCAGGAGCTTGCGCTGCCCGAGCTGCGAGGCGCGCACGGCCCACGCCATCGTGAGCGAGCTGCACAGCAGGATGACGGTGTTCGTGCCGCCCAAGACCTTGTCCAGGAACTGGTGCGCGTAGAGGAAGATCTCGGGGTGGTTGGCGCGGTAGATCGCGTAAGCGCAGAACAGTCCGCCGAACAGGAGGATCTCGGTCGCGAGGAACAACCAGATCCCCAGCTTCCCGGCGTCGAACTGCTGTTCGGGCGTGTCGAAGTGGTGTTGCAGATGGGGAGAGTGCTCGTGACTCATCATGCCTTAGCACCTTCGTACGTCCGGCTCTTGTAACCGCTCACCTCGTCACCAACGAGGTTGTCGTAGTCGTAGGGGTCTTCCGCGATGGGTGTTACGGTGAAATTGTCGTACGGCGGCGGCGAGGACGTGTGCCACTCGAGCGAGTTCCCGCCGAAGGGGTTCATCGGCGCCGCCTCTCCACGAAACAGCGAGCGCAACAAGTAGTAGGCGATCAGAAAAAACCCGCAGGCCATGACGTACGAACCCAGCGTCGAGATCCTGTGGTAGATCGCGAACTGCGGGAGATAGTCGTAGTAGCGGCGCGGCATCCCGTGGCTTCCGAGCATGAACTGCGTGAAGAACGTCGTGTTGAATCCGACGAAGATGAGAAAGGCCGCGATCCGGCCGAGACGCTCGTCGATCATCACGCCGAACATCTTGGGCCACCAGTGGTGCAACCCGGAGAGCAAGGCGATCACCGTCCCGCCGAACATCACGTAGTGGAAGTGCGCGACGACGAAGTACGTGTCGTGGAGGTGGATGTCGACGGCCAGCGCGCCCAAGTGCAGCCCGGTGAGGCCGCCGATCCCGAACGTGATCATGAACATCAAGGCGTAGATCATCGCGGTCGTCAGATGGATGTCCCCCTTGTAGAGGGTCGCCAGCCAATTGAACACCTTGATCGCCGAGGGGATCGCCACGGAAAACGTCAGCGCCGAGAAGATCACGTTCGCCATGCCGGACTGGCCGGACACGAACATGTGGTGCCCCCAGACGAGGAACCCGAACGCCGCGATCGCGATCGAGGACAGCGCGATGAACCGGTAGCCGAAGATGTGCTTCCGGGAGTGGATCGAGATCACCTCGCTGATGATCCCCATCGCCGGGAGGATCATGATGTACACCGCCGGATGCGAGTAGAACCAGAAGAAGTGCTGGAAGAGCACCGGGTCGCCGCCGAGCGCCGGATCGAAAATACCGACGCCCAGCGCCCGCTCCGCGATCAAGAGCAACAGCGTGATGCCCAAGACCGGCGTGGCCAGGACCTGGATCAGCGCCGTCCCGTAGAGCGCCCAGAGGAACAGGGGCATCTTGAACCAGGTCATCCCGGAGGGGCGCAACTTGTGGATCGTCACGATGAAGTTCAACCCGGTGAAGATCGAGGAAAACCCCAGGATGAACACCCCGAGCGTGGTCGCGATGACGTTGGTGTTCGTGGTCGTCGAATAGGGCGTGTAGAAGGTCCACCCGGTGTCGACCCCGCCGGCGACGACGGCGCCTATGCAAAACACCGCGCCGATGATCCACAGCCAGAAGCTCATCAGGTTCAGGCGCGGGAAGGCGACGTCCTTGGCGCCCAGCATCAGGGGCAGCACGAAGTTCCCGAGCGCCGCCGGGATGCTGGGGATGATGAAGAGGAACACCATCACCGCGCCGTGCAAAGTGAACATCTTGTTGTAGGTGTCGGCGTCCATGATCGTCGGGCCGCGCGAGAACAACTCCGTCCGAACCGCCAGGGCTGCTAACCCTCCGAGGAGGAACGAGGAGAGGGTCGCGACGAGGTACATGACGCCGATGCGTTTGTGGTCGAGCGTGAACGCCCACGAGGCGAAGCCGCTCGTGTGGTTGAGGTAGTGATTCTTGGGAGTCATGGCGCTCTCCACGCGGCTACTCGAGCGTTTTCAGGTACGCGATGATCGCGGTGATTTCCTTGTCCTTCAGGCGGCCCTGATAGGTCGGCATCACCGGCTCGTATCCCGCCACGATCTTCGCCTGCGGGTTCAGGATCGATTCCCTGACGTAGTTCTCTTCGACCGTGACCTGAGCCCCGCCCTTCAGCGGCTGGGTGTGGCCCCAGATACCCTTGAACGAAGGGCCGATTCCCGGGTTGCCGTCGATCGAGTGGCACTGCTTGCAGCCGCGCTGGTTGTAGAGCTTCTGGCCGCCCTCCCAGAGTTTCTCCGGGGGGAGCTTGTCGAGGAAGTTTCCCGCGTCGGCGAGCCATTTCTCGAACTCGGGACGCGACTTGTGGACGATGACCATGGACAGCATCGCCGAGTGGCTCGTGCCGCAGTACTCGGCGCAGAAGATCTGGTACTCGCCGGGCTCGAGCGCCTGAAACCACTCCCTCTCGTAGCGGCCGGGGACCACGTCCCTCTTGATCCGAAAGTCCGGGATGTAGAGGCTGTGAAGGACGTCTTGCGACGTCATCACCAGGCGCACCGGCTCGTCCGGAGGGACGTGCAGGTTGTCGTCCACGACCCCGTTCGGGTAGGTGAACAGCCACTTCCACTTCTGGCCGAGAACCTGGACTTCGTAGGCGTTTTGCGGAGGCGTCTGAAGGTTCAGGAATCCCGTGAACCCCTCCCAGAAGATCCACACCACGATCAGGAGTGGGATCACGGTCCAAGTGATCTCGAGCGTCTGGTTGTGGACGGCCGACGCTTGCGCCTTGTGTCCCGGTCTCGCCCGGTACTTGTAGACGAAGTAGAACAGGACGACCGTGATCAGGACGAAAAAGACAATCGAGATCGAGGTGACGGCATTGAAAAGGAAATCGACGCCCGCCGCCGAGGTCGAGCCCTGGCGGGGAAGCCAGAAATTGGAACCCGTGCCGATGAACTGTGACAGCATCAGAGCGACCCCTTCACCCTCACCGGCCGATGCCTGCGGTCGCGCAGCCAGAATCCGCCGATCGCGCAGCCCAAGACGAGCACGGTCAGAGCGCCGCCGGCCCGCATGATCGACTGCGCGGCCAAGGCGTAGCGTCCCTGGTCGGCGTCGTAGTGGTAGCAATACAGGATGAAGCGCTCCCAGGTCGAACCGATCTTCCCCTTCGACGCCTCGAGAAGTCCGAGCTTCAGCGTCGCCGGTTCGAAGACCACGCCGTAAAGGTAGCGCGCCACACGCCCTTCCGGCGTGGCCAGCATCACGACCGCCGCGTGGCCGTACTGGTCGGTGTCCTTGTCGTACTCGTAGGAAAAGCCGACGGCCTTCGTCAGCGCGTCGATGCTCGCCTGTGATCCCGTCAGGAAGTGCCACCCCGCCTCGGCCGAGGGCCGCCCCAGATCCTCGAGGTACGTCGCCTTCTTGGCTCGGGCGAGCTCCGCGGTCTCCCGGGGATCGAAGCTGACCGTGACGACGGTGAACTCGTCCCCCGGCGTCCAGGCGAGCCCCTTCAGCCCGGCGACCAAACCGTTCAGCTCGAGCGTGCACAACATCGGGCAACGAAAGTAGTTGAGCGTGAGCAAGACGGGATGGCCGGGACGAAAATACGACCCGAGCGTGACGTCGCGGCCCGCATCGTCCTTGAAGACGACCGACAGCGGCAGCGCGGCGTCGAGCTTCTCGTCGACGCCGACGCGCGCGAGCTGCTTGGGCACGGGTTCGATCCGATCTTGCGCGAAGGCTTGAGCCGAAGCGAGCGCGAAGACGGCGCCGGCTAAGGGGAAGGCGATGCGGCGGCGCGACACGATTCTCATCAGGCCTACTTGGCGCCGCCCGGAGCGGCGATGGGGGTTTCGGGAGGCGCGGGAAGGATGATCGGGGCCGCCGGGTTTCCGTCTTGGGCCAGAAGCTCCATGGCTTTTTCGATCGGGATCGCGACGAATCCGTTCTGCTTGTCCACCCAGCCCGTCGCGTGGAGCCGCGTCAATTGGGCGGCGCGGAGGCTCCGCAGCTCGGCGGGCGCTTCGTTGACGACCTTTCGCTGAAACTCGGAACGGTTCACGCTCAGGTAGAGCCCTTGGACGAAAACGACGACGACGATCACGAGAATCGTCCCGACGATTCCCACCGTGGCGGTCGCCAGCGCGTCGGGATCGGCCTCCTCGATGGGGGACTCGCGCGGTTCGAGAGTGCTCAACACGACTCCTTAGCCATCAGAAGGTCTCGTACCCCAAGGACTCGGACAGCCGCGGGTCCTTGACCGCCACCAGCGGGTGCGCTCCCATACGACGCACCGCGGCCGCGAAGAACAACCCGCCGACACCCAGGAAGACCGCTACGTCCATGAGCGAGAACGGAATCGTGCCGGGGCTCTTCCCCGGCATGACCAACCAGTACACGTCCGTCCATTGCATCAGGAGCATCCACGCCGCGCCCGCGACGAGCAGCGGCTTGCGGCGTTTGACGTCGCGCGACATCAACGCGAGAAACGGCACGACGAAGTGGCCGAAGAGGAGGACGAGGCTCACCGCGGTCCACGATCCGGTCTGCCGCGCCGCGTACCAGCTCGTCTCTTCGGGGAGGTTCGCGTACCACATCAGCATGTACTGCGAGAAGCCGATGTAGGCCCAGAACACGGTAAACGCGAAGATCAGCTTCCCCAGGTCGTGATAGTGCTCGGTCGTGATCGTGCGGCGCAGGGCCCCGGCGCGCTGCACCATGAACGCAAGCACGCTCATCAACGCGAAGAAGCCGAGCACGCAACCGGCGAAGAAGTAGACGCCGAAGATCGTGCTGTACCAGTGCGGCGTCAGCGACATCAGGTAGTCGAACGCGAAAAACGTGACGGTGAACGCGAACAGGATCAGCGCGACCGTGCTCGTCGTTTCCATCTTCTTGGTGAGACGAGGGTCTCCCGTCTTGTCCTGCTCCGTCGACTTGCGGTGGAACCAGATCGCGAGAGCCGACCAGACGCCGAAGTAGACAACCGTCCGCACGAGAAAAAACGGGATATTGAGCCAGGGCTCCTTCGCCTTCAGGAGGTGGTCGGTGGCGACCGCCGCCGTGTCGGTCCAGGGGTAGAGCGTGCGCAGGCCGACAAGGACGGGGACGGCGAGAAACGCCATCGGAAGAAAGACGTTCGGCGCGACGCCCTCCGCGAGCCGCCGCACGGCGGCGCTCCAGCCCGCGCGCGTGACGTGCTGCACCAAAACGAAAAAGAGAGAGCCCAGCGCCAGCGAGAGGAAAAAGACGAAGCTCACGAGGTAGGACGGGTAAAAGCGGGCCCAGCCTCCTTCGCTTGAAGCGGCCAAGGCCAGCGCGCCGGCAAGTCCTAAGATCCCGATCGCAAGCAGCGCGAGAAACCACG
>Ga0315273_10003043_pt1 | contig 20139 bp, 33 predicted proteins | sample YL17G02_0_MG_FD_205753 | JGI IMG/M metagenome (GOLD analysis project Ga0315273, IMG submission 205753) | Sediment microbial communities from Yellowstone Lake, YNP, Wyoming, USA - YL17G02_0 | ecosystem: Environmental > Aquatic > Freshwater > Lake > Sediment | place: USA: Wyoming | collected...
GTTGCATCTCCAGCCGGCCACCGTCCTCGATGGTGGCGACGTAGGCATCAGGGTCCATCACTTCGACGACCGCGGGCAACTGGATGTCCGCGGCGGTGATCCTTCCCGGCCCGTCCTTTACCAGCACGACCTCGTGATCGTCGGCCTCGCCGTGAAGGAGGAATACGACCTTCTTGAGGTTGAGGATGATGTCGGTGACGTCTTCCTTGACGTGGGGCACCGTCGAGAACTCGTGCTCGACCCCGTTTATCTTGACCGAGGAGATGGCAGCCCCCTCGAGCGAGGACAGCAGCACTCGCCGCAGGGCGTTGCCGAAGGTATACCCAAAGCCGCGGGCCAGCGGCTCCACGATGAAGCGGCCCCGGTTCTCGCCGACCGGTTCATACTTACTATGCGGGGTGGCGAAGTCTAACAAGCGGCCCTCCTATGGACTACTTGGAGTACAACTCGACGATGAGAGACTCCTGGATAGGGATGTCGATGTCGGTGCGCTCGGGCAGACGAAGGACCTTCCCCACCATATTGTCGTGATCCGCCTGCAGCCAGGCCGGCACCGATGCCGTCAGGTCGGTGGCGTCCTCGACGACCGCCTTCAAGCCTTCGCTGTCCAGGACGGCCGCGATTATCTCGTCGGGCCTGACGCGGTACGAGGGGATGTTCACCTTGCGGCCGTTGACCGTGAAGTGGCCATGCCGCACCAGTTGCCGCGCCTGCCGCCGCGATGCGCCGAACCCGAGGCGGTACACCACGTTGTCCAAGCGCAGTTCGAGGAGGCGTAGAAGGTTCTCGCCGGTCATGCCGGACTGCCTGGCGGCCACCCGGTAGTAACCGCGGAACTGCGCCTCGAGGACCCCGTAGTACCGACGAGCTTTTTGCTTCTCGCGCAACTGAGTGAGGTATTCGGACTGCTTCCGGCGCCGGCCGCGGCCGTGATCGCCCGGCGCATAGGCGCGCCTGTCGACGCCACACTTGTCGGTGAGACACCGTTCGCCTTTGAGGAAGAGCTTCTCGCCTTCCCGCCGGCACTGTTTACACTGAGGAGATCTGTCTCGTGCCATTCTCTATGCTCCGCTATACCCGGCGCCGCTTCTTGGGGCGGCAGCCGTTGTGAGGGATCGGGGTAACGTCCTTGACGCTGGTGACGTCGATGCCGGCGGCCTGGAGCGAACGGATGGCGGTCTCGCGACCACTGCCCGGGCCCTTGACGTAGCAGTCCACCTTCTGGAGGCCGTGCTCCATGCCCGCGCGAGCGGCCTTTTCCGCCGTCACCTGGGCTGCGAAGGGCGTGGATTTGCGCGAGCCCTTGAAGCCCGCCGAGCCGGCGCTGGCCCACGCGATCACGTTGCCCTCTTTATCGGTGAGGGTCACGAGCGTGTTGTTGAACGACGTCTTGATGTAGGCGTTGCCTACCGCGATGCTCTTCCGCACCTTGCGGCGCCGTCCGCGTGGACCGGTGGCCGTGCGTTTGGGTTTCGGCATATTCCTTGACTCCGTCCCTAGTTATTCCCTGCAGGCCCGCCCGCCGGCTAGACCCGCACCTTCTTCTTGACGCCCACGGTCGGCTTGTGGCCTTTGCGCACGCGCGCGTTGGTCTTGGTGCGCTGACCCCGGACAGGCATGCCGCGCCGATGGCGGATGCCCCGGTAGCAGCCGATCTCCATGAGGCGCTTGATGTTCTGGCTGCGCTCGCGGCGCAGATCGCCTTCGACCGTGACGTTCTCTTCGATGTAGCTACGCAGCCGGATCTCTTCGTCCTCGGTGAGATCCTTGACGTGCGTGTTTGGGTCGATCTTCACGGCCGAGAGGATCCTGTTGGACATAGAACGGCCGATCCCATACACATAGGTGAGACCGATCTCGACCCGCTTCTCCCGGGGGAGCGTGACACCAGCGATACGAGCCATACTCTTCTCCTACCTAGCCTTGCCGCTGCTTGTGCCGGGGGTTCTGGCAGATGATATGCACCACACCGCGCCGCCGCACTACCTTGCACTTTTCACACATCGGTTTGACCGACGCTCTGACTTTCATCTACGTCCTTCCTCTACTTGAACCGGTATGTGATCCGACCGCGGGTCAGATCGTACGGGGACAACTCCACTTTTACCCTGTCGCCCGGCAGGATACGGATGTAGTTCATGCGCATCTTCCCGGAGATGTGGGCGAGTATCTCCAGTTCGTTGTCGAGCTTCACCCTGAACATGGTGTTGGGCAAGGCTTCGATGACCTCGCCTTCGAGCTCGATGGCTTCTTCTTTAGGAGACAAGTTCGCCCACTTTCAGACCCCTGCCCGAACACCGGCCGCCTATCATAGCACAACGCCCCATCCCGCTAGGCTCCCGGTACTTCAGAGATGGTAAGGATGCGCGGACCGCTGTTCGTGATCGCGACCGTATGCTCGAAATGGGCCGAAAGACTGCCGTCCCTCGTGGAGATGGCCCAGCCGTCGTCGCCCATCTCCACCGCGTTCCCGCCGGCGTTGACCATCGGCTCGATAGCAAGCACCATGCCCTCCCGCAGCTCGGCCCCCTGTCCGGGCGGCCCGAAGTTAGGTACCTGCGGATCCTCGTGCATGTCCCGGCCCACACCGTGGCCGACCATGCTCTGCACCACAGCGTACCCGTGGGATTCGGCGTAGGTCTGGACCGCATGCGAGATGTCGCCCACCCTGTTCCCCACTCTGCACTGCTCTATGCCCCGCATGAGCGACTCCTCGGTCACCCGCAGCAGCCGACGGGCTTCCTCCGAGATCTCCCCGACGGGGAAGGTCGTCGCAGCGTCGGCGATGTAGCCCTCCATCGTGACGCCCACGTCCACACCGAGGATGTCGCCGTCGCTCAGACGGACCTTACCCGGAATGCCGTGGACCACCATGTCGTTGGGGGAAGCGCAGATGGACCCGGGGAACCCCCGGTAGCCCTTGAAAGTGGGCACTCCACCTTTTGCTCGTATGTACTTTTCCGCCAACTTATCCAACTCTCTCGTCGTTACGCCCGGTCGTATCTCCCGGGCCATCAGCTCCAGGCAGCCCCGGACCACCGCCCCTGCGCGGGCCATCCTTTCGATCTCGGCCGGTGACTTCCTGATGATCACTATCGTCAAGCATCCGCCGGTCCGAGGGCCATCCGTATGTCTTCGTAGACCTCGTCGGGCGCCTTCGCGCCGTCGATGCGCCGGACCACGCCGGCCCGGTCGTAGAAGTCGATGAGCGGCTCGGTCTGGTTACGGTAGACCTCCAGGCGGTTCCGCACCGTCGCTTCGCTATCGTCGTCCCGCTGGTACAGCTCGCCGCCGCACTTGTCGCACGCGCCCTCCACCTGCGGCTGGTTGAACATGACGTGGAACGGCGTCTGGCACGAGTGGCAGATGCGCCGGCCGCTAAGCCGCCGGACCAGGTCTTCCTCGTCCACCAGGATGACGAGCACCTTCGTGATCGCCCGGCCGAGGTCGTCAAGAGCGGAGTCGAGAGCCTCGGCCTGCGGGATGGTGCGGGGGAAGCCGTCCATCAAGAAGCCCTTGGCCGTGTCGGCCTCCTGGAGCCGGTCTTTAACGATCCCGATGACCACGCTGTCGGGCACCAGGTCGCCGGCGTCCATGTACTTCTTCGCCTCCAGCCCCATGGCGGTCTGGTTCTTCACCGCTCCGCGCAGGATGTCGCCGGTCGAGACGTGGGGTATGCCGTATTCGGCCACGATGCGGCCGGCCTGCGTACCCTTGCCCGCTCCGGGCGGCCCGAGGAGGACGAGATCGAACTGGCTCATGCTAGAAGTACCTCGCTTGTAGGCCCGGCGTCATTTGAGGAAGCCCTCGTAGTGGCGCATGAGTAGCTGGGATTCCATCTGTTTCATGGTGTCGAGCGCGACCCCGACGACGATCAGCAGGGACGTCCCTCCGAAGTAGAACGGCAGGTTGGCGACCCGGATGAGCACCGTGGGCAGCAGCACGATCGCCGCCAGGAAGAGGGCCCCCGGCAGCGTGATGCGCGTGAGCACTCGGTCCAGGTACGCAGCGGTGGGACGTCCGGGACGGATGCCCGGGATGAATCCGCCGTACTTCTTAAGGTTGTCCGCCTGGTCGATCGGGTTGAACTGCACCGCGGTGTAGAAGTACGTGAACAAGATGATCAGGATCACCTCGGCCAGGATGTACCACCACGAGCTAGGGCCGATGGCCCGGGCAAGGCTCTGTGTCCACTTCCAGGGGGTCATCTGGGCCAGCGTCACGGGGAACAGCAGCACCGATGAGGCGAAGATGACGGGGATGACCCCTGCCATGTTGATGCGCAAGGGCAGGTAGGTGCTCTGCCCGCCGTAGACCTTTCGCCCGACGACCCGCTTGGCGTACTGCACCGGGATGCGGCGCTGGCCTTCGGTGACGTAGATGACGAAGGCCACCACGGCCACCGAGATGGCACCCATCAGTATCCAGTAGCCGGGGTTAAGGGTGATCAGCTTGGCGAGCCCGCTCGGCAGCCTGGACACGATGCTGGCGAAGATCATGAGCGAGATGCCGTTGCCGATGCCGCGCTGCGTGATCAGCTCGCCCATCCACATGACCAGAGCCGTACCGACGGTGAGGGTCAGCACGATCAGGTAGAAGCGGAGCGGCGTGAGCGGCGCTTCAGGTGGGAAGGCCCCGTAGCTCTTGAACAGGAAGACGAAGCCGATGGCCTCGATCAAGGCCAGGATGACTGTGAAGTAGCGGGTGTACTGGTTGACCTTCTTCTGACCGGCCTCGCCCTCTTTCATGAGCTGTTCCAGCCTGGGCACGACCATCGTCAGGAGCTGCATGATGATGGACGCCGTGATGTACGGCATGATGCCCATGGCGAATATGGCGACGCGTTGCAGCCCGCCCCCGGTGAAGAGGTTGTAGAAGTCGAACACGCCGCCGGTGTTGAAGAGCGATTTGATCGCCTCGACGTCGACCCCAGGCACGGGGATGTAGCAGCCTAGGCGGTAGATCGCAATGATCATGGCCGTAAAGAGCAGCTTCTTCCGGAGATCCGGCAGCCTCCAAGCATTGAGGAAGGATTGCAGCATCAGGCTGTCACCTCTATGGTCCGCAACTCGTCACTGCGCTCCTCAGCTACTCAGATGACTTCCGCGGTGCCGCCCGCGGCTTCGATCTTCGCGAGTGCGGCCGCGCTGAAGCCGTGAGCCCTTATGGTGAGGGGGTGGCTGAGCTCGCCCATCGCCAGGATCTTGACCCGCTCGTCCAGCTTCTTGATGATGCCTCTCTCGAGCAACGTGTCGGGGGACACCACTTCGCCGGCGGCGAACCCTTCCAGGCGCGACAGGTTGACGGGGGTGGTATAGGTCCGGAATGGACCGATGGCCATTGCGGTCTTGGCATGCGGGCCGCGCAGCTTGGGCAGCCTCATGTGCAGCGGCATCTGGCCGCCTTCGTACCGAGGCGAGATCCGGCCGCCCGAGCGCTGCTTGGAACCTTTGTGGCCCCGGCCGCTCGTCTTGCCCACGCCCGAGCCCTCACCGCGACCGACCCGTTTCCGGGGGCGCTTGGACCCCGGATCGGGGCGTAGATTGTGCAGGAAGATGTCTCCCATCTCTATCCTTTGTCCTCGAGGTCGACCACTGCCACCTCGACCATATACTCCACCTTGTGCACCATTCCGCGGATAGCCGGCGTGTCTTCGTGGTACACGGTCTGGCGGATGCGGGCGAGGCCCAAGGCGTCAAGGGTGGCTTTGTGGTCTTTCTTACGGTTGATGCGGCTCTTCACCTGCGTGATCTTCAACATGCCGTCACGCTCCGGTCTCGGCGGCAGACGGCGCGGCAGCCGGGGCGTCAGCCAGTGCGGTAGCCGGCGCGTCAGCCAGCGCGCTAGCGGGCGCGGCTTCCCCTGACGGTCCTTTGCCCAGGATCTCCCGGACGGTCTTGCCACGCTGATGAGCGATGTCTTCGGGGCGCCGCAGGCTGCGGAGCCCTTGCTCGGCCGCCCGCACCATGTTGATGGGGGTGGTGGTCCCCAGGCACTTGGTGAGGACGTCCTTGACTCCGCCCAGTTCCAGCAGAGCCCGCACGCCGCCACCGGCTATGACACCGGTACCGGCCGAGCAGGGACGCAGCAGCACCCTGCCGGCGCCGTAGTGACCCAGCACTTCGTGAGTGATGGTACTACCGTGCTTGGGCACGACGAACAGGTTCTTGCGCGCGTCTTCGATGGCCTTCTGGATGGCCAACGGCACCTCTTTGGCCTTGCCATAGCCGATGCCCACGGTGCTCTCACCGTCACCGACGGCGACCAGAGCGGTGAACGAGAAGCGCCGGCCGCCCTTGACCACCTTGGCCACGCGGTTGATGTGGATCACGCTCTCCTGAAGGTTAAGCGAATCTGCCTTGATCTGCGCCAACGTGCTACCTCTCTCTCCCTCAGAAGTCCAGGCCGCCCTGGCGGGCTCCATCCGCCAGAGCCTTTACTCGACCGTGATACAGATAGGGGCCGCGGTCGAAGACCACCCGGTCGACGCCGGCCGCCTTGGCCCGTTCGGCCAGCAACTGCCCCACTTTAGCGGCCTGATCGGTCTTGGACAGACCTTTATCGGTCACGTGGATGGCGGAGGCGCTGGCCAGGGTCCGGCCGTTCCGGTCGTCGATGACCTGCGCCCAGATCGCCCGGTTGGACCGGAAGACCGAGAGGCGCGGGCGCTCGGGAGTGCCCCGTACCTGGCTCCGCACGCGGACCGCGCGCCGGGCGCGGGTCCGCTTCTTGCTTTCTTCACTACTCATTTCGTCCTCTTCCCTATTACTCGATTCAAAATGAAGCCGCGGCCGCCGAGTCCGCACTGGACGGCGCGATGCGTCGTCCTCGGTCGCACCCGTAGCGCTGCTACGGGCGTTCCCTGCGTCCTTGCCTCGCACTCGTCCATCGCACCCCGTCGGCGGATCTTCATTTTGAATCGCGTCCTAAGCCCGCTTGCCGACCTTGCGCCGCACGACTTCGCCCTCGTACCGGATGCCTTTGCCCTTGTAGGGCTCGGGTCTGCGGATGGAGCGGATATCGGCGGCCATCTGGCCGACCCGTTGCTTGTCGATGCCCCTCACCACGATCTGAGTGGGAACGGGCACGTCGAACTCGATGTTCTCCGGCGGCGTCACCACGACCGGGTGCGAATAGCCGACCAGGATCTCCAGATCGGTGCCTTTCTTCGAAGCCCGGTAGCCGACGCCCTGGATCTCGAGCTTCTTTTGGAAGCCCGCGGTGACCCCGGTGACCATGTTCGACAGCAGCGTCCGGGTGAGGCCGTGGAGGGAACGGTTCGTTCCCGAATCGTTGGGCCGGGTCACGGTCATGACCCCGTCGGTGATCGTGACCTGCATGTTCGGGTGCACGTTCAGGGCCAGGCTGCCCTTCGGGCCCTCGACGGTCACGTTCGCACCGGCGATCGTCACGTCGACACCGGCCGGGATGGTTATGGGTGCTCTTCCTATCCTCGACATGGCATCACCATACGAAGCAGACGACCTCGCCGCCTACTCCCAGTCGTTGTGCTTCCCGGGCGGTCATCAAGCCCCGAGACGTGGAGATGACTGCCGTGCCCAGGCCCCCGAGGACCTTCGGCAGATTGTCTTTCTTCGCGTACATGCGGCGGCCCGGCTTGCTGACCCGTTTGATCTGCGAGATCACCCGGCGGCGGCCATCGGTGTACTTGAGCTCGATGACCAGCTTATCGAAGCTGCCGTCCTTTACCACGGAGTACGACATGACGTAGCCCTCGTCTTTGAGAAGACGGGCCAGTTCCACCTTCTGAGAGGAGGACGGCATCTCGACCTTGGCCTGGAGCGCCTTGTTGGCGTTCCGCATGCGGGTGAGCATGTCGGCTATGGGATCGGTGTGAGACATGACCCCTCCTACCAGCTCGACTTGGTGACGCCGGGGATGAGCCCCTGGTGCGCCAGATCACGGAGACAGATGCGGCACACGCCGAAGCGGCGGACATAGGCCCGCGGCCGGCCACACCGACGACACCGGTTATTGGCCCGGACGGTGTACTTCTGCGGACGCTGTGCCTTAGCGATCATTGATTTCTTTGCCATTCGCTGCTGCTCCTATCCTTCAGCTCTGCCGGAAGGGCATGCCCATCAACTTGAGCAGCGCCCGTCCCTCGTCGTCCGTTTTCGCCGTGGTAGTGATCGCGATATCCAACCCCCGGAGCCGGTCGATCTTGTCGTAGTCGATCTCCGGGAAGATGACCTGCTCCTTGACACCCAGGTTGTAGTTGCCCTGCCCGTCAAAACCCTTGGGCGAGATGCCCTGGAAGTCGCGGATGCGGGGAAGGGCGATGCTTATCAGCCGGTCGAGCATCTCGTACATGCGGTCGCCGCGCAGCGTGACCCGCAGTCCGACCGGCATGCCGGCGCGCAGCTTGAAGTTGGCCACCGATTTCCGGGCCCGGCGGACTTGCGCCTTCTGCCCCGTGATCTGGCCCAGTTGGGTCGCCGCTTCCTCCATCTGCTTGGCGTCCTGAGTGCCCGCGCCTACGCCCATGTTGAGCGTCACCTTGGTGACTTTCGGCACCTGCATGACGCTCTTGTAGCCGAACTGCTCCCGCATCGCGGGGACGATGTCGGCACGGTATTTGTCTTTTAGTCTGGGGACTTCCATCGCTAACCCTTATCCACCTGGACGTTGCATTTCTTGCAGTAGCGGATCTTGTCGTCGCCTTCCACGCGCACGCCCACGCGCACGGCCTGGTTGCAGCTGGGGCATACCAACTTGACATTGCTGATGTGGATCCCGGCTTCCCGCTCGATGACCCCGCCCTGGGGAGTCTTCTGCGAGGGACGGACGTGCCGCTTGATAAAGTTCACCCGCTCGATCACGATCCGTTCGTCGGCAGAGAGCACGCGCAGCACCTTGCCGCGTTTGCCGTTCTGCTTGCCCTGGATCACCTCGACCGTGTCGCCCTTCTTGATGCGGAAGCGCTTGGCCCGCGGCTCGGTCTTCGCCGTCTTGGCCATCACAGCACCTCCGGCGCCAGCGAGACGATCTTCGCGAAGTTCTTCTCGCGCAGTTCGCGGCCGACGGGGCCGAATATCCTCGTGCCCCGCGGGTTCATCTGCCGGTCGATCAGCACGGCGGCGTTCTCGTCGAAGCCGATGTAGGTGCCGTCCTTACGGCCGTATGCCTTCTTGACGCGCACGACCACCGCCTGCACCACGTCGCCCTTCTTCACGGCGCCGCCCGGAGTGGCCTCTTTGACCGCCCCCACTATGATGTCGCCTACCCCGGCATAGCGGCGCTGCGACCCGCCCTTGATGCGGATGCACAACAGCTCGCGTGCGCCGGTGTTATCGGCGACCTTCAGTCTTGTCTCTACCTGGATCATTGTTTGTCACCCATCTCTCGCCGCGGTCACTCGGCCCGCTGGAGCACCCTGATCAGGCGCCAGGTCTTGTCGCGGGATAGCGGCCGGCACTCGCGCACCAGCACCGTATCGCCTATGCGAGCTTCGTTGTTCTCGTCATGGGCCTTCAACCGGCTGGTCCTGCGGACCACCTTCTTGTACTCGGCGTGCGGCTTGACCGTGGTCACCTGCACGACGATGGTCTTGTCCATCTTGTCGGAGACGACTAGGCCCTGCCGTTCCCTCTGCTTTGTGGTTGGCTGCTCGGCCATCAGAACTCCCTCGACCGTTCTCTCGACGATTGCACCGTCATGATCTTGGCGATGTCGTGACGCACCTGGCGAAGCCGGCTGGTGTTCTCCAGCTGGCCGGCGGCGTGCTGGAACCGCAGGTTGAACAGCTCCTCGCGCGATTGCTTGAGGCGCTGGACCAATTCCTCGTCGCCGAGGTCTATTAGATCCTTAGGCTTCAATGCCCCCATCCTCCCTGGTCGCGAATCTGCATTTGACAGGAAGTTTGTGCGCCGCCAGCCGGATAGCCTCGCGAGCCAGTTCCTCGGGGACGCCCGCCAGCTCGAACATCACCCGGCCCGGCTTCACCACGGCCACCCACTGGTCGGGCGAGCCTTTGCCGGAGCCCATGCGCGTCTCTGCAGGCTTCTTGGTGATGGGCTTCTGCGGGAAGATGTTGATCCACACCTTCCCACCCCTCTTGATCTTCCGGGTCATGGCGATACGAGCGGCCTCGATCTGCCGGCTGGTGACCCAGCCCGGCTCGAGAGCCTGCAAGCCGTACTCGCCGAAATGCACGGTCGTCTGACCCTTCGCCGTGCCGGCCATGCGGCCCCGGTGCTGTTTGCGGTGCTTGACCCTTTTTGGTAGTAGCATCTCTTATCCTCGTTCTTCTTCAGATCCTCGTCCTACCGTCCACGGGCCCGGGCGTCGCCAGGGCCCCCGGCGGGGACACGGATCGGAGCCGTCATCCAAGCGGGGCTTCCGATGAAGCCCGACCGTTCTTGTCGAAGCCCTCGGGCATGATCTCGCCCTTGTTTATCCACACCTTCACGCCGATCTTGCCAAAGGTCGTATTGGCCTCCCAGAAACCGTAGTCGATGTCGGCCCGCAGGGTGTGCAGGGGCACGCGGCCCTCGCTGTAGCCCTCGGTGCGCGCCATCTCGGCGCCGCCCAGGCGGCCGCCGGACCTGACTTTGATGCCCTCGGCGCCCGACCGCATCGCGGAGGTGATGGCCCGCTTCATCGCCCGGCGGAAGCTCACCCGGTTGGCGAGCTGCTCGGCTATGGACTGGGCCACCAGGGTGGCGTCGAGCTCGGGCCGCTTGATCTCCACGATGTTGACGTGCACGGTCTTGCCCGTCATGTCGTGGATGTCGCGCCGCAGCGCGTCCACTTCGGACCCGGACTTGCCGATGACGATGCCCGGCCGGGCCGTGTGGATGTCGATGACCACCTTGTTCGTGTCCTTGCGGATAACGATGGTGGAGAGCCCGGCGTGGCCCATCTTCTTCTGGATGTGCTTGCGGATCGCCAGGTCCTCATGGAGGAAGTCGGCGAAATGCCGCTCGGTGTACCAGTGAGCCTTCCAGTCATGGATGATGCCGAGCCGCATGCCTCCGGGATGAACTTTCTGACCCACCTGCTACGACTCCTTCTTCTCGTCGACGCACACCGTGATGTGACTCGTCCTCTTACGGATGCGGCTGGCCCGGCCCATCGCCCGCGGCTTGAACCGCTTGATGGTGGGGCCGCCGTTCGCATACACCTGCACGACCCAGAGGTCGTCGGCGTCGAGATTGTTGTTGTTCTCGGCGTTGGCCACGGCCGAGTCGAGGACTTTACCCACCAGCTTGGCGGCTGCCCGGGGGCTGAGCGCGAGGATGGCTTTCGCCTCGGCTACTTTCTTGCCCCGGATCATGGACGCCACGTCACCGGCTTTGCGCGGCGAGACCCGCACGTATTTCGCTGTCGCGTTGACCATGCCTTCACTTCCTCTTCATGCGGCGCTCTTTGTTGCCGCCGTGTCCGCGGAAGGTGCGGGTGAGAGCGAACTCGCCCAGCCGGTGGCCCACCATGCTCTCGGTGACGTAGATGGGCACATGCTTGCGGCCGTCATGGACGGCGATGGTATGCCCGATCATCTCCGGGTAGATGGTGGACGCACGCGACCAGGTCTTGAGCATGCGCTTCTCGCCGGTCGCGTTCATGGTCTCGACCCGCTTCATCAGTCGCTCTGCGACGAAGGGAGCTTTCTTGCTTGAACGTGTCACGATGTTCTATTACCTCCCTTTCCCAGCTCGCCTGACGATGTACTTGTTCGAGGGCTTCTTGCGCTTGCGGGTCTTGTGACCCAGCGTCGGCACTCCCCACGGGGTCACGGGGTGGCGACCCGGGGGCGTGGAGCCCTCGCCGCCACCGTGCGGGTGATCGACCGGGTTCATCGTCGTGCCGCGAACGCCGGGCCGCACGCCCATCCAGCGCTTACGTCCGGCCTTGCCGGTGGTGAGGTTCTCGTGCTCGGCATTGCCGATCTCGCCGACGGTGGCACGGCATTCCAGATGGATCATGCGCATCTCGCCGGAGGGCAGCCGCAGGATGGCGTAGTCGCCTTCCTTGGCCATGACCTGCGCGGAAGTGCCGGCCGATCGGGCGATCTGCCCGCCGCGACCTTTGTACATCTCGATGTTGTGCACCACGGTACCGACAGGGATGTTGCGCAACGGAAGGGCGCACCCTATCCGGATATCGGCCCCGGGGCCGGCTTCGATCATCGCGCCTACGCCCAGCTTGGCGGGAGCCAGGATGTAGCGCTTCTCGCCGTCGCGGTACACGATGAGGGCGATACGGCAGTTACGGTTGGGATCGTACTCGATGGAGTCGACCCGGCCCGGCACGCCGTCTTTGTCACGTTTGAAATCGATGATCCGGTACGCCCGCTTATGCCCGCCGCCTTGGTGACGGGTGGTGATGCGGCCGTAGTTGTTACGGCCGCCCTTGCGGTTGACCGGACGGGTGAGCGACTTCTCGGGCTCGCTCCGGGTGATCTCGTCGAAGGACGGCGTGGTCGCGAACCTGCGTCCGGGAGATGTCGGCTTGTAGCTCTTTATCGCCATGTCTCTCTATTCACCGACCTTACGTCGCGCCGAAGAACTCGATCCGGTTGCCCGGGGCGAGCTCGACTACGGCCTTTTTCCAGCGCTTGGTGACCCCGACGTGGGCACCCCTGCGCTTGGGTTTCGGCTTCATGTTGATGGTCTGGACCCCGATGACCTTGACCTTGAAGATCTCCTCCACGGCGGCCCGGATGTGGGGCTTGGTGGCCCGGTAGTTGACCTCGAAGGAGTACCGGTTGGCATCGACGGCCCGGTAGCTCTTCTCCGAGATGATCGGCCGGATGATGATCTCCCGTGCGTCCACTACGCCTCACCGCCTTCGCTCAAGCCGCCTTCTAGGAAGGACACGGCCGCTTCGGTGAACAGAAGGCTCTTGGCCCACACGTAGTCCTGTACCTCGGCGTCGCCGATGGCGATCGTCCGGGTGCCGGCCAGATTGCGGAAGCTCTTGAGCGCGTTGACCTCGTCGTTGCTCACCAGCACGAGGAGCGGCCGGTCCAGCCCGGCCTTGCCGAGGATGGCGGCGGCTTTGTGCGTGGATGGCTCGTCGAACGCCGTTCCGGACAGCACGCGCACGGTCCCGCCGGCCACCAGGTCGCCCAGGGCCATGCGGAAGGCCAGGACTTTGACCTTCTTGTTGATCTTCTTGGCGTAGCTGCGGGGGATGGGCGGGAACGCCACGCCGCCGCCGGTGAACTGGGCCACTTTGCCCGAGCCCACGCGGGCGCGGCCTGTGCCCTTCTGCCGCCACTGCTTGGCGGTGGTGCCCGCGACCTCGCTTCTGGACTTCGCCGAGGCAGTCCCCTGCCGGTGGTTGGCCAGTTCGGCCGTCACCACCTGGTGAAGCATGCCGATGTTGATCCGCTCCTGCACCAGATCCTCAGCCAGTGCGTGCTGGCCGACGACCGCGCCGTTCTCGTCGATTCTGTCTATAGATGGCATAGGCCCTAACCTCTGATCACGACCAGGGAGCCCTTGCTCCCCGGTATCGCGCCTTTTACCAGCACCAGGTTCTTGTCGGGGTCGGTGTCGACCACCTTCAGACCTGTCTGCGTTACCCGCACGTTGCCCATCTGCCCCGGTAGCTTGGTGCCCGGATAGACCCGCGCAGGGTCGGCCGACGCGCCGATGGAACCGGGGGCACGGTGGAAGTGGGAGCCGTGGTACGCCGGACCCCCGGAGAACCGGTGCCGCTTAATAACGCCCTGGAAGCCCTTGCCCTTGCTGACGCCGGTCACTTTGACCTCGTCGCCCGGGGTGAAGATCTCCACGGTGACCGCCTGGCCGACAGCAAGGTCGTCCTCGCCCCGGACCTCGACGAGGTGGCGCTTGGGAGCCACCCCCGCCTTCTTGAGGTGCCCGAGCAGCGGCTTGTTGAGCCGCTTGGCCTTGACGTCGCCATAGGCGATCTGGGTGGCGGCGTAGCCGTCGTTATCCACGGTCTTCTTCTGCGTGACCAGGCAGGGCCCGGCCTGGATGACCGTGCAGCGGACGACGGTGCCGTCCTTGTCGAAGTACTGGGTCATGCCCAGCTTTGTACCCAGCAGCGTCTTCATCACAGTTTGATCTCTATGTCCACGCCCGCCGGCAGGTCCATGCGCATGAGCGAATCGACGGTCTTGGGCGTGGGCTGGTGGATGTCGATCAGGCGCTTGTGCGTCCTGATCTCGAAATGCTCGCGCGAATCCTTGTCCTTGAAGGGACTGCGGATCACGCAGTAGACGTTCTTCTCAGTCGGGAGAGGGACCGGGCCGGAAATGGTGGCGCCGGTGCGCTCAGCCGTCTCGACGATGCTCCGGGCGCTCCTGTCGATCAGTTCGTGATCGTAGGCTTTAAGCCTGATGCGTATCTTTTGTTGCGCCACCGAGCGACTCCTACTTGATGATCTTGGTAACGGCGCCGGCGCCCACGGTGCGGCCGCCTTCGCGGATAGCGAAGCGCAGGCCCTCTTCCATGGCGATGGGGGTGATCAGTTTGGCTTTGACGGTGGTGTGGTCGCCCGGCATGACCATCTCGACACCCTCTTCAAGGGTCACGTCGCCGGTCACGTCGGTGGTCCGGAAATAGAACTGCGGACGGTAGCCGTTGAAGAACGGAGTATGGCGGCCGCCCTCTTCGCGGGACAGGACGTAGACCTGAGCTTCGAACTCGGTGTGCGGGGTGATGCTGCCCGGCTTGGCGAGGACCATACCGCGTTCGACTTCGTCACGCTTGGTGCCGCGGAGCAGAACGCCGATATTGTCGCCGGCGCGGCCTTCATCCAGCAGCTTGCGGAACATCTCGACACCGGTGGCGACGGTCTTGGTGCTCTCCGGATGCAGACCCACCATCTCGACGTTGTCGCCGACTTTGACGATACCGCGTTCCACCCGGCCGGTGACGACGGTGCCGCGGCCCTGGATGCTGAACACGTCTTCGATCGGCATCAGGAAGGGCTTGTCGATGGCCCGCTCGGGCACGGGGATGTAGCTGTCAATAGCGTCGGCCAGCTGGAAGATCGACTTGCAGCTCGTGCATTCACGGTCGCCGCAGCCATGTTCGAGGGCCTGGAGGGCCGAGCCGGTGATGATCGGGATCTCGTCGCCGGGGAATTCATACTCGGTCAGCAGTTCGCGAACTTCCATCTCGACCAGTTCAAGCAGTTCGGGGTCGTCGACCATGTCTGCTTTGTTGAGATAGACGATGATGTAGGGCACGCCCACCTGACGGGCGAGCAGGATGTGCTCACGGGTCTGCGGCATGGGACCGTCGGCCGCGGACACGACCAGGATGGCGCCATCCATCTGGGCGGCACCGGTGATCATGTTCTTGATGTAGTCGGCGTGGCCCGGGCAGTCGACGTGGGCGTAGTGCCGTTTGTCGGTCTCATACTCCACGTGGGCGGTGGCGATGGTGATGCCGCGCGCGCGCTCCTCAGGAGCGTTGTCGATCGAGTCGAAGCTACGGTACTCGACGTTGGGGTTCAGATTGTGCAGACACTTGGTGATGGCCGCGGTCAGCGTGGTCTTGCCGTGGTCGACGTGGCCGATGGTGCCTACGTTGACGTGAGGCTTGGTCCGTGCAAACTTCTGCTTCGCCATTGATTCCTCCCTTTCTACCTGAGTCACTCAGGCGGCCGCCGCAGCCAGGCAGCCGTTCTTCCCTTTACTAGTCGTTACTCGCTCTTCCGCCCTGCTGGGCGATTATTTCCTGCGCGATGGTGCTGGGCACCTCAGCGTAGTGACTGAATTGCATGGTGTACGTCGCCCGGCCCTGGGTCATAGACCGCATGTCGGTCGCGTACCCGAACATCTGCGCGAGAGGCACCGTCGCCTTGATGACCTGGGCTCCCGCCCGCGGCTCCATGCCGAGGATGTGGCCGCGCCTAGAGTTGAGGTCGCCCATGACGTCGCCCATGTATTCCTCGGGGACGACCACCTCCACGTCTTCCAGCGGCTCGAGGAGCACGGGGTGCGCCTTCTTGGCCGCCTCTCGGAACGCCAGGGAACCGGCGATCTTGAAGGCCATCTCCGAGGAGTCGACCTCGTGGAAGGAGCCGTCGATCAACTCCACCTTGACATCCTCCATGGGGAAGCCGGCCAGCACGCCGGTCTCCATGGCCTCCACCAGCCCAGCCTCCACCGCAGGGATGTACTCCCTGGGAACGGCCCCGCCAACGATCTTGTTCTCAAAGCTGAAGCCCGCGCCGAACTCGTTGGGCGACATCTTGATGACCACGTGGCCGTACTGGCCGCGCCCGCCGGTCTGCCGGACAAACCGGCCCTCGGCCTTGGGCACCGTCTTGGTGATGCCCTCGCGGTAGGCCACCTGCGGCCGGCCGACGTTGGCGTCGACGCGGAACTCGCGGAGCAGCCGGTCGACGATGATCTCCAGATGCAGCTCGCCCATGCCGGCGATGATCGTCTGGCCCGTCTCTTCGTCGGTTCGGACCCGGAAGGTCGGGTCTTCGTCGGCCAGCTTCATCAGGCTCCCCGAGAGCCGGTCCTGGTCGGCTTTGGTCTGCGGCTCGATGGCGACGAAGATGACCGGCTCGGGGAACTCGATGGACTCGAGGATGATCGGGCTGCCCTCGTCACAGAGGGTGTTGCCCGTCGTCGTGGCCTTGAGGCCCACAGCCGCGGCGATGTCGCCGGCGAACACCTGGGTGATGTCTTCGCGATGGTTGGCGTGCATCTGCAGGATGCGGCCTACCCGCTCTTTCTTGTCCTTGCTCGAGTTGTATACGTACGAGCCGGCTTTGAGCGTGCCCGAGTACACCCGGAAGTAGGTGAGCTTGCCGACGAAGGGGTCGGACATGATCTTGAAGGCGATAGCCGAGAAAGGCTCGTCGTCGTCGGCGCTCCGGCTGACGGTGGCCCCGTTCTTCGGGTTGATCCCCTCGACCGCGGGGATGTCCAGCGGCGAGGGAAGATAGTCGACCACCGCGTCGAGCAGCATCTGCACGCCCTTGTTTTTGAACGAAGACCCGCACAAGACCGGGGTGAGGTCGATGTCGAGCGTGGCCTGGCGGATGGCGGCCTTCAGGCGCTCGACCGAGATCGTCTGGCCTTCCAGGTAGTCCATCATCAGCTCGTCGTCCCGCTCGGCCAGCGTCTCGATCATGTGGGTGCGCTCGGCTTCGGCCCGGTCCCGCATCTCTTCGGGGACGGGGATCTCCTGCCACTCCACGCCCATGTCGTCGTCGAACACGTACGCGACCATGCGCACCAGGTCGATGACGCCCCGGAACTGGTCTTCCCGGCCAAGGGGGAGCTGCAGGACGAGCGGCCGCGCGTGCAGCCGGTCGACCATCATCTGGACGCCGCGCATGAAATCGGCGCCCACTCGGTCCATCTTGTTCACGAAGGCGATGCGGGGCACGGCGTACTTGTCGGCCTGCCTCCAGACGGTCTCCGACTGCGGTTCTACGCCCGCCACGGAGCAGAACAGGGCGATGGCCCCGTCGAGCACCCGGAGGGAACGCTCGACCTCCATAGTGAAGTCCACGTGCCCGGGTGTGTCTATTATGTTGATGCGATGATCGATCCATTCGCACGTCGTAGCTGCCGACGTGATGGTGATGCCCCGCTCCTGCTCCTGGGCCATCCAGTCCATCACCGCGGCGCCGTCGTGCACCTCGCCGATCTTGTACGTTCGGCCGGTGTAGTACAGGATCCGCTCGGTGGTCGTCGTCTTACCCGCATCGATGTGGGCCATGATGCCGATGTTGCGGACCATCGAGAGCGGATGCCTCGGGGCCGTCTTCGCGTCGGATTTATGTGCAGTGGCCTGGGCCAATACGTTCTCCTACCAGCGGTAGTGCGCGAAGGCCCTGTTGGCCTCGGCCATCCGCAGCAGGTCTTCCTTCTTCTTCATGGTGACGCCCGTCCGGTTGAAACCGTCGAGCAGCTCCCCGGCCAAACGTTCCGCCATGGTGTGCTCGCGTCGCGCGCGGCTGTGGATGATGATCCAGCGCACCGCCAGGGTGTACGAACGGCGGGTCGGGACTTCGACGGGCACCTGATAGTTGGCGCCGCCCACCCGGCGGGACCGCACTTCGAGGGCGGGCCGTACGTTCTCCACCGCTTCCTTCAGCACGCCGGCGGGATCGTTGCCGGTGCGCTCGCGGAGGATGTTCATCGCGTTGTACATGATGTGCTCGGAGATGGATTTCTTGCCACCCATCATCATGCGGTTGACCATCTGGGTGACCAGTCGGCTGCGGTAAATGGGGTCGGGCTGGATGTCCCGCTTGGAAGCCTTTGTTCTTCTAGCCATAGCTGCGTACGCCTTCCTTACCCTATTTGCCCAGCTTGACGCCGTACTTGGAGCGGCTTTGCTTGCGGTTGGCCACTCCGGCGGCGTCGAGGGCCGCACGGATGATCTTGTACCGCACCCCCGGGAGGTCTTTCACCCTGCCACCGCGGATGAGGACCACCGAGTGCTCCTGCAGATTGTGACCGATGCCGGGGATGTAGGCGGTGACTTCCATCCCGTTGACCAGCCGCACACGCGCCACTTTCCTCAGGGCCGAGTTAGGCTTCTTGGGCGTAGTGGTGTACACGCGGGTGCAGACGCCACGTTTCTGCGGGGCGCCTCTGAGGGCGGGCGTCTTGGTCCTCTTGGACTGCGCCTGCCGGCCCTTGCGGATCAGCTGGTTGATCGTCGGCACAAATGCTCCTCGTCTACTTCTCGCTTATGCTCACAAAACACTGCTTGCGCGCCGTACGGGCGCAGGCGGACAGCACACATCCGACCGCGCAGCGGCCGCGAAGTATAGCAAAGGCTGTGGGGGCCTGCAACAAACCCCCTCAGCCCTTCTTGAGTCTCTACTCTTCGTCGGAGAACGATCCCGCGTCGAAGAGGTCGCCGCCCAGCAAGGCGGTTTCCGGCTCGTCGCTCAACAAACCGTCACCAAGAAGGGCCTCTCCGTCTTCGCCGGCCTCGACAAAGTCGTCCCCCGCGAGGGTCCACCCCTTGTCGGCCAGGCGGCTGCGGACCTCTTCAAGGCTCTTCTGCCCCAGCCCCGGAATGTCCATCAGCTCTTTGGCAGTGTAACCAAGCAGGTCGCTGACCCGCTCGATGCCCGCCCGGCTGAGGACGGAGTGGACATACGTGGGCAGATCGAGGTCGTCGACCAGCATGTTGTACGCTTCCACGTCGTGGGACGAACCGGTGAGGGCCGCCCACTGCTCCTCGGGAGTGAGGCCGGCGCCGTCGCGGCGCCCTGCCATCACGTCGCCGAACACATCCATCTCCGCCGGGATGCCGGCGGTGACCAGCTCGATGTTGCGGTAGGACCGCAGGCCGGTGGCCGCCGGGATGAGCTTGCCGATGATGACGTTCTCCTTGAGGCCGCGGAGCTCGTCGACCTTGCCTTCGAGGGCGGCGTCGGTAAGGACCTTCGTCGTCTCCTGGAAGGAAGCCGCCGAGAGGAAGCTCTCGGTCGCGAGCGAGGCCTTGGTGATACCGAGGATGATCCCCTCGCAGGTGGCCGGCTCGCCGCCGTTCGCGACGACCTGCTCGTTCTCCTCGTCGAAGATCAGGCGATCGACCATGCGTCCGGGTAGGAAGCTGGTGTCTCCCGGGGTCTCGACCAGGACTTTCTTGGTCATCTGCCGCACGATCAGCTCGACGTGCTTGTCGTCGATCTGCACGCCCTGCTTGTGGTAGACGTCCTGGACCTCACCCACGACGTAGCGGGCGGTCTCAAGGGCCCCGCGGTACTTGAGCAGCTCATGCGGGTTGAGCGAACCTTTATAGAGCTGGTCACCGGCCTCCACGTGCTGCCCGTCCTCGACCATGAGGTCGGCCCGCCGGCTGATGGCGTAGCTGTGCACTTCCTCGCCCGTATCGTCGAGAATGACGACCTTCTTGGCCTTGTCGGACTCTTCGATGTGGACTTCGCCCGCGAACTGGGTGATCTTGGCCTGTCCTTTGGGCTTGCGCGCCTCGAAGAGCTCGACCACGCGCGGAAGACCGTGAGTGATGTCGGCGCCGGCGACGCCACCGGTATGGAAGGTCCGCATCGTCAACTGAGTACCCGGCTCGCCGATCGACTGGGCAGCGATGTGACCCACCGCCTCGCCGATGGCAACCAGGTCGTTGGCGGCCAGCGAACGGCCGTAGCAGAGCTGGCAGACGCCGATACGGCTCTGGCAGCCGA
>Ga0315273_10003045_pt1 | contig 20132 bp, 19 predicted proteins | sample YL17G02_0_MG_FD_205753 | JGI IMG/M metagenome (GOLD analysis project Ga0315273, IMG submission 205753) | Sediment microbial communities from Yellowstone Lake, YNP, Wyoming, USA - YL17G02_0 | ecosystem: Environmental > Aquatic > Freshwater > Lake > Sediment | place: USA: Wyoming | collected...
ACGCCGCCAGACATGCTGCACGCCTACGCGCCGACCGGTGTCCTCGACGTGCTGCGCATGAGAAACGCCAACTCCCGAAGCCGGCCCAACGTACGGCGCGCCTACTGGGACTGGCTCGTCCGCGCTGCCCAGACATTGAAGCACCGGCGCGCAATCCTGATCGGCGACTTCGACGTCGACGCCGATGACGAGCGAGCCGGCGGCATGGATCTCCTGCGGCACCTCACCGACACCGGTTGGCAACATGCCGTGCCGGCCGACGGCGCGTGCTATCGGATGGCAAACGGCGACGCTGGAAGGCTCGATCACGCCTTCCTGAGCCCGTCCATCCGGAAGATCGACGCCCGGTACGCTCTCGCGGCCGCGGGATTCAGGCTCGCCGGGACGAAGGAGTCGCTGTCGGACCAACCGGTGCTCGTCGTCGACTTGCAGTAGTTGTCCGGCAGAAAAGGGTTCGCCGGTTGCGTGCTCGCGACGGCCGCACATCCGTCCTGTTACGCGTTACACCCTCATCTCGCGATGCAAGAAAGAGGAGCACGACCATGGCATTCGCCCTTGGCCGGCTCGGCTTCTACGGCCTCGCCGCCCTTGAGCCGATCGTCCTCGCGTCGCCCGCCACCGATGAACCGCTGTTCCTCATCGGTCGCGACGGCACCGACGCAGCGACATCCGCGCTTGTCTGCGCGGCGAGTTCCAGGAATGCGGTCACCTCGTCGCGACGCGCCATCGTGTCGGCAAACCCGAGCGCGATCAGCTCGCGGGTATAGCCCGATTCGAACAAGAGGTAACTGAGCAGCTGCGATCCGTCATCATTCGCGGCGCCCATGATGCGAAGCAGCGCGCGCACCGTGCGGGGCATCTGGCGCGCATGCCGGGCCGCGATGGCGCCGAGGTCCGCACCAGGCATGATTACCAGTGAGTCGATGTGACGCAACCCCTCGGGGTTCGGCACGACCGCCTGCGCCACCAGCCGATTCAGCCGATCGAGTTGCGCGACACCGGCGTGCAGCGAGTCCATGAACAGCGTGTCGAGCATGAAGCCGAACAGTTGCCCGAAGCTCGGCGCCGGTGCCGCGTCCGCGTTCAGCGGTGCCTGCTGGCGGTTGTCGCGTACGCCCACCACGAACAGCCGGTCCGCACCGAGACGGATCGCGGGGCTGAGCGGCGCAACCTGGCGCATGGCACCGTCGCCGAAGTACTCACCGTGCATCCGGACCGGGGGGAACAGGAACGGCACCGCGCTGCTCGCCATCAGGTGACCGATGCCGAGTTCGGCAGCGACGCCGCGCGGCCAGGTCACGGCGTCCCCGGCCGGACGAACGCGGCTCTCGTAGAAGGCGAACGAACGGGCACTACTGTAACCGGCCGCCGAGATGGCAAGCGCCTCCAGGTGTCCTGTCGCCAGCGCCTCGCGCATGCGGGTGAAGTCGATCCGCCGCTCGAGCAGCTGTCGCAATGGCGTGTTGTCGAACAGCGAGTCTGGAGGCGAGGCGAGCCGCCCGATGGACAGCAGGGCCGCCATCCAGCGCAGGCCGGCGCGCAGCATGCTCGGCGCATCGGCACGGAACACCTGGTCCACGTGGAAGTTGCGCCAGACGCGCTCCAGTGCCACGGCGCCCGTCCGGAAATGCGCCGCGTACACGGCGACGTTAGCAGCGACGATCGCGCCGGCCGACGTGCCGGTGATCACGTGAAACGGTGTCGGTGCGTCGCGCGGCAGGAGGTCGGCCACCGCCCGCATGACGCCCACCTGGTAGGCGGAGCGTGCCCCGCCGCCGGTCAACACGAGTCCCGTGCACCCACGGGAGGGCAGTGCCGCCAATTCTGAGGCAATGGTCAAGGCTTCGACGTTCACCCGGCCGATGGTGCAGGACACCCGCCGTCCCGGCTCTCGACAGCGTCTCACTCCCGAACGGGTCGCCGCCGATGTTGGGGGACGCCGGCGACACGGTTCCCCTGAGGCCGATAGGCACGCCGCCGCAAATCCGACGGATCCGACCACCGGTACCTCATCCAAATCCGACGGATCCGACCACCGGTACCTCATCGGTACCTCATCGCCCGCACCGCAAGATCGCACGCCGCCTGCGGCGGCAGTCCACGCTTCGGGTGTAGGATGAAGGCAGACCGACGAGAAATCCGTTCGAAGAAGGGGCGCCACCCCAGCGGCAGCCGTCGGCAAGCAGCGTTCACCCCGAGGGACACACCATGCTCTACGCAGCTCCCGGCGCTACAGGCGCCAAGATCACTTTCAAAGCGCACTACGACAACTTCATCGGTGGCAAGTGGGTCGCCCCGGTCAAGGGCCAGTACTTCGATGTCGTCACGCCCATCAGCGGCAAGGTCTACACCAAGGTCGCGCGCTCGACGGCGGAAGACATCGAGCTCGCGCTCGATGCCGCGCACGCCGCCGCCGACAAGTGGGGCAAGACCCCGGCGGCCGAGCGCGCCAACGTGCTGCTGAAAATCGCCGATCGGATCGAAGCCAACCTCGAGCTGATCGCATACGCCGAATGCGTGGACAACGGCAAACCAATCCGCGAAACGCTCAACGCCGACATTCCCCTGGCCGTCGACCACTTCCGCTATTTCGCGGGCTGTGTGCGCGCGCAGGAAGGCAGCATCAGCGAGATCGACGAAACCACCGTCGCATACCACATTCACGAACCGCTCGGCGTGGTCGGCCAGATCATTCCGTGGAACTTTCCCATCCTCATGGCCACGTGGAAGCTGGCCCCGGCGCTCGGCGCGGGCAACTGCGTGGTCTTGAAGCCCGCGGAGTCCACCCCCATCAGCATCCTGATCGTGGCGGAGCTGATCGCCGACCTGGTGCCGCCCGGCGTGATCAATATCGTGAACGGCTACGGCCGCGAAGCCGGCATGCCGCTCGCCACGAGCAAGCGCATCGCCAAGATCGCGTTCACCGGCTCCACCACCACCGGCCGCGTGATTGCGCAGGCCGCGGCCAACAACCTGATCCCTGCCACGCTGGAACTGGGCGGCAAGTCGCCCAACATCTTCTTTGCCGACGTGATGGACAAGGACGATGCCTTCCTCGACAAAGCCGTCGAAGGCCTGGTGCTGTTCGCCTTCAACCAGGGCGAGGTCTGCACCTGCCCGAGTCGGGCGCTGATCCAGGAGAGCATTTACGACAAGTTCATGGAGCGTGTGCTGAAGCGCGTGGCCGCCATCAAGCAAGGCAACCCGCTCGACACCGACACCATGATGGGCGCGCAGGCTTCCAAGGAGCAGCTCACCAAGATTCTCTCGTACCTGGACCTCGGCAAGCAGGAAGGCGCGCAGGTGCTCATCGGCGGCGAGCAGGCCAAGCTGGGTGCCGAACTGGCGGGCGGTTACTACGTGCAGCCCACGCTGTTCAAGGGCCACAACAAGATGCGCATCTTCCAGGAAGAAATCTTCGGCCCGGTGCTGGCCGTGACCACTTTCAAGGACGAAGCCGACGCGTTGGCGATCGCCAACGACACTCTGTACGGCCTGGGCGCTGGCGTGTGGAGTCGCAATGGCAACGTGGCCTACCGCATGGGGCGTGCCATCAAGGCCGGCCGCGTCTGGACGAACTGCTACCACGCCTACCCGGCACACGCCGCGTTCGGCGGCTACAAGGAATCCGGCATCGGCCGTGAAACCCACAAGATGATGCTCGACCACTACCAGCAGACCAAGAACCTGCTGGTCAGCTACAGCGAAAACAAGCTGGGCTTCTTCTGATCATGGTTGAAAGAGTCATCGCCACCCCGGCCGCCGTCGAACTGATCGAGCTGCTGAAGGCGAAGCACGGCCCCGGACTGATGTTCCATCAGTCCGGTGGCTGCTGCGACAACAGTGCCGCCAACTGCTACCTGCTGGGCGAACTCACGATCGGCGCGGGTGACGTGTACCTGGGCAACATCGGCGACTGCCCGTTCTACATCGGCAAGGCGCAGTACCAATACTGGCGCCACACGCAGTTGATCATCGACGTGATCGAAGGCCTTGGCGGCACCTTCTCGCTCGAAGGGCCCGAAGGCAAGGCGTTTCACACGAGGTCGCGGGTGTTCACCGAGGCGGAGATGGCGGAGCTGGATGCGGCCGACCGGCGCATCGCCTGATCCAGCCGGGACAGCTTAGGTACCGGCGGTCGACATCGACTGCACCCTCGTACTCGCCGACATTGCGAATCTCATGCCCCTTGGCAAGCCCTGGCGTCACGCCGACGAGCCCGCCGACAGATCCACGGCGGTCTCGAAGCCTTCACCGCAACAGGGACACTGCACGGTAACGAACTCTGTGGGGCTCACGTCATCCGAGCCACCGGGCTCGAACACCGGTTCCAGCCCGTACGGAGCATACGGATTGATAACCCCGAATTGACGTTTCAGCGGAAACGTCGCAGTGAGAGCCGCTGCCCGGCACGCTCTGCGGATCATCCTGGGCCGCGGAATTCACGTTCAGATGATGGCGTGCGCGGCGGCGCGCACCGGCACCTGGTGTCGAGCCCAGCTGGTGCTGAGCGGCGGCAATGTCCAATTGATCGAACCGTCGCCGGACACTTGAGGCGCGCTCGTGCCCAGCACACTCTCCCACGCTCCGCTCCCGGCACCAACCGCGGCGGCGGGAAGTTGCACCGTGCGCTCGGCCTCGCCGAGGTTGACCGCTACGAGCACGTCGCCCGATGGGTGCTGCTTGCGCATCACCAGCACCTTGTCGTCGCAGAACAAGGGCAGGCGTGCGCCGCGAGTGATGGCGGGCAGCTGCGCCCGGGCCTTCAGGATCTCCGCGACGCGGCCGATCAGCCTGGTGTCGAGTGAGTTCCACGGCATCGGGATGCGGCCCGCGTCGCTGAATCCGGCTTCCGGGCGGCCACCGTTGATGCCGGTCTCCGTACCGTAGAAGACCACCATCGGGCTCGACAGCGCAGCCATGAAGCCCAGTGCCGCGAGCAGGCGCTCGTGGCCATGCTGGGTACCGGTCCAGGCGAGAAAGCGCGACATGTCGTGGTTGTCGAGGAAGTTCACCGGTTGGCCCTGCGCACCGTACAACGCGCCCGTGTACTGCAACCAGTACTCGAGCTCGGTGGCGCTGCCGGCGCCGCGTGCGAAAACCTCCGTCATGACCATCTGCATCGGGAAGCCGATCAGGCCGTCGAACTGCGGTCCGATCCCGGGCACCGGCGCGTAGTAGGTAGCGATGTCCTCGGCGTTCGGCCCGGGGGCCGCGGCGTCCTGCCATGCCTCGCCGAACAGGAAGGCGTCGGGCTTCGTCGCCTTCATCGCCGCGTAGAACTCGGCCCAGAAATCGTGCGGGACGCCGCGCACGTAATCGAGCCGGAAGCCGTCCACCTTGCCCTCGGTGAGCCAGAAGCGCCCGACATCGGTGAGGAACTCGCGGGTGCCGGCGTCCTGGAAGTTCCAGAAACGGAAACCGGTGTTCCACGATTCCCAGAGCTTCTCGGCTTCCTGCTGCGCCGCTGTCGCCTTGGGCTTCAGGCCCTGCGGATCGCCGTCGCGCCGCTCGTAGCTGCCAGAGGCGTGATTCAACGGCAGGTCGAGGATCACGCGGATGCCGGCGGCGTGCAGTGCATCCACCGTCTTGTGGTAGAGCTGCATCGCAGCGTCGCGATCGCGTGGCACGGCAACCGCATCACCGACGCGGTAGTAGTTCATGACGTCGTAGCCGTGCGAGGTCTCGGCGGCGAACAGGGGACTCAGCCACACTGCGTTCACGCCCAGGGACTTGAGGTAGTCGACCTTGCCGAGCACACCTTGCAGGTCGCCGCCCGCATAATTCGGGTGCACCCAGCGCCGGAGTCCCGCGCGATCGTTGCTCGCATCGCCGTTCGCGAAGTCCTCGAGCATGATGTGGTAGACGGTCCAGTCACTGAAGGGCGCTGCCGCCGGGGTGTCGGCCTTGAGCCGCAGCGCGAGGATGTCGCGATTGCCCTGTTTGATGACCAGCCGTGCCGCCGCGGCCGCGTCGGTCGCCGGGATGTCCCAGGTGTTGCCGTCACCCTGCCCGCCCGCGCTGCGGCGTGCCGTTACGGCCTGCCCGTCCAGTTGGAACGCGGGCGACGCGATGTCCTGCACCGCCACCTGCCAGCCGCCAGCCGTTGGCACGGCGGAGGTGATGCGCGGTTCGGCCGCGTGCGCCCGGGCGGCGAGCAGCGCGAGCGCGCCAAGCGTGACGCACGACAGGACGCGGTGCACGCGCGGGGGACTGCGGCTCGTGACGAATTTCTGGCGCATGCGCGGCAAGATACCCGGAATCGGAGCCGCGGCCCACCGCTCCCGGCGCCTAGCCCCACCCCCGCTTCCACTGCGTGGCATCCATCAGCTCACGCCACGGCATCACCCGGACCCGCTGCGAATGCACGGCCTCGAGCTCGATCGACACCACCGGCGATCCCGGAGGTTCCGGATCGATGATCTGCGTCACGAGGAAGTGTTTCTCCCTGTTCCGCGGATTCACCGCCGTCCACTTGGAGTGGAGCAGCTTCCTCGGATTCAATGGAGTGGCGCGGGATGGCCTCATGAGCGTCCTCCACCGCTGCGAGTAGCCAGGGCACATGATCGCAGATAGAACGAAATCCCGCCCCCCCCCAACCCAATCCCCGGGTCCCGGAGCACTGACGCGCATCACTCGAATGGCTTCAGGCGGTCCTTCAGGGGCTTGCCGATGTCGACCACCGCGGTTTCCGCCGCTTCGTTGCCGGAGTTCATGGCGACAAGAATGATCATGTCGTGCTTGGGCATGATGCGAATGTCGACCAGCCAGTAGCCGTTGCTGCCGCTGTGGGTGAGCAGCGCTGGCGCGCCGTCCGGTTCGAGCATTGCGCCCCAGCCGAGCGCGTAGTGCCCCGTGACGGGCGTGTGCAGCTTGCGATAGGTTTCCGCTTTCAGCAGCCTGCCGCGACCGTGCACGCCCTCGAGTTGGTCCTGCGCAAAGAGCATCCAGTCCTTGAGCGCGATGTTGATCGTCCCCGCTGGGCCGAGCGCCGGCGGATTGTCGCCCTCGGTGTCCGCGGGATCGAGCGGGATCAATTTACCCGCCGTGTCCCGGTGGCCGTGCGGCTGATCGAACTTGCCCGTGGTCCCCGGTGCACCGAAGCCCGCGTTCTTGATACCGAGTGGCGCGAAGACCTGCTCGCGGATGAGGTCTTCCCATGTCTTGCCGGTGTGCGCCTCGGCGATGGCGCCCGCGATGATGTAGCCGAGGTTGGAGTATTCGTATTCGCCGGCCTTGGAGGCCGGCGGCATGGTGAGGTACTTGCGCGCGATGGCCACGCGTTGCGCCTGCACGCCGTCGGCCGTCCTGATCACCGCCAGGAACGGCGGCAGGTCCTTGTCGTCGGTCAGCGGGGGCAGGCCCGCCGTGTGACTGAGCAATTGCATCACCGTGATGCTGCGGTACGCGGGAGCCATCTCTTTCGCGAAGGCGGGGAAGGAGTCCGCCAGCGTGGCGTCGAAGCTCATCACGCGTTGCTCGACCAGGCGCGCGATCATCGTGGACGTGAACGCCTTGGTGTCGGAGCCGATGTGCCAGCGATCCTCGACGGTGATCGGCTCCGGATGACCCAGCGCGCGAACGCCCAGCGCCGCTTCCGCTTCGATCTTGCCGTCGACCTGGATCAACGCGGCGACGGCTGGGAGATTATCCTTGTCGCGCGCCGCGGCCAGAGTCTGCTCAAGGAATGCCTGCAACGCGGCGTCGGCGCGCACCAGCGCGGGTGCCGCACACAGGACAAGGGCCAGCAGGACTCTCGGACGCATGACTGTTCCCCCGCATCGCGGTGTGTGAGACGCCCAACGTACCATCCTCGCGGCTGCACCGCACTCGACCGGACCGCGGCTGGTCGCGCGGGCGGACCGTCCGGTCCTATTTGTGTCGCGCGACTCTGCTCGTCTGTCGTCCCGTTCGTGCTCGGGTCTTCTGCGTACCTGATCCCTTGCGCCGGAGCGCCTGCTTCTTCCGGGCGCGCGACTTGGCAGCCGATGCCTTGCCCGGCCTGGGCAGGAACGTCGCTGCGAGTTCGTCCAGCGCCTCGCCTATGTATAGCGCGAGCCGCTGCACGCTCGGCACGCTGTCGCGACACGCGACCAGCCCGAACGACAACTGGCCGGCGTAACTGAGCACCGTGATGTTGAGTGCCATGCCGTGGCCAACCTGCGAGACCGGATAATAGGCAACCATTTCCGCGCCGTGAAAATACAACGTGTCCCGCGGTCCGGGGACGTTCGACACAATCAGGTTGGTCACCGGGCGTGCCAGGGCAGAAAGACCTGGCAACCAGGCGAGCAGGACCGGAGCGGAGACGATCATCGTGTAGTGGAGGGCCGCGGTCTCCGTCATCCGCTTGAGATGCGACTTGCCCGCCTCGCTCGTTCGCCGGATCACCTCGAAGCGCTCGCGGACGCCGGCGATGTTGGTGCCGAGGCGCGTATTGAGGGACGTCACGGCGTTGCCGCTCGCGGTGCCGTCGCCATGGTGCAGGGCCATCGGCACCGCGGCAATCAGCGATTCACCGGGCAAGGCACCGCGCTCCTCGAGGTAGCGACGCAGCGCCCCGCTGCAGGCGGCCAGCACCACGTCGTTGATCGTGCCGCCGGCAGCCCGCCCGATCGCCTTGATGTGCGCCAGGCTCGCCGAGTGTGTCGCCACGCGCCGTTGTTCTCCGACGCGCACGTTGAAGAGAGTGCGTGGCGCTTCGGCAATGGAGGCCAGGTCCCGGTCCTCGGCGACACCGAGCGCCGCCTGGACGGTGGTCGACAGACCACGCAACAGACTGGGCAGCGCCTCGATCTCCTTCCGGATCATGGCCGGCAACCCGTCGGGCACGCCACCGGATCGGGAGCGTCGCTCCAGCTCCTGCCCCGACTCCGCCGCCCAGAACGGCGGCACGAAGCTGCCGGCCGCGTCGGTCGACAGGTTCAACAGCTTCATGCTGTTGATGCCGTCCACCAACGCATGATGCAACTTGCAATAGATCGCGAATCGATTGCCGGAGAGCCCCTCGATCAGGTGGAATTCCCAGAGCGGTCGCGACAGGTCCATCGGATTGGAGTGCAGGCGGGACACCAGCACGCCGAGTTCGCGTTCTCCGCCCGGGTAGGGCAACGCCGAGTGACGCAGGTGGTACTCGAGGTCGGCGTCGTCGATGACTTCCCAGCTCGGCATGATCTTGCCGGCGAGGCCGCCGCGCAGCCGATAGTTGAGCGGAGGTGCGGAAACCGGAAAGCTCCGCAGCTTGCCGAACAGTTTCGACACGAAGTGGGTAGGCGCCCCCGCCGGTATGCGGAAGATCTGCAAGCCGGCCACATGCAACGGCGTATTGCGCGTCTCCGCCAGCAGAAACGCCGCATCCAGGGCGCTCAGTCGAATTCGTTCAGGCATTTCCATGCTCCGCCTGCCATCGGCTCCCGCCCGGAGCAGGCTATGCCCTGCCGCCAATCGCGCAATTCGGGATTAAGGAGAGCCGCATAGGGACAAATCGGGCATCGACTTGCCAAACGCCTCTGCAGCGGCCTCGGGCGCGAGAGCGCAGCTTATTCTTCGGCGGCCGCCAGGTCGCCGCGAGCATTCGTCATCCCCTGCAGCTGCGCATGAGTGTCCAGCTGATGTCCCTTGCGCCCGCCTCGTGTGAGTGCGCCCTCGCCCAGCGTGCCCTGAATCATGACCTGGGCCATCTCGGCACAGCGGCGCACCAGCGCTGCGGCGCCGTCGTGCAGTGACACGGATGTCTGGACGTACGTCTGGTTATTTTCCATGTCCTCCGCGCTCCAGCCACGTGAGTGAGCGACGTACGGAAACTGCGGAAACTGGCAGCCGATCTCGGCAAAGAATCCGAGCAGCTGGCCAGCCACGGCCTGCACGTTGTCCTGCCCGCCGGTGATGATGAATCCGGCGACCTTGTTGCGCAGCAGGTGCTGGTTGGCGATGGTCTCCTGATTCTGGATGCAGTTCATCCGCTCGACCATCTTGTAGTACAGGCTGCTCGCCCCGCCCCAGCGAATGGGTGTCGCCACGATGATCACGTCGGCCCAATGCACGATCCCCTCGTACACTCGCTCCATCTGGTCGCCCGGATCCATCTGCGTGATCGAGCATGGCCAGGTGCACGCACGCGAGGACTTGGAGTAGTAGCCCTCGCACTCCCGGAAACCGAGGTCCCGGATGCGCAGGAGCTGCGTCTCGCAGTGCAGGTCTTCGACGGCGCATTGCAGGGAATGGGACAGCAGGTCTTCGGACGTGCTGTAGCGCGGGTGTGCCGCGGTCATGGCCGTGGTTGAGATGCCCAGTACGCGAATCGGGCCCGCCTCGCGCCGCGGGGTTCGTGCCAGCGGATGAGGTTCGTGAGGCTTGCGGCCCCGCTTTGAACTGGGAACGCGGTTGATAAGCACACGCCCGTTCTCGACGTGAACTTCATGGGCTGGTACACGGTCCTCTTCGAAGCCAGGCTCACCCTGTCCCGTGCGGCAGTGGAACTTCCAGTAATGCCACGGGCAGACGACGTAGTCGCCGTCGAGTTTCCCCTCGCCAAGGGGCCCCCCAACGTGGTTGCACACACCGGAAATCGAACTGAACCGCCCGTCCTTGTAAACCAGGGCGATCCGCTTGCGCCCAAGCAACACCTGCTGCACCGGCTTGCGACGCAACTCGTCCGCCGCACCGACGTCGATCCACGATTCGGGTTCCCTGCGCAACCTGTCCCCCTTGGCTACGGTTCCTCGGCCTGATGGGTTGACTCGCTGGCTGAGCTTATCCCAGGCGCCAAGCCTGGGATGGCCTCACGCATCGCTCGACGGCAAGTTCACCGCGGATCGAGAATGGACATCTCCAAGTGCGCTCCGCCCTGCCACACTATCGCAACCAGTAACCTCAGCCTGCTCACCGGCCGCCACCCGTGACCTCAACCCTCCCCCTCGCCGCCCTTGTCATCTCGGAGGGCTTCCTGCCGGCCAAGTCAGCCTTGCTGCAGGGCCCGGTCGAACGCGTCATGGGACCCGTCCCGCCCGACCGCATCCGCGGGATGATGTTGGGACTCGCCATCGGCGACGCGCTCGGCAATACCTCGGAAGGTTTGCGGCCGGCTGACCGTGGGGAGCTGTGCGGCGAGATCCGGGATTACCTCCGGAACGACGCGGCCGCAAACCAGTGTGTCGGGCTGCCGTCTGACGACACGCAGCTCGCGTTCTGGACGCTCGAGAGCCTGCTCGAGCGCGGGGGGCTGGATCCGGACGACCTCTCCACCCGCTTTGCTTCGCGACAGATCTTTGGCCTGGGCCAGTCCGTCGGGGAGTTCCTGCTCAACCGCGAACAGGGCGTCACACCCTGGTACCACTGCGGCGCCAAGAGTGCCGGCAACGGCGCCTTGATGCGCATCGCCCCCATGGTGCTGCTGCACCCGACCGGCACCAGTGCCGCCCTCTGGCTGGACACGGCCCTGGCCTCGATCGTCACCCACCGGGATGCGTGTTCGGTCGCCTCGTGCGTGGCATTCGCCGACCTGCTGGCACGACTGCTGCGTCTGCCCGCGCCGCCCAGTCCTGAGTGGATCGTCACCACGTTCATCGCGACCGTTCGCCAGGTGTGCGCCGACCAACCCTACCGTCCTCGCGGTGGACGCTTCACCGACTGGGATGGCCCCTTCCCGGATTACCTCGAACACGTGCTCGGCGAAGCCACGCGACACGGCTGGAGCACGCGCGAGGCCTGCGACGCGTGGCACTCGGGCGCGTACCTGCTCGAGACGGTGCCGAGTGTGATCTGGATTCTCGCCAATCATGCGCACGACCCGGAAGAAGCGATCGTCCGCGCCGTCAACGACACCCAGGACAACGACACGGTCGCCGCGATCGTGGGTGCCGCCGTCGGTGCCCTGCACGGCAAAGACGCGTTGCCCGCGCGCTGGCAGAGGGGGCTGCTCGGCCGAACCACTGCGGACGATGACGGGCGCGTGTTTCGATTGATCGAGGTAGCGGTCAGGCGAGAGTGGGACGAAGGCTGACCGCCCGCCAGTTCAAGGCACGGTGCACACGCCCGGAATTCCGCGCTCAGTCCTTGAGGCCCATGATCACCTCGCCGGAGACCGGATCGGTGACGCCGAGCCCGTTGCCGAGATCCTCGAGCGTGTCGCGAAAGCCATTCAGGTTGGCGATCATCGCGGGCCGCGCGGCCGCCATGCTCGCCAGGTCGTCCCACTCGCCGACCAGGCAATAGGACCGATCGCCCGTCTTGATGAGCCCGCCGCCGCGAAGACCGGGAAAATCCCGGTCGAGGTGGCGATGCGCATCGAGAAACCGCGGTTCCTGCCCTGGCTTTACCCGAAATCGCACGACGTTGTATGCAGTCATGTCTCCTCCTGCCGGGCGATCGTGTCATCGCCGCGCGCAGCCGGCGGCTGCGCAGAGTCATTTCATGATTCGAACGTGTGATGCGTGGCGACGCCCTTCCCCCGGAGTGGCATACGGTAGCAGATAGGGGGAGCGGTGCTCGAAGTCCGCCTCGATTGGCGTGAACGGCACATGAATCCGGCCGCGCTCCGTCTTCTCGAACTGGCACTCAGCGGATCAGGAGCGCGATCACCATGAGTAGCAGCGTCAACGCCTGCAGGCCGACGCGCGCCCACATCAGGCGGGTTCCTGCGTAGTCATCGACGGCGCCACCGGCCCCCATTGTGAAGATGCCCATGAGCATCGTGACTATCGTCGCGAGCAGCGCGAGCACAACGAGCGCAGTCCATGTATCCATGCAGTTAGTCCCCCTGAGGATTGATCGCACTTGAAGTATAGGCCCGTCCGTTGCGGCGGTTTGTCCTGCATCACACTCCAACCGCCAGGAGCAGCAGGAGAACTCCCATGCGGCGAACCCGGGCAGCATCCACATCGGTGGCGAGATTACACACCCAAACCCGCAGCCCGGCAATTCGCCGCCCGGCAATGCCGCTGGCCAGTGCCGCCCATTGCCGGTAGATTCGCAACACGTCACCAATGGCAGCGGGAATACGTATGCAAATCCACTATTGCGCCACGCGCTTCGGCGCTGCCGTCGTGGCAGCACTGCTTGCCGCTTTCCCCGTGCGCGCGGCCAACGACAATGCTGCGACCGGCCTCGACGCGCTCGCCGAACAGTACGTTCGCCTCGTGCTCGCCATTGGCGAGCATGACCCCGATTTCGTCGACGCCTACTACGGCCCGCCACAATGGCGGGACGATGCGCGGGCGCACAAGCAATCGCTCGAGGCGCTCGATGCGAAAGCCCGCCGCCTCGCCGACCAGCTCAGGACAGCGCGACCGCCCGATGCACTGTCCGAACTGCGGCGCCGCAGTCTGGGCGAGCAGCTGGCGTCCATTCGTGCGCGACTCGAGATCCTCCGCGGCAAGCACCTGTCCTTTGACGAAGAGGCACGACGCATCTACGGCGTCGCTCCGCCGCATCACGAGGACGAGTTCTATCGCAGCATCCACCGGCAACTGGACGCCGCGCTTCCAGGCCAGGGTCCGCTGCGCGACCGCATGGACGCCTTCAAGAAGAAATTCATCGTGCCGCCTGAGCGTGTCAGAGCGGCCCTGGATGTCGCCCTCACGGCCTGCCGCAGCGCCACGCTCGCTCACACCACATTGCCACCGGACGAAAACTTCCAGCTCGAGCTGGTGAAGGACAAACCGTGGAGCGCCTACAACTGGTACAAGGGCGGCTACCAGAGTCTCATCCAGGTCAATGTCGGCCTCCCGCTCTACGCGAGCTCGATGGCGGCCACGATGTGTCACGAGGGGTACCCGGGACATCACGTGCTGAACGCGCTGCTCGAGCAGCGCCTGGTCAAGGCTCGCGGCTGGATCGAGTACACCGTGTATCCGCTGTTTTCGGCGGAGTCACTGCTGGCCGAGGGCGCCGCCAACTTCGGTCTCGACCTGGTATTCCCCGGCGACACGCAGTGGCAATGGGAACGCGATCACCTCTACCCGATCGCGGGCATCGACCCCTCTCTCGCCGAGCTGCGTCATCGCGTCACGGAACTGAATAAATCCCTTGCCTACGCATCAATTGACGCCGCCCGCGCCTACCTGGACGGTACGCGCCCGGGCGAGCAAACCGTCGCCTGGTTGCAGGAGTTCACTTTCGCCACCAATGATGAAGCAAAGCGCAGCCTGCAATTCTTTGAGACCTATCGATCCTACGTCGTGAACTACAAGCTCGGCGAAGACCTCGTCCGGCAACACGTGGACAAAGTCGCCGGCAAGGACTTGAACGCGCGATGGAACGCATTTCTGCAACTACTGGCCTCTCCGCCGATCGTCGCTGACCTCGCCAAGGGCACGACCCTCGACCCGTCCCCCGGGCTCAACCCCTGATCCAGAGGTACCCAGAAGGTACCGGTGGTCGGATCCGTCGGTTACCGCGATGCAAGAACCGACGGATCCGACCACCGGTACCTGCCTGGTACCTGCCTGGTACCTGCCTCGTCGTACCTGACTCAACAACGGCCGATCGATCGCAGGGCTCGACGTCGCCGCGACGAATCTGCGCGCGCGGACGTTCGCCTTACTTCGCGAGTAACCCGAGCCTGCGCATGTCGAATTGGGCCTTGTCGCGCTGCGCTGCGGTCAGCGTATCCGGACCGCCGATGACCATGATCCGCACCGGGCGCACGCCGCAGAGGCCCAATACGTCACTGGCTATGCTGCGGATGCTGCGCGCGCTGCGATCCACCTCGCCGAACAGTGCCGGCATGCCCCTTGTGACGATGATGCGCGCGGAGCGTCCCGTCAGCAGGCGTTTTGGGCGCTGGCCCGCCGGGCGCTCGACGAACCCGAAGCCCGGGCGCATCACCTGCTCGAGAAGACCCTTCAGCTTGGCCGGTACGGTGCCCAGCCAAAGCGGGTACAGGACGACGATGTGGTCGGCCCAGACGATGGACTTCTGCGCAGCCCGGATCGACTCCGGCGGCTTGCCCGAGAGGTAGGCCTTGACGCTGTGGAGCAGCGGAAAGCGCAACTCGCCGACTCGCAACAGCCGCACCGTGTGCCCGCCTTCCTTCGCACCCTGGCGGTAGAAGTCGGCGAGCTCGTGCACGAAGTGCGAACCCCTGGGGTCCGGATGTCCATCGATGATCAGGATTTTTTGACTCAAGAACTGTCTCCCGAAAGACCCGCGGCACGCCTGGCGCGGGATGCCCAAAGTGAGTCGCCAGCAATACGGGGCCGCACCGCCACTGCCCGGAGCGGCTGCTGACACGTTTGAATCAAGGTAACTGGCCCTGACCCGACACACCATTCGTATTCTCTGCAGAGTCAGGAAGCTGCCTGAATGCGTACCGCGTGCTTCTCACGCGGCGGCTGGGACGGGAAGGAGGTGTATGTGCCGGAGGATTGGCGGATCAATGAGACGTTTGTAAGACTGAGGGCAGCGGGAATTCCGAGCCTGGAGCGAGGCGGCCCCGTGCTTGCAGCTACCGCTTGAAGGTACCGGTGGTCGGATCCGTCGGTTTTGGCGGTGCAGTAACCGACCGAACCGACCACCGGTACCTGATGGGCCTAGGCGGCCTTGCCGGCGGCGATGGCGTGAACGTCTGAGGCTCTCAGCGTCTTGCCGCCGATAGCCCAGTCGCCGCCTTCAAATTCCTGAATGCGCACGGTGGTGACTCCGCGCATGTTCTCGCCTTCCACTTCGATCATCGCCGCGGTGACCTTGGCGATCATGTCCTGCTTCTGCTTCGGGGTGAAGAAGTCCTTGATGACATCGATGGTAACGAGGGGCATGTCGTATCTCCTTCACGGGTTGAGTTTCGAGTTGAGGTGATCGATGACGGCGCGCATGGGCCCGGCCGGGCTGAATTCGACGGCTTCATAATCCTGGTCGACCCAGACCGTGTGACCGGGCGGCCAGTAGTAGACGTCACCGGCGCTGACGGTCTCTTCGGTCCCGTCGGCGTAGCGCACGTGTATCGAGCCGCTGAGCACCGTTCCCCAGTGAGGGCACTGGCAGAGGTTCTGCGGCATGCCCTCGAGCAGCGGCGTGGCGTCCGCGCCCTTCGGGAAACGGATGCGCGCCACGTTCAGGTCGGCCCAGTCCTGCGCCTGGATGCAGACGCCACCCGCCGCGAGACGTGTCGGCAGCTTGGTTCGATCCTGTTTCACTGTGATCTCCTCGGTTGTTCCGCCGGTGGAACTGCTCCGCCGCTGGTGAGCAAAGACTTGCACGCCCCGGCCGCCGATGCTTGCAGGTGTCATGGAGATTGCATGGAGGTTGCTGGGAGATCGGGCGGAGCGGCGCTATCCTGATGCCCATGCTTTACCGGTTCGGCCATTTCGAGCTCGATACGGCCAAAGTCGAGCTGCGCGCGGACGGCGAGACCCGCCCCGTGGAGCCGCAGGTGTTCGCCCTGCTCGCCTTGCTGGTCGAAAACCGCGAGCGCCTCGTTTCCAAAGACGAGATCATCGAGAAGGTGTGGGACGGGCGCACCGTTTCCGATTCAGCCGTCGCCAGCCGGGTCAAGTCGGCGCGCCAGGCCCTGGGCGATGACGGCAAGGCCCAGCGCTTCATCAGGACGCTCCACCGCCAGGGCTTCCGGTTCGTGGCGGAGGTGAAGGTCGCACAGTCCGTGCATCTCGCAGACTCTCCCGTCGTGCAAGTCGCCGAACAGGCCTCGCGGCCATCGATCGCCGTGCTGCCGTTCCAACTCATGGGCGTCGCGGGGCCGTATGCGGCCATTGCGGACGCCCTGCCCCATGAACTCATCATGGAGCTGTCGCGCCTGCGCTGGCTCTTCGTCACTGCCCGCGGGTCATCGTTTCGCCTGCGCGCGCCGGATGCCGACATGGGCGAGATCGGCCGCGTGCTCGGCGTGCGTTACTGCCTGTCGGGCACGGTGGAGCTTGCAGGCGCGAGCCTCGCCGTCACGGTCGAGCTCGTCGATACCCGGGACGGCGGCGTCGTCTGGGCAGACCGCTTTGCCGGCTCGATCGACGACGTGCACCCGATCCGTGCCGACATCCGCTCACGGATCCTCGCGGCGCTCGAAATCCAGATCCCACTGCACGAGGCGAACCTGGCGCGCCTGACGGTGACCGAGAATCTCGACGCGTGGTCCGCCTACCATCTCGGCCTGCAGCACATGTACCGCTTCAACCGGAAGGACAATGCTGCGGCCACCGCCCTGTTCCAGCAGGCGGTCGCACGGGATCCCGGCTTCGCGCGCGCCCACGCGGGACTGTCCTTCGTGCATTTCCAGACCGCATTCATGCGGCACACCGACGATATCGCCGGCGAGACGGACCGAGCTCGTCGCTTCGCCCTGCGCGGCCTCGAACTCGACCCGATGGATCCTTTCGTGAATTTCACGATGGGACGCACCTTCTGGCTCGTGGGTGACCTGGAAGGCGGCCTGGCCTGGCTCGAACGCGCGACGTCCATCAGCCCGAACTACGCGCAGGGCCTCTATGCCCGCGCCTGGACCGAGACATTGGCGGGGCGCGGACTCGAGGGCCGTGTGCACACGAATCTCGCGATGCGGTTGAGCCCGCTCGATCCGCTGTATTACGCGATGCTCGGCACGCGGGCCTTCAGCCACATGGTGCTGGGCGAGGACGTCGAGGCGGCAGACTGGGCCGAGCGAGCTGCGCGCTCGCCGGGCGCCCATGTGCTGGTCGCGATGCTCGCGGTGGCCGCCCACGGCCTGGTTGGCGACGACGCCCGCGCCGCAGCCTGGGCAGCCAACGTGCGCGAGCGCGGCCTCTCGCTCACCCGTGACGATTTCTTCCGCGCGTTTCCGATGAAGCCGGAGGTAACGAAGGCGCGGGTCTCGAACGCCCTCTCGCGCTGCGGGTTCTGAGCCCCGGTTTGCCTTACGGAGGTACCGGTACCTCATCCGATTGTGCGCGGGCAGGTCAGGCCCCGACTTCAACTTCGCGAATCGTGGCGCCCGTCAGCTGATCATCGACAGCCGCGAGGCATTCCTCGATCGCCGCCTTGATGTTCTCGAGGGCCTCGCCTTCGGTGCTTCCCTGCGACCAGCAGCCGGGGAGGCCCGGCACTGAAACGGCGTAGCCTTCCTCAGAAGCGAGCAGCGCAACTTTGTACTTCATTCCGTGCATTGCCCTCTCCTCGCTAATATGACCACCGGCGGGTCGATTGCAGCGTCCGATGTCGGCATGGGGCAATGTACGTGGCCGGAGCGTGTGTCGAGCGCTGAAAATCTGCCCCGTTTGGCGAGATATTCATGGGTGCGGGAGGAAAGGGAGGAAAGGTACCGGTGGTCGGATCGGTCGGATCGGTCGGATTGGGCGGTGCCGCATCCGACGGATCCGACCACCGGTACCTCGTTTGCTCATTCATGGGGCAGCCCGACGCCCCCGCCGCCAATCCGGCGGGAGCGCATGCTCGGGCCCGTGCGTCAGGTGATCAGCCTTCGTATTTGAAGGACAACGACACGCGCGCTCGATAGGCAACGACTTTACCGTCCTCGACCTTCATGTCGAGCTTGCCGATTTCGGCAACGCGCAGGTCACGCAGCGACTTGGCGGCCGCCTTGACGGCGCTGTTGGCCGCATCCTCCCAGGATACGGTGCTGGTGCCGATGACTTCCGTCACGCGATAAACGCCGCTGTCCGATTTTTTCTTCGCCATGTTCCTTGCTCCGACTGGTCAGGAGGCTCGGGCCGCGGGCCCTGCGCCTCGGGCCCCAGATGGTACGCCCGCGCGCTAGGTGATTTCATCTTGATGGAGATGAAGTGGAGAAAAGAGAAAAGGTACCGGTGGTCGGATCGGTCGGTTATTGCATCGCGGTAACCGACGGATCCGACCACCGGTACCTAGTGGGCACCACCTGGATTGACTCCCCCGCCCGGACCGCCGCAACATCCCTGCCAGGGGAACAGCCATGACCGACGACCCGGCAACGATCAAGGCGCAGGCGCTCGCCGACTACGCCACCTACAGCAACCCGATGAAGCTGCGCACGCTGCGCCATGCGGGCCTCGAGATCATCGAGGGCCGGCGCGAAGGCGCGCGAACGTGGGACGTCACCGGCGCCGAATACATCGACTGCATCACCTCCGCCGGCAGCATGAACGTCGGGCGCCGCAACCCAGAGGTCATCGCCGCGCTGAAGGACGCACTCGACCGCTACGACGTCGGCGTGTTTCTGCTCGGCTCCAAGCCGAAGGCCGACCTCGCCCGCAAGCTGGCCGCAATCACCCCGGGAAACCTCAAGCTGACGATGTTCGGCGTCGGCGGCGGCGAGGCCAACGACTTCGCGATCAAGCTCGCGCGCGGCTGCACGCGCAAAACCGGGATCATCACGACGGTCAACTGCTACCACGGCCACACCGGCCTCGCGCTCTCGGGCATCGGCCGCGATGCCTACCGCCGTCCGTTCGACCCCCTCGTCCCGGGATTCAAGCTTGTCCCCTTCAACGACCTGGACGCGATGGCCGCCGCGATCACCGACGACACGGCCGCGATCATGATCGAGCCGATCCAGGGCGAAGGCGGCATCCACGTCGGCACCGATGACTACCTGCGCGGCCTGCGCCACCTCTGCGACGAACGCGGAGTGCTGCTGATCTTCGACGAGGTGCAGACCGGCTGGTGCCGCACCGGCCGGATGTTCGCCTGCGAGTATGCTGGCGTCGCGCCCGACATCATGACGCTCGCCAAGTCGATGGGCGGCGGCATTTACCCGATCTCGGCCACGGTATACACCGAGGAACTCGGCGAGTTCCTGATCGCGAACCCGTTCATCCACCTCTCCACCTTCGGCGGCAGCGACCTGGGCTGCGTCGTGGCGCTCAAGGCCATCGAGATCATGGAGCGTGAACGACTATGGGAGGCCGCGCTCGCCCGCGGCGTACAGTTCCGCGCCGGTTTCGACCGCTTGCTGGGCCGCCATGGCGAGATCCTGCGCGAGTACCGCGGCCGCGGCCTGATGATGGGATTGCAGTTCACCAGCTCGAGCCACGGCCCGCGCATGGCGCAGCAGCTCGCGCGCAACGGCGTGATGGCGATGTACTCGGGCAACGAGCCGAGCGTCATGCGGCTGATGCCGTCGCTCGTCATCAGCGAGGCGCAGGTCGATACCGTGCTGCAGGCGCTCGATCGCTCGATGCAGGCGATCAAGGAGCAGGATTCGGGCACTG
>Ga0315273_10003047_pt1 | contig 20125 bp, 17 predicted proteins | sample YL17G02_0_MG_FD_205753 | JGI IMG/M metagenome (GOLD analysis project Ga0315273, IMG submission 205753) | Sediment microbial communities from Yellowstone Lake, YNP, Wyoming, USA - YL17G02_0 | ecosystem: Environmental > Aquatic > Freshwater > Lake > Sediment | place: USA: Wyoming | collected...
CACCGTGTCGACGCCATAGCGGCCGCACAGTTCGAGGACGCGGCGCTCGGCAACCTCCAGACAGGCGGCCTGTGCCACCAGGTCGCCGAGGACCTGGACGGGCAGACGGGAGTTCGCCTGCAGGATCGCGGCGATATCACGGTCGAGGGCACCGCGCCGGTAGGCCTTCACGAAGGGCAACTGCAGGCCCTCCTGGTAGACGTCGCGGGAGTCGGCGGTCCACGATCCCGGATCCTTGCCGCCCACCTCGGTCCAGTGGCCCTTCGCGGCCGCGAACGCCACGAGCTCGCCGTCCACGAAGATCGGACGCACGAGCGCCACGTCGGACAGGTGCGTGCCGCCCCCCGCGTACGGGTCGTTCGTCGCGATCACGTCGCCGGACTCCAGGTCGGGGACGCGAGTGCGGGTGTCGCGCACCGCCTCGCCGAGCGGCCCAAGGAAGCCGGCGATCCCGTTGCCCTGGCTCACCAGTTCGCCGGCCGGGTCGGTGATCCCCACCGCGAAGTCGAGCACCTCGTAGATCACGGGGCTCTGCGAGGTGCGCTGGAGCGAGACGAACATCTCGTCGGCGACGGCGAGGAACGCCTCGCGGAGCACGTCGATCGTGAAGCGATCGGTCATCCCGCCTCCTCGATCAGGAGGTTCCCCTCCGCGTCGCGCGCGACGGTCTGCCCCGGGAGCACCAGGGTGGTGGAGGCTGCCTCTTCGATGATCACCGGTCCGGTGACCGGCGCGCCCTCCTCCAGAGCGCCGCGATGCTCGGCCCGCACGACCTGCACGCCGCCGTGCTCGTCCAGGTCGACGTCCCGCGGGGAAAGGACGTGGTCGGGCGCGGCTTCGTCGATCCGCCAGGAGAAGGGATCCGCCGGCACCGATACCGCCACGCGCGCCGCCACCACTTGTACGGGCTGATCGAGCGAGAACGCGTAGGCCTCCTCGGACGCGCGGTCGAAGGCGGCGCGGACCGCGGTCACGGTCTCCGCGTCGACCTCGCCGTGGGGAACCGGGACCTCGAGCGTGTGCTCCTGCCCGGCGTATCGAAGCTGCGCGAACCGTTGCACCTCGACCGGACCACCCGCGGGAAGCTGCGCGGCCGCCTCGGCCTCCAGCTCATCCAGGAGCGGGCCGAGCAACGAGGGGTCCAACGGCCCGACGCGCGTGCGCACGGCATCGGCGCGGAGACGCCCGTGCAGCATCCCGACCGCGGAGAAGTGGCCGGGCGCCGGCGGGATCACCGTCCGCCGGATCCCCAGCTCGCGGGCGAGGAGCGTGGCATGCAGTGGGCCCGCGCCGCCGAACGCCACGAACGTGAAGTCACGCGGGTCGTGGCCCCGGCGCACCGTGACCAGCCGCAACGCGTGAGCCATCTGCGCGACGGCGTACCTGAGCACGCCGCGCGCGGCGGTGCGCATGTCCGTGTCGAGCGCCGCGCCCAACCGGGCCAGCGCGTCCTGCGCCGCGCCCAGATCCAGGGGCATCGTGCCGCCCAGGAAGAAGTCTGGATCCAGCCGACCGGCGACCAGGTTCGCGTCGGTGATCGTGGCGTCGAGACCGCCGCGTCCGTAGCACGCGGGGCCGGGCTCCGCGCCCGAGCTCAGCGGCCCGACGTGCAGTCCTCCCGCTTCGTCGACCCACGCGATCGAGCCACCGCCCGCTCCGATCTCGACGATCTGGACCACGGGCACCTGGATCGGGTACCCCGCGGACGTCGGTGTTCGCTCGAGGTGGTAGAGCGTTTCGATCGCCGGACGGCCGTCGCGCACGGCCGATGTCTTCGCGGTTGTCCCGCCGATGTCGAGCGTGAGCACATGTTGCGCACCCATCCGCCGACCCACCTCCGCGGCGGCCTCGACGCCGGCGACGGGCCCGGACTCCAGGAGCGTGATCGGGTTCGCCGTGGCGCGCGCGAACGAGGCCACCCCGCCGGCCGAGCGCATCGCGTACAGGGGTGCCTCGACGCCGGCGCCGCGGAGCGTCGCTCCGAGATCGGCCAGGTACCGCCCGACCACGGGCTTCACGTACGCCGAGAGGACCGCCGTGGAGCTCCGTTCGTACTCGCGCCACTCACCGCTCACCTCGTGCGAACAGACGATCGCGACCTCCGGGAGGAGCGGGCCGAGCACCTGGGCGGCGCGGAGTTCGTGCGCGGGGTCGGCCCAGGCGTGGAGGAAGCAGATCGCGAGCGCCTCGGCGCCGGCCTCGCGGACCCGGTCGGCGATCGCCGGCAGCGCATCCTCGTCGAGCGGCGTGAGCTCGCGGCCGCGATGATCCAGACGCTCGTGCACCTCGAATCGGCGGCGGCGTGGAACGAACGGTCGCGGCTTCCGGTACGCCAGGTTGTAGAGGTCGGGTCGGTTCGCGCGGCCGATCTCCAAGACGTCGCGGAACCCAGCGGTCGTGAGGAGCGCGGTGGTGGCGCCCTTGCGCTCCGTCACCGCGTTGATCACCACAGTGGTGCCGTGGACGAACGTCTCGATGCCGGCGGGGGCGACGCCGGAACGTTCGAGCGCGTGCACCGCACCCCGGGCAGGCGCCGACGGGGTGGTATCCGACTTCGCGAGGGTGAGGCGCCCGGACCCGTCCACGGCGGCGAGATCGGTGAACGTCCCTCCGATGTCGACGGCGACCCTCTGCGTCATGAGCGGGAGCATAGGGAAGCGGCGCGTGCGGCGTACCATCCGCGCGCGGATCGATCGCCGCTCTGCGAGGCGTGGTTCGAGGCGGACGCGCCAGGGTGACGACCAGCGAACTCGAGGGGATCCGCAACCCCGAGGGCGGCGCCGGAGCGCGCCAGGCTCACCGGCCGAAGGCCTGGGCCTCCGCCGCCGTGACCGTGTTCACCAACAGCATCGCGACGGTCATGGGCCCGACGCCGCCGGGCACCGGGGTGATCGCGCCGGCGACCTCAACGGCCCCCTCGAAGTCGACGTCTCCGACGATGCCATCCTCGGTGCGGTTGATGCCGACATCGATCACGACGGCGCCCGGCTTGATCATGTCGCCCGTCACAGCCTTGGCCTTGCCGACGGCCACCACAAGGATATCGGCGCGTCGAGTGTGGGCGGCCATGTCGCGGGTCCGCGTGTGGCAGATCGTCACGGTCGCGTTCGCGCGGTCGTTCTTCTGCGCAAGCATGATCGCGAGCGGCATGCCGACGAGCGCGCTCCGCCCGACAACCACGAAGTTCTGCCCCGGGATCTCGATGCCCGACCGGACCAGAAGCTCGACGACGCCGTAGGGCGTTGCCGGGAGCAAGAAACCCTTCCCTCGAGCCACCATTCCCAGGTTCGTCGGGCCCAGGCAGTCAACGTCCTTCTCGGGCGCGACGGCGATCTGCAGGGCGAGCTCCGAGATGTGGTCGGGGACGGGGAGTTGCACGATCATCCCGTTGATCTTCGGGTCGGCGTTGAGCCGCCGGATCTCTTCGAGCACCTCGCCCTGGGTGGAGGAGGCCGGCATCTCGACCTTCTCGGAGTACATGCCGACCTCCTCGCATGCCTTCTGCTTGGAGCCGACGTAGATGTGCGAGGCGGGGTCGTCTCCGACGAGGACCGCCGCCAGCCCGGGTTGGATCCCGTGCGCCTGCAGTGCCTTCACTCGTTCCGCGACGTCCGCGCGAACCTGCGCTGCGATCGCCTTTCCATCGATGATCCTGGCGCTCATCAGAACAAGCCGACCGTTCGTCCCCGGTCGTCGATGTCGACGTTCATGAACGCGGGGCTCTTGCCGAAGCCCGGCATGCGCTGCATGTCCCCGCAGAGGGCGACGACGAAACCGGCTCCCGCGCTGGGCACCACGCTTCGCACTGGGAGTCGGAACGCCGTCGGGCGATTCAGCAGCAGCGGGTCGTGGCTGAGCGAAAGGTGCGTTTTAGCCATGCAGACCGGCATCGTCCCGAAGCCGAGCCGGTCCATGCGCTCGAGGTCCTTCTCGGCCTGGGGCAGATAGTCGACGCCCTCCGCGCCGTATAGGCGGGTCGCGATGGCCTCGATCTGGTCGCGCAAGGGTGTCCCGTCGGGTGTGAGGAACGAGAACGTGTTCGGCTTCTCGCACGCGGCCACCACGGCGTTCGCGAGTTCGATCGCGCCGTCGCCCCCCTGAGCGAACCCTCGATTCACGACGACCGTCTCGGCGCCCGCCTCGGTCGCGAGCGCTTCGATCAGCTCTACCTCGGCATCCGTGTCGGAGGGGAAGTTGTTGATCGCCACCACGCAGGGGATCCCGTACTGCCGGGTGATGTTGATGTGCGCCGAAAGGTTGTCCATGCCTCGGCGCAGAGCGTCGAGGTCTTCGTTCCCGAGCTCTGTGAAGGGCTTGCCGCCATGGGACTTCGTCGCTCGCACGGTCGTCACCAGCACCGCCGCGCTCGGCGCGAACCCGCCGGTCCGGCAGACTATGTCGCAGAACTTCTGGAAGCCGAGGTCGCTGGCGAACCCGCCCTCGGTTACTACGTAGTCGGCGAGCTTGAGCGCTACGCGGTCCTCGATGATCGAGTTATTCGCGTGGGCGATGTTCCCGAACGGCCCGGCGTGGATCAAGACCGGCTGGCCTTCGAGCGTCTGCACCAGGTTCGGCTTCAACGCGTCCTTCATGACTACCGTCATCGCCCCCGCGACGCGCAACTGCTCAGCGATGACGGGCTCGCCGTCGTACGTTGAAGCGACCACGATGTGCCCGAGGCGCTGCCGCAAGTCCCGCAGATCACTGGCGAGCGCGAATATCGCCATGATCTCAGACGCCGCCGTGATCACGAACTGGTTCTCGCGTGGCACCCCATGCGCCTTGCCGCCCAGACCGATCACCGCGTAACGCAGCTCGCGGTCGTTAACGTCGAGGGTGCGAGGCCACGTGATCGCTTGCGGGTCGATGTTCAGCGGGTTGCCGTGGTAGATCGACGCGTCGAGCGCAGCCGCCAGGAGGTTGTGCGCCGCGGTTACCGCGTGGAAATCACCGTTGAAGTGGAGATTGACCTCCTCCATGGGGACGACCTGGGCATACCCACCGCCGTTGCCTCCGCCCTTTATGCCGAAGACCGGTCCCATCGACGGCTCGCGCAGGCAGAGCAGGACGTTCTTGCCGATCTTGCCCATCCCCTGCGTGAGCGACACGCTCGTCGTGGTCTTGCCCTCCCCGGCCTTCGTCGGGGTGATGGCGGTCGTGATGATCAGCTTGCCGTCCGGCACCTCGGCCAGCCGGTCCAGAACGGACAGTGACACCTTCGCCCGGTACCTTCCGTACTGCTCGATCTCCTCGGGCGCCAGGCCCGCCGCTACGGCGATGTCGATGATTGGCTGGAGGGCGGCTTCCTGCGCGATCTCGAGTCCGGACTTCATCCGCGTGGTACTCCCTTCGGTCGTCGTGGATTCGGCGCCCCAGACGATACGACCCGAGCGGCTAGGGCTCCAAACCGCCGCTGAGCGTGACGCGACCCTCCGGGGTCGACGGACGCATCCGGGAATCCCCCCTAGGCCAACTTGTCCACCCATTCACGACATCTGCGCCACCGGTTGATCGAGCCGATGTGTCTTGGCGCTTCGACCCCCGCGGCTCAAGGCGACATCCCGAAGCTGGAGGGACGCTCGACGTGCGCGGCCATCGCGGCGGCGCGAACGGTGTTGTGCAGCAGCCAGATGTCGGTGATCGGCCCGACGCCGCCCGGAACCGGTGAGATCGCCTCAGCCTTGGCGGCTACGCTGTCGAACTCGAGGTCGCCGACGAGGTGCACCCTTCCGGTCGCCTCGTCGCGCACGGGGTTGATTCCGACGTCGACGGCGATCACCCCTTTTCGAACCATGTCGCCACTCACGAGACCGGCCACTCCGCAGGCCACGATCAGGATGTCCGCAAGCCGTGTGAAGCCCGAGAGCCGCCCCGCCTGGTGCGTGAAGTGGTGTGCGGAGACGACGGTCGCGTTCCGCTGCAGGCCGAGCCAGACGGCCGGCTTGCCCACGTTGTTGGAACGCCCGACGAGGACGAGGGTGCGCCCGTCATAGAAGGTCGCAGGATCGCGCCCGGTGGAGCCCACGTAAGCGTCGAGCATGTGGAAGCAGGCTGCCGGCGTCGACGGGATGAACCTAGGCCGCCCCTGCGCCAGGAGGCCCGCGTTCACCGGGGTGACGGCCTCGATGTCCTTGGCGGGGTCCAGGATGCGGTAGAGATCGACCTCAGGAACCTGCGGCGGAAGCGGCCGCAGTACGAGGATGCCGGTGATCCGCGGGTCCGCGTTCAACTTGCCGAGCGTCGCGAGGACTTCCGCCAGCTCCACGTCGCTGGGGTGCTGCTCGCAGACGTAGAGGCAGTCCAGCTCGCCGGCGAGACGCCGCACCCGACGCTCGTAAGCCTGGGCCGGGTAGTCCTCGCCGACCAGGAGCGTGGCGAGCCCGGGCCGGACGCCGGCCGCCGCAAGCTCCCGGACCTCGATCGTGAGCCTCGCGTGCAGCTCATCGGCCAGCCCGTTCCCGTCGATCACCACGGCTCCCATCGATCCCTCCCTCGCAGCTCCGGCCAGCCCCGGAGCCTACCGTGCCGCGAAGGCCGCCCAGGACCCGAAGGGTTCAGGATCCACGATTCGCCGGTCGCGGAGCCGCCGAGCGACCCGACTTCGTACGCCTCTACGCACGTAGGAACGACGCCGAGTCCATCAACCGGAGAACCGCTTGAGCGTCTGGTGGAACCGTTCGATCTTGCCGCAGGTCTGCGGGTGGTAGGGCCGGGAGGGACCAGGCGGATCCCGAGCCTCGCGCACTCGAGCTCGAGCGCGCATCGGTTCGGAGCTAGACGATCGAAGATCCCTTCACTTCACGAAACAACCTCAAACCCCGCTGAGATCCGAAGCGCCCGATCCCTGATCATCGCTCGAGCCTGACGACCTCGCTGGCGGTGGGGTCCCGCGACACCGCATCGGGGCCGGAGTGTGGCGCCATTGCAGCGACCGAGACCGTGATCCTGAGCGAGGTTATCGAGTTGTGAGTTGGACGTGGCGAGGTGTTCTCGCCCTCCGTCAGGTCATCGAGGTCGGTCGGGCTTCCTTCGGCCAGGTCCAGGCGTAGTAGACGATCGCCGCGAGCAACACGACCTCGACCGCGCTGCCGAGGATGTAGTAGTTCCACTCGCCGATCGCGCCAGCGATGATCGTGAGGGCGTAGATGACGCCCAGGGCGACGTTGGCGATCCGGTCGACTCCTGGTCGCAGGATGAGTGAGAGGAACACCATCAGGGCGGGGATGGCGACATAGGCGGTCACTACAAGTAGGAATAGCTGGTTGATGGTGAACCCACTCATCTTGCCTGCCTCGATGTCGGCCCGGATGTCGGCCCGGAATAAGGAGTAGTGGTCGACGTAGATGAAGACGAACAGCATCGACGTCCACAGCGCCGAGATCTTGATCCTCACGTTCACGTTGGACGGTTCGAACTTCGTTCCGGCGGTCATGGGCGGCCCTCCCGGGTTGGTTCCTCGGCGGCTGACGTCATCACGCCCACCGTAGTCATCCGTCGTGGTCAGACGGGGACCAGGGGAACCGGTTGGCGAGGGACCCTTGGCCCTGCTGGGGGCGGAAGCGGCGTGACATGGTGCCTGAGAGACAAGGAGGGCTAGGGGAGGAGGCGTTCGGATGTGATGACGGACAGAACGACCGCTCGCGTCGTCGGAAGCCTGTTCATAGTTGCGTCGGTTGCCGGCGTGGTGGGTCTCGCGATCCAGCAATCGGTTCTCGATTCCTCGAACTACCTTACCGAGGCGGCTCTCAAGGAGAACCGGGTGGCCACGGGGGTGCTCTTGCAGCTGATCATGGGCGTCGCGGTCGTTGGGATCGCGATCGCCATCTACCCCGTGTTGAGGCGGCGAAGTGAACGCCTGGCACTGGGGTATGTCGCTGCCCGGACCATCGAAGCCGTGATCTACGTCATCGGCTCGATCGCTCTACTGACACTCATGACGGTGAGTCGTGAGTTCGTGGATGCGGGCGCTCCCGATGTTTCCCATTACCAAACCTTGGGCGGTGTGCTGCTAGCCGTGCGCGATTGGGGAGGCCACGGGGTCCTGGATGCGGCGGTCTTCAGCGTCGGTGCCTTGATCCTCAACTACGCGCTGTATCGGGCGAGGCTCGTACCTGGGTGGTTATCGGTCTGGGGTCTCGCCGGCGCCTCGTTGTACCTGGCCGCTGGCGTGCTGGTGATCTACGGCCTTGAGCCTCTCTCGACGACCCAGGTCGTGCTGGAAGCGCCACTGGGGGTGCAGGAGATGGTGTTGGCTGTATGGCTCATCGTCAAGGGATTCGATGCACGCGCATCGGCGTCCGAGCTCCGGAAGGCACCGGCTCCGATTCATAGGCAGGGCGTGCTCACCTAGACCACAAGGCCCCGCGACGCACCCCGCGCCACTGGACGGGGTCTTGCACTACCCCGGGGCCGTGGACGGAAGGAGCGCATGACGATGAAGGCGTGGGTGTACGACAGGTACGGGTCGCCCGACGTGCTCCGGTTCGAGGAGGTCGAGACGCCGACTCCGGCCGACGACGAGGTGGCGGTGCGCGTGAAAGCCTGTGGGCTCAACGCGGCCGACTGGCACTTGATGCGGGCCGACCCGGTCCTGGTCAGGCTCCGGTTCGGGCTCCGGCGGCCTCGCCACCCGATGATCGCCGGCTGCGACGTCGCGGGCGTGGTCGAGTCGGTCGGCGAGCGCGTCACACGGTTCTCCCCGGGCGACCGCGTCTACGCGCAGGTGGGTTTCAGTGGAGGTCTCGCCGAACTGGCCACGATCCCAGAGGGCCGCATCGCGCGGATGCCGGCCAACTGCACGTTCCAGCAGGCGGCGGCGGTTCCCGTGGCCGGCGTCACGGCCCTCCGGGCGATCCGGGACGCGGGTCAGGTCGGCCCCGGAACGACCGTGCTCCTGATCGGGGCGTCCGGCGGCGTCGGCACCTTCGCCCTCCAGATCGCCCGGGCCTCCGGCGGCGTGGTCACCGCGGTGTGCGGTCCGTCAGCCGTCGAGCTGGTCCGCTCACTCGGCGCCGCCGAGGTGATCGACTACACGGCCGAGACGTACGTCGACGCCGGCCGCACCTACGACATCGTCGTGAACAACGGAGGCACCCACTCGATGCGCTCCCTCCGCCGCACCCTCACCCCCCGGGGCACCCTCGCGGCCGTAGGGGGCTCCCAACACGGAGGCCTGTTCGGCCCCGGCGCGATCGCGATGCGCGGCAAGCTCGTATCGCCGTTCGTGTCGCAGCGGATCGTGGCCGTCGAAGGTGAGAGCGACGAGGCGTCCCTCACGACCCTCGCGGCGATGATCGAGGCGGGCGACGTCACCCCGGTGATCGACCGTGCCTACCCGCTCGTGGATGCGCCCGACGCGCTCCGATACGTCGAGGACGGCCACCCGAAGGGCAAGGTCGTCGTAACGGTCGGCGACGAGCGATCCGAGGCGGACGAGCCGGGCAGCGCCGAGTGACGGAACGGAGCCGAGGGGTCGATGCCCGGATCGATGGAGTAGGTGCCGGGCAGCGCTGCGATCCCGCTCCGCTGGTCATGGGCACGCTCAGCCGTATGCGGGGAGCGAACCTCCAGCCCAGCTCTGGTAGGTGAGGTCGTCGATCCGCTCGGCCGGACCAGGAGCGTCGGCGGCGAACGCGGTGTCCTGGCCGTCGGCCTTCCCGAACCCGATCCAGGCCCCGTCGGGCGACCACGTCAGCCCGCACTTGTAGAAGTAGGTGCATCCGCCGAACGAGACGGTCCCGATCTTCGTCGGCTCCCCGCCGTCCATCGACGCGACCCAGATCCGGACCTCGCCGTACCCCGAGGCCGCCTCGCCGAACGCGAGCCGCGTCCCGTCGGGCGACCACGCGACACCGCGTGCGTCGAGGTGCTCGGCGAGCACTCGGACGTTCGATCCGTCGGCGTCCACGACGTACAGCCGCCCGGTGGAGTTGCTCATCGAGGCGCTCAGGACGGCCAGGTGCGCTCCGTCGGGGGACCAGTCGATCTCGCTGATCGAGTCGGAGTTCTCGCCCGGCAGCCGCGCGAGGACCGAACGCTCGCCGCTCCCAACGTCGACCGAAGTGATCTCGCCGCCGTCCCCCTCCACGTACGCGATCCGCGCCCCGTCCGGTGACCAGGACCATGCGGACGTCACGACGTTCATCCCGGGGTCGCCGGCGATCCTACCGAGGTCGGTCGTCTCGCCGGTCACGGGGTCGATCGTCATCAACCTCGAGCTGTCGATCGTCGCGAGTTCAGCGCCCGTCGGGGACCACATCCAGAACAGCCCGAGCTGCGCGAACAGGCCTGGGTTGCCGCCCGTCGCGACCCGGCGGGGCTCCCGCGACGCGCCCACGACCCACAGCTCCATCTCACTCGTCGCCACGCTGTCCGGCGAGTGTCCAAGGTACGCGACCCAGCGGCCGTCGGCCGACCACTCGGCGGAGGTGACGTTGCTGAGGTTCTCGACGAGCGCTCGCTCCTCGCCAGTCTCTGGGTTCACCGCGACGAGATCGCCTTCCGACGGGTAGGACCGACCGCCGGTGTAGCTCAGCACCTCGCCGTTCGAGCGCAGGATGGCTGGGTTCGGGGTCGGGTGGTCGGCGGGGCCCGGTGCGCCGCGGAGCGCGTCGAGGCCGGCGAACGTCGTCATCACGAGCGCGGCGGCCGCGACCGTCGCCACCGCACCGTTCACGACGAGCCGTCGACGGGCCCGCCGGACGGCCGTCGGGGCGTCGACCGACATCGCGGGCACCGTGTCTGCGCGGCGGTGGAGCATCTCCTGGACATCGTGCTCGTCGATCATCGTGGCATCCCTTCGAGCCCCTCGCGGAGCGTCTTCATGCCGCGCGAGACGAGCGATCGCACGGTCCCCGCCGAACACCCGAGGACGGCGGCCGTCTGGACGTCCGAGAGGTCTTCGTAGAACCGCAGGACGATCGCCGCGCGCTGTCGTTGCGGCAATCCGAGGAGGACACGGTGCATCGTCTCGTCCAGTTCGTCGTTCGCATTCGTGGCGACGACGGGAGCGGCGGTCACCCGTTCGAGATACGCGCGCTCGACCCGCCGGTGACGGAAGTGGCTGGTGGCGAGGTTCACGATCGTCCGGCGCAGGTACGCCCAGAAGGCGTTCGGCTCGCGCAGGTGCCGGAGGCGACCGACGAGCTTCACGAAGGCGTCCTGCACGAGGTCCTCGGCCAAAGCTCGATCGCCGGTGAGGAGGAAGGCCAGGCGGATGCCGTCAGGCGCGTAGGCGACGTAGAGCTCCGAGAGTAACCCGCGTTCGACGCCCTCCCCAGCCATCTCGCCCATCATCGTGCCGTCTGATCGTTCCTTCATGTAGTAGAGACGCGGAGGTGCCATCCGAGCGCTGCATCGACTTCAGATCGCCCATCGTATGGGAGGGGGACAGCCGTACGGCTTCCGGGGTCTCGTATGCTTGCCGCCTGAACCGGTCGGCGTCCCGAAGGAGGCTCGTCATGCCCCAGATCATCGTCACCGCGGCGGTCAACGATGTCGAGGAGTGGTTGAAGTTCAAGGCAGACATGGTCCCCGCGATGTCGGCGGTCGCGTCTGACGGGGCCAGCTACGTCGCCCGAGATGGCAGTAACCAGGTCGCCAGCACATGGGACGTCCCTGACATGGAGGCCTTCCAGGCAGTCCAGAGCTCCTTGTCTGCGGAACTGGCGGCGGCGGCGGAGCGAGCCGGGATGATCCCATCGACGATGGTTGTGTACATCAAGAAGTAGGCCGGTCGCGAGCGCAGCCGGGAGTTGCGGCCGACGCCACCGTCCTCCGTGACGGCAGTGGCCTGGGCGGCAGGATGCCTCGTCTGTCGTGACCGCGTGCGGCCGTGCACTTGTCCCTATCCTCCGCGGACGAGCTGCCGGCGAATGGAGCCAGACGGGTTGGATCAAGGTGTTCTCGATGGCGCCTGGAACACACGAGCACGAGACCGGCACGGCTACGATCGAAGCGCGTCTGGCAACAAGACCATCGGCGTGAACGCGGGAGCGTTCCTCAAGGTTCGTGTACGTCGTCGGCTCAACGGCGGTGTTGTCCCGGCTGTCGTGAACTCCGCCCGCAGGAGGGAGTGCTAGGCTCCGCGCTGTCCTCGTCGTGATCAGGGAGTGCCGGCATGGAGCTGCGATGGATCTCAGCATCGGGGATCGAAACGCACGACCTCGTCGCGTTGCCGGATCTGTTGGGAGGTGACGACGGATTCCTCTGGCTCGATATCCCCGTGTGTGACGACGAAGCCGCGAGGATCCTGTCCGCAACATTCGGATTCCATCCCCACGCTGTAAGGGAGTGCCTGGAGAAACGGCGCATCCCCAAGATCCACACGTACGCCGACCACGTGTTTCTGATCCTTCACGCTCTCGAGTTCGAGGAGGAAGGTTGGGGACACCTCGTCGAATTAGATCAGTTCGTGGGTGATCGTTACTTGGTGACCATCCACGGGCCGCTGAGCGCTCACGTTCCACTGGAGACCGCGCTACGAGAGACCGACTCCGTGAGGAGGCGCATCGAGGCCGGCACGCTGCGACCCAAGAGCCCGCCCGAACTGGGTCATGCGATCGTTTCGGCCTTGGTCCTAGGACTGGAGCGGCATCTCGCGACGATAGCGGACCGGGTGGGCGTCCTCGAGCATTCGGTCGTTCGGAACGGCAAGAGAGATGATCCGCAAGAGGTCATCGAGCGTCTCTACGGCCTGCGACACCAGCTGCTCCTCATACGCACGACCGCGAGCTTGTCGCGAGAGGTCTACTCCGGAAGGAGGACGATGGCCCGCTCAACGGGCGTCTTGCCCGAACGACTCGCGATCATCGAGGACATCATCGATCAGTACGAGCATCTGTCTCGCCTGTGCGATGCCGAGACGGAGTTCCTCGACCAGGTCCTCGCGTTTCACGACGCGCGGACCGTCACCAAGATGAACGTCGCCATGGAGCGCCTTGCGCTGATCGCAGCCGTCCTGCTGCCTGTGTCGGCGATCTCAGGCATCTACGGGATGAACGTGATCGTCAACGGTAAGACGGACTTCGCGCATGTGGGAGCGGTTCTCGTCTTGATGGGACTCATCGTCGGACTGATGCTTCGCTGGGCGAAGCGTCAAGGTTGGTGGTAGGGCTCCCCGGAGTTGACCGGCGGGGGCAACCAAACTATGTTCACCTCGGTCAGCGAGGGTTGGGGGGGGTGCACATGGCGAGCGCGACGGCCGGCTTCGACGAATCGGTCGAGATCACCACTCAGTACGCGGTCGAAGAGAAGAAGAAGCTCAAGAAGAGCATCGGTCGCCTCGATATCCTGTTCTTTCTCCTCTGCACGATCGTCGGGTTCGACACGATCGGGGCGACCGCCGCCGCGGGAGCCCAAGCCTTTACCTGGCTGATCTTCCTCGGGATCTTCTTCTTCCTGCCCTACGCCTTGCTCACGTCCGAACTCGGCTCGGCCTTCCCCGAAGAGGGCGGCGCATACGAGTGGGTAAAGCTCGCGTTCGGCCGGCGCTTCGCAGCGGTCACCACGCTCTTCTACTGGGCCTCGAACCCGATCTGGGTAGGGGGCTCACTGGCTTTCGTGGCGCTCGCCGCGTTCAACACGTTCTTCAGGCCACTCACCGGGCTCTGGGCATACGCCTTCCAGTTCGTATTCATCTGGATCACCATCATCGCCGCGACCGTGGCCGTGAGCACCGGGAAGTGGCTCCAAACCATCGGCGCCCTCGTGCGCATCTTCGTACTCGGCTTCTTCACCCTCTCCGTCATCATCTACGCGTTCAAGAACGGGGTAGGCGGAGTCGGCGGTGGCGATTTCCTTCCGACGTATATCGGGTTCATCGGACTCGTCCCGATCCTGTTCTTCAACTTCGCCGGATTCGAGATCCCGAGCAACGCGGGCGACGAGATGGAGAACGCGCAGAAGGATGTGCCGGCGGCCTCGTTCAGAGCCTTCCTGCTTTCCGTGCTGCTGTACGGAGGACCGATCCTCGCCATCTTGGTGGTGCTGCCCGCCGCACAGGTCTCCAGCCTGGGCGGGTTCCTCGACGCCATCAAGGCGGTCTTCACGGTATGGGGCGGCGAGGTGAGCCCGGGGGGCACGCCGACCCTCGCCGGATTCGGTCTGCTCCTAGGGTGGATCTCGGCCGGCGCGGTCATCATCGGCGTGCTCACGAGCGCGATGGCATGGTTGATGGGAGCGAACCGCGCCTACGCGGTGGCCGCCCTCGACGGGTCGGCACCGAAGGCCATGGGGAGACTGTCGAAGAACGGGACGCCGATCGTCACGAACATCGTCACAGGGATCTTCGCCACGATCATCATGGTGCTCGCGAGTACCGTGGTGAACGGTAGCGCCGAGGCGTACTTCTCGGCCGTGTTGGGTCTCGCGATCTCCACGACCACGATCTCCTACCTCGGCGTGTTCCCCGCCCTGGTGAAGCTCCGGTACTCACGTCCGGACGTCGAGAGGCCCTATCGGGTTCCATGGGGGTTGGTGGGGGCCTGGATCGTGTCGATCCTCACCACATTCTGGGCTCTCCTGGCGACGGTCTCGCTGGTATGGCCGGGCTTCGGGGTGGGGTGGTTCGGTACCGCGGGCAGCCCATCCGAATCCTTGGCTGATCTCGGCTTCGCGAACCAGCGGTTCCTATTCGAGATGACGCAAATGGTTCCGTTGGTCATCGTGCTCGTGCTCGGCCTCGCCTTCTACCAGATGGGAGCGGGCGTTCGGAAACGGGAAGCCAAGGTCGTCGAGTTCGAACTGGAAGAGTCGACACCGCAGGACAGGGGAGGCGACAGATGAAGCGGCGGCGGCGTGCGAGCGCGCGGTCGCGTATGAGCCTGATCGCCATGCTTGGCGCGATGGCGCTGCTCGCCGGCGCATGCAACGGCGCCGGCGACGCGACGACCTCCCTGGAGGCGGTACAGAACCGTGGCATCCTGCGGGTGGTCTCGGATCCGAACTTCGCGCCGCAGTCCTACTACGACCAGCTGATCGGGCGGTGGCGCGGGTTCGACGTCGACGTGGCGACCGAGATCGCGCGGAGACTGGGCGTCGATGTCCAGTTCAACTCAGGTGTCTTCGAGGACGTTCAGGCGGGGAACTGGCAGCCTGAGTGGGATCTGAGTGTCGGCTCGATGGCGATCACGCCCCAGCGCGCGGAGGTCCTCGACTTCACGTCTCCGTACTACTTCGACACCGCCGTTGCCGCGGTGAGGCCGGGCTCAGGTGTTACGGCGGTTGCGGATCTGTCCGGGCAGCGCATCGGCGTCACCGACGGCTCCACGTACGAGGCGTACCTGCAAGGAACCCTGGATCTGCCGGGTCAGGGCCCTATCCCCTCGGCGATCGACAACCCGGAGATCGTGAAGTACACCACGGATCAGGACGCGATCGACGACCTTGCTGCGGGGAACCTCGACGCGGTGATCTCCGCGCGTCCCGAGCTCCAGGAGTCGATCGATCACGGAACGGAGATCGAGATCGTCGGAGTCCCGCTCTTCACCGAGGAGCTGGCGGCGGCCGCAGTGAAGGATGCGCCGCTCGACCCCAAGAGCTTGGTGCAGAAGGTGAGCGAGATCATCGACGAGATGCACGCCGACGGGACGCTCTCCGATCTCTCCGAGAAATGGTATGGGGTTGACCTCACGACGAAGCCTGCCTGAGCGCTGAAGGCCGACGGGACTTGGGAGCAACCCCCTTGACGTACGCCTTCGGCAAGCATGGGCTGTAGCCGGGAGTGCAGATGTTGTTCCACACGACCAGGTGGATGACGCGACCTTCGGGGACATCCGTCTTGGCCTTCGGCGTTTCGGACACGACCAGTCCGTCATCAGCCGCCTGGCTGGCGCCGCTCGCTGGACTTGCCCGCGGGAGCTTGCTGTTTGAAGAGGTTTTCTGCCACGCTTTCGACAGCCCTCGGCCCTCGGCCCCGTCCCCCGTACCCCCGTAGCTCAGTGGAATAGAGCGATGGTTTCCTAAACCGTGTGCGAAAGTTCGATTCTTCCCGGGGGCACCACCCGTAATAGACTTCCCCGCATGAGGTTCCTGTTCGTCGGACTCGACTATGGAGGCACGTGGAAGCCGACCCTCGGCCTCGCGGGCATGCTGGTCGAGCGGGGCCACGTCGTCGTCGTGCTGGGGTCGCCTTCGATGCGCGAGCGCTGCGAGGCGAAAGGGTGTGAGTTCATCGCTCTTCCCCCGGAGATGGATGAGGAGCCCGGAACGGCGGTCGAGGATGACGACTGGGTTCGGTATGTCGAAATCGTGTGCGGTCCGATTATCGCCGCGGCCCTGGCCCCGGCCGCGACGAGATCTGCCGCCGACGTCCTCGTCATCGACTGCTTGCTGTTCGGCGCGTTGTCGGCCGCGGAACTTCTCGATCTCCCTGTCGCCATGATCGTGCACTTCCTCGCATACGAAAGCCTCCGGGACGAGCCCGAGTTCTGGGATGATGAACAAGTTGTCGCCGTGAACCCGACGCGAGCGGGACTCGGCCTCCCCCCGCTCCCCGACACCGGTGGCACCCTGCAGCTCTGGAGCACGCCCGATGTCTCCCTTTCCCTTCCTCCGAGGGAATGGATGAAGACGTCATTGCCAGACAACGTGGTGATCGTCGGTCCGATTGCGAGCGAGCCAGCTCGCGACGGCACATGGGATCTGCCCTGGGCGACAGACGACCCATGTCCGTTGGTCGTCATCAGCATGAGCTCTACGTACATGCACCAAGAGTCGTCGCTCGAACGCCTGGCGCAGGCGGCGAATGCGCAGGATGTACATGTCGTACTTTCTCTTGCGGGCGCACTCCCTGCTTCGGCCATCACCGTGCCGGACTCTGTCGTCGTGCGCGATTGGATCAACTTCGAAACCGTGCTGCCGCACGCCACCTTGTTCGCGACTCACGGCGGCCAGGCCTCGGTTTCCGCCGGACTTGTGCACGGGATTCCCATGCTGCTCCTCCCCTTGGGTCGCGATCAGACCAGGGTCGGCGCACACGTCGAGGAGTCCGGAGCGGGCATCCTTCTTGAAGAGGACGTCTTGGTCGCAGACATCGCTGCCTCCATGGAGGCGCTCCTGAAGGATCCTGGCTACCGTGAACGGGCTGAACAACTGGGCGCGTCGATCCAGGCGTTCGGGAACGGTCGACTAGCCGTCGATATCCTCGAAGGTCTCGGCGGAGCACGCGTTTCCTAAACCGTGTGCGGAAGTTCGATTCTTCCCGGGGCACCACCTGCGAAAACGAGGTTGCCGTTCCTCAGAACTCGCGAAACTCACTTGCCCACACGTGACGACGTGCTGATCTACGAAACCGAGCCGCTGAAGCGAGCCCTCGACGTAGTCGGCCCTCTTTCTGCCATGCTGTTCGCCGCCTCGTCTGCGCCCGACACCGACTTCACCGCGGCGTTGGTTGATGTGTTCCCCGGCGGAGGCTGCCATTTCGTTCAGGAGGGGATCGGCCGCGCCCGCTGGCGGGAGTCCGATGTGACGCCCACGATGATCGAGCCGGGAGAAGTCCATGAGTACACCATCGACCTGTGGGCGACGGCCCACTCGTTCGCTCCGGGCCATCGTGTGCGGCTCGAGATCTCGAGCAGCAACTTCGACCGATACGATCGCAATCCCAACACGGGTCACCCCTTCGGCCAAGACGCGGAGCGCCGCCCGGCCGCGCAGACGATCTTCCACGACGCAGCCCGCCCGTCGCGCATCACCCTGCCGGTCCTCGAACGGGCGGCGATGCGGGGGAGATCCGGTTCAACAACCGCCTGACGGGTCCCCATCAGCGGTCCACCCGTTGTGGGACTCGGGCCGCGCTCCCCTCCGAGAACGACGGTCGAAGACAGGGGCAACTCTGCGGGGTGGGCGACATCCCTCCTGAGCCGTCAGGCTGATGCTGTGCGGGCGATGAACCAGAGTGTTTCCTCCGAAGTCCCGACATTGACGTCTGCGAACCCCGCTCTTCGGAGCCGTTGCGGTAGATCTGCGGGATCCACCGGAACGCACACATCATCTCTGTGGAACTCCCTGAACTCGGCATCGTCGAGGCTGTCAGCGCCGATCAGGACACCTCCGGGCTGCAGCACCCGCGCCAGTTCGGTCATGAGCGCGTCCTGCTTGGAAGCGGATGGAACATGGTGCAGCATGGTGAACGAAGCCGCCGAGCTGAAGCGTCCGGCGTCAAACGGGAGATAAGCCGCGTCGGCCTGAAGGACGGTGACGTTGGTGCCCGCCAGGCGCTTCGCGAGTCCTTCGGCGAGGGCCGGGTCGATCTCGACCGCGGTCAGGTCCGTAACTCGGTGCCGTAGGACGTCGGTCGCGAGACCGAAGCCCGGGCCAACCTCGATCATTTCCTCCCCGAGGTCGCTCCCGTCAAGGACGAGCGGGAGCACCTCGGTTCGAAGGTACTCCGCCCATCCGGGGCTCGAGCACAACTCGTCGTGCGCCTCGTTCATGGGCTCCCTGGGTCCTGAAGCGCTCTCAACGTGAGCGGGCCTTCCTAGTCGCGGCCGAGGACGCCGAAGCGCCAGTTCTCCTTCTCGGTTCTCAAGACCGTGAAGGTGTCGACCTGCGTCACACCGGCGATCGATCGGATCTCATCGAGCATCCGCACCATGTCGGCGTTGTCTCGGCACACCATCTCGGCGAAAAGGTCGAAGCCACCGACCGTGCGCCCCAGGTAGATGATCTCGGGGAGTTGACCCATCCGGTCAACGACACGTGTCATCGCGGGACCCTGGACGCGCACGCCGAGGAAGAAGTAGAGCAGCCCGAGCTCCGCTGGGTCGATATCGACGACGAATCTCACCCCGAAGCGTTGGATGAGGCGATCGACCCGAGCCCGGACCGTCGTGTCGGACACACCGAGACTCTGCGCCAGGCGCACGAAGGAAGTCCGGGCGTCTACTTGGAGCGCATCGAGGATCTGCAGGTCGATGTCATCCAGTTTCCGGGCCATGCCGCCGAGTATCGCTGAACCGAGGCGAAAAGTCACCGGTATCCGGTGAGGGGATCCGCCATCGGCCCTGGAATGCGGAGGACGACGCGCATAGCGTCTGTCGGATCCGAAACGGGAGGGAAGAGGCGTGAAGAAGATCAGCCGTGTGGTGCGCGAGGCGGATGCGACGGTTCGGGAATCCCAAGACACGGGTGCTCCGCTCGACGAGGTCTTCGACATGCGAGCCGAACGGCATGCGGAGCATGTCGCCGCCTCCCAAGCCGTGGTCGAGGACTACAACGAGGCAGCGGCACGGTTGCGCGAGCGAGGCACGGAGGAGGATCGCCTCGCGACATGGGCGGCGATGGAGGACCTCAACGCCCTCGGCACCGGCCGGCGCCTCGACCGCCGGGAGTTCTTCAAGGAGGCGGGGATCGCGGCCGCCGGTCTCGCGGCATTCACCGCGGCAGGCTCCACGATCCTGCGGGCGACGCCGGCCAACGCAGCGACCGCGCCGCGTATCGCCATCATCGGCGGCGGGCTCGCCGGCCTGAGGACCGCGCACAAGCTCTGGATCGATAGAGGGATCAAGTCCACGATCTACGAGGCGAACGCGGAGATCGGCGGACGGTGCCACACGAACCGCGACTTCTTCCCAGGCCAGATCGTCGAGGCGCACGGCGAGTTGGTGAACTCCGAACACCTCGCCGTCAAAGCCTTGGCGGCCAGGTACGGCCTCGGGATGGATGACCTCTCTGCCAACTACCCCTCAGGCATCGAAGACAACCACTGGATCAATAACTCTCGGTACACCGAGTGGGAGGTGACCCAGGACTGGAAGGCCTTCGGCTACAACGCCTTCCACGACGCAGTGCTCAAGGCAGAAGCCCCGCAGACCTACGACAACTACAACGCCCAGGCCGCGATCTGGGACAAGATGAACGTGCCAACCTTCGTCGACAGCCTGCCGGGCATGAGCGGCACCAGGCTCGCCAAGCTGGCGAACGAGTCGGCCCAGGGAGAGTGGGGTCCTCCGGGCGACGTGTCGGGACTTGGCATGCTCTGGCAGTGGGCCTACAACTCGAGCAAGAAGACCGCGCACTCCTACCAGTCGAAGAGCTATCTGTGGTCCGAGGGCGGGGACGCACGCTGGCACGTTCAAGGCGGCAGCGATGGGCTGGTGACGGGGATGGTCGGAGAACTCCCGGC